>Ga0137396_10002376_pt1 | contig 10285 bp, 13 predicted proteins | sample czc16metaG_FD_108284 | JGI IMG/M metagenome (GOLD analysis project Ga0137396, IMG submission 108284) | Vadose zone soil microbial communities from Angelo Coast Range Reserve, California, USA - czcobulk3.16 metaG | ecosystem: Environmental > Terrestrial > Soil > Vadose zone | place: USA... | reverse complement strand
CTTTTCCTGGATCCGCCCATGATGAACCTGGCCGCTTCGACCAGGTCTTTCTGCACTTCATCAAGGACAGCGTTGCCGGTCGCACGCCCAATGTGCAGAGTGTCGGAGTTTCATATATGTATGGTGGCTTCTGGGTACCTAACAAGTCCAATGCGATGGGAACTGGTGATGAATTCCACGTTGGGCCACACATCATGATCATCGGCCCGGATCAAAAGATGTTGGAGACATTGAACCACGACGGATCGAATGGCGAGCCTTACGTCAACCATCTGGCGGGCCACCACACCGAGCTATTTCTAGCGGTCCCGATCCGGGAATGGGATGATTCGCAAGCAGTCCGCACTATCGGCGCAGCAACGCGATAATTCTCGGAGGATCGCAGGAGACACAAAGGGATGTGCGATTTTTGCGACCCTCTTGGCTCACGTTAGTCCAAAGGAAATGGAACTTCAAAAAGGAGAAATGCGATGTCCGCAGCCACAGCTACAACTCAACGTCCTCCGTTGCCGCCATTTACACGCAAGACGGCTATTCAGAAGGTTCGAATGGCAGAAGATGCCTGGAACTCCCGTGATCCGGAAAAGGTAGCCCTGGCTTACACGGTTGACTCACGCTGGAGAAACCGCTCGGAATTCGTGAACGGAAGGCAAGAAATCGTCGCGTTTCTCAGACGCAAATGGACGAAAGAACTGGACTATCGGCTGATCAAAGAGCTTTGGGCGTTCGAGGGAAACCACATCGCCGTGCGTTTTGCCTATGAATGGCACGATGACTCCGGGAATTGGTTCCGCTCGTATGGCAATGAGAATTGGGAATTCGATGAGAACGGGTTGATGCGCGTGAGGTTTGCTTCCATCAACGACCTGCCAATCAAGGAAACGGAGCGCAAGTATCACTGGACACTGGGGCGCCGTCCGGATGATCATCCGGGACTAAGCGATCTTGGCTTATGAACGGACAGATCCATTCATGTGGGTGCGCTCCGACGTCTGCCTGCTCAGCGACCGCCGACGCCCGGGCCGTCCTCGGCGACGGTGGGTGATCGGAGTATTCGTTTCGGGAGACGCAACAAAAAATCAACGGCATGAAAAATGACGATCAGAAAGGTCGAGATCGAAAGGTTCACCGCGACGTCCTCCAAGTCGTTTGAGGCGGTGGTGGCGGCGCTCGAAGCGGCGGTTGGGCATCCCGATATCGTCGAGGGAAGGGAATCAAGGGCGCACAGAGCTTTGCCGAACTGGAAAGTGCGGTTCAGAAAGGATTGGGCAGGACGGGGCTGATGAGGTTCAGGGTACTCGATCACGGCGCGATTCTGCGGAAGGAGACCGGGCTCAAGACACCGAAAATCGTACGCTTTGTGATTGGTAATCCACTCGTCATGAAAGAAATGGTAAGGCTCGTACCCGATGCTGGATCTTACGCTCCGGTCACAATTCTGGTGGATGAGCGGGCAGACGGTGTGCATTTGTCATACGACAAGATGGCCAGCCTTCTGGCTTCCTACGGGAATCTGGGCGCTCTCGCTGCCGCTCGGGATTTAGATTCGAAGATCAAGACCTAATTCGAGAGTCTGCCGCGTGAGGGCAGTTTATGGCTACGAAACGATGTACCTGGGTCAGCATGGACAATCCGCTTATGCTCCAGTATCACGATCGCGAATGGGGTGTGCCAGTCCACGATGACCGAAAACACTTTGAGTTCCTTGTGCTCGAGGCGGCGCAGGCCGGGCTCAGTTGGTCGATCGTGCTCAAAAAACGGGAAGGGTATCGGCGTGCCTTCAGCGATTTCGATCCTGAGAAAGTGGCGCGATACCCCCAGAAACGAATCCAGAAGCTCACATCGGATCCGGCGATCATTCGGAACCGGATGAAAATCGAAGCTGCAGTACGCAACGCGCGTGCGCTTCTCGCAGTTCAAGAAGAGTTCGGGAGTTTTGACGTCTATTGTTGGCGGTTCGTTGATGGACGACCCAAACTCAACCGGTGGAAGGCAATGCGCGAGATTCCGACGACCTCACGGGAATCAGACACGTTTAGCAAGGATCTTAAACGCCGGGGATTCAGCTTTGTTGGTTCGACCGTTGTCTATGCGCACATGCAGGCCGTCGGCATGGTGAACGATCATCTCGTTGACTGTTTCAGATATCGAGAGATTCGCCGGCTGGATTCTGTCAGCGAAGGCGCCGAGTTGCCGCAGAACCGCGGAGGCTGACGGAAAACGGGGCCGCGACTGTTTGTCGGCTATTTGAGAGCCAATGTCACCTGTCCCAGATGGTGAGACAGATGGTTTGTTCGACTCAGCAAGACAGCCAATCGGTTCCGGGTCGGATCTTTGGCATAGTCCTCCTCGGACATGGCGCGGTGCCGCAGCAACCACTCATCCGCGGAGAGATTCTCAAACTGCGAAAGTAGTCTCCCGTTCACTTCATCCCAATATTGTTTCAACTGCCCTGCCGAAGGTATCTCTGTTACTGCTCTGTCGGAATTGTCTACGAATATGGCGTCTAAGTCCGGGTGCAGTCGGGGCCCCAAGCCCAGAATCGAAAACATCGCGTCGTGAATGGCAATGAGATGTCCCCAGAGATAGATGACACGGTTCTTTCCTGGTGCCACTTCACTCAGGAGCTGGTCTTCAGTCAGTCTTGAAAATATCTTGTCGGCTCTCTCCACTACGAGCCGCCAGGAATTGATCGCCACTTTCACTGGTAATTCGTGAGATGTCATTTGAACTCAGCCCTTTCTTCCAGGCTCTCTCCTGCCCCCGAATGTGAAGAGCGCGTACGGCACAGCTCAGTGCTGAACAAGGTTTGGTGTGTAAAGATGAAAGACCTCTCGGTATGGCTCGACCGGATAGCCCTTCGCTTTCCGAGCTTCTAGGCCACCCATGAGGAACTTGATCTTGAAAAACTGCATGTCCAAGGCTTGACCCAAAATGGCTCGGCTGGTCTTCTCCCCTGCACAAGTGCAGTAAACGATCGCCTCTTTGTCCTTGGGGATTAGGCCTGGTACCGCCAACACCTCCGCCAGGGGGATCCTTCGAGCGCCGGGAATAGTCTCAGCGTGAGCTAACAAATCGAGCGGTTGCCGAAGGTCAAAGAGGGCCACATTCCGATGTGAGCCTAACAACGAATAGAGTTCTTCGAGCGTAATGCCGTGTTGCTCTATCATCCGCCCTTGATCCCTGCTGCGTTTCTTCCAAAGGATGGTCGTTAGCCACAGTAGGACTGCGACAACACAGATAGCGGCTAGGATCAGTGCCATTGCGGAGCCCCTTCAGCTCTTCCCGCTACCAGATTCACTCAGCAGCCAAGAAGATTCACTTCAGCGAAAGTTTCTGTCCAAAATGTTGCGACCGATCGGTCTCTTACACCATCTGAGTACTGCAATGGAGGAAGCGTGGCGGTTGGGACCTCAGCGCTCTCGGCGAGTATCGACCAGAAGAGTGGTATTAACCCCTGGCTGATTGCCATCACGGTCACACTCGCGACTTTCATGGAGTTGCTCGATACCGCCATCGCGAACGTCTCTCTTCCCCATATTGCCGGCGGTCTCGCCACCAGCTACGACGAGAGTACATGGGTGCTCACCAGTTACCTGGTTGCGAATGCTATCGTGTTGCCCCTGAGCGCGTGGCTGAGCAGGGCCTTCGGACGCAAGAACTATTACATGACTTGTGTCGCGCTGTTCAGCGTGAGCTCTCTGATGTGTGGTCTCGCCCCGAGTCTCGGGTTACTGATCTTCTTTCGCGTGCTTCAAGGCATCGGTGGAGGAGGGTTGGCGCCCGTCGAGCAGGCAATTCTGGTCGACACGTTTCCTGCGGCGAAGCGCGCCGCAGCGTTTGCTCTTTATAGCATGGCGATCGTAACTGCCCCGGCGATCGGACCGCCACTGGGCGGGTGGATCACGGATAGTTTTTCCTGGCGCTGGATCTTCTTCATCAACATTCCAATCGGGATCGTGTCTCTGGTGCTAACCAGCCGCATCGTTTCAGACCCGCCGGAATTCAAGCGCGAAGTCGAGGCGGCACGAGCGGCGGGCAAGCTCAAGATCGATTACATGGGAATTCTGCTGGTTGCGATCGGATTTGCTTGCCTGGAAGTTGTTCTCGACCGTGGCGAAAGATTGGACTGGTTCGAAAGTAATTTCATCGTCAGTTTCTTCGTAGTCGCGATCGCAGCCTTGATGTTTGCGGTTATTTGGGAACTGCGGCACCCCGACCCCGTAGTCGAAATCGCCTTGATGAAGGAACGCAATTTTGCTATAGCCAACACTTACTACTTCCTTTTTGGTTTCGTGCTTTACGGCTCGACGGTGTTGATTCCCCAGATGCTGCAGTCTCTGTATGGGTACACCGCGACCGATGCCGGGTTGGTGTTGGGACCGGGTGCGATGGTGATTGTGATCCTGGCACCGCTGATTGTCCGCCTGGTGAACCGAATTCCAGTCGCCCGCCTCCTGGCGGTGGGTTTTTCGATTCTCGCACTGTCGATGTGGTATTTCGCGAGCTTCAATCTGGCGACCAATTACGCCAGAGAAGCGGGAGCCCGTGCGCTCCAGGGCCTGGGCATCGCATTCCTATTTGTGCCGGTGAGTCAGCTTGCCTATTCCTATCTGCCGAAGGACAAGAACAACAAGGCGTCGAGTCTCACGAATCTGTTTCGCAACCAGGGCGCTAGCTTCGGGATAGCCTTCGTAACCACTCTGCTGGCGCACAGGGCACAGTACCACCAGTCCGTGCTGGTGACTCACATCACGAATTTCGACCAAGCCTTGTCGGCCAATCTCGAGAGGATCGCGATTCGTTTCGTCGATCACGGCTATTCGGCTGCCGATGCCGCCGTGAGCGCTGTGGCACAGGTTCATGCCGTGGTACAGCAGCAGGCCAGCATTCTCGCGTTTCTTGACTGTTTCTGGTTGCTCGGAGTAGTCGCTTTCATCGGGCCGCTGCTGGCCATCTTCATCCGCCAGTTCCCGCAAGGCGGAGGTCCGGCGGCGCACTGAATTTGGATTGAACTATGAACGGACTGATCAGAGTCGGATTCCTAACTGCTGTATTGCTCATGAGCGCTGGATTTGCGTTCTGCCAGTCGCAGCCCGATCCTCAGGGATACTCGATCTCCACGCCGCGCCCGATCAACCCCGCGGCCAGCACGACGAACCCGAGCGCGCTCGCCACCCAGGGTCAGAACCCTTACCTGGGCAGTATGCCGGCAGGAAAAGTCACGAACCAAGTGCTTTCCCTGTCGCTTCGGGATGCAGTCGAACGAGGCCTGCGCTACAACCTCGGCCTGATCGAGAGCAACCAGGGAACAGCGGAAGTTCGGGCCCAGCGGCTGCGCGCGCTCTCTGCCTTGCTCCCGAATCTATCCGTGAAGGGCGAGCAGGCATTCGAGGATATTAGCCTGAAGGAAATCGGTTTGAAGCTGCCCCCTATCCCGGGCTTTCCCGGCCTCCCTGCAACGACCGGGCCCTTTAGCTATCAGGATGCGCGCGTTACTTTGACGCAGTCCTTGTACAGCACCGAGTTGCACGACCGGTATGGCGCGGAGAAGAAGGCTGAACAGGCTTCTGGGTTGAGCACGCGGGATGCGCGAGACGTCGTCGTCTACGCTGTCGGAATTGCCTATCTCCAGGTGGTCGCCAGCGCAGCGAGAGTTGAGACCGCGCGAGCCCAGCTGGTGTCGGCACAGGAACTGGATCAACAAACGGCGGATCAGGTCAGGACAGAGGTGTCGCCGGAGATCGACTCGATTCGGGCGCAGGTTCAGAGGCAAACCGCTGAACAACGTCTGACCAATGCCACCGACGCCTTTGAAAAAGACAAGCTGGCGCTGGGTCGCGTTATCGGAATTCCCATTGATCAAAAGTTCGCGGTCGTGGAACCTTCTGAATACCGCCCGCTGCCGGAACTCACGCAACAGTCGGCGACTGCAGAAGCCTTGCGGGACCGAGCCGATCTTCGCAGCGCAGACGCTAGCGTGCGCGCGGCAGAATACGGCGTTCAAGCCGAGAAAGCGCAGCGTCTTCCGGCATTCTCCTTACGCGCCGACTATGGCGGAGCCGGAGTCAACGTAGGGAGCTTCAACTCGGTCTACACCGTGGCTGGCACTGTCTCGTTCCCCATTTATACCGGCGGTCGTATTCGAGCCGATGTCGAGGAAGCACGAGCGAACCTCACCCGGAAGCGAGCCGAGTATGAAGATTTGAAAGGGCGCGTGGCCTATGACGTTCGCGTCGCCTGGTTGGACCTCGAAGCTTCCGACTCTGGGCTCAAGGTAGCACAGAAGAATCAGGCCTTAGCGGAACGGGCGCTCACCCAATCGCGAGACCGCTACTCAAATGGCGTTACGAATTATCTCGAAGTCCTCCAAGCGCAGGAGACTTTGACCGCCGCTCGCGAAAATTACATTCAGAGCCTTTATTCGTTCAACGTATCGAAGATGGCGCTCGCGCGAGCCATGGGAGTTGCAGAACACCGTTTTTCGGACTTCTTCGGAGGCAAGTAAAGTGACGCAAGCCATAGACACGCTCGAAGAGAACCCTCAGATATCATCCAAGGTGACAGAACAGCGCAGCGGCCAACCACAAGAGCCACGGCCAAGGTTCGTATCTCCACCGCGAAGACTTCCGCGATGGGCATGGTTTGCTCTCTCCACGATCGCTGTGGTTGTGCTTCTTTCCTGGTGGCTGTATGCCCGGCATTTTGAATCGACCGATGATGCGCAAATCGATGGCCATTTGAACGCGATCAGCGCTCGCATCAGTGGCACGGTCCTGTATATCAATCCGAAGGTGGAGAACAACCAATACGTCGAAGCCGGAACACTTCTGATTGAACTTGATCCGAATGATTACCAGGCCGCCCTGGACCGTGCCAAGGCGGATCTTGTAACTAAGGAAGGGGCGGCGCGTTCCGCGGGTGTCAACGTGCCCATTACGGATACGAGCGCTTTCAGCCGGTTGCGCCTTGCCGAGGCAGCGCGAGACGAAGCTGCCGCCAGCGTTGAAGCAGAGCAGGCCAACCTGGGAGCGGCCCAACACAAAGTCCAGCAGGACGAAGCTCTCTACGCTCGTGCGGAACGCGACCGGGTCCGCTATCAGGCCCTGGTCGAAAAGCGGGAGATCTCCCGTTCTGACTACGACGCGCGCGAGACCGAGTCGCTCGCAACCGCACAAGCGCTTGAATCCGACCGTGCTGCTGTCACGTCTATCCGGCAGAAAATCGCTCAGGCGCGAAGCCTCGTCGCCGAGCGGGGGGCACAGGTACAGGAGGCACGGACGGCTCCTCAACAAGTGGTCGACGCCCAATCCAAATCGCAGTCGAGCTTCGGAGAAGTGGAGCGAGTGCGAGCGGATGTACGCACCGCGGAACTGAACCTGGGCTATACGAAAATCTACGCACCGGTCAGCGGCGTTATTGGCCGCAAGACCGTCGAACTCGGCCAGAGGATTCAACCGGCACAGAGTCTGCTTGCCATCGTTCCGGTGGACGATATCTGGGTGACCGCAGATTTCAAGGAGACTCAGCTCAAGTACATGCGCCCGGGTCAATCTGTCAGCATCCACGTGGATACCTTCGGTCGCGATTATCGAGGGACAGTCGAGAATCTCCCCGGCGCCGCTGGCACGGTGTTCAGCCTGCTCCCGCCTGAAAATGCCAGTGGCAACTTTGTCAAAGTCGTGCAGCGGTTGCCCGTGCGAATTCGTTTCAATCGCGATCAGGATGCACAGCAGCTGCTGCGACCCGGCATGTCGGTTGAGCCCACGGTCAAAGTGCGCTAAGACGAAGGAGTGAGCGATGTTCAAGAAAATTCTGGTTGCGTACGACGAATCTCCCGAATCCGAACGCGCACTACTCACTGGCATCCATCTTGCAAAGAGTCTCCACGCCGAGTTGAGGGCAGTATCGGTGCAGGAGAAGCTGCCTCCGTACACTGGATATATCGATGCGGAGGTCCCGGGAGGGACCGCGCTGCTACGGCAGCAGGCTTCTGACTACTACCGAGACTTGCAAGCCCATGCGCGAGAGGCCGCTCAGCAAGAGGGTGTAATCCTGACCACTGAACTTGTTGAGGGGGATGAGGTGCAGGCAATCGTGGAATGTGTACAGAAAACCCAAAGCGACTTGCTAGTGCTCGGCCTACACAGGCATTCCTTGCTGTTTAGCCGGCTGTGGAATCACACCACCCATGATCTTGTACAGCAGCTGAGCAGCAGCATCCTGGGGGTTCATTGAGCGCCGCGAATAGCAGCATTTCTTATGGCTGGCTTGCGACAAGATCGATTTCCGGGGGTTAAGGAATGAGCTTCGCAGAATTTCAAATGAGGAAAGTGCGATGTTAAAGGGCGAAAAGACACGGGAACGAATCGTCTCCTAGGCAGCACAGCTGTTCAATGAGCGAGGCTTTAAAGGAACGTCATTAGCCGATCTGATGGAGGCCACAGGGCTTGAGAAGGGAGGCATCTACCGGCACCTCCCGAGCAAGGAGGCGGTGGCCGTTGAGGCCTTCGACTACGCATGGCAGTCGGCGTTTGCCGCGAGAATACATGATCTCAATACGATTTCGAACAGTGTGGACAAGCTGAAGCAATTTGTGACGAACTTTGTCGAGCGGCACTCATCAGTGTGGGGCGGCTGTCCGCTTCTGAATACTGCGATTGATGCGGACGACGGCAATCCGGCCCTACGCGAACGCGCTCCCAAGGCCTTTCGCGAATGGTGCGATCTCCTCACCTCGATCATCGATACGGGTATTGAGCGAAAGGAGATCAACCGTGGAGTCGATGCAAGAAAATTGCCGCTCTCATCATCTTTTCGCTCGAAGGTGCATTGATGATGAGCCGCCTGGAGCGCGATCGAGAGGCCTTGGTATCAGCTCAGTCCCATCTTGAACGTTACCTTGAGGCAGAAGTTCGGCTCGGCAGGTAATCGACCGTCCGGGGAAGCAGCTCGAGAATGGGGTCTCCGACACGGGCAGTAGGGGCTTCGGTCAATTTGGCTAAAAAGGTGAAGACACTGAACGGTTAAGGAGAGACGCATGGGTAGGCTTGAAGGAAAGATTGCACTCGTTACTGGTGGCAACAGCGGGATTGGCCTCGCGACGGCAAAAGCGTTTGTGAACGAAGGCGCGTACGTCTTCATCACCGGTCGGCGTGAGACGGAGTTGGTTGCGGCCTCAAGGGAGATCGGAAAAAACGTGACCGGCGTACAAGGCGACGTGTCGAATCTTGGGGATCTTGATCGCCTCTTCGCACAAATCAAGCAGCAAAAGGCCAGGCTCGATATTGTGTTCGCCAATGCCGGAGTTGCGAAGTTTGCCGCCTTCGGAACGATCACCGAGGAGCTCTATGACTGGACTTTTGACATTAATGTGAAAGGCGTGCTTTTCACTGTGCAGAAGGCGCTTCCCCTTCTGCCGGATGGCGCTTCCATCATCTTGAATTCATCTATCGTTGGGAGCAAAGGGTTGCCAATCAATAGTGTTTACAGCGCCACCAAAGCCGCCATTCGTTCATTTGCGCGGACGTGGACAACCGACTTGAAGGGCCGCCGCATTCGCGTGAACGCAGTGAGCCCGGGCTCCATCGATACGCCGGGACTGAGTGGGCTCCTGGCTTCCTCTGAAACCGGCCAGCAACGCTTAAAAATGATCTCTGCCAATGTTCCGCTCGGCAGGCTCGGCACACCCGGCGAGATCGCTAAGGCCGTTGTATTTCTCGCCTCTGACGATGCCAGCTACATCACAGGAACTGAACTGTTTGTGGATGGCGGCTTCGCTCAAGTCTAGAGTTAATGGATCTGAAGACAGTGAATTCGTTATGACAGCAAAGGCCCGGCGGCCGATTACTCGGGAATTACCGGAATCAGCGCGCGCAGTAGACTTGTCCCCGCACTCCGACTCGATCACGAATCTGTTGCCAAACATGAACAGGCCAACTTCAGGCAATCGATATTCGCTTTCCTGCTTCACGGATGATCGAACGCAACCAAGCCCGTGGGTGGATTTCCGAACTCCTGATTGGGGCTGCGAGCATGCTAGGATGGCCTGCTGATCGATTCCATGATTGGACAAACGCTGGATCACTACAGAGTCCTTGCACAGATTGGCGAAGGCGGCATGGGTGTCGTGTACCGCGCGCGGGATGAAGTTTTAAACCGCGATGTGGCACTGAAGCTGCTTGCCCACGGAGCACTCGACAAAGTTAGCCCCGGCCATCTGCTTCGCGAAGCTCAGACGGCGTCATCCCTAAGTCATCCGAATATTTGCACCATTCACCAGGTG
>Ga0137396_10002373_pt1 | contig 10293 bp, 9 predicted proteins | sample czc16metaG_FD_108284 | JGI IMG/M metagenome (GOLD analysis project Ga0137396, IMG submission 108284) | Vadose zone soil microbial communities from Angelo Coast Range Reserve, California, USA - czcobulk3.16 metaG | ecosystem: Environmental > Terrestrial > Soil > Vadose zone | place: USA... | reverse complement strand
GCCAGGTAGTCATTCACCGCATTGAAGACGACGTGGATGTAGGTCTTGATGCCGGATATCCGCGCTTGCGCAGTCCGCGAGCGGGCACCTGGGTCGTTCACGGCTATCCCTTTGAAGACGCGGCAAACGCCAAGATCGTGGCACATCTCGTCGGCTTGTTGCGGCGCATGGTCTAGCCGCTGTTCCTGCTAGAAACATCGTGAAACGAGGCAGTGGAGCTGCGGCGTTGGAAAGATGACAGCAATCCTTACTCTTTGCCACGCCCGTTGGTGACAGATAAGCTGCCTACTCGTCTGAGGGTTGCCCTCCGTTAGGCGGGGACGTGCCGAAATCCCCGTTCATTGCGCTAGGCAGGGTTGCTGCCGTCGGCAGGCATGATCTCTCGGGAGACTGCCGTCTCTTTTGGCTCTCCACTCACGTTCATCTTCCCACCTTTGCGTGCCGCTTTCCAAGCCGCCAGCAATCTCTTTTTGAGCAACCGGGAAGCCAACAAACGGAGCATGCCATGTCAATCACGCTTAATTCCTCTTCGGAAATCCCCTGGTGGAAGGAGCCAAGCAAGGAGCAATGGAAGGCGTGGATCGCGGCTTGGCTGGGTTGGACGCTCGACGCGTTCGATTTCACGATCTTTCTGCTGATCATGGTGCCGATCGCCAAGGAATTCGACGTTCCCTTAACCGCGGTCACTGTCGTGTTCACCATCACGTTGTGGATGCGCCTGGTGGGCGCGACGGCCGCCGGTTGGATGGCCGACCGGATGGGTCGAAAGACCCCGCTGATGATTTCCATTCTTTGGTACTCGCTCTGCAACTTCATCGCCGGTTTTTCTCCGACCTTTGCGTTTTTGTTCTTTTTCCGCGCGCTGCTTGGCATCGGGATGGGCGCTGAATGGCCGGCCGGTGCGGCGCTTGCCATGGAATCCTGGCCGGCGCGCTCTCGCGGCTTCATGAGCGGCGTGCTGCAGGGCTCGTGGGGGCTTGGCTTCGCGTTATCGGCGCTCGCCTACGGCTTCCTGTTCGACCTGATCGGGTGGCGAGGCCTGCTGTGGATCGGGATACTGCCGGCCCTCGTCGTGGTCTGGATCCGGTTCTACGTGAACGAGCCCGCGGTCTGGGTCGAGAATAAGCGCAAGCAGCGGGAAACCAAGACCGAAGTGAACGCGCCTTTGCTTTCCATCTTCAAGCGCGGCTTGTTGTTCAATACGCTGACGGCCTGCTTTTGGATAGCCAGCACTTTCTCGGTATTATGGCGCAAACGCCACAAGGCAAGGAATGGATCAAGACTCCTTGGACGGTGCTTATGCATGCACTCGGGGAGGCCTTGGGCAAGATCGGTGGCAGCGCTGGAGGCGTAAGTCCCCCTCCAGAGGGCATCCTCCGCGTTGTGATCTCTCCAAGGATTTGAGGCCACGGCTTCACGACGGTCTCCCATCTGGGGAGACGGTCGATTTGTGGCGTTTGCGCCATAATACCGCACTTTCTGCGTCTACTATTCGATCTGGGCCTTGTTCTCGGCATACCTGCAGAAGGAACTGAATTGGACGCCGCTGATGGTGGCCACGCCGGTGTTCTGGGCCAACATCGTCGTCTTTGCCGGCAATAGCCTGTGGGGCTTCGTTTCGGACATATGGGGTCGCAGGCCGGGCATGATCGTTCCGGCGACGATTGCGATCTTCTTGACGCCGTTCTATCTGTGGACCACGGATCCGATCTACATCGTCAGCGCGTTCATCGTGCAAGGCATGTTCGGCGGCTCGATCTACGGGCAAATGCCGAGCTACCTGTGCGAGCGCTTCCCGACCGAGGTGCGGGCGACGGCGTCCGGATTCATCTATCATCAGGGGGCGATTTGGGGCGGCTTGGTAGCGCCGGTGCTGACCTATCTGGCCGTGCAGATGAACTTCGGCTTCGCCATGCCGATGATGATCAGCACGATACTCTTCCTGGTCCTAGTCGTGATCTCCGTGCTGCTCGGGCCGGAAACCAAGGGCAAGACGCTGACGGCCGATCTCGAAATCATCAAAGGCGTCGCGCAGCCGGCCACCTGATCGTCCCAAGGCCGCGGCGCCTTCTGGACAGGGCGCCGCAGCCGGTCCGATCCAAAGTCCCGAAGATGCAGGCGCTGCGCTCACCCTTGCTGCGGTGCATGAGTCTACCCCCGGCACTTTTGAGACATGCCAAGGGACTCTGAAAATGTCTGCTAATCGGGGAAGACCGGAAGTGAGCGGCGCACGGTCGGTCGCGCCGTCCCCGCTCCTGTGATAGGTTAGCGCAAAGCAAGGAGCCGCGATGTCGCTGGAGGAAAATTTCCAGAAGGTCCAAGGCTGGCTGGCGGGACTTTGGAGCTATCCTATTCCGTGGTGGACCATCATTTTGTGGTTCGGGATCGCGGCCTGCTGCTTTATCGCGTGCCTTTTTTTGATGGTATTGGGGGTTTCTAAATCCGTTGATAAGGATGAATCCGATGCCCCGAGGTCCTAACGGCGAGAGGCGCCCAGCCGACGCCAGCCGCAACGCCGTCCTGATCGCCAATCGCCACCCTGCCTTTCCGCATTAGTCGGGACAGTAAACTAAATGAGGCGGCTATGCTGCGAGCAGTACAAACCTTCTTTGCCAGTGCAATCGAGTTTTGTTGCCTGAGCACCAGACGCGTTCTCCAGGCTTTCTCAGACGTTCAAATTCATCCAGACCGCCTTCGGCTCAGTGAAATTCTCGATCGCCGCCGTGCCATGCTCTCGGCCGAAGCCGGAATCGCGTACGCCGCCCCACGGCAACCGCACATCGGTATAGCCATAGGTGTTGATCCAGACGGTGCCGGCATTCACTTTCTTCGCGAAACGCTGCACGCGTCCGATGTCTCGACTCCAGACGCCCGCGGCAAGGCTGTAAACGGTGCCGTTGGCGATGCGTAGCGCATCAACTTCGTCGCGAAACTTGATGACACTCACCACGGGACCGAAGATTTCCTCCTGCGAGATCCGCATCTCATGTCCGACGTTGGCGAAAACCGCGGGGCTGATGAAATAGCCTCGATCGCCGACGCGCCTGCCGCCAGTCGTCAGCAAAGCGCCTTCCTTCTGACCGATATCCACATAGCCGAGAATGCTCTTCATCTGTTTTTCGGAGATCACCGGGCCCAGCGCTGTGGCACGGTCGGCTGGATCGCCCATCCGGATAGCCTTGGCGCGCTGCGTCAACCGCTCGACCACCTCGTCGTAGACCTTCTCGTGGGCGAGCACTCGCGAACCGGCCGTACACACCTGCCCGGCGTTGAAGAAGATTCCGGACGCAGCCGCCTTGGTCGCAGCCTCGATATCGGCGTCGTCAAAGATAACGTTGGCGGACTTTCCGCCGAGTTCGAGCGAAACCCGTTTGAAATTACCCGCCGCGCCGCGCAGAATTCCGCGTCCAACACCCGGCGATCCCGTGAAGGTAACCTTGTCCACATCCGGATGATTGACGAGGGCGTCGCCAACCACCCGGCCGGGACCAGTAACGATATTGAGCACCCCCGGCGGCAGACCCGCTTCGAGCGCCAATTCGCCGATGCGCAGCGCCGAGAGTGACGTCAGCTCGGCAGGCTTCATTACAATCGTGCAGCCGCAGGCCAGGGCGGGCGCCAGCTTCCACATTCCGATCATCAGCGGGAAATTCCAAGGCACGATGACGGCAACCACGCCGACCGGCTCTCGCACCGTATAGGTGAGCGCGTCGTCCCGCGTGGAGACGACTTCGCCATGGATCTTGTCAGCCCAGCCCGCGTAGTAGGTCAACGTATCGATGGCAGCCGGGAGGTCCTGGCGCAGTACACCCGAGATCGGTTTCCCGGCATCAAGACTTTCCAGCGCAGCGATTTCATTCGCGTGCCTTTTCATCAGGGCCACGAGATTGAGCAGGATTTGTCCTCGCTCTGACGCGCGCATGGTGCGCCAGGGCCCCTCGAAGGCTCGGCGCGCGGCAGCGACCGCCCGATCGACATCGACCTCGTTGCCTTCCGCGACGGTCGCGATGACCTGCTCGGTGGCCGGATTGAGGGTTTTGAAGGTGCGCCCGGAGGCTGACGGGATGTGCTGACCGTCAATCAGTAGGAGTTCGTGTCTGGAGGCCAAAACTGGGGGCGTCGCCTCACAGGAATAGTCATATGCAATCGACATCATATTTCCTCCGTTGGTCGTGGTTAGGGTAGGAGGATATTTCTCCGAGTAAATATGATATAGTCTTCCTATGGCTGACTAACATATGAAGTAATTTTCATAACATTGGCAAACCCAGTGCTCAATATCGAAATCGAGACCATCTGGCGGTTTCACAAGGAGGGCAGTCCACATACGGCCGTGGTGATGCTCGGAATTCTGAACGAGATCCGAAAGACCGGGAAACTTACCAGTGCGGCGAACCATGCCCACCTCTCCTACCGCCACGTCTGGAATCTCGTCGAGCAATGGTCCGTTTTCTTCGGCGTCCCGCTGGTCGAAACCCATCGCGGTAAGGGCACAACGCTGACAGCATTCGGTGAAAAACTGGTGTGGGCCGGACAGCGCATGCAGGCACGTCTCGGCCCGCAGCTTGAAAATCTGGCGCAAGAACTTGTGACGGAGATCAAACCGTTCCTGCATCAACGACCCTCCGTCATCCGCGTCCATGCAAGCCACGGTTTTGCGGTTTCAAAATTGCGCGAGTTGCTGGACCGCGAACCGGGCATCGGCGTCGATCTGCGCTATGTCAGCAATCAGAATTCGCTGGTGTCGCTGGCGCAGGGGGCCTGCGATCTTTCAGGCGTGCATTTGCCACGCGGCGGGCTCCGTGCGCAAAGCGTTCAGTCCTGCAGGGAATGGCTTGATCCACGCGAAGATCGCGTCATCAGTTTTGTAACGCGCGAGATGGGGCTGATGGTCAAGCGCGGCAATCCGCTCAAGATCGCGTCGCTGAAGGATCTCGTCGACCGGAAGGCTCGCTTCGTCAATCGCGACCATGATTCCGGTACACGTCTACTGTTCGACCAGTTGCTGACCCTGCACAAGATAGACGAGGCCAAGATCAATGGCGGACAGCAAATGGAATTTACTCACGCCGCAGTGGCCGCTTATGTGGCGAGCGGTATGGCGGACGCAAGTTTCGGCGTCGAGGCAGCCGCCCGGCAATTCGGGCTCGATTTCGTCCGGCTTCTGACGGAGGATTATTTCTTTGTTTGCCGCCGCGCGTTCTTGGAGACCGAGCCGATGCAGCGAGTACTCGACATTATGAAAGGCAACGAGTTTCACAAGGCCGTTGCTGCTCTTCCCGGTTATGTTGCAGCCAATACCGGTTCAGTTAGTACCGTGCGGGAATTCCTGGACAGCGTTTACGCAAAGACAGTCACTTCGCGGAAAGGAAAGAATTGAGCAAGCCGCGGTCGCGACAACAACGCCAGTTCGATGCAAAGTTTCGAACGATCCAGCGCATGGGCAAAAGGAGAAACGATTATCGCCTGAATTCGTTGGTTAGTTCGCCGATACCGTCGATCGCGACGGTGACCTTGTTGATCGGATCCTTCATCGACCCAACGCCCAGTGATGTGCCGCAGCAGATCAGATCGCCCGGCAACAACGTCATGTCGTGCGAGATTTTGCTGACAAGCTGCTTCGCGCTGAAGATCATGTCCGAGATCGGATACGATTGACGCTCCTCGCCATTGAGAATCGTCCGAACAACGAGTTTAGCCGGGTCAATCCCGGATGAGATGACAGGCCCGAACGGGCAAAAACCATCGTATCCCTTAGCGCGGGCCCATTGCGCGAACGTGGTATCTTTGCTGATCACGTCGGCGGCCGTTATATCGTTGACGCAGGTATAGCCATGGATGAAGGCGTTAGCCTCATCGGTCGAGACACCACTGCATGTGCGCCCGATGACGATGGCGAGTTCGCCTTCATAAACGACCTTGCCGTCATAAGAGGTCGGTCGTTTGACGACTGCATTCGGCGCGGCGGCCGTCGTCGGCGCCTTCAGAAGGTACAGCGGCTCGTCGGGTTCCCGGACATTCAATTTCGCAGCCAGAGCATGAAAATTATTCCACAACGCGATGATTTTGGATGGCTCGCTTGGAGCCAAGAGTTCGACAACACCCAAAGCGAGGAGTTGGCCATTTGCCCACGAGTCTCCAAACATCTCGCCGTCATGAACGCTGATCTCAGATTGCGAGATCGTGCCAAAGCCGGTTGTGTCCAGGTGGCGAAAACGAACCCAATAAGTCACGATAAGAACCCCCAAGATCGATGAAGCAAAGCCGTCGTTCCAATGATAAATTCGCCGCTCGGCCGAGTTCAATAAAGACCAGCGATTCTGGCGCGCTGTGTTACGAGCGCCAGAACCGCGTCGATAGCTGGTGTCGGGATCTGCGTGAGACGCCCCATTTCCTGAACCACGGTGACAAGCGGATCGATCTCCATGGGGCGTCCGCGCTCAAGATCCTGCAGCATCGATGTCTTGTGCGCGCCAACCTTGCGCGCGCCTTCGATGCGCCGCTCTACATCGACGCGGAATTTCACGCCGAATGTCTCCGCGATGCTCTGGGTCTCCAGCATCATGGCCTTCGACAGGGCGCGCGTTGCCGGATCAGTGCAGATCTTGTCTAGCGTCGCATGCGTCAGCGCGCTGATCGGATTGAAACAGACATTGCCCCACAGCTTGAGCCAGATTTCGTCGCGGATCCGATCGAGGATAGGCGCTTGAAATCCGGCCTTGACGAACAACGCGGCGATCCGCTCGACATCCACGCTTTTTTCTCCGGAGGCTTCACCGAGAGGAAAGCGGTCGCCATAGACATGTCGGATGACGCCTGGCGCCTCGATCTCGGTCGCGGGATAAACGATGCACCCGATTGCACGCTCCGGACCTAACTCGCGCCATTGCCGTCCGCCCGGATCGATACTCTCAAGCGTCGATCCCTCGCACTCGTTGCCGTGCTTGTAGAAATACCAGTAAGGAATTCCGTTGACCGCAGTAACAATCCGTGTGTACGAGCCCAGTAGCGGCTGGATTGCTTCGATGACACCGGTGATCGAATGCGCCTTCAGGCAAATAATGACAAAATCCTGCGGTCCTAGCTCGGCGGGATTATCGGTGCAGTGGGGGTGCACTACGCGCTCTTCATCGCCAATCAATAATTTGAGGCCGTTGGCGCGCATCGCGGCGAGATGTGCGCCGCGCGCGACGAGGCTGATATCCGCTCCCGCTCGAGCCAGCTGCACACCGAGATAACCTCCGATCGCGCCGGCGCCGTAGATGCAGATTTTCATGCAGTTCTCCAGAACGATTGGCTAGAGAGTACGTCTTTCATAGACACGCTCTTCCCTTCAGCACGTCGATCAGCGTCTTTCCAAGACGTGCTGGCGAAGGAGAAACGCGAATGCCAGCGCTCTCCATTGCGGCGATCTTGGATTCTGCATCTCCCTTTCCGCCGGATATGATCGCACCGGCGTGGCCCATGCGGCGGCCCGGAGGTGCCGTACGTCCTGCAATGAAGCCGACCATCGGTTTCTTTCGGCCACGCTTCGCCTCGTCCTTGATGAATTGCGCGGCGTCTTCCTCCGAGGAACCGCCGATCTCGCCGATCATGACGATGGATTTTGTCGCAGGATCGGCCAGGAATAATTCAAGCATTGCGATGAAATCGGTGCCCTTGACCGGATCGCCGCCGATACCGACTGCGGTGCTCTGCCCGAGCCCTTCTGCAGTGGTCTGATATACCGCCTCGTAGGTCAGCGTTCCCGAGCGAGAGACGATTCCGACGCTCCCTTTTTTGAAGATATTGCCGGGCATGATTCCGATCTTGCACTCACCGGCCGTCATCACGCCGGGGCAATTCGGGCCAATCAGCCGCGACTTGGAATCATCGAGCGCGCGACTGACCTTGATCATGTCGGCCACCGGAATGCCTTCGGTGATACAGACGATCAGCGGGATCTCGGCATCGATTGCTTCGCAAATCGCGTCCGCCGCGCCCGGTGGCGGGACATAAATCACGCTGGCATCGGCACCGGTTTGTTCGCGAGCTTCCGCCACGGTATCGAACACCGGCAAATCGAGATGCTTGGTGTTGCCCTTGCCGGGCGACGTGCCGCCGACCATTCTGGTCCCGTAAAGCACTGCCTGCTCCGAATGGAAGGTGCCGTTTTTGCCCGTAAAGCCCTGGCAGATGACCTTGGTATTGCTGTCGATCAGAATAGCCATTACGCGGCCTCCTTTCGTGTGGCTCTGACGATCTTTTGTGCGGCATCGTCGAGGTCATCTGCCGACACGACATTGAGACCTGAGCTCTTGATGATCTTTTTGCCAAGTTCGACATTGGTGCCTTCGAGCCGCACGACCAGCGGTACCGTCAAGCCGACTTCCCGCACAGCCGCGACTACGCCTTCCGCGACGACATCGCAGCGCATGATGCCGCCGAAGATATTGACCAGAATTCCCTTCACATTGGGATCGGATGTGATGATCTTGAACGCGGCCGCAACCTTTTCCTTAGTCGCGCCACCGCCGACATCGAGGAAGTTTGCCGGCGTTGCGCCGTAAAGTTTGATTATGTCCATGGTCGCCATAGCTAGACCGGCGCCGTTGACCATGCAGCCGATCGTGCCCTCAAGCGCGATATAGTTGAGATCGTATTTTGAGGCTTCGATCTCCTTCCCGTCCTCTTCTGTCAGATCGCGCAGCTTGACCACTTCGGAATGCCGGTACAACGCGTTCGAATCGAAGCTGACCTTGGCATCGAGACATCGCAACTCGCCCTGCTTCGTGACGACCAGTGGGTTGATCTCGAGCATCGCCATGTCGGTACCTACAAAGGCGCTGTAGAGCTGCGCTGTCAGACTCTCCGCCTGCCTTGCGAGATCGCCGATGAGACCTAGTGCGTGGGCGACGGCACGTCCGTGATGCGCCATGACGCCAGTCGCGGGATCAATTGAAAAGGTCACGATCTTGTCGGGCGTATCATGCGCGACATTTTCGATGTCCATCCCACCTTCGGTCGAGACAACAAAGGCGACGCGCGATGTCTCGCGGTCGACCAGCATCGAGAGATAGAATTCCTTTTCAATGTCGCAGCCGTCCTCGATATACAGGCGGTTGACCTGCTTACCTGTAGGACCGGTCTGTGCGGTGATAAGTGTGTGGCCGAGCATTTCCCTGGCGTGTGCGGCCACTTCGTCGACGGATTTGGCAAGTCGCACACCTCCTTTCGCATCGCTAGGCAATTCCTTGAATTTGCCTTTGCCGCGGCCCCCCGCATGGATTTGGGATTTCACGACGTACACGGGGCCCGGGAGGGTTTTCGCCGCGGCCACTGCTTCTTTAACCGTGAGCGCCGGCTGCCCTTCGGAAACCGGTGCGCCGAAACTCTTTAGAACGGCCTTGCTCTGGTATTCATGGATATTCATATCGTCCTCAACCGTTGTATTTTGTATGCCAGAACTTCGGAGACAAAAAGAAAGGTGGACCGGAGTTCACCTCGTTTGGATTTTTAAACAGAAGCGCTCAGATTATGCGCACTGTTCGCGCATTTGCGTCGACCCGAGCGGTTTCGTTGCCCAGAATGAAAGCACGCCGCATCGGCTTTATGACGAACAACGCAAGCAGCGCCGCCGTGGCGTTCAGGCCGACAGCGACGACGAAAACAGCCTGCCAGCCGTATTTCGCGGCAACAATGCTCGCGAGCGGCACCAGCAACGAGGCAGTGCCTTTTGCAGTATACAACATACCGTTGTTAGTCGTGGCGAACTTTGCCCCGAAGGTATCGCCACTGGTCGCGGGGAACAGGCTATATATTTCGCCGAACACGCCGAAATACGCTGCGGTCGCAAGAACGAAGACGACTGGGATGTGGCCATAAGCCGAAAGCGTCAGCAGCATGAGGGCCGCCGTCCCGAACGCGATGAACATCGTGTGCTCGCGGCCGATGGCATCAGAGAGCCAACCGAAGAACGGACGGCCGAAACCATCGAGAATACGGTCGAGCGAAATGGCGAAGGTCAATGCTGCCATTTGAAAACCCAGAAGACTCACGGGTTCGTTTGCGATCTTGAAGTCATGCGCGATCGGCGCGATCTGAGCCGCGGTCATTAGACCGCCCGCAGCGACCATCACGAACACCAAGTACATCAACCAGAATATTGGGCTGCGCAACACCTGCGGTGGCGTGAAATCAATTTTGGTCTGCGGAAGATTCAACTGCTTCCTTTTGACCGGGATCACTTGCGATGGCTTGCGCATGAAAAATGCCAAAATGAAAACGATGGCGCCTTGCCCGATACCAAAAGTG
>Ga0137396_10002372_pt1 | contig 10293 bp, 6 predicted proteins | sample czc16metaG_FD_108284 | JGI IMG/M metagenome (GOLD analysis project Ga0137396, IMG submission 108284) | Vadose zone soil microbial communities from Angelo Coast Range Reserve, California, USA - czcobulk3.16 metaG | ecosystem: Environmental > Terrestrial > Soil > Vadose zone | place: USA... | reverse complement strand
TTCGCGATGAGATGTCTTTATCTCTTCGCAACGCCGGCGGTCCTCCTCTTCACACTAGGCGCGAGCCGGCCTGCGTTCGCGCAAGCTGACGGATCGATCGAGCTCGTCGTGCCCGTAGGACGTCCGCTGCGCGTTGTGCTCGACCGGACCGTCACGGTGAAATCCATCGGGCAGCCGATCACCGGGACGCTGGTCGAACCTGTCTACGCTTACGATCGCATCGTGCTACCCGCGGGTGCACACGTCACCGGTCACGTGGCGGCGCTCGAAGGCGCTCCACGACTCACACGCCTGCGCGCGATGCTCGGCGGCGATTTCTCGTCCAAGCGCCACCCGGTCCTGCAATTCGACTCGATCGTCGTCGACGGCCGCTCGATCCCGATCCACACCGCCGTCGGCAACGGCGTCGTACGGATGCGGCGTCAGATCGCGCGAGGAACCGAGCCGCCCGAGGCGGACGGCACCATCGCGCGGGCGCGGCAGAAGGTCGGTGAGAAAGCACGGGACGCCATCGCCGCCGCCAAAGAAAAAGCCAGCGAGACGATCGCCGCCATCAAGGAGCCCGGCAAGGGTCAGCGTCTGAAAGAAATGGCGATCGATCGGCTGCCGTACCATCCGCAGTTCCTGCGCAAAGGAACCGTTTTCAACGCCGAGCTACAGGCGCCGCTGACCTTCGGCATGACGACGGCGGCGACGCTGGCGCCGGTCGGCACCAAACCGGCGCCCGCGAGCATCCTCAAAGCGAGTCTGCTGACGGCGCTCGATTCCGCGAAGACACCGCGAGGGACGGCCCTCGAAGCTGTCGTCACCGAGTCAGTGTTCTCGGCCGATCATCAGCTGATTTTTCCGGAAGGGACCCGTCTGATGGGCGAGGTGACGTTCGCGCGCGAAGCGCGGCGCCTCCATCGCAACGGCCAGCTGCGATTTCTCTTCGAACGCGTCGAGCCGCCGACGCGGGCCGTGATGCCGATGCTGGCGGCGCTGCACGCCGTGGACGTAGGCAGTGGCGACCACGTCGCCCTCGACGAAGAAGGCGGCGCAAGCGTGACCAACTCGAAAGCGCGCTTCATTCCACCGGCGCTCGCCATCCTCGCGCTGCAGGGATCGCTCGACGGTCCGGAGCACCACGGATTCGATGGCGATGCCGACGATGCCGGCGCGAGCGTGACGCAGAGCGCGGTGGATGCCAACAACGTCGGCGGCCGCGGCGTCGGCGGTTTCCTCGGCTTCGGCCTTATCGGCGTCGGCTTGAGTCAACTGTCGCACCCACTCGCCATCGGGTTTGCAGTCGCCGGCGTGGCGCGGACCGTGTACACGAACGTGATCGGCAAGGGTCAGGAGCTGCGCTTCGCGGCCGACACGGCGATCCAGGTGCAGCTCGCCCCACGGCCGGCTGCGGAGCGATAACGTGACCCGCCTCGCCGTCGCGCTGGCGCTCACTCTCGCGTCGCAGCCATCGCCGCCGTTCCACGCCGAGACGCGGCTCATCGTCCTGCACGCCACCGTGAAGAACGATCGCGGCGAGTTCGTCACCAATCTGGATCGCGGCGCGTTCACGGTGTACGAGAACGGCAAGCGGCAGCCGATCGCGCTCTTCCGCAAAGACGACGTGCCGGTGTCGCTCGGGCTGCTCATCGACAACAGCGGCAGCATGCGGACGCTGCGATCGAAGGTCGAGGCGGCGGCGCTCGCGTTCGTGCGCGCTTCCAATCCGCAGGACGAGGTGTTCGTCCTGAATTTCGCCGACAAAACGCACCTCGACGTGCCGTTCACGAGCGATGTGCGCGTCCTCGAAGCCGGAATCTCGCGCGTCGACTCCATTGGCGGGACGGCGCTCCTCGACGCCGTCGATCGTGCCGAGGCGTACTTGCGCGACCACGCGACGCGCGACCGCAGGATCCTGCTGGTGATCACGGACGGCAAAGACAATGCGAGCGCGGCGACGATGAAGCAGATTCAGGCGGCGGCCGAGCGCAGCGAGACGGTCGTGTATGCCATCGGCCTCTTCGGTCAGGCCGACTCGCCGGGCGCGCGCGAAGGGCGGCACGAGCTCGAACAGCTGACGGATCGATCCGGCGGCGTCGCTTATTATCCGGCCGGCATCGAGGAGGTCGGGGGAGTAGCCGTCGATCTGGCGCGGCAGATTCGGAATCAGTACACGATCGCGTACACACCCACGAACCAGGCGCTCGACGGCACGTATCGAACCATCCGTGTTGACGTCGCGGCACCTGAACGGCTCGTCGTCCGCACGCGGCCGGGCTATCGAGCCGATCGGACGACGGTCACCGCGCGATGACGCGGCGAGAGGGTGCTATCTCGGCCGCTGATTCCGCGGCTCGCGCTCGTAGGTTTCTTCCTCGGGGACCGGAGCGCTCCGATCGCGGTCCCGTTCGTTTTCCTCCGCGGTTGTGTTCGTGACGGCGTCACCTTGTCGTTTGGGCAGCGCCTGATCGGCATTGCGCGGCGGTTTGTTGGGATCCTGCGATGACATCGTCTACTCCTCGTCGCCTTTGCGCGGCAGACGTGTGGCCCCCATCAGCCTGTCATCCTGGCTCACCGCAGATGACGAGAACTGCGGTCGCCTGCGGAACAGCACCATTGCCGCTGGAATTGTCGTAATCGCGCCAATCCCGGCGAGCGTGAAGCCGACCGCTCGACGCGCGGACGCGCTCAGCTTGTCGCCGATCAGCAAGGCGACACCGGCCCCAAGCGCGGCACGCGTCGCAACGATGAATCCGAGCTCCGGAAGAGTGAGCGTTTTGGTGTGCATGACCCGATCCCTGCAAAAAGGATGACCTGAGCTGCGTGTGGATATCGATCAGCTGTGGGACCGTGCCGAGCGGTTGTGATTACTGCGGTTCGATGAGCTGACGGTCGATCGGGTACTCGCCGACCGGCACCCACGTAGTCGACGCGTACTTCGCGAAGACTTGGACCTTCGCGTCGACGAAGTGCGAGTTCTTCAGCATCTCGAACCGCGATTCGCTTCCCGTGTAACCGAGCGGCGAGATGACAAACAGGGTTCTCGTCGCGGCGCCGGGCGCAAGGCCGTCCGATCCCGCGGCGGTCAGAAATCCGCTGGCCCACTCGTGATCCTGATCGATCCGCTTGAAGACGGCGTTCACTTGCAGCGTGCCGAGCTTTTGATCGGACACATTCTTCAATGTGAAGGACACGGCGGGGACGATCTTGATTTGCGTGTCGGTGGCGACCGCTTCGTACCAGCCGGTGGACACGCGCTCGACCTGCAGCCCGCGCGTCAGATCAACGACGGGTCCGCAGGCGATGGACAGGACGACGGCAACGAGCGCGAACAGCGCGCGAAGGAATCCCATGTGAAGGTAGACACCGGCGCGACCGAATGGTTTCACTCGTACCGCAGGGCGATGACTGGATCGAGGCGAGCGGCGCGCCAGGCCGGCCCGATCGACGCGATTGTCGCGACGGCGACGAGCACGGCCGAGACCGCGAGGAGGTTCACCGGGTCGGACATCCGTTGGCCACCCGCGCCGCCTTCGCTGAAGATCCGTTCCCATCCCAGGATGCATCCCACGCCCGCGACAAAGCCGAGCGCGAGCTGCACCATCGCCCGCCGCACGACGATCCCGACGACGTGCTGCGCGCGAGCGCCCAGCGCCATCCGGATGCCAATCTCCTGCGTGCGCTGCACGACCGCGTGCGCCGTGACGGCGTACAACCCGACGGCCGCGAGGCACACGGCAATCAGCGAGATGCTCGTCGCAATCATGGTCGACACGCGCGCATTCCACTGCGACTCGACGAGCGCCTGCTCCAGCGGCATCAGGCGGTACAGCGGCAGATCGGGATCGATCGCGCGCACGGCCTCGCGAAGTCCAGGAGCGATCGCGGCCGGTGCGGCTGCGGTGCGCACGATGACCGCCGCCGACGCAGGCGGCGCCGCGCGCAAGGGCAGATAGACGACCGGATCGGGATCGGGGAGCGAGCGCTGGCGCACGGTGGGCGACACGCCGGCGATCGTCATCCATGGCGGCGCTCCGGAGGCGTTCACGTCAGTCAGCCGGATGTGATGTCCGATTGCGTCGCCACTCGGAAAGAACATCTCCGCGAAGCGCTGATTCACGATCGCGGCTTCGGCGCCGGCGGCGCCGTCGTTGTCGCCGAACCCACGGCCGCGCAGCAACTGCAGTCCCATGGCTGCGAAATACGCCGGGCTGACGGTCAATGTCCAAACGGTGGGCGCCGTCTCGCCGGCGGCCGGCGCGCGGCCATCGATTGCCAGCAGTCTGGTGCTGGCGCCGCCCAGTGGCAGCGCGGTGGTCACCGCCGCGGACGACACTCCGGGAATCGAGGCGAGCTTGTCGTGGAGTTGCCGGTAGAACTCGATGCGCTGATCGGGCGTGCGGTATCTGGCCGGCGGCAGCGCAATGGAGGTGGTGCTCGCATTCGCCGGGTTGAAGACAAGTGCGGCGCGCTCGGCCGATCGTGACAGCCGGACGCTCATGACGAGCGCCGCGAGCAACACCATCGACAGGCCGAATTCCGCGGTGAGGAACGCCGTCGTCCAACGGCGCGCGCGGACGCCGGCGGTAGCGGTCCGCCGGCCGTCTTTCATCACCAGGCCGATGTCGGTCTTCGTGATTTGGATCGCCGGCGCGAGCCCGAAGACGAACACGGTGGCCAGGCATGCGCCGCACAAGACGGCAAACGCGCGGCCGTCCATCGTGAACGTCATCCAGTACGGCAGCGCGTTCTCGGGAATCGCGGTTTGAAGGACGCGGACGCCGGCGAGCGACAACGCGAGCCCGGTCACCCCGCCGAGCGCCGCCAGCACGGCGCTTTCCATCAACAGTTGACGCACCAACTGACGCCGCGACGCGCCAAGCGAGGCGCGCACGGCCATCTCATGTCCGCGCCCGGCCGCCCGCATCAGCAGCAGATTCGTGACTTTGGTACTCGCGATGAGCAGGAGAAGTACACCCTTTGAGATGAAGATGAGCCACACCTGATCCGTGATCCTGCCGTTGTACCGCTCGTTGATCGGGATCGCGGTGATGCGGATGCCCTGATTGGTGTCCGCATGGTCGTGCGCCAGGCGCGCCGACATCGCGGCCAGCCGGCCGCGTGTCTCGCTCAACGTGTTGCCGTCGCTCATGCGTCCGAAGATGCTGAGGGCGCGCGCGGTCCGTCGCTCGCTCGTCAGGCCCGTCATCGCGGCCAGCGGCCGCCAGAGCTCGGTATTGCTCGGGAAACGGAATCCGTCGCGCATGACGCCGACGACGGCCGCGGGCGTGCCGTCGACGCGGATCGTCCGGCCGACGATGGCAGGATCGCCGCCGTAGCGCGATTTCCAGAGCGCGCTCCCAAGAATCGCGACCGCGGGAGCGCCGGTGCGGTCGTCGTCCGGTTCGAAGTCGCGGCCGAGCGCCGGCTTCTCGCGGAGCAGCCTGAATCCGTTCGCCGACATGTACAGGCCCGCGGCGCGATCGGGCGCGCGCCCTTCGTCGCCAATCACCATCGGTGCGCTCGCGAACGCCGCAATGCCCTCGAAGGTTGGTGGTGTGCCGATCGACGCGCGCACCTCTTCGAGCTCGCGATGCGACAGCGCCAGATCGCGATCGCGCGCGTCGCGTGCCGCGAACCACACGACTCGATCGACTCGTTCGAGCGGCAGGCCGCGGATGCAGATGGCGTTGACCAGGATGAACTGCGTGTTGTTCACGCCGATGCCGAGGCCGAGCACCGTCACGGCGAGCAGGGTGAACCGCCGATCTTTCGCAAGCAGGCGGAACGCGAAATGAATGTCACGCGCGAGGTCCCTCATACAACCATCCTCATAAGCTCTGCACCACGGAGTACCCTCCTGTCCTCCGCGTCCCCCGTGGTGGAGAGCTGATTCTGCAACGCTCGCTAACCATAGGCGCCACGGCAGACCAGGAACTGTTTTCTATTCATTTCGCAGCGCGATCATCGGACTGATGCGCGTGGCGTGACGCGCCGGAAGCCATACTGCGATGAGGGCGACACCGCTCAGAATGAGAGGGACGGCGATGAACACGGCTGGATCTCTCGCCGTGACGCCGAAGAGAAATCCTGCAAGCAGCCGCGCGAGACCAAACGCTGACGCCAGACCGAGCGCGATCCCGGCCATCGCGAGGCTCATGCCTTGACCGAGCACCATCCTGCGCACGGCGCGTGAATCGGCGCCGAGCGCCATGCGAATGCCGATTTCCGCCGTACGCTGCTGAACCGCATAGGCGATCGAGCTGTAGACGCCGATCGCCGCCAGCAGAAGAGCCAGGCAGCCGAAGATCGTCATCAGCCACATGTCGAAGCGGGCGCGCGCGATCGATTCCGACACGACATCGTCCATCGAACGAACGCGCGCGACGGGTAGGCCGCCGCTCGCCCGCGACAGCTCCTTTTGGATTGGCGCGCCGAGCGAGTACGGGTCCGTCGCAGTCCGCACGACCCAGACGATCGGCAGGAGCCGCACGTTGAGCGCGGTCACACCGTCCGGCACCTGTGCCGTCGGCACGTACATGGCCGGCCTCGGAATCCGAGTGAGTCCGGTGTCGCGTACGTTGCCGACGATGCCAACGATTTGCCGGACCGGATCCTGATCGTATTCGGGACGCATGCCCCTTCCGACGATCAAGCGGTCATTCAATGGATCGCCCGTCGGCCAGAAGCGGCGCGCCATTTCCTGGTTGACGATCACGACGCCAGGCGCTCCGGCGTTGTCGCGGTCCGTGAAATCCCGACCGCGCAGGATTGGAATGTTGAACACGTCGAAGTATCCGGGCGAGACGAACGTCCAACCGCCGAAGCCATGGAAGGCCAGGTTACGGACCCGAGTCAGTCCGCTCGCCGGCCTCCCCGCCACGACAAACGGAAGCTGCCACACCGTTTCGAGCGGCATGCAACACGTCGTGCTGGCGGACGTGACGCCCGGCAACGTGCGAATCCGCTCGACGCCGCCGCGTGTGAGCTCACCGAGGCCCTCCCGCGTCTCGAAGCGCGTCGCGGTGACGGACATTCGCATCGTCAACACGTTGTGCGATTCGAATCCCGGCCGCACCGCGCGTAAGGCCAGCGACGTCCGAATGAGCAGCGCCGCGCCGACGACGAGCATCAGCGCGAGCGCGATCTCGCTGACCACCAGCGCTGCGCGGCCCTTGTCGCGGCCCAAGGCCGAGACCGCGGCCATGCCGCTGCGCTTCAGCGCCACGTACAGATCCGTGCGCGCCGCTTGAAGCCCTGGCAGCAGTCCAAACACGATGCCGGTCACGATTGACGTCACACACGTGAACGTCATCACGCGCCAATCGACGCTGACCGCGGCGCCGTCCGCGGCGATCCGGGGAATGAGGGCCGCGTCACCGATCGTGAACGGGTTGGTTTCGGGATACGCCGCGAGCAGGACGCGAATGGCTACGGTGCCCATGATCAGACCCAGGCCGCCGCCGATCAGCGACAGGACGACGCTTTCGGTGAGCAACTGGCGAACGAGACGTCCGCGGCCGGCACCGATGGCGGCCCGGATCGCCATCTCGCGTTTTCTGACGTCGGCGCGAACCAGCAGCAGGTTGGCGACATTCGCGCAGGCGATGAGCAGCAGCAGGCCGACCGCCGCGAGAAGAAGGTTGAGAGACGATCGGATGTCGCCGACCATCGCATCCTGCAATGGCTGGACGGTCCACATCGTCTGAACATTCGAGCGACCGCCGGAATTTCGGAAGTACTCTGCGGCGACGACCGCCAGTTGCGCGTTGGCCATGGCGAGCGTCATCCCGGATGTGAGTCGACCCGTCACCAGAAAAAGATTGCCTGCGTCGATTCGCTGCGGTTCGATTTGAAACGCCACCCACACGTCGGGGCGTGGATCGAATTGCTCCGCGTCGAAATCCGGGCCGAGAATGCCGACGACGACGTGCGGAACGCTGCCGAGCGAGATTGTCTGGCCCACAATCCGCGGATCGGCGCCGAACCGGCGACTCCACAAACCGTGGCTGAGAATCGCAACAAGACGTCCGTTGGGCCGATCCTCGTCGGCCGTAAACGCGCGACCGTGCAGCAGCGGTGCGCGGAACAGCCGGAAGAATTCGGCGGTGACGCGTGCGATGGGGATGTGCTCGGCCTCGGTGCCGCCGGTCAGGTTCACGAACTCGAGGCGGTGGGCGGACACGTCCTCGAACACCGACGTCTGGTGACGCCAGATATCAAACACCTGGGCGCCGGTGATGGACGACGAGGCGGCGCCGCTGGTCGTCACGAATCGAACGAGTGTGGCCGCGCCGGGCGTCTTGAGTGGCCGCAGCAGCACGGCGTTCGCGACAGAAAAAATCGCGACGTTGGCACCGATTCCCAGCGTGAGCGTGAGAATCGCCACCGCAGCAAAAGCGGGCTGACGCTGCATGGTGCGCAGCGCGTAGGCGATGTCCTGCGACGCGTCTTGAACGAGCATGTCCATTCCTCAAGCGCCCTCGAAAGCCGAGCAATCGAAGCGGCCAGGCGCGAGACAAGCTGTCGCGTCAGGTGCTTCTGTCTGTCGTTTAGACACCGTGGTCGTCGCCATGGCCCAGCTTTCACGGAAAAAATCGCTGCCGTCGATTGTCCCCCTGCTCGAAGCGCTAGGATGCGCCGCGCCGCACTCCGCGGTCTGTAATGCGGCAAAAGGGAGATCCGCCATGACATCCCGAAGGGTTCGGCGCTCACCAGGTGCAATCGTCGTCTTCGGAGGATTGGCCGCTGCGCTTGCGCTCACCAGACCGGTGGCGACGCAGGACCGCGGCTCGCGCGCGACGGTCCGCATCAACGGCGCCGAGGCGGTCGCCGGCGAGGTCCTCGTCAAGTTTCGCGCAACGCTCGACGAGGCTAACCGCCAACAGCTCGACAACCAGATTGACGCCGATCAACATGAGCAAGTGGGGAGCGTTGGCGTCCGGCGGATTCATTCGCGCAGTTACGACACCCAGACCCTGCTCGGGTTCCTGCGGACCGATGCCCGCGTCGCGTACGCCGAACCGAACTACATCGTCCATGCGCTTGCTACGCCAAACGATCCGCGATTCCCGTCGCTATGGGGGCTGAACAACACCGGTCAGGACATCGGCTGCGGTGCGTCGTGTTTCGGCAGTCCGGCCGGCACGACTGGCGCGGACATCAAGGCGACCGCGGCATGGGACGTCTCCACCGGTTCCCGCTCCACCGTCGTCGGCGTCGTCGATACCGGCATCGACTACAACCATCCGGATCTCGCCGCCAACGTCTGGTCCGCTCCCACCGCGTTCATAGTGAACATCGGCGGACTCTTGATTACATGCGCCGCCGGCACGCACGGCGTCAATGCCATCAACAACACGTGCAATCCGCTCGACGACAACAACCACGGCTCGCACGTGTCGGGCACGATCGGCGCCGTCGGCAACAACGGCGTCGGCGTGGTCGGCGTCAATTGGCTGGCGAGCATCATGGGCGCGAAGTTCCTCGATTCCGGCGGCAGCGGCTCGACCGCCGGCGCCATCAACGCCATCGAGTTCACCATTCAAGCCAAGACGATCTTCGGCGCCGGCGCCAACGTCCGCGTGCTGTCCAACAGCTGGGGCGGCGGCGGATTCTCGCAGGCGCTGCTCGACGAGATCAACAAGGCGAACGCGAACAACATCCTGTTCGTCGCGGCGGCCGGGAACAGCGGGAGCAACAACGACGTCACGCCGAACTACCCGTCGAACTACAACGCGCCGAACGTGGTCGCCGTCGCCGCCACCGACAATAACGACATGCTGGCGAGCTTCTCGAGTTTCGGCGCCACCACCGTCGATCTGGGAGCGCCCGGCGTCGACGTGCTGTCGACCACCCGCAACAACACGTACAGCTATTTCAGCGGCACCTCGATGGCAACGCCTCACGTCGCGGGTGCGGCGGCGCTCGTGCTCTCCGCGTGCGCGCTCGACACGGCGGGCGTGAAGAGCAATCTGTTGAACAACGTCGATACGCTCGGGTCGTTGTCGGGCCGGGTTCTCACGAATGGCCGTCTCAACGTCGACAAGGCGATTCGTGCCTGCAGCGCGCCGCCGACGGCGGACTTCTCGGTCTCCGCCACGCCGGCCTCGCAAACCGTCGTCCAGGGGGCGAGCACGACGTACACCGCGACGGTCACGCCGTCGGGAGGATTTACCGGCACGGTGACGTTCAGCGCGAGCGGATTACCGAGCGGAGCGTCAGCGAGCTTCAACCCCACGTCGGTCACCACGTCGGGCTCGTCGACAATGACGGTGACGACTTCGACGACGACGACCGCGGGCATTT
>Ga0137396_10002371_pt1 | contig 10294 bp, 8 predicted proteins | sample czc16metaG_FD_108284 | JGI IMG/M metagenome (GOLD analysis project Ga0137396, IMG submission 108284) | Vadose zone soil microbial communities from Angelo Coast Range Reserve, California, USA - czcobulk3.16 metaG | ecosystem: Environmental > Terrestrial > Soil > Vadose zone | place: USA... | reverse complement strand
AGAGAGTGGATACTCTTCAGATGTGCGACAAGCACAGAAGTGGATACTCTCTTCTCTCATCAAAAGAGGCCGATTGCTCGAGGTCGGTTCTCGAGGATAGGAAAGCACTATGCGGGAGATGGGGATCTTGGCGTGCGATGAGCGCAAACGCCGTAACTACACAACGACAAAAAATAAGCGTCGTACCCCTGATCGGTTTGAATTCAAGAAATATTGTCGTTTTTGCCGCCAGCATACCCCGCACCGAGAAACGCGGTAGCATCACAGCGGGAAAGTCGGCAATATTTATTGAGAGAAGGCATACAGGCCAGTAGCTCGAACGGTTAGAGCACCGGACTCCAAATCCGGGGGATGGGGGTTCAAATCCCTCCTGGCCTGCTTCCTGGGTGGAACTGTTATCCGTCACAAACTGTATTTCCAACTGAGATGAAGTTATGGTGAAAGAAAGGTATGAGAAAGCCGTGCAAGCTCTTCGAGATGTACGGTCTGAACTGCGTAAAGTAACGTTCCCTTCGCGCAAGGAAACACTGGCGTCGACGGTGGTGGTGCTGGCGGCCGTGAGTATCATTTCTGTGTACTTAGGCATTGTAGACTTGGTGTTGGCGAGGGTGCTCCATAGTATTCTCAGATGACCACTTAGGATGGCTTGGTATGAACAAGCAGTGGTACGTTGTACATACATATTCCGGTTATGAGAACAAGGTGAAAACCAGTCTCGAAGAGCGTTTAAATGTCTTAGGACTCCACGAGCGCGTTGGACAAATTCTTGTGCCTATGGAGGATGTGGTCGAAGTTAGAGGGGGAAAGCGTAAGGTATCATCACGCAAATTTTTCCCCGGGTATCTCCTGATTGAAGCAGAGATGAATGATGACATCTGGTATGCGATCAAAGATACCCCTAAAGTGACCGGCCTCCTGGGGGGAGCAAAGGATCCAACACCTCTGTCCGATGAAGAGGTAATGCAGATCCAAAAACACATGAGTGGTGAGACAGCGGAGCCAAGACCGAAAGTCCTCTTCGACCTTGGGGAAAATGTGCGCGTGATTGACGGACCGTTTACCAACTTTACAGGAGTTATCAAAGAGGTAAATCCTGACCGTGGTAAGCTCAAAGTTATGGTGAGTATTTTTGGGCGCTCCACCCCGGTTGAGTTGGAGTTCTTACAGGTCGAGTTGGTTTAAAAGACGTCGCAGTCTGAGACGAGTGGAGTAACGCATGGCAAAGCAAGTGGTGGCAAAAGTGAAATTGCAGGTGCCAGCAGGGCAAGCTACCCCCTCCCCACCGGTGGGGCCATCTCTTGGACAGCATGGCGTCAACATCATGGAGTTCTGTAAAGCTTTTAACGCTCAAACGCAAGCGCAAGCTGGCATGATCACTCCAGTTGTCGTCACAGTATACTCTGACCGTTCCTTTGCGTTTATCACGAAATCGCCACCAGCTTCTGCCTTGTTAAAACAGGCAGCAGGTGTTGTAAAAGGTACTGGTACGCCAAGTCGTGAAAAAGTTGGCAAGGTAACATCTGAGCAAGTCCGCCAGATTGCTGAGACGAAGATGGCAGATCTCAACGCCATTACCATAGACGCTGCGATGCGTATCATTGCTGGCACGGCGCGTAGCATGGGAATTGAAATTACTAATTGACGCTAGACGGCCACGAGGAAGGACTACGAGCATGGCACAGCATGGGAAAAAGATGCTGGAGGCGCATAAAAAGTTTGATCAGAGCAGAAGATATGAGATTCGTGACGCCTTGCAGTTAGTGAAGGACATTGCCTTTGCAAAATTCGATGAGAGTGTTGAAATGGCCATACGCCTTGGTGTGAATCCCAGGCACGCGGACCAGATGGTGCGCGGCAGTGTAGTGCTGCCACATGGTGTAGGGAAGGTCCCGCGGGTGCTGGTGTTTGCCAAAGGCGAAAAAGAGCGAGAAGCGCTTGATGCAGGTGCGGACTATGTCGGTGCTGAAGAACTGGCCCAGAAAATCACTGAGGGATGGTTAGATTTTGACCGAGCTGCAGCTACTCCTGACATGATGGGGGTCGTTGGGAGGTTGGGCAGAATCCTCGGTCCGCGAGGATTGATGCCGAATCCCAGGTCGGGCACAGTAGCGCTTGATATCGGTCGAGTTGTCCGGGAGATCAAGGCCGGGAAGGTCGAGTTTCGGGTCGATCGTGCCGGCATTGTGCATGCAGGGATTGGTAAGATCAGTTTCCCTATAGAGTCTTTAGAAGAAAACGCCCATACGCTTTTAGAAACCCTCGTACGCCTTAAGCCGGCAACAAGTAAGGGCAAGTACATGAAGAGCATTGCTCTGGCATCGACGATGGGCCCCGGGGTCAGAGTGGATGAGATGGTTGTGGCAAATACACTGAAATAGGCTAATATAGCCTTGATGAGATACGAGGCTGGGGCGAAAATAAGGAAGAAGGCGTGATTGCGAAAGCAGCGAAAGAGGAGAAAGTCGTAGCTCTGCATACGAAGTTTGTAGACGCCAAGGCAGCCATTCTGGCGGACTATTCTGGACTTAATGTCCAACAATTGGCAGAGTTACGCAGCCAGCTGCGCGAGGCCGCAGTTGAACTGCATATCGTGAAGAATACGCTAGCGCGGCGGGCCGTGGAGGAAACCGGTTTTGTACCATTGGCGGATCATTTTGTGGGGCCAATATCGGTGGCGTTCTCACAGAGTGATGCAGGAGCTATGGCCAAAGCGCTTACCGAGTATGCCAAGAAGGAACCCAAGCTTAATGTGCGCGTTGGGCTCGTTGAGGGACAAGTACTTGCTCCTGGACAAATCACAGCGCTAGCAGAGCTTCCGCCTCGGGAAGTCCTATTGGGGCGTATGTTGTCTAGTATGCAAAGTCCGCTGGCAGGTCTCGTGGGTGTGTTGCAGGGGGTGCTACGGCAGCTTGTGTATGTTATACAGGCAGTAAAGGATGCCAAAGAGCAAGCCAGTCAAGAGAGCCAGCTAGCTGATCGTCAAGTTGGAGACCCTGTGCATAGGGGGGATTATGCACTCGAAGAGCCAGCCAGCCAAGAGAGCTAGCTAGCTGATCGTCAGAAGGCATTTGCTAGAGGAGAGAAGGACAGTGGCGATTACAAAGGAAGAGGTGCTGGGATTTATCGAAAACATGACTGTGCTGGAGCTCTCGGTCTTTGTGAAAGAGCTCGAGGAAAAATTTGGTGTCACGGCGCTGGCCCCCATGGCGATGATGCCTACAGCAGCTACTGGGGCGGTGGCAGAGGCACCTGCAGAGCAAACCGAATTTGACGTGATTCTGTCCAGTTCAGGAGATAAGAAAATTCAGGTAATCAAAGAGGTCCGTACTATTACTGGCCTGGGACTAAAAGAAGCAAAAGCCCTGGTAGATGAAGCGCCAAAACCAGTGAAGCAGGCTATATCGAAAGAGGAAGCAGCGTCAATTAAGCAGAAGCTGGAAGAGGTAGGGGCGGTTGTTGAGATTAAGTAGTATTCTTCTAGTTCTGGCAACAGAAGATATAAGGTTGGCAGAGGGGGAGAAGCATAGTATCTCTTCTGCATATGAGGAGTGACGATGATAGGGCAAGACACAGCGGTGAATGGACATAAGCAGTTGGAACGACGGGATTTTGCGCGTATTCCTACGATCATCGATCTCCCCAATCTTATCGAGGTACAACAAAAATCCTATGCACGCTTTTTGCAGCAGGAACGTCCACCTTTAGATCGTGAGGATCGCGGCCTAGAGGCCGTATTTCGTAGTGTTTTCCCCATCGCCGATTTCAATGGTATGGCCTCACTGGAATATGCTGGGTATGAAATCGGGGTATGGGAATCAGAAGAAGGTGAATATAAGGGCTTAGGTGGGTTTGGAGTAGTGGGAGAGAACACCCACCGGCCTCTTGTATACCATGCCAAGTATGATGTTGATGAGTGCCGTCAGAAAGGCATAACTTACGCTGATCCATTACGAGTTATGGTGCGGCTTGTGGTGCGTGAGAAAAGCGCTGATGGCGAGCCATCGACTATTCGCGATGTCAAGGAGCAGAAGGTCTATCTCGGTGAAATTCCTTTAATGACTGATAAAGGAACCTTTATTGTTAATGGTACCGAGCGGGTCATCGTCAGCCAACTGCATCGTTCGCCTGGAGTCTTCTTCGCTCAGGAAAAGGGACGCAGCACAACGAGTGGCAAGCTACTGTATTCGGCTCGTATCATTCCTTATAGAGGTTCGTGGCTCGATTTTGAGTTTGACATCAAAGACCAGCTGCATGTGCGTATTGATCGACGGCGTAAGCTCCCAGTGACTATTCTCTTACGAGCTCTAGGGTTGTCGTCGAGAGACATCCTCCAAACCTTCTATAAAAGTGAAACAATACGCTACGATTCTCAAAGCGATACCTTTTATAAAAAGGTATCAGAACTTCTCATGCAACAACAAAGCCGGGATGACGTGATTGATCCAGAGTCGGGTGAAGTAATCATTCGTGCGGGGCGGAAGATTTCCCGTAGTGCTTTGCGCCGCCTAATTACGAGTACTGTTGATGAGATTTCTTGTGCAGAGGACAGTCTCGCAGGTCAAGTGGTAGCCGATGACATCATCGATCCCACGACGGGTGAAGTACTTTTTGAGCTGAATCATGAGCTCACGGCCGATGATGTGGCTCGCCTCAAGGCGAAGCGGGTAACGAATTTTCGTTTGCTCTTCTTAGAGCCGTTGCGTACAGATGCGTCTCTACGTATCACCCTCCTTGCGGACCGTCTTGAGACGCAAGATGATGCCCTGCTCGAGATATACAAACGGTTACGTCCAGGGGATATTCCAACTAAAGATACTGCTCGCCTGTTCTTTGATAACCTATTTTTTAATGCTAAACGTTATGATCTCTCGCGCATTGGTCGACTGAAATTGAACACCAAGCTTGGTCTCGACCTGCCCCTTGAGATACGTATGCTCACCAGGCAAGACATTATTGAGGTGGTGCGTTACCTACTGACGCTGCGTCAGGGAGGTGGTGCTGTAGACGATATCGATCACCTTGGTAACCGTCGGGTACGCTCAGTGGGTGAACTTCTTGAGAACCAACTGCGCATTGGTCTGGTACGGATGGAACGGGCCATTCGCGAGCGCATGAGTATCCATGACCTCGAAATGGCCATGCCACATGACCTGATTAATTCGAAACCTGTGACAGCTGCGGTCAAAGAGTTCTTTGGCAGTAGCCAGCTCTCGCAATTCATGGATCAGACCAATCCCCTGTCGGAGATCACCCACAAGCGCCGTCTGTCTGCCTTAGGTCCTGGTGGTCTCACACGTGATAGAGCTGGTTTCGAGGTGCGCGACGTGCATCCAACTCATTATGGACGTATTTGCCCTATCGAAACTCCAGAGGGGCCCAATATCGGATTGATTGCCTCTTTGAGCACATATGCACGAGTAAACCGTTTTGGTTTTATTGAGACGCCGTACCGTAAAGTCGAGAACGGTCGGGTTACAGATGAAATCGAGTTTCTTTCGGCCATTGAGGAGGATCGGTACGTCATTGCCCAAGCCAATGCTGAGGTGGCAGACACCGGCGACTTTTTACGTGATGTGATCTCAGCGCGGAAGGGGGGAGAATTTGTCCTCGTGCCTCCGCACGAGATCAACTATATGGACGTATCACCGAAACAGCTGGTCAGTGTCGCAGCGTCTCTCATTCCTTTCCTCGAAAATGACGACGCGAACCGGGCCTTGATGGGATCGAATATGCAACGTCAAGCCGTCCCCTTATTGCGTACAGAGGCGCCTATTGTGGGGACAGGGATGGAGGCGATTGCAGCTCGAGACTCGGGAGCTGTGGTGCTCGCCAAGACTGCGGGCGAAATAGTGAACGTCGATGCGACACGTATTGTTGTCCGAGTTGACGAGGACAGCGAGGGAGGAGAGCCACGGGTTGATATCTATTCGCTCGTGAAGTATCAGCGCTCGAATCAAAGCACATGTATTAATCAGCGTCCTGTAGTGCACCTGGGACAGCGCGTGCAGAAGGGGCAAGTGCTCGCTGATGGGCCTTCTACAGATCAAGGAGAACTTGCCCTTGGGCGTAATGTCTTGGTCGCCTTTATGCCCTGGGGAGGCTATAACTTTGAGGACGCCATCGTTATTAGTGAGAGAGTGGTAAAGGAGGACATTTTTACCTCTATCCACATCGAAGAATTTGAAGTTGAAGCCTGTGATACCAAACAAGGCAAGGAAGAGATTACGCGTGACATCCCCAATGTAGGCGAGGAAGCCCTGAGGAATCTCGATGATAGTGGCATCATCCGTATTGGCTCGAAGGTTGCCCCAGGTGATATCCTTGTAGGCAAGATCACGCCAAAAGGGGAAACGCAGTTGAGCCCTGAGGAGAAGCTTCTGAAAGCTATCTTCGGTGAGAAAGCTGGGGATGTACGAGATACTTCATTGATCGTGCCGCCTGGGATAGAAGGGACTATTGTTGGGGTACGAGTGTTCTCACGGCGTGGTGCGGAAAAAGATGAACGTGCGCGTGCTATTGAAGAAGAGGATGTAGCACGGATTGAAAAGGATTTCTACGACGAGATCAAAATTGTCGAAGAAGAGCGCGACAAAAAACTCCGCGGTCTGCTCGTTAGTCAAAGTGCTGCGGTGGATATTGAGCATGATCAGGCAGGCGGGATTGTGGTGCGCAAGGGGGAACCACTTACCGAAGCGTTCTTAGCCAATCGTGCAGGCAAGGCCCTTCTTGATCTTCCTGTCACAGAACCCGGGGGGCTACGCAGGAGAATAGAGGATATTGAAGGGGCAGCGCGGGAGCAAATTCGTGTACTGCAAGCTGTGCGTGATGAAAAAATTTCGAAGCTCCGGCGAGGTGATGAGCTTCCTCCAGGTGTGATCAAGATGGTCAAAGTATACATTGCCATGAAGCGCAAGCTGAGTGTCGGCGACAAGATGGCTGGGCGACATGGCAATAAGGGTGTGGTATCTATCATCGTTCCCGAAGAAGATATGCCTTATACAGAAGACGGAACGCATGTCGATCTGATCCTCAACCCATTAGGCGTTCCTTCCCGGATGAACGTCGGGCAAATTTTGGAAACCCATCTGGGCTGGGCGGCGAAGCAGTTGCACTGGAGCGTTGCGACACCAGTGTTTGACGGGGCAACTGAAGAGGATATCAAAACTGCTCTACGTCAAGCAGGGTTGCCGGAAGATGGACGAGTCACGCTTTATGATGGCAAGACTGGGACACCATTTGATCAGAAAGTTGTTGTAGGCCAAATTTATATGATGAAATTGCATCATCTTGTGGACGACAAGATCCACGCCCGTTCCACTGGTCCATATTCCCTGGTGACGCAACAGCCTCTGGGGGGCAAAGCACAATTTGGTGGGCAGCGCTTAGGTGAGATGGAAGTATGGGCTCTTGAGGCCTATGGTGCGGCGCGCACCTTACAGGAAATGCTGACTGTCAAGTCCGACGACGTAGTTGGACGTACCCGCATGTACGAAGCAATTGTGAAAGGGGAGAACACTCTGGAAGCCAGTTTGCCAGAATCGTTCAATGTATTGGTCAAAGAACTCCAGAGTTTAGCGCTAGACGTAGAGCTGCTTGAGGCAGGGGACGTGCCACAGGAGGAGCAGCTCGAAGAAATGTCCGAGTGAGCGTCTCAGAGCGCCTGTATCCCTCGTTAAGATATCGACTAGGCAAAACATCTAGGGTTAAGACACGCGTGTATAGTTCTAGGCTGATAGCGAAGGAGGATGCCTTTGGATAGCATTTTCAACTTATTCGAGAAACCCAAAGATCCCACCTCTTTCAGTGCGATCCGTATCTCCATTGCCTCTCCGCAGAAGATCCGATCCTGGTCTCATGGCGAGGTCAAGAAGCCGGAAACGATCAATTACCGGACCTTTAAGCCAGAGCGTGACGGGTTATTTTGCGCCAAAATCTTTGGTCCAGTCAAAGATTGGGAGTGCAATTGTGGGAAATACAAGCGGATGAAACACCGCGGGGTCATCTGTGAAAAGTGCGGTGTTGAGGTGATCCAATCGAAGGTACGACGTGAACGCTTGGGCCATATCGAGCTTGCTTGCCCAGTATCACACGTCTGGTTCTTCAAGGGCATCCCTAGCCGTATTGGGATCCTGTTGGACATGTCGTTGCGCGAGTTGGAACGGATTCTCTATTTCGAGAACTACGTGGTTATTGATCCGCGCGCGACAGGGCTGAAAGAGCATGATTTATTACCGGAAGAGCGTTACCGTGACCTCCTCGGTGAGTACGGGCATGGCAGTTTTGTCGCGGGGATGGGTGCTGAAGCCATCCGTGAGTTGCTCCGCCGCTTAGATCTTGACGCTCTGGCAGAAGTTCTGCGCATTGAGATGCGGGAGTCGCTATCGCTACAAAAGCGGAAGAAAACTATCAAACGCCTGAAAGTGGTTGAGGCTTTCCGTAAGTCTGGGAATCGGCCGGAGTGGATGATTCTCGAAGTCATTCCTGTTATTCCGCCGGAACTACGCCCTCTTGTGCCGCTCGATGGGGGACGGTTCGCAACATCGGATCTGAACGATTTGTATCGTCGGGTTATTAACAGGAACAATCGTTTGATTCGCCTGCAGGAATTGCGTGCACCGGATATCATCATCCGGAACGAAAAGCGCATGCTCCAAGAAGCTGTAGATGCGCTCTTTGATAATGGCCGTCGCGGACGAGCCTTACGTGGACCTAATAAACGCCCGTTAAAGTCTTTGAGTGATATGCTCAAAGGCAAACAGGGGCGTTTCCGTCAAAACCTCTTGGGAAAACGAGTCGATTATTCTGGGCGTTCGGTGATCGTAGTGGGGCCAGAGTTGAAACTCCATCAATGTGGTCTACCCAAAAAGATGGCTTTAGAGCTCTTCAAGCCTTTTATATACCACAAGCTGGAGGAGCAAGGTCACGTCAATACGATCAAAAGCGCCAAGAAAATGGTGGAAAAGGATAGGCCTGAGGTTTGGGATGCACTGGATGAAATTATCCGGGAGTATCCAGTCTTGCTCAACCGTGCCCCAACTCTCCACCGCCTTGGGATTCAGGCTTTTGAACCCGTGCTTGTGGAAGGCAAAGCCATCCGTATCCATCCTCTGGTCTGTGCAGCCTTTAACGCCGACTTTGATGGCGATCAAATGGCAGTACATGTGCCGTTGTCAGTGGAGGCACAAGTTGAGGCCAAGACATTGATGCTCTCCGTGAATAATATTTTGTCTGCCGCGCATGGGAAACCGCTCGCTGTGCCCAGCCAGGATATTATCCTTGGTTGTTATTATCTGACCAAAGAGCGTGGCGGAGCTCGGGGAGAAGGCAAGCTTTTTGCTAATCCGCAAGAAGTGCGTGTCGCATACGATACGGGTGAAGTCGGCCTGCAAGCGCGTATTCGCGTGCGCATGGATGGGGAGGTCGTCGCTACGACCGTTGGGCGCGTGCTTTTGAGCGAGATCTTACCGTCCGAAATCGGTTTCAACCGGGTCAATCGCCAGATGGACAAGAGTTCATTAACCGATTTGGTGGCCGAGTGTTATCAGCGGGTAGGGAAAGAGCGTACAGTCCAGCTCTTAGAAGATCTCAAGGCGCTGGGCTTCTACTATGCGACCCAATCTGGAATGTCCATTGGCATTGATGATATGCATATTCCAGTGCTGAAAGAGCCTTTGGTTGAGGAGGCACGACGGGCTGTCATTGATGTCGAGAATCAGTACCGTGAAGGGCTTATCACCAATGGTGAACGGTATAACAAAATTGTGGACATCTGGGCCCAGGTTACCGAGCAAGTCTCTAACGAGATGTTTAAGGAACTCGAGCGAGAAGATCTTGACGTGATGCACGGGAATGGTGGCAATGGCGCACGCCATGATTTCAACCCGATCTACGTGATGGCCAACTCTGGAGCGCGTGGTGGCTTGCAGCAAATTCGCCAGCTTGCCGGCATGCGTGGCTTAATGGCCAAGCCGAGTGGAGAAATCATGGAGACGCCCATTACGGCCAACTTCCGTGAAGGGCTGAGTGTCTTGCAATACTTTATCTCCACCCATGGTGCGAGGAAGGGGCTGGCAGACACAGCTCTAAAGACGGCGAACTCCGGATATTTAACACGCCGACTTGTCGATGTAGCGCAAGATATTATCGTGTTGAAGCAGGACTGTGGTACAAGCAATGGTATTTCCGCCACAGCGTTGGTCCAGAGCGGAGAGATCATCGAATCGCTCGGCGAACGTGTTTTGGGGCGTGTAGCTGTGGAAGATGTCATCGATCCCTATAGTGGCGAGGTACTGGT
>Ga0137396_10002370_pt1 | contig 10294 bp, 9 predicted proteins | sample czc16metaG_FD_108284 | JGI IMG/M metagenome (GOLD analysis project Ga0137396, IMG submission 108284) | Vadose zone soil microbial communities from Angelo Coast Range Reserve, California, USA - czcobulk3.16 metaG | ecosystem: Environmental > Terrestrial > Soil > Vadose zone | place: USA... | reverse complement strand
CGGTAGGCCGGATCGACGGCAATTGTCGTCACGTGCGCCTCATCGAGGATGACCCACATCCCGCCATAGCCAACAATCCCCTCCTCCGTCTTCGCCACGAGATAGGCGGCGAGCCGGTTCTCATTTAGCTCATGCGTGTAGGCATCCCGTGGCCACGGCGTACGGAAGGACTGCTGCTCGATGACCAGCACACGCGGAATATCGTCCATCCGCATTGTCTCAAGCGTCACACGCGTAATCTGTTTCATCGCCGTCGAGCTTACTCCGCAGACGCTACTCCGTCTAGCCGTGGGGTGCCCGCAGTCTCCTTGTCGGTCGCCGCCCGGCTATAGATCGGATGCAATCGGTAGAGGTCGTCGTGTTCGCCGCGCGCCAGGCGCTCCCACCCCAACTGCCCCACCGCTGTCGCCTTGGGGTACCACTGCTCCCGAGGGGCGAAGGTGACCTGCTCCCGCGTTGCCAGGATGGCCTCCCCGTAGATTTCGAGGGCGTCCCCACTGAAGGTAATCGGCCCCGGGGGCAGACTCTCAAGGACACTCGCGACGGATCCGACCCTGTCGTCGGTGACCCTCTGGAGCACCCCGTCGCGGCGGAATAGCGCGAGGGCCACTTCACCACGCCGCACATCAAGAATGGCTCCAATGAGGCCCGTGGTCTGTGTGCCCAGCGCCAGCACATCGAGCGTGGGGACGCCGACGGCGGGAATGGCGCGGGAGCGGGCCCACATCGCGGCCGTGGCGATCCCGATCCGCAAACTGGTATAGGAGCCCGGCCCAGTGGATACCGCCACCGCGTCGACGTCAGCGGGCGTCCACCCCGCTGCGGTGAGGACCCCGGCAACTGCCGGCACCAGCCACTCCAGGTGCTGGCGGGGCACACGATCGCTGTGCTCCCTCACCACGACGCCGTCATCCAGCAGCGCCACACTCCCCAAACTCGTCGCCGTTTCCAACGCCAGCAGGCGCATCAGGGGGCGCGGTCACCCAGCTGCGTCAGCAGGGCCTCGAACCGAGTGCCCCGTGGCTGTAGCTCCAGCACGCGATCCTCCGCCCCAGCCCCAAACCGAATGGTGATCCACAGGTGATCGTGGGGGAGCCAGGAGGCGGCGTGCTCGGCCCATTCGATGACGACGATCCCGGAGCCATCGAAGACCATGTCCAACCCGAGATCATCGAGTTGCTCGGGTCGATCGAGTCGGTATAGATCGACATGGTAGATCGGTGCCGACCCGTGGTACTCGCGAATCAAGGTAAACGTGGGACTGGCGACATACCCCGTCGCACCGGCTCCACTAGCGATACCTCGGGCGAGCACCGTCTTGCCCGCCCCGAGATCTCCGGACAGGGCGATAACATCTCCGGTCTGCAGCAACCGGCCTAAGCGCGCCCCCAGCGCTTCGGTTTGCGTAGGACTCGCCGTCTCAAGACGGAGGCGCCGGGTGGCAGGGATGCCGTGAGGATTGGGTCTGTTCACAGTCGTCGACGGTGTCGCTATGCGAGCAACGCCAGCAGACCTTACCGGGGAAGCGGGCGGACGCGTAAACGTAACCCCTCTATACCGATGACAACGATCCGTTCGCCTTCTCGAATGGGCTTGCGGTCCTCCGCTTCGGCCGTCCACATCTCCCCGCGCACATGGACCTGACCGTCGGGGCTGAGCGCCGAGCGCGCCACGCCGACCGCTCCGATAAGCCCCTCGGTCCCCGTGCGCACCTTGGCCCGCTGGGCCCGGATCCCCGCGCCGACGGCAAACAGGAAGAACGCCCCGGTGAACAGGGCGGTGAAGATGGCCACCTGCAGCGACACGCGGAGAAAGGGCAATTGCCGGTTGGTGAGGAGCATCGCGCCCAAGACGAACGAGAGAATGCCCCCCGCCGTTAATATCCCGTGGGTCGGCACTTTGATATCGGCGATGAAGAACAGCACCGACAGCGCCAGTAACCCCACGCCGGCAGCGTTGACCTGCAGAATCGCAAAGGACGTCAGGGCTAAGACCAGGGCAATCGCCCCGATGACGCCCGGAAGGACGGCCCCGGGGTTGCTGAGCTCGAAGATGATGCCGTAGATCGCAATCGTCATTAAGATCAATCCCACGTTCGGATCGCTGAGCAGGTCCAGCAGCCGCTCACTGGCGTCCATCCCGACCGTGCGCAGGGTGGCGCGGGCGGTGTGGAGGACGACCGGACCGGCCTCAGTCTCCACCTCGCGGCCGTCCACCCGTGTGAGCAGTTCCCGCACATCGGCCGCTACCAGGTCCACGATCTTCAGCCGCAACGCCTCGGCCTCGTCGACGGAGACGCTTTCCCGCACCGCTTTCTCCGCCCAGTCCGCATTCCGACCGCGCCGCCGGGCCAGAGCACGGATGTTGGCCACCGAGTCGTTGGTGATCTTCTGCATCATCGTCGCATCCTGCGGGCCCCCCGAACCCACCCCCACCGGGTGCGCTGCTCCCAGGTGTGTGGTCGGCGCCATCGCGGCGATCTGCGCTGCGTACGTGATGAACACGCCCGCCGATGCCGCGCGGGCTCCGCTCGGGCTGATGTAGACGATCACCGGGACCCGCGAGGCTAAGATCGCCTTGGTAATGTCATCCATCGACTTCAGCAACCCGCCGGGGGTGTCCAGTTCAATCAACAGGGCGGCCGCGGACGCTTCTTCGGCCTCATGGATCGCCCGCTGAATGAAGCGAGCGCTCGCGGGCGCGATCACTCCGTCCACCCGGATCCGCAGCACGACTGGGCCGGCGGCGGCCGAGTCGGCCTGAGGGAGGGCCAGACCCTGCATCAAGGCCGCCCACCCCGCGACCAGCATGGCGATGATCAGTAATCGGCGTTTAGTCATCGGCGCGCTCCGCGTTCTGTCGCTCGCTCGGCGACCAATTTGGGGGAACTGCCACCTCGGCTCGAGCCTTGATGCGCGAAAAGGCGCGCGACATCGTCCACGGTGTTAATCTCCTCCGGGGTTTTGTCGTCACGGATGCGCTTGATGCGCGGAAACCGCAGCGCGTAGCCGCTCGCGTGGCGGGGACTGCGCGTCACTGCGTCAAACGCCACTTCGAGTACGATTTTCGGTTCGACGATCTTGACCCGCCCGCGGTCCACCACCGTATGGGCGCGAAACCACGCGGTCAAGGAGGCGATTTCGTCGTCGGTCAAACCGCTGTACGCCTTGCCCACCGGCGCGAGCTCGCCGTCTGAGCGCACAGCGAAGGTGACGTCACTCAACACGCCCGCTCGTTTGCCGTGGCCCTGCTCGGCCGCGACAACCACTACGTCGAGGGTGGCCAGTTCTTCCTTCCACTTCACCCACTGCCGCCCGCGCTTGCCGGGTTGGTAGTGTCCTTCTCGTCGCTTGATGACCAACCCCTCATTCCCATGCAAGCGCGCGTCGCGGAACCGCACGTCCAGATCCTCCGGCGCGCTGGCCACCGTGGCCTCGGAGGGACGCACGGCTGATACGAAGTGCAAGGCGTCGAGCGCGCGCCGGCGGTCGGCGAGGGGATGATCGAGCAGGTCGTCTCCATTGAGATGCAACAGGTCAAAGACAAACAGTACCACGGGGATATCGGCAATCAGCGCCGTCGGATCCTTGCGGCGAAGGCGCTGTTGCAGTTGCGTGAAGGGAATCGCGCGGCCGTCGCGCCAAGCGACAATTTCCCCGTCGAGGATGTAGCGGTTGGCAAGCGCGCGCAGATCCGCGTGGAGGTCGGGGAACGAGGGCGTGATCTCATCCAGGGTGCGGCTGAAGATCGCCAAACGCGTTCCATCGAAGTGCACTTGCGCCCGCACCCCATCGTACTTCTCCTCGACCAGGACCGCAGTCGGCGCCGTGCTGTCCTCGTCCTCCCCGCGCACCGGGTCAAACGCCTCGGCGGCATTGAAGATCGTCTCAGCCAGCATGAACCGGAAGGGAGAGAATAACCGCAGCGCGGCCTCCCCCAGCCGCCCCTGGCGCGCCAGGATGGCGACGGCGCCGATGTCGCTCATGAGCATGTTCGCCCGGCGCACATCGGCGGCTGGCTGCGCAAATGCCTTCGCAATCGCTTCTTCGAGCAATCCTTCTTTGAGTCCGACCCGCATGTCCGAGGTGATGATCCGGGCGAGGTATTTTGCTTCCAGGGGATCGGCGTTCTCGAACACCGTGCGCATGGCCGCGAGCTTCCCCTGCCGGGATCCCTTACCGCTCGAGGCAGCTAACCGGGAGAAGATCTCGTCGACGGAGCGCAGGGTCAGTGGTTCCGGAAACAACGGCAGCCGGACCTTCTTGGTCAGCAGCTCTCCTGCCACCGATCCCAGGTCGCCGTATTTAAGGTAGGAGCGATCGAGGTCTTCGTCTGAGGCTCCCGACACCTCCCGCAACGCATCAAGGAGCGCCGACCACCCCACATTCAGCGCGCGATTGTCTCCAGCGGGAAACGGCGCACCGGTTAGGTACGTGCAGGCGATCCGCAGGTCGTCGTCGCCGAGGGCCTGGAGGTAGGCGGCCAGGTATTCAATTTTCTGAAGTTTGCTTGCCGTCCCAGACACTTGTTCCAGGACATCGGCCAGACGGCGCATGCGCTCGCCCCCACACGGTGCGGTTTCATTCTAGCACGGGGTCCCTGACGGTCGATGAGGACTGATCTGAAAAGGCGTGGAGTACGGACTGCTCTACTGCTACTTGTGAGGTCTTGACGTGGTCGACTTCGCGGATCGTGAGTCTTTCGCGGCTTCCTTGCGCCCCGTGCCCGCCGCCCAAAGTCCGTGGATCCGGGCGGCGTCCGTGAGCGCTTCAAAGAATTTCCGCTGAACGGCGGAGTGGCTCACCATCCGTTCCGGATGCCACTGCACGCCCAAGGCGAAGGGATGAGATCGATGCTCTATCGCCTCGACGACGCCGTCGGGAGCCTGGGCCGTGGCCACGAAGTCCGCCGCCACGGCCTTCACTGCCTGGTGATGGAAACTGTTGACCTCGGCCTGCCTTCCCCCCAGCAGAGCGGCCACGCGGCTCCCCTTCGTCACAGTCACGGAGTGGGCCGCTTCCCAATCCTCTTTGGTACGCGCCTGCCAGTGAACTGCGGCTTCAATCGGCAGCTCCTTCAAATCTTGGTGCAGCGATCCGCCCCCGGCGACGTTCAGGGTCTGGATACCTCGGCAGATTCCGAAGATGGGCATATCGGAGGCCAGGGCCGCACGTGTGATGAGGAGTTCGGCGGCGTCCCGTTGCGCATCAATCTTAACACCCGCGTCGGGCCGGACAATTTCACCGTAATATCGAGGATCGATGTCCGCTCCTCCGCTGAGCACCAATCCATCAAGCTCGCTCAACACTTCTTCCGGGGTCCGAGCAGCGAGGATCAGGGAGGGTTCGAGCCAGACAGGATCTCCGCCGGCGGCGGTCACCGCCTGCGCATAGTAGCGCTCTCGCTCCTTGGCCGACCGACCGGCGGTCGTGGTGATCCCGATGCGCGGGGCATTCACGGGCGGCCGACCGACTCGTCGCGCAGACAGAACGTGCACGGAGCCAGGGCATCAGGCTGCGAGGACAGCACAAACCCCTCCTTGGTCATCTGCAGCGACTTCAGCGAAAACGTCACGGGCCAATCTCGCTGACTGAGCACGGGGTTAATCTTATCTTCTAAGACCCGGATGATCGGCGAGAAAACCGGGAAGCCGTCGACCGTCATGTTCTCAATATGAAAGCGGACCTCCTTGGTGCCATCCACCGAAAATTGTCCCTTGAGCCACACGCGGAGTTTGACGCCTTCGTACGGGAACGACCCCTCCCCATAGAGCGACGTGCCGTCCGACCACAGTCGAAGATCTTTGATCGCACCGCCGCCGGAAAAGAAGTCTTGCAGGCGCTGCACCCCGACCTGGCCATGGATCGCCGTCCCCCGAAAATCAAGCACCCGCAACCGCCCTTGTTGCATGGCGGCTGGATCCAGGCTTACACCGACCAGTTTCACCCAGACGTCATCTACCACCATGCCGCCCAGGTTTGCGTTGCGCGCGTGGAGGCTGATCCGCGCATAGCCGCCGGGGTACCGATCGGGCACGCTGTCGATGACCATATCCTGCGTGCGGAGAAATGCTCCAAACGACCGCCGCAGGTCCCCGTCGTCTTGCCCGATCGCCGCGGGCAGACGCGCGAAGACAAGCGCGGCCACCGCCGCGATGAGAACGACCCAACGCCCGCGGACCACTTGTTAGCCCTCCTGCAATGCGCCGGCATGCGCGAACACGGCCGGCTGTCCGCCCGTATGCCAGAAGACGACGTTATGCGCGGATGTGAAGCGTCCTTGTGCCACTAGTCCCATGAGTCCGGCCATCGCCTTTCCCGTGTAGACGGGGTCGAGTAGGACTCCCTCCGTGCGTGCCAGGATCCGGATGGCATCTAAGCAGGCCGGTGTAGGCACTCCGTATCTTTCCCCGACGTAGTCGTCATAGACGATAACATCATCGGGGTGAGGCCGCCACGGCAGGTCCAACAACCCGACGAGTTCGGTAACGATTCCGAGCACTCGGGTGGTTACCACCTCTTTGCGCGGGCCCGCGCTGATCCCCACTATTTGAACGCCGCTGTCAGCGAGTTTCGTCCCCGTGTACAGGCCCGATTGCGTCCCACCCGAGGTGCTGGCATGTACAACCGCATCCACCCGAATGCCGAGGGCCGTGATCTGAGAGTGCAGTTCCAGCCATGCCTGGACGTATCCTGACGCGCCATACGCGTTACTCCCGCCCCGTGGGATGACATAGGGCTTGCGTCCGTCCCGCCGCAACTGCCGCTCGAGGTCGGCGACCACACCCATCAACACATAGTCGTCATCGGTCTGAATGATCCGCACCTCCGCCCCAAAGATGCGATCCAGCAGCAGATTCCCTTGCGCCTGCGGGGGCGGCTCGCCATTGAGCACCACGATGGCCTGCAGCCCGAGCTTTTGCGCGGCTGCCGCCGTCATCCGCGCATGATTGGACTGCACCGCACCCACGGTGATGATGACATCGCAGCCTTGCGCGCGGGCCTGCGCGAGCAAGAACTCAAGCTTGCGCGCCTTGCTTCCCCCCAGAGCGAGCCCGGTGAGATCGTCGCGCTTGATCCAAATGCGCGGCCCGCGTAGATACTCTGACAGTCGGGGAGCCTCCTCCAGCGGAGTCGGAAGTTGCGCGAGCTTTACTCGGGGCAGGCGGTCGAGTTGCGCGACGTGCTCTTCAGAAGGCGACATCGAATGGGCGGGACTCCTCGGTAATTCTCCAGAATCAGACGCGACTGAGAGCTCCCAGGGTCTGCTCCCAGTTCGCCAATGCGGTCACAGCCTCACTCAGCGTGGTTGGCACGAAGTGCATCTTCACCCCAGGCCGCGCCTGGGCCACTAGTCGCAGATCGGCGGATGCGACGACGCCCAATTTGGGGTAGCCCCCCGTCGTCGGCCCGTCCGGCATAATCACGATCGGCTGTCCCCCCGAGGGCACCTGAATGGCCCCGGGCACCATGCCGTCGGACAACATGCGCTCTCGTTGCACCTGCACCTTCGGTCCGTCGAGGCGAGTTCCGGCGCGGTCGCTACGGACACTGACGGTGAAAGTCGCTCGATAGAATGCCACCAAGACCTCTGGCCCAAACCACGCATCCTGTGGACCTGGAATGACGCGGACGGTCGTTTCCGTGGCCGGAATCGGAAGGGCCGGTACTCTCGGCGTGAGAAAGCGGGTCGGTCCTTCTCCTCGCCCCAAGACGTCTCCTGCCCTCAGGCGAACGCCGCCTAACGAGCCAGGGACATAGACTGAGGCACTGCCCAGAACCATCGGGACGTCGAGTCCCCCGGCGATGGCTACATACGCCCACATCCCGGCGCGCGGAGCGCCAAAGGAGAGCGTCTGCCCTGCGCGCACACCAATCGCGGTTCCCCGATCCACGGTCGCGCGATCCAACGTCGCCGATAGATCCGCGCCGGTGATCGCGATCGTGACATCGTCCAGAGCACGCAGCACAGGCCCCGGTGCGGTGCACTCGATAGCCGCTGCGCCGGGCGCATTCCCGACCACCACATTCGCCAACTGCAACGATGCGGGGTCCATTGCCCCACAGAGCGGCACGCCCAGACTACGGTATCCGACGCGCCCCAGATCCTGAACCGTGGTGTACAATCCGCCCTCGCGTACCTCCCACGTCGGATGCGCCGGACGCGTTAATGGCGCAACAGTCTCCGCGGTGTCAGCAAACTCCGCGGAGGCGATAGGAACGAAGCGAACGCGATCGCCGGGGCGGCAGCGGATCGGATCGGAAGCGTGGGGGTCGTAGAGGCGCTGCGGGGTGCGACCAATCAGATGCCAACCGCCGGGCGTGGACAGGGGATAAACACCGGTCAGGTCGTCCGCGATGGCCACAGACCCCACCGGCACACGAGTCCGGGGCGAAGGGAGGCGCGGCGTGTGTAGCGCCTTCGGCAGGATGCCGAGATACGGAAAGCCGGGAGAAAACCCGAGCATGAAGACGATGTATTCGCTTCCGCAGTGGAGGTCGATCACCTCACGGGGAGTGACGCCCCACTTGTGCGCGAGCGTATCCAAGTCGGGGCCCGCGTCCCCGCCGTAGACGACCGGAAGCTCGATGAGACTCCCCCTGCCCCCCGCATCGCGGGGGGGCTGTTGGGCCAGCCGCATCGCATCGTCAGCGATGCGGGCGCGATCCGCTTGCACGGGGTCGAGGACGATCAGCAGCGACCGGAAGGTAGGGATGACCTCCACAACACCGGGGACGCCGTGCAGAGCCTGGCCCAACGCGCGCACGCGCGCATTGATCTCCACCGACAGCTCATTGGCAAACTCAACGAGGAGCCCGCGGTCGCCGAGGGCGCGTAGAGACGGAGAGACGAGCGCCGTCACGTCAAAGGCGTCGGTGATTTCGGATAGGATCCCAGCACGCGGAGAAACGTCGTGTCCCGTGCCAACTCGCTCAGCGCCCCGGCAGACAGGGGATCGTCTTGATGCCCCTCAAAATCGACGTAGAAAATATACTCCCACGGCACTTGGCGGCGCGGCCGCGATTCCAGCTTGGTCAGGTTCAGGCCCCGTCCAGCCAATGCGCCGAGGGCCCGGTATAGCGCGCCGGGGGCATTTTTCGTCATGAACACCACGGATGTCTTACTCTCCGGCGTCCGCGGGGCCGGCTCGCGCGCGAGGCTGAGGAATTTCGTGTAGTTGAAGGGATTGGTCTCGATGCCTTCAGCGAGCACGCTGAGCCCATAAATCGCTGCCGCGGCACGACCGGCGATGGCACCCGCCCCCACAAGACGCTGCTCGGCGACCATCTTGGCGCTCCCCGCCGTGTCGTAAGCGGGCATGGGCTCAAGGCGGTGTTGGCGCAGAAAAACGTCACACTGGGCGAGCGCCTGCGGATGCGAGTACACCCTGCGAAGGCTCTCCAACCCCTCCCCCGGGCGGGCCAGCAGACAATGCCGGATGCGTTGATCGAGTTCGCCAACAATGTAGAGGGTGTGCGCCAGTAACAAATCGTAGGTCTCGTTGATCGAACCCGCTTGGGAGTTCTCCACCGGGACGACCGCCTGATCTGCGCCGCCGGCGCCCACGAGGTCGAAGACTTCCCCGAGCGACGGGCACGGGCGGACGTCCACCTCACCAAAGAGAGCGCGTACCGCCTCCTCGCTATACGCTCCGCGTTCTCCTTGGAAGGCGACCTTCATGAGTCAGCGCACATAGATGCGGGGGACACGGAGCCCCACACCGCAGAGGACCTCGTACGAGATCGTGTGGGCGTAGGCGGCGAGTTCATCCGCGCCCGGAGCATCACCGAACAGCTGGACCACATCCCCCACAGCCACAGGGTGATCGCCGACGTCGACCATCAAGTGATCCATGCAGACTCTGCCAGCGACTTTATGACGCATCCCGCGGATGACGACTTCCCCGGTCTCCCCTGCGAGGCGCGGATAGCCGTCCGCATACCCGCAGGCGATGGTGGCAATGGTGGTAGATGTCCGCGTGCGATACGCCGCTCCGTAGCTCACGGTTGTGCCTGGCCCGACGCGCGCGGTCCGCACGACGCGACTATACAAGCGCATGGCCGGACGCAGGGAGGCCAGCGACCGCATCGCCGGCGATGGATACAATCCGTACATCGCGAGCCCCACCCGCACCATGTCAAAATGCGTGTCCGGGGATGCCAGCGCCCCCGCGCTATTGGCGACGTTCACGACCACGCGGGGAAAGCGCGCCCGGACGACGGCCAACACCGGATGGAACCGAGCGAGTTGCTCACTGGTCATGGCGTGATCCGCGTGGTCGGCACTCGCGAGT
>Ga0137396_10002367_pt1 | contig 10297 bp, 12 predicted proteins | sample czc16metaG_FD_108284 | JGI IMG/M metagenome (GOLD analysis project Ga0137396, IMG submission 108284) | Vadose zone soil microbial communities from Angelo Coast Range Reserve, California, USA - czcobulk3.16 metaG | ecosystem: Environmental > Terrestrial > Soil > Vadose zone | place: USA... | reverse complement strand
CTCCAGTCAACAAGTTCCTTGAACACGTGGAAGCAAGAGCATGGACTGATGCAGAGAAAGAACTCGATATTATCCGGCAAAAATCGGATAACTCTCAATGGTCAAGAGGATACGTCAAAGCACTTGAGGGATTGATGCTTACTTACCGGACCAACGATGACAAGTATATTTTCCTGCCAAAAGTCCTGGCCAGCAGAACCGAAGACACGATCAGCAATCTCAAGAAAGAATTCTCGGAATTCGCCGCAAACGAGTTGCATGGCGAGTACGACCGAGGATATTTCAAAGCCCTAGACGACTACTTTACCTTGCTAGGCAACATGAAAAACCACCGGGCCCCAGCGGAAACGCCTTCACCTCAACAGGCGACTCTTGACCAATCGACGACTAGTACGGACCAGGGTAAATGATCGTATTGAGCAGGATTGTCGTGAACAGAAACCAGATGATGTAGCTACCAATACCTAGCGTTATGTGCTTGTTTGGACCCTTCAACTCCGTCGGACCATAACGTAAGACATACTTGACCAGGAAAACGGAGATCGCGTAGATTCCGATTCCCATACTGATAGCCCAAGACGTTCCGAAAAGAACGCCCTGTCCGCCAAGACCCAACGCGTTGTACAACACGCCCGCCATAACGGCAAACCCGAGACGAGTCCAGTACACAAGCGTAGGTGGAGAGATAGAGCGGATTCTCGGGGGTTCAGATGGCTCAAGAGTCAGGTTTGATCCCGAACCTGCAACCAATAACGATCGATGCAAAGTCAAGCGCGCCGCAGATAATGTTTGCTAGGCTAGTCACTTGCATGAAGATTTTATAGAAGGCGACGGATGGCCATCTTGCATTGTCGGTGCATGAGGCAGAGCCAGACATTCTCGTGCGTGACATAATGTCACGGCCGCCGATTACCGCGAAAGAGAACGAGACGGTCGCTGGAGTGTCGAAACTCATGGGCAAACACGATATCGGCTGCGTGATTATCGTAGACAAAGCAGGAAACCCAGCGGGAATAATCACGGAGAGAGATATTGTGCAAAGAGTGGCTGCGAGAAACATTCTCCCCTCTGAACTGACGGTTGTGCAGACAATGTCGAAGCCAGTAGCCAGTATCAGCCCAGGTGCTACCGTCAACGACGCTGCGAAATTCATGAACCATCGCAGGATTCGGCGGCTTGCAGTAATCGATGAGGGAAAGCTCGTAGGAATTGTAACCATGAAAGATATCCTACAAGTGACCCCGGCGATAATCGACCTAGCCTCCGAAAAGAGTCGTGCTGGACTGGAAAGCCCGAGGACCAAACCTGCTCTTGGTGGATACTGCGATGAATGCGAAGCATGGTCGGACAACCTCGTCCAGAAAGACGGGACCTTCCTATGTGCGGATTGCTCAAGGGACCTTGGACAACCTGAAGAGCCCTGAAAGCGGAGAGACACCGAGTCTACCCAGCCTACTAATTCGGGATGCTCACATCTGGACTGAAAACCGAAGCATCAGGGGCTCGATCCTCATTGATCGGGGAAGGATTCAGAGAATAGCTCGAAGGATTATTGAACGCGCCGACGAAGAGATTCTGGCCCGACGATTAGTGGCACTACCTGGGCTAGTTGACGCACATGTCCACATGCGCGACATGAGGCTGTCGTACAAAGAAGATTTCACGAGTGGAACCTCGGCCGCAGCGGCGGGAGGATTTACCACCGTTTTGGACATGCCAAATACTCTGCCACCTACTGACTCTGTGCAGCGCCTTCAGCAGAAGGCAAGTAGAGCTTCCAGAAAAGTCATGGTGAACATAGGCTTCCACACGGCTGCTGTCGGAGATCGACGGACGGCGAAAGCGATGAAAATGGCCGGTGCGTTCTCTATGAAACTCTACCTCCCGAAACCTATTGCCCCTTTGGACGTGGGCGACGACGGTGCAGTTGTCGAAGTGTTGAAGGCCGCGAAGGATGCATCACTTCCTGTCACGGTTCATGCAGAGGACGCCGGCCAGATTGAAACGACCCGAGAGATTCGGACCTTCAAGGAACTTGTTGGATCACGACCGGGAATGGCTGAAACAAGTGCTGTCAACAGGATTCTAAGAATTCAAAGACTGATTGGATGTCGGGTTCATTTCTGCCATGTTACCCTCCCTTCTAGCATTTCTGCAATTGGGAATTGTTCTTCGGGCGGATTGTCTTCGGAGGTTACACCTCATCACACTCTACTCTCCGACAATTCTGTGGAGAAGCTTGGTTGGAAGGCTTGGATGGTGCCTCCTCTTAGACCTCGGCATGTGAGGAGCCGCTTGTTTCGCGAAATGGTAAATGGCAACGCAACGATCATTGCAACAGATCACGCACCTCACACCATCAAAGAGAAGCGGCTACCACCTCAAAAGAGCCCGCCTGGGATTCCTGGTCTAGAAACGGCTATGCCATTGATGTTGACCATGGTCAACAAGGGAAAATTATCCCTCGGGCGGCTAGTCTCTCTTCTCTCAACTAACCCTGCAAAGCTCTTCGGTCTCAGTTCGAAGGGAAGGCTACGGGAAGGAGCTGATGGTGACTTGATTCTAGTGGATATTAAAAAGAAGGGAAAAATTGACCTTGACAAGTTCTTCTCCAAAGCGCATTACTCCCCATTCGAGGGATGGAAGACACAAGGCGCCGTCCACACCACAATCGTAAATGGGTCAGCAGTCTACAGCAACGGAGAGATCACCGGAAAGCCAGGCAGCGGCAGAGTGCTGAGAAACGGGGGACACGGATGAGGTTTCTTGTCGACGGAATGCTAGGTGGACTAGCGAGGTGGTTACGGATCCTAGGGCAAGATGTAAGATATGACGCAAGTAGAGAGGACAACGAGCTCCTAAGAATCGCCCACGAAGAAAACATGGTCCTGCTTACGAGAGACGAGGAATTGTACCAACGAGCACTTGCCAGGAGGATATCGTCTGCTCTCATGCTCGGCGAAACAGAGGAAGAGAGATTGGCTCAAATTGCCAGCATCTTCGACATAGACTTGTACGTTGACATGACTGAGACGAAGTGTCCAGAATGTGGGGGTGGACTCAAGGAAACGCCCAAGAGTGACGTAGCGGATGAGGTCCCCAAAGCAAGCCTCAAACTGTACGACCGATTCTGGAAGTGCACTAATCAGAATTGCGGAAAAGTGTATTGGGTCGGAAGCCACTGGGACCGCATTCGTCAGACGCTCGAAGAGGCAAGGAAGCTCGCTAGCTAGGAAGAAATAAGCAGCTTGTTATCCACGGAAGATGGGACGACACTCGTACGTACTGCACGGCAAGCAATAGCCGATCACTTGGATGGGAAAAACTTCGACTCCGTCGCAAACGCGAGTTCGGAATTACGCGCTCCGCGGGGAGTGTTCGTTACGCTATTTGACAAGGCACAGAGCCGAAGGCTGCGAGGGTGCATTGGTAACCCATTCGCCAAGACGTCGTTGCTCAACGAGACGATGCGTTGTGCGGTTGACGCGGCTACAATGGATTCGAGATTTGTCCCAGTACGAAAGGACGAGTTCCTGCAGAGCATTGCCGTGGAGGTGACAGTGCTTTCACCCCTCGAGGATATCTTGGTCAAGAGTCCGTTGGATCTGACTTTGAACATCAAAGTCGGGCGAGATGGGCTGTTTGTGGAGGGGTTTGGAACCCGAGGGCTTCTGCTGCCGCAGGTCGCCGTAGACGAGGGTTTCGACGAGGAGGAGTTTCTGAACGAGTGTTGTTTGAAGGCGGGGTTGATGCCTGATGCCTGGGTGACTGGCGGTGTGAAGGTTGCTCGATTTCAAGGGCAGATCTTTTCAGAGGACGAACCGGGAGGAAGAGTGTTCGAGAGGAAGTTGAGAGGGCTAGGACGTAAGGGTTGAGATTGTATATTGGGCCTTGTGGGCTCGGCCTTGGGCATATCACTCGGTGCGATGCGATAGCCCGAGAGTTCTCGAACGAAGGGGAGGAGGTCTTGTTCTCGTCCTATCTTGACGCGTTGGATTATCTGAAGCGTTCCGGTTTCACCTACTTCAGCGCGATTCCATTGTCCTTCCGAACCAGGGAGGATGGGACGATTGACCCGAAGATGACGATGAGCCAGAACGGCGTAACCGTTGGATTATGGGGTTTCATACGCCAGCTGATAGGAGAGGTACGCCAGATCTCCGCGTTCGAGCCGGATGTCGTAATATCGGACACGAGAATCTCTACCTTAGTCGCCGCGTTCATTCTGAGAAAACCGAGGATCCTAATCCTCAACCAGTATTCTGTCCAGATGCCCAAGGACGAGAGAAAACACAGGTTGGCTGATAGGCCCATGCTTTTCGCGGCGAAGATCATCTGGAGGTATATTTCCGCAATGCTCGAGCTGGCTTGGGGTGTAAGCGATGTGATCATTGTTCCGGACCTCAAAGCTCCTTACACGATCTCGAGGTACAATCTGGCGATTCCCCCTGGGATCAGAAGGAAAGTTCAGCTAATTGGGCCATTAACGCCGTCCAGGCTCAACCTTCCGAGTGGGATCCGACATTCAGGTAATGTGACCCCTCTAGTCTTTGCGTGCGTTAGTGGACCTGCGACGGACCGGAAGTATCTTGTGAACAAGTTGACAGATGTCCTCAAGGATTTTCCAGTAGACTACGAACTGGTTCTGAGTTGCGGGGATCCGAATGGATCGTTTGGTGAAAAGAGGATTGGGAATCTCATGGTTCACGAGTGGATGACCGAGCAGTCCTACTGGAAGACCTTCGAACGCGCAGACGTGATCGTCTCCAGAGCGGGGCATGAGACGATTATGAAGGCGATCTCTGAAGGGAAGCCACTTGTGCTGATTCCTCCACCGAACCATACAGAACAGGCGAATAACGCGAAGCGGGCAGAGGAACTAGGAGTGGCTGTTGTACTAGATCAATCCAGACTGGATACGCAAGAGTTGGCTCGAGCGATCTCGACATGTCTGAAGAATAACCGGGAGAATGCAAGAAGATTGAGCGGAACGCTGGGCTCGGAGAGCGGGATTCGAGCCGTTGTTGAGGCTGTTTCCCAGCTTGTAGCGGCCAAGTAGGGCTGTTCGTAATCCTTTTGCCGCGGGGATGGGTTACAATACGGGTAAGAGAGATTTTCGTGTCTCAACAGCAGGATTTGAGCAACCTCAAGAACCTAGTTGGAGCAGAGAACGTTCTAGCCGAGTGTGCAGGCGTGAACTATACCGTATACGTGACGGACTCGAGATTGCTGGTTGGGAAGAGGTTCGCTAATGGGGAAAAATACGTGAACGTTCCTCACGCTGAAGTGAGCATGCTGGAGCTAATAACGAAGAGTCTGATCCCTCCGTTGACCTATGCTGTTCTAGGGGCGATAGCGGTCTTTCTTGTATGGTGGTTTCCGGGCCAGGCAAAGCTTAGCCTGCCTCAGGCCCCATTCGATCTATTACTTATCGGAACCTTCGCGGTGTTCTTGGCAGCCGTCCTCGCCACTTGGTGGAGGAGGAGGGTGGCAGTGCTGAGGATCGGGATCTCAGGAACCAAGGAGCCCATCACTGTGAAGCTCGTCCCTGCTTCGAAGGCGGAGAGCGTGTTCAAGGCTCTGAAAGGCTAGATTGGCCATTTTTCACGAAGGGCGGACGGGTGCGCCTGGTTGGTTGAACGTGGGTTCTCAGCATTTTCACGAAGGGCGCGGCGCGCGAAAAAAGGACCACCCGCCGGGGATCGAGAGTTTTATTGTTGATCGCGTTGAGAAACGTATGGATATGCCGTTGTCGGACGTTTAATGTCTTCACGATGCCTATTGGTTCTGAGGTTGGACGTTTTTCTACCGTGAGCCAAAACCGGTAGATCAAAAACTGCTCCTTAAAACGGCTTAACTGTTACGTTCGCCCTGTATTTATCTAGCCGCCTAGGCGAATCAGGCTGCCATTTCTCCCGCCGTGAAGAGCGTGGACGGGAAAAACCGACCCGCCCCGGCGAAATCGCACAGTAGTTAGCGGAAAAAATAGTCACATGAAAACAAAAGTTACAGGAAAAGAAATGTTTGGAAGAAGGAGCGTTTTGTTCTTCGGAAAAGTTACGGGAAAGAGAAGATCACGGTAGGAGAAAGTTACAGATGGAGCCGCCTGTTTGTGGAAGACACTCTATTCGTGTCAAGTCGTGGTTGATATAGAATGCTTAATGGCTCTCGGTTTCGGAACCGTCCCTTGCCTTGAGCCGAGAGATTAAGCTGGGCGACCGTGTCTTGTTGTACCAAGACGTCCGGCGCAAGTGGATTGCAAAAGTGGAGCCGGGAAGATTTCACACTCACCGAGGCTACTTCGAGCTCGCAGAACTGGTGGGTAAGGAATACGGCGGGTCCATACGAACGAGCCTGGGCCAGAACCTTGCAGTGTTCAAGCCACGAGCCCTCGATATTGTCGAATCCTTCGATCGTCCGACCCAGATCTTGTACCCGAAAGATATCGGCTATGCACTTTTCCAGCTAGGTATCGGGAACGGGGATAGAGTGTTGGAGGTTGGGACCGGAAGCGGGGCGCTAACATCCGCTCTGGCGAGAGGGATCGCTCCTGATGGCCAAGTGTTCACTTATGAGATGAGGCCGGAGTTCTTGCGAGCGGCGAAGGCGAACGTGGAGAAAGCCGGGTTTGGCTCGCTGGTAACTTTTCACAACAAGGACCCGACAGAGGGATTTGAGGAGACAGGTGTGGACGCGGTTGTTGTCGACCTTGGCGATCCTTGGAAGATGGTAGGAGCTGCATGGAGGGCACTGCTTGGAGGGGGACTGCTGGCAGGGTTTACTCCCACAATAAACCAGCTGGAGAAACTTGCGATAGCACTGCGCGAAGGAGGATTCATGATCTTAGAGGCTGTTGAGCTTCTGATGCGTGAGTTCAAGACCGAAGCCGGAAAAGTTAGACCAGAGACTAGGATGATAGGACACACAGCGTACGTGACAATCGCACGGAAGCTTCTTCCAGCGTCTGACATGTGAATCATCTATATACGGGACCATTTCGGGAATACATCAGTAGCCGGTGCGTTACCAACGGGCACAAAGACGACGATAGCGGGGACGGAAATACACGACATTCTAAGGGGCGTAATGGTCGTGATCGCGGGCGCGCTGATGATCCTGCCAGCATATCTGAACTATGAGCTGTTCCACCGACTCAACCTCGACATCACAGTCGCCATGTCGATCAGCCTCACATCCTTCGCCCTCGGAATACTCATCTTCATCCTCGTCGTGGGCAAGGAGAAAATCGAGGGAACAAAGAAACCATAATCGCACGGAGCAAGACCCACAACATCGATTCTTGGTCAATATCCTTATCTCCGCCCCGAACTCCGGGACCCTTTAGCATTGAAGCAGTATGATCTGATCATAATTGGTACGGGATCGGCGATGAACATCGTCGACCCAATGATCCAGGAGAATCCGAACATCCGGATCGCGGTCATCGACAAGGACGAGCCGGGCGGAATATGCCTGACCCGCGGCTGCATTCCCTCGAAAATACTGTTGTACCCTGCAGAACTTGTGAGAACGATCGAGAAGGCGCGTGAGCTAGGGGTCGATGCGAAGATCGCTAGTATCAATTTTCAGATGGTTATAGAGCGAATGCGGACCCTCATCAACCGGGATATCGATCAAATAAGAGAGGGCTTGTCGAGCTCGAAGAACATAGACTACTACCACGCTCCAGCGGAATTCATCTCACCCTATACAATGAAGGTCAATGGTGCTGAGATTTCGTCTAAGATGATTTTTCTCTGTATAGGGTCGAAGATCATCATCCCAAACATCAAAGGGCTTGACAAGGTCAACTACCACACAAGCGACACGGTCCTCAAGCTCACAAAGCTGCCCGAGAGCATCGCAATCATCGGCGGGGGCTACATTTCCGCCGAATACGGCCACTTCTTCTCAAGCATGGGATCCAAAGTAACCATTGTCGGTAGAAATCCACAATTCTTGCCGGAAGAAGAGCCGGAAGTCTCGGCGTTAGCGAAGAAGGATCTAGAACGGCACATGACGATTCTCACAAACCAGGAGGTGAGAGAAGTCAGGGAGGTCGGAGACAGGAAGGAGCTTGTCGCTGTCGACCGGAAATCGGGAAAGAACACGACAATAGCTGCCAGGGAGATCATGGTCGCGACTGGAAGAGGTCCGATCACGGATATTCTTCATCCGGAGAAAGCCGGGATCCGGCTAACAAAGGAAGGCTGGATAGAAGTAAACGAGTACCTTGAGACTTCGCAGCCGAACATATGGGCGCTCGGAGATGCGGACGGAAAATATCCGTTCAAACACGTCGCGAACTATGAATCAAAGATTGTCTACTACAACGCGATACTGAAACAGAAGGTCAAAGTCGACTACCACGCAATTCCGCACGCGGTCTTCACCTACCCGGAGATTGCTAGCGTCGGGTTGGGAGAAAAGGAGGCGATGGAGAAACTGGGGGAGGACAAGGTGCTCATAGGGTTCCAGAAGTACGAGGACACGGCCAAGGGTGAGGCGATGAACGTGAAAGACTACTTCGTCAAGGTCATCGTCGAGGCAGAAACGATGAGAATCCTTGGAGCCCACATCGTCGGACCGTACGCGTCAATCCTCATTCACGAGATCATACCGTTGATGTATACGGGTAGTGGATCGTATGAGCCGATTAGCGATTCGATCCACATTCACCCAGCGCTCAGCGAGGTGGTGGATAGAGCATTCCAGTCCCTTGTGCCAGCGGAACACTACCAGCACATGAAGCAACACTCGCACGAACTCGTCGCCGCATAGCGTTCCGAATTGTACAAAAGTCCTTTTTTTGGCCACTCATGCCACGAGTCAGTTTAGTTTCGGTGGCCAATACGAACTGTCCACTCACACGACGCGAGGTCGAGTCGCTAAGACCCCTTATTTTTCCTGGAACCTTTCCTGTCTGGGACTGAGAATGGGCGAGACAGGCTGATCAAAGCACGATCTGGGTTGGGTCGATCGGGAATTATCTGCGATTACAGCGTGGATTATCCCCTGTTCTAGATGTGCCTATTCAGATCTCGAATCAGGGCAGAAAATAGGCGAGTTCCGTTGTCCTTAGCTTAGGAAGACGGCCACAAACCAGAATATACCAGTCTAGACGCGTCGTCGTGGAACAAGCTTGCGGATAAGCGCGGTAATACCGGTCTACAACGAGGAGGAGGTCATTGACGAGTTCTCCTCCAGACTGGTGTCCGCGCTCGAAAAGATCGATCCTGATTATGAGGCAATATTCATCGTCGAAGGAACAGACGCGACTCTCGAAAAACTGACCGCGCTAGCAAAGGGAAATCCCCGGATAAGAGTCCACTACAGCCAGGAGAGAATGGGGCTGGGAAAGGCGATGAAAAAGGGATTCGGACTAATCGACCAAGACACCGAATATGTCGTCACGATGGACGCAGACCTTAACCATCAACCGGAAGAAATACAGAATCTGATAGCGGCGGCTAAGACTGCAGACATAGTCGTGGGAAGCCGGAACACGAACAAGGGAATGGTCGAAGAACTACCACTGGTCAAGAGAATGATAAGCGCCAGCACCAACTGGACAATGAGGAAGATCTTCCACATACCCTCGAACGATGTTACCTCAGGTTTCAGAGTCTACACATGTAGAGCAGTGGAAACGTTACGGGACCAAATCGTCGCGAAGAACTTTGAGATTCAACCAGAACTCCTCATCCGCGCCAGAAAGAAAGGCATGCCAATCACCGACGTCCCGATCACATTCCTACCGCGACCGCGCGGAACAAGCAAGCTCAGCTTTGTCAAAAGCGGCATCGGGTATGCGATGCTGATCATCAGACTCGGATTCTAAAGCCAGCTCTTCAACGCCTGCTGATCAGACCTCGCGTACTTCTGCAATATCTCAACGGCTTTCTGCAGAGTCAACTGCTTGAACTCAATCCCCGACTTTGCCAATGTAGACTGGGCCCCTTTCGCGATACTGGGTGCTACAATCATTGGACGTAATTTCTTGCCTTGGGGAGCTGGAAGATACTTCAGATACTCTAGTAATTGTTTGATGGCAGGAAAACCTGCGGGATCTTTCTTGATCTCGATAACGATCGTGTTGCCTTCACCATCAACTCCATAGACATCGACAAAGCCGGGAGGTACTTTCTTCTCATGATCCAGGATCTTGAAACCGGGCTCTATGATTTCCGGCTGGAGAATGATGGCTCGCTGCATCTCCTCTTCACTTGCATGGAGAATGAACTCCGCGCTGTCTTGAAGCAGAAAAGTGCCAAGAAACTGAATCTGTCTCACCACG
>Ga0137396_10002365_pt1 | contig 10299 bp, 4 predicted proteins | sample czc16metaG_FD_108284 | JGI IMG/M metagenome (GOLD analysis project Ga0137396, IMG submission 108284) | Vadose zone soil microbial communities from Angelo Coast Range Reserve, California, USA - czcobulk3.16 metaG | ecosystem: Environmental > Terrestrial > Soil > Vadose zone | place: USA... | reverse complement strand
TCCAACACGACGATCGTGTCGATCGAATCGATCGCCTCAGTCGGCAGCTTCACGATGACGCCGACGTCGTGCTCGGAAAAGTCAGCGGCGCGTCCGCTGGTCAGAAACCGCGCGCTGCGAATCTTCGCGCCGAGAGGCGGGAGCAGCACGCCTCGGTCCGGCGCATCGAGCAGGTGCACGTACACCCGATTTCCCTTTCGCGTCGTCACGCCCCACGGATGCGGCGCGATCGGCCCGCCGCGTGTGCCGTAGATCGCGTCGCCGTTCTTCGCCAGCCACGCGCCCATCTCTCGAAGACGCGTGGTGAACTCCGGCTGAATCCTTCCGTCCGGCATCGGGCCGACATTCAGCAGAAAGTTCGCATTCGAGCCGGCCGCGCGGACCAGATAGCGAATCAGATCGCGGGTCGATTTATAGCGTCGGTCGGTGATGTTGAATCCCCACGCACCGTTCATCGTTTCGGCCGTCTCGAGCGGCAAGTCCCCGATCTCCGAATCCTTGTTGAAGTCGGCCGTACGCCCACCCGGCAGGTCCTTTTCGAACATCTGGAAATCTTCGCCGGGGAACGGGCGGCGATGATGGTTCGCGCCGACGAGCGCCTGCGGCTGGAGCTGATGGATCAACGAATACGTGGAGTCGAGCCGCCACTCGGCATCGGGACGATCCCACCAGCCGTCGAACCAGATGCCTCCGATCTCGCCGTAGTTGGTCAACAGCTCGCGAAGCTGGCCGTTCATGTACTCGATGTACCGGAACCACTCGCCCTGCTCCGGCCGGCCCGCGTCGCGCCCCGTGCGGCCGCGTGGAAAGTAATCGGGGTGGTGCCAGTCGAGCTGGGCGTGATAGAAGAATAGCTTGAGTCCCTGCTTGCGGCACTCCTCGGCGAGCGCCTTCAACACGTCTTTCTTGTACGGCGTGCGTGCAACGATGTTGTAGCCGGAAACCTTGGAGTCGAACCTCGCGAAGCCGTCGTGGTGCTTGCTGGTGATCGTGATGTATTTCATGCCGGCGGCTTTGGCGAGCGTGAGCCACTCGGCGGCGTCGAACATCACCGGATTGAACAGCGCCGGCAGCTTCTCGTAATCGTCGATCGGGATCCGGCGATTGTTCATCACCCACTCGCCGTCGCCGAGCACGCTGTACACGCCCCAATGCACGAACAGACCGAAGCGCGCATCCTGGAACCATTCGCGCGCGGCCAGGTTCGCCGCGCTCGGACGGTAGCTTGTCTGCGCGCGGCCCGTCGCCACAATCGACCATGCCGCCGCGCACGCCACGATCAGGGTCACCAGCTGTTTGATCCTCATGACGCTCACCATCGATTCTTCAGCGTTCGCGCGGATGCTACCATGCCGGCAGCGATGCCGAGCGTTGGTCCGGCTGACGCTGGACGCCACCGGAGAGGCAGGCCTGAAGGCCTGCGCTACAGCCGCGGAACATTACGGTAGCGCAGCCCTTCAGGGCTGCCGTGAGATCGAGCGGGTCATCGTACCGGCGATTCGGCGCGCAGGTGGACCATTGTCCAGGGACGCATTGAGTCGGGCCGCCGCCGCGCCTTCGGCGCTTTGGCGAGCCCCGCCGAAACTCGCTCTGATGCCGGGCGTGCGGAGGCGGGCAGAAAGAAAAACACCTCCGCACCAGGCAGCTGGTTCAGGTACGTCTGGCCTCTCTCCGGACCCAGAACAAAGAACGCGTTGTCGAGCGCATCGCCCGCCGTTCCGCTGCTCGCGAGCACCGCGACGCTCAACACGCCTTGCACGGGCCTGCCGGTGCGCGGGTCCATGATGTGTGAATACCTCACGCCTCCGGCCTCGAATGACTTCTCGGAGCTGCCGGCCACCGAGACCGCCCGGTCCTCGAGGTGGACTGTGAGCGCGATTTTTCGAGGATCGATCGGATCCTGGAGGTCGACCTTCCATCCATCACGGCCCGGCGGCGCACCGAGTCCGTAGATGGTGCTGCCGCCCGCGCTGATCAGCGCTGCGGCGATCGGCCGCTGTTGGAACAGCCGGACGACGCGATCGACAGCGTAGCCTTTGGCGATGCCTCCCAGATCCAGCTCGACGCCCGGCTCATCGAAGCCGATCGTCCTCGCAGCCGGATTCAGCGTCACATGCGCGCCACCGACGTGGCGCTGCGCTGCGGCGATCTCGTCCTCCGACGGCAGGTGGCCTTCACCACGGAAGAAGCCCCACGCTTTCATCAAAGGGCCGACGGTGATGTCGAACGCGCCATGCGACCCGCGGTTGTATCGCATCGCGTCCGCGATGAAGTCGAACAATTCCGGTTCGACGGTCACGGGCGCTCGCGCGGCCTCGCGGTTGACGCGCGAGACTGCGCTGTCCACCTTGTAGTGACTCATCAACCGATCGATCCGGTCCACCTCGTCGAAGGCCTCGTCCACGATACGCGGCAATGCCTCGGCATCGGGGCCGTACGCCTCGATGGCGTACGCGCACGCCATCGACATCCGGGTCGCTTCGTGATGATAGAGATGTCGTTGTTGACTGAGCAGGCTGTCGCCGCGAGCCAGCGCCGCGAGCGGAAGAGCGAGCGGCGGCGGGCGCTGGGGCCCCAGCGCAGATCGGAAATGTTGGCGCGTCGCGGCTGCGTGCAACGACGATGCGGCAGCAGCCGACAACACGACAAACACAAGCGTGCGTTTCAACATGACCTCGCCACCATGGGGGCCACGGACGATAGGCGGTTGAACCTGTTCAAGACAGGATGTTTCCTCCGCGTCCTCCCTGTCCCCAGTGGTGGAGAGCTGAATTCTTCGACGGTCTACAGGCCTGCGGTACGAGCGGGCGCTTTTTTCTCCAGCACCTGACGAAGCCGCCGCGCGACGATCTTCTCTTCGCCGGGTCGCATCATCCAGACTCCGAAGACGAGGGCTTCTCCTTCCGAGCGAGTCCCGATCGACGGTTCGCCGTCGCGCAGCGCCTTCACGACGTCCGCCGCGGACATCCCCGCTGCTGCGCCGTCCCACGAGACTCGAACGTGGGGAACGTGGTTGGCGACCTCGGGCACGAAGACCTCGGCTTTCACGCCAGGGACCGCCGCCGCACTCTTCCGGATCTCCTCAGCGCGTTTTTCGAACTCGCGGTTCTCCGCTTCGTGATCCGTTTCGAGGTACAGCTCGATCGCCGCCAGCATGCCCAGCATCTCTTCCTTGTTCACCTTCAGGCCGCGGCCGATCGTGTTGCCGTTGGGAGGAGCGTTCAGGCGGGCCGCCGCGATCAGATCCTTGCGGCCCAGCAGGAGACCGGCGCTCTGGGGTCCGCGAAGACCCTTGCCCCCGGAGAACGCCACGAGGTCGAAGCCCATGCCGGTGTACTTCCACAAGTTTTCGACGGGCGGGACGTCGGCCGCGGCGTCGTTGAGCGTCGGGATCGTGTGCTTCTTGCCAAGCTGGACGAACTCCTCGTCCCGGATCCGTCCTTCCGGGTTGTTGTTGTTGTAGAACATCATCATGGCGGTCTTCTGGTTGATCGCCCGCTCCAGATCGTCTCGCGTCTCGACTTCCACCAGCCGGACGCCGCAGTTGCGAACGGCGTGGTCGTAACCAAACCGGTGCGATTTCTGAATGATGACTTCGCTCTTCATGCCCGCCAGGTTGGGGAGATCGACCATCTTCTGGCGGTCGGCGCCTGTGAGAACGGCCGCCGTTCCCAGCGTCAGCGCCGAGGCGGCGCCTGAGGTGACCATCGCCGCTTCACAGCGCAGCAGCGTGGCGATCCGCTCTCCGACTTTGTCGTGGAGCTCGTCGAGCATCACGTAATGTTTGGAGGCGTAGGCGATCGCCTCCATCACGTCGGGAGGCATGAGCGAAGCGGTCATGGCGGTGTAGGTCCCGGCCGCGTTGATGAAGGGACGTACGCCCATCTCACGGAAATAATCGCGTCCGCCCTTTCGGCTCGGGGCCGCTCCGACGGAGGTCGCGTCGATGAACCCTCCTACGATCGGCAGCGTCGAGATGGACTCGAGAAAACGTCTTCGGCTCCACATGTGTTACTCCTTGGTTGATCTAAGCCGCAGAAGCGGAACTCATCCTACTCCTGTGGTCTCGGTGGCGGTAGACTGTCCCGCAAACACCTCAGGCAGGCACCGGCAAGAACAGAAAGGAGCGCCGTCATGACAGTCTCGGCCGCCACGTTCGCCATCGTGGCGCGACTCGCTCTCCTGGTTTTTCTCTGTCCTTCCTCGTTGTACGCACAGGTCGCCGGCACGATCAGCGGGTACGTGCTGGATCAGAGTGGCGCCGCGATGCCGGGTGCGACGGTCACGGCGGAGTCGGCGGGACAGCAGCTCGTTCGCTCGACCCACACGAATGCGACCGGGTTCTTCGATCTGCAGGCCCTGCCGCGAGGCACGTATCTGGTCAAGGTGGAAATGGCCGGCTTCGAGACTCACATTCAAAAGGATGTGCAGGTCACGGCCGGCTCGAACGTGCGCCTGGATTATGTGCTCCGCGTCGGCGGTCTGGCTGAAGATGTCGTCGTCTCGGGACGCGCGACGATGGTGGAGACGCGATCGGCGACGCAGTCCAATCTGATCGATGACCAACGTGTGCAGGACCTGCCGATGAACGGCCGCAACGTTGTCGCACTGGCCGGGACGTACGCCGGCGTCACCTCCATCCGGGCGAACCAGGATACGTCGGACGGCCGGCAGGGGCCGATCATGTCGGTCAATGGCGGAAATCAGAACCACAACCTGTTTACGCTGAACGGGTCCGTGTTCACGCACTTCAACCAGACGACGGGCTTCAATCCGCCGCCGCCTGACGCCGTGCAGGAGATTCGAATTCAGACGCACAACTTCTCGGCCGAGTACGGGCACACCGCGGGGAGCCAGGTCAGTATCGTATCGAAAGCGGGAACGAATGACTTCCACGGAACAGCGTGGGAGTTCCATCGCAACTCCGCTCTCAACGCCCGCAGCTTCTTCCAGACTCGGAAGCCCGAGCAGCGCCAGAATCAGACGGGCGCCAGCGCCGGCGGCGCCGTCATCCGAAACAAGCTGTTCTGGTTCGGCGCGTATCAGCGACTGTGGGACCGGAGCGAGGCGGGTTCCAGTCAGACGGTCGTGCCGACCGATGCGCAGCGGGCGGGAAACTTCACCGCGCTCAGTACGCAATTGAGGAATCCGGTGAATCCGATTACGGGGGCCCCATTTACCGACAGCACTGGTGCGGCTTGCGTTGCCGGAAACATCATCAGGCCGAGTTGCATCAGTCCGGTGGCGCGAGGTCTCCTGGATCAGTACGTTCCGAGGTCGGAGAGCGGCGCGGTCGTGACGTTGTCCCCTGCGCCGCGGGACCACGCGGTCTACATGGCCCGGGGCGACTACCATTTTTCAGGCAGGAATCAGCTCACCGCCCATTTCTTCGCCGACCGAAGTGATAGTTCGTCATGGCCAGGGAACATGAACTACGTGCAGCAGGCGGTCTTCAGCGACGTGAATCAGTTCGCCGTGAGCGATACGCACATCTTCGGCCGCAGGCTCGTCAACGAAGTCACATTTTCCTACCTGACCTCGCGATCGGGCGGCGGAGCGCTCACGCAGATCGCTCCGCGGGAGCAGGGCGTCAACGTGGATGTGGGAAACGACGGACGGGGCATGAGCTATTCGGTGTCTGGATCCTTGAACCTGAGTTATCCGGGTGTGAACGCGCAGGACTACACGAGCTGGCAACTGAAGAACACGACGACGTTCAACGTGGGCAACCATACGCTGAAGTGGGGTTACGAATTCATCAGACCCATCTTCGAGTTCAATCTGGCTCTCACGCGCTCGGCGAATTTCCAGGGCACCCGGACGGGAAATCCCATTGCGGACTTCATGGTCGGCGCATTCGAGAACTCCACGATCGAATTCGGGATTGCCGACCACAGCCCGTCGACGGTGAAGCATCAGGCGTTCATCGAGGACTCGTACAAGGTTCATCCGAGGCTCACGCTGGACTACGGCCTGCGGTACGAACCCTTCATACCGTTCGACCAGAAGGGTGGACGTCACACCAGCTGGTCGCCCGGAGTGCAATCGACGGTCGTGCCGGACGCGCCAACGGGCATTCTGTTTCCTGGCGACGCGGGGCTGCCGTCGCGCCTCACAAACAGCGATCTCAACAACTTCGCGCCGCGCCTTGGAGTCGCCTGGGATGTCAGCGGCGATGCGAAGAGCGTGGTCCGGGGAGGCTACGGCATCTTCTACCAGCAGATTAATGGTGAGACGACCCACGCGGCCGAGGCGCCGTGGCGGGGCACCACGCAGCTTCGGCAGGGCCGGATCGAAGACCCGTTCGGTTCTCTCGGGCAAAGCGAGCCGCCGCCGGAATCGCCCGGCAGATTCGGCTGCTCCCGCATCGGGGCGTTTCCCGGTCTGCGTTGCACGCAGTATCCGGTGCCGATCCGGATCGTCTACACCGATCCGAACCTGCGGACAACCTACACGCAACATTTCAGTGTCTCGCTCCAGCGTCAGCTCACCACAAACCTGGCGGTCGAGGGGGCGTATATCGGAAAGATTGGCAGCAAGCTGGTGGGTCACAACTACTTCAACGCGGCTCCGTTCATCACATCGCCCATCACAGGGCAGGCACCCTCGCTGCAGAACGTCGAGGAGCGAGTCCCGTTCAGCCCGGGGATCATCAGCGCACAGTCCAGAGTGCTGGGCAACTTTTTTCGAAGCCGTTATCACAGCATGCAGCTGAGAGTTGAACGCCGGATGGCTCGGAGCTTCTCGTTCTCGGCCTCGTACGCGCTGTCGAAGAACCTGACGAATCAGCCGGAGAACACGACAGGGCTCATCAGCAGCATTCCGAATCCGTTTGACCTCGACTCGCTGTGGGGACCGTCCTTCCTGGACCGCCGCCATGTCGTCGCGGCGTCCTGGGTGTGGAGCCCGCAGCGCGACGTCGCCAATCCCGTCTCCGCGGCATTGCTGAACGGGTGGACGTTAACGGGGCTTCACCGCATCCAGTCTGGGAGTCCCCTCGTGTTTACGATGGGCACCGATGTCGCCCAGAACGGCATTCTGCAGCCCAATGGACAGTACGCGTTGCTCGTACCTGGCGCCACCGCCAACGATGTCCGACGAGAGCATGAAAACACCGCGGACATGATCGCGATGTACTTCAACACCGCGGCGTTCGTGCCGCTGAACAGCGCTCCGCGCGGCATCTACGGCAATGCGGGCCGAGGGCTCATCTACGGACCGAGTGACGTGAACAGCGATCTGGCCATTCTGCGGTACGTCAACCTCGGGTCGGACCTGCGGCTGCAACTGCGCGGTGAGTTCTTCAACGCGTTCAATCGCGTGAATTTCAACAACCCGAACACGACGGTCTCTTCGAGCAGTTTCGGGCGCATTACCGGCGCGGGGAGCGGCCGAGTCATCCAACTTGCGGTCAAACTGATTTGGTGACTGAAGCGGACAATCGCTGCTAGCCAGCGCCGCGAGCGAGTGAGCGAGCGGCGGCAGGCGGCGGGGGTGGGGCCCCGCCGCAAATTGAAAAAGTGGCCGGCTCGATCATTGAGACACGCGTATGCATGCCGAAGCAACCGCAGAGCGCGCAGAGATCGCCGAGAAAATTTTTCTCCGCGTGCTCTGCGGTTAACGTTCGTGAGGTCGCTACGCCAGCGCCTCCTTGCAGTACTGCAGGCACTTCGGGACTTCGACGAGCGGATCGCCGTTGTACTCGAACTCGACGTTGGCCGGGATGTCCCACTTGTTCTTCTGCAGCAGCTTCAGGACGTCCTTGATCGGCGTGTCTCCTTCTCCCCACGGCGTGTTGCCGCCTCCGTTGGTGGCTTTCTTCTTGTCCTTCAGGTGGAGATTCGTGATGCGCGCGTGGTTCTGCTCAAGAAACGCAACAGGGTCGTAGCCGGCTTCGGTGTAGTGGCCGATGTCGAGATTCGCCGCATGGTATTTCGAGGCAGCCATGACGGCCGCGAAGCTTTCCGGCTTGGCGACTTCATCGGGATCCGTCGTGTTGGCGTGGCCATGAAAGCCGACCATGATCTTGTGCTTGTCGGCGAACGGCGCCAGCCGCTTCGCCATGCTCACCTGCGTCGACGTCGAGATCGCCTTCACGCCGAGCCATTTCGCCATCATGAACGCGTACTCGATCTCGTCGTCTTTGGTGTTGCGAACGTTCATGTTGTAGCAGAGCAGCCGCAGATCGATTCCGGCGTCTTCGATCTTCCGGCGCACCGGCTTGAAGGTTGCCTCGGATGCCGACAGGCGCCACTCGCGCAACATCTTCGCGGCGGCGTCGCGCGCGGCCTGCTGTTCTGGCGTGAAGGGACCGCGTCCACCGCCGCCAGGTCCGGCCGGCGCCCCTGCCAGCGCTTCCGCGTGGTTCGACATCAGCTCCATCTCGCCGAGACCCATCGAGACATACGCGCGGATGATGTCTTCAGCATTCGGGATGGCGCGGAAGCTGTAGGTGATGGAGCCGATCTGAACGCCTTTGATCCTGGAGTCGATCTTCGCGAACGCCGAGAGCGGCGTGTTCGCAAGCAGGCACGCCGGGAGACTTGCCAGCGTCAGCTTGCCGAACGCGCGTCTTGAATAGCGCAGCGATGGCCTCTCGTTCGTATCCATGACAACTCCTCTCTTCGGCGCGGGTGAAGCGATCGAGAGAGGATAACAGGAAGACGGACATTCGACGAAAATCAGCACAAATCGTCAGCCGCTGGTTTAGACTCAGCCCAAAGTGGAGCAGCAGACCATGCGCCAACGAATCCGAATCACGTTTCTTGCTCTTGCCGTATCCGCCGCGTGTGTTCCGACGGCCCGGGCGCAGACCACCCTGGAGCTCGAGGACTACGTCGTCATGCCGATGACGGGACTCGTCGACGGCAAGGGCTCCAACGATCTGTTGCTCGCCAGGGTCAATACGTTGCGCGAAGAGGTCGGCGGCGCGAAGCGCCTCTTCATCAGCGACCTCAACGGACCGTTGTACATCCTCGACAAGGACACGAAGAAGTTCACGGTGTATCTCGATTTCAACGGCAGTGCCGGCAAGAAGGGCATCTTCCGCCGGTTGACGATTCAGCAGGGGTACGGCAACGGGTTGAACGGCTTCTATCTCGACCCCGACTACACGCGCAACGGCAAGTTCTACACTGTGCACATCGAGGATCCCGCGCTCGGCGGCTCCAACCTTCCCGACAACACGAGTGTCCCCGCGTTCAACGTGACGGGGTACACGACGACGGCCGCGATCAAAACGCCTGGACCGCTCCAGAACGAAGGCGTCCTCGTCGAATGGACCGATTCGAACCCGTCGAACTCGACGTTCGAAGGCACGGCGCGTGAGCTGCTGCGCGTGCAGCTCAACACCCGCAGTCACCCGATGGGCGATCTCATCTTCAATCCGGCGGCACGTGCCGGCGACCCGGACTGGCGCGTGTTGTACATGGAATGCGGCGATGGCGCGTCAGGCGAGTCCACAATCACCGCCATCCGGTCCAATCCACAGCGCCTCGACACGCTCGAAGGAAAAATTCTTCGCATCATTCCCGACCTGAACGAGCACGTGGAGACGAGCACGGTGAGCGAGAACGGCCGCTATCGCATTCCCAACGACAACCCGTTTGTGTCGACGCCCGGCGCGCGAAAGGAAATCTGGGCGTATGGGTTTCGCAATCCCCATCGGTTGAACTGGGCCGTCGATCCGGCCAATCCGGCGAACAATCGGCTGATTGCGAACTCGGTCGGGCTCCACACATGGGAAACCGTCTATCTCGTTCGCAAGGGGGTGAACTACGGCTACGCGCGACGCGAGGGCAACGAGCTGTTGAAGCCGGACAACACGACGGCGCCGCTGCCGCCCGTCGACGAGATTCCGATGCAGATCGGCGACCAGCCGACTGAGAAGATGTTGGTGCCGACCTATCCCGTCATCCAGTACGGCCACGACTCGAACGGCGGCGACTCAATCGGCAGCGGCTTCGTCTACAACGGCAAGACGATTCCGGCGCTGCGCGGCAAGTACGTGTTCACCGATCTCACGACCGGCCGCATCTGGTGGGCCGACTACAAAGAGATGCTCCCCGCCGACGATGGCAAGCCCGGCACCATGGCACGGATTCACGACGTGAAGGTCCGCTGGAAGTCAAAAGCGTACGACTCGATGTTTCCGATCGTCGAGTCTGCGTATCACGAGCGCGGCGGCAAGAGTCCGCGCTTGCCCGGCCGATCGGATCTCATCTTCGGCGGCCGCGCCGATGTCCGCTTCTCGATCGACGACGCCGGCGAACTGTATCTCTACAGCAAGGGCGACGGCAT
>Ga0137396_10002362_pt1 | contig 10302 bp, 7 predicted proteins | sample czc16metaG_FD_108284 | JGI IMG/M metagenome (GOLD analysis project Ga0137396, IMG submission 108284) | Vadose zone soil microbial communities from Angelo Coast Range Reserve, California, USA - czcobulk3.16 metaG | ecosystem: Environmental > Terrestrial > Soil > Vadose zone | place: USA... | reverse complement strand
TTTTCTCCACCCGCCTCCGCCAGAAACACGCCGTGCCATTGCGTGCCGCTGGCCGTCACGTCGTTGACGTACAGCACCCAGCCCGGAAATCGCTCGTCGAAGACGCGCGGCTGCACCTGAAAGGATATTTGCGAGGCGATCAAATTCGCTTCGATGGAGCGAAGCGTGCGCAAGGCCAGCGGCGAAAGCCAGAGGCTCATGACCATCGTGAACGCGGCGCCCATCAGTGCTATTACACCGACAGGCAGGAGAATCCGCCGGCGCCCGATGCCGAGCGCCGTCAGTGCGATAATCTCGCTGTCGGCCGACATGCGCCCCAGGCCCAGAAGCACGCCGATCAGAATGGCCATGGGGATCGTAAAAATAAAAATGCCGGGAAACAGGCAAAGGAATAGCTTCAGAATCTGGCTGCCGGAGCCGGAATGACGGACAAAAAGCTCCATCAAGCGGACAAGCTTCGGAACGAAAAGAACAAAAGTGAAGACGATAAGCCCAAGAACGGCGTGCCGGAAGACTTCGCGGACGATGTAACGGTCCAGGATGCGCATGGCGCGAACCGTGAGTGTAGCACGGCCGCAGCGGCGTTCACTGCGGCGCCTCTCGTACCGCCCAGCCCTGGTGCCGGAGGCGCGAAACAGGCCGCGCCTCCAAGCATTTTTCAGGTCAGTTTCAGTTCATACGATCGTCAGTCCTTATGGTCCTTGTCCTGATGGTCTTTGTCCTTGTCTCGATGGTCTTTGTCCTTGTCATGATCGTCTCTGTCCTTGCGATGATGATGGTCCTTGTCACGATCATCATCGTCATTCTTGCAGCCTGCCTTTGCCTGGTCCATCAGTGCGCAGACACCGTTGACGTTGGTGTTAGTCATCGTCACGGCGACGTTCGCTAAGGCACGCCCGACCAAGGCTCCACCGGTAACGGTGATGCTCCCATTAATTGGGTCGCCCGCGAAGAGGTTTCCTTGGAACAGCGGCGGCGTCGAGGTCGTCAATGCCGCAGCGGCGTCGACCGCCCAAAACACGTTACACGCCTGCCCACCGTTGGCCATGACCACCTGGAACCCAGTGCCCGCGAGCGCTGCCGCGACTTTGAAAATCCAGATCCCGTTCGGATTCGTGGACCCGTCGAGCGTCAACGTTGTGCGCGTGAACGCCACCGCCGCGGGGAAACAGTAGACCCCCGGCGGGAGCGGCCCAAGCACCGGCGAATTGTCCATGAAGGCAGCAATCGAGATGGTCTGGGTACACGGCGTGAGCAGGTTGTCCTTGAGCACCGCGTACGCACTGAGGAAGTCAGTGCGAGCGTTCATGGCAGCCAGGTCACTGATCGTTTTTACGAACGAGTGAAACAAGTCGCCCCGCTCGTTCCTCAATGAATATCAGGCCCTACCACAAAACTACCAGTTCGCGGTTCTCGCTGTCTGTTCCATAACGTTCACATGGACACCGGCCGCTCCGCCCATGCCTGGGCCTTCGACGCAGAGTCCTTCTTGGAGTTAGCGCTTGCGGAGCGCCATTTCTGTTAGCCTCGATTACGTGATAGTTTTTCTAAAGGCGGTTTCCCTCTAAACCAGCACAGGCGGGCTCGTTTCGAATGCGACCGAGCCTGAGCCGCCACTCGACCTTCAAAGATCAGCCGGACGCCCTCCGGTCACGGGAGACACGCGCAGAATGAAGCCGGTTCATCTGGTTGTCTTGTGGCACATGCATCAGCCGCAGTATCGCGATCCGGAAAGCAGCCGCTACGTCCTTCCGTGGACGCGCTTGCATGCCCTGAAAGATTACTGGGGCATGGTAGACATGATGCGCGAGTTTCCGAAGTTTCATGCCACTTTCAACGTCGTACCCGCGCTCGGTCTGCAGCTCGAGGAGTATGCCAGGGGAAATTTCAATGAGCCGTGGTTTTCGTTGGCGTTCAAGAGTGCCGAGGAATTGACGCGCGAAGACAAAGCCGAAATTCTGGCACGCGCGTTTCAGGTCAACCACGAACGCCTGATGTCGCGCTGGCCGCGCTTCGTAGAATTGCACGAATGGTCGCGCCCTGCCGGCGGCGCACAGGCGCTCGTCACCTTTACGCCGCGCGATTGGCGCGACCTGCAACTGCTTTCCCAGTTGGCGTGGATGGAAGAATCCTGGCTCCAAAAAGACAACGTCGTCAGCAAGCTCTCCACGAAAGGGAAAGACTTCTCGGAGAAGGACAAAAACGCGCTCAAGGAAAAACAGTTCGAATTGCTGCGCTTGGTCCTCCCCGCCTATCGCGACGCCGCGCAGCGCGGCCAGATCGAAATCAGCACCACTCCGTTCTATCACCCGATTCTTCCGCTCATCTGCGATTCGGATATCGCACGCGTCGCGAATCCTGGAACGCCGCTCCCTCGCCGTGCATTTCGCCACCCCGAAGACGCACGCGAACAGTTGCAGCGCGCGCGCGCCTATCACGAGAGAGTTTTTGGCGTGAAGCCCGCCGGTCTCTGGCCCTCGGAAGGCTCCGTCTCCGATCAGGCCCTGACCATCGCCGCCGAAGAGGGATTCGAATGGTTCGGCACCGACGAAGGCGTTCTCGGCCGCACGCTCAACGTCGGTTTTTTCCGCGATGCAAACGGAATTCCCGCGAATGCCGATCGCCTTTATAAACCGTGGCGCGTGCAACTCGGCGGAAAGGGAATCACCGGATTGTTCCGCGATCACCATCTTTCCGATGTCATCGGATTTGTGTACAGCCGCATGGATGCGAAATCTGCTGCGGCTGATTTGCACGGACGCCTGCGCCATCTTGGAGAAAGCGTGCAGAGTGCGCAGCCGCTCACAATTTCTCTATTTCTCGACGGTGAGAACGCGTGGGAATACTATCCCGACAACGGTCGCGAATTCTTGCGCGACTTTTATGGGCGCATTCAGAGCGACCAGGATCTTCGCGCGCTCACCGCAAGCGAAGCCACCGCCGCCGCGGGAGAGATTCCCACCATCAACGGAATTTTCCCCGCGTCGTGGATCAACGCCAATTTCGACGTGTGGATCGGCCACAGCGAAGACGTCGCGGCGTGGGAACTGCTATGGGACGCGCGCGAAGCCTACGGCCGCGCCGTGGACGCGCGAAAACAAGGCCGCTCCGGCGCGCCCACGGAAACCGCGCTCAAAGAAGCGCAAGAATCGCTGCTCGTTTCTGAAGGCAGCGACTGGTGCTGGTGGTACGGCCCGGAGCACAGCACCGCGAACGATGCGGAGTTCGACGCGCTGTACCGAAAGCACCTCACGGGCGTCTATCTCGCCCTGGGCCAGGTGGCGCCGGAAGAACTCGCCAAACCGATCAAGCGCCGCCCGGAGCACGCGCTGCAGCTTGCGCCAACAAGTCCGCTCATCGTCAAAGTCGACGGTCGCGACACTTCGTATTTCGAGTGGCTCGGCGCCGGTCTCTATTCACCGGAGCGCCGCGGCGGCTCGATGCACGGGCGCGTCTTCTATCTGCACGAGCTGCGCTACGGCTTTGAGGAAGAGCGCTTCTGCGTGCGCATCGATCCATTTCTGGGCGCGCTCGGCGAGCTCGAAGATCCCGAGTTTCGCATCACTATCGGCGGCGCGGAAGAACTCACCATCGTCGTCAATCTGGTGCGCGGCCACGTCCAGGGCTTCGCGGTCGAGAAGGGCCTCGTGTGCCTCCTGAATCCGAAGGCCGTCGCGGAAGTCGCGTTCGAGCGCATCCTCGAAGTGGCCATCCACAAAGACCAGATCAACCTCCGGGCCCAGTCCAAGCTCCGGCTCGGCGTGGCGCTGTGGCACGGCGGATTGCCCGTAGATGTCTTACCGGCCGCGGGATTCCTGGACGTGCTGCTTGGCGAAGATCACGCGGCCTGGTTGCCGGAGTAGCAAATGGCGGCGTAAAGCCGCCTCTACAAAGGCTTGGCCGCGAAATTTGGCTAGTTGAAGTTTTACTTTAAGTCCACCTTCCGATCCTTTCTAGAACAATTTCACGGCAAGCTCCTGCGGGTGATCGCCAACGGGAATCATGGTCACAAGAAAATTGGTGCGCACTCGAATCACGGCGAGATCGCCAGATCCCTGACTCACGACGAGGAGCAAATTCTCCGCGGGATCGAAGCGCAGCGCCGACGGCGAATCTCCGGCGGGCACCGGAAAGCCTTTGCCGGGATCGCGGATGATGCGGCGATTGTAGATGTCCACGGGAGTAACGCGGCCGGCGGCGGCGTCCGAAACATAGAGCAGGGAAGCATCGGCGCTGAGGACGCCGCGAGTGGGCGCAGAGCCGAGCACCATGTAGTCGCCCACTTCGTGCGTCCAGGTATTGATGGCCTGGAGACCGTGGGCCTCGGGCGAGATGACGTAGAGCTCGCCGCCGTCCGGCTTGAGCAGCATGTCCGTAGGCTTCCCGGCCAGTTCGAGGTTTGCCACCAGGACGCCGCGGCGCAGGTCCACCACGGAGATGCGGCGCTCGGAGCGGCTGAGAACGAAGGCTACGGAACTGTCCGGCAGGACGGCGACGTCCTCCGGCTGCGCCACGACGCGAACCGCCGTGCGCTGGGCCAGCGTCCCAGCGTCGTGAATGCCGAGGGAGCCGTCGCGGCGATTCACCACGAGGATGGATTTTTCGTCAGGAGTGACACGCGCGAGGATGGGTTCGTGGCCGGTGGTGGCGCGCGCGACGATGGTGTGCGATTGCGCGTCCAGCGCGAGGAGCGTGTCGTTGCCGGAAGTCGTGGTGTAAAGCCATTTGCCATCCCTGGAAAACTCCACAGCGTAGGGAAGCGGGCCCACAGGAATGCGCGCGGTCACCTGGTTGATGCGGGGGTCGAGAATCCAGACGTAGCCGCCGGCGCTGCTGACGCCAAAAACCTCGGCTCGCGTGGGATGCTCGCGCAAGCCGGAAAGGCCCGGGCCGACGTACATGTGCGAAAAGGCTTTGAGCTTGACGAGATCGACCACAGTGATGCCCCCGTCGGCGGTGGTGACGTAGGCGTAAAGCCGCAACCCCGGACGAAGAAATGAGGGCCGATGCTCGCGCAGAAGCACGATCAGTCCGGCGAGGGCCAGTGCGGCGAGCAGGAAATAGACGCGGAAGTTTTGGGGACGATTCATGTCAGACATGGGATTCTCCCATGAGGAAGTTGAGAGTTGACACTTGAAAAGGAAGCGAGGGGGTACCCCACTCCGAGAGGCTCGGAGCGCGCGAAAGAAGCAGCGTCCCCACGCCGCCCCCGTGTTTTTGTGAAAGAGTGCGGAAGAGTGTGAAAGGAAAAGAGATAGCCTCGTCGGAACATCGGAACGTCGGAATGCCTGAACGTCGAAGAGTTGGAAGAGTTCCAGAATGGGAATTGTTGGTATACACCCAGCAGTTTTCGTATGAGTGGCAAGCAAAGGAGTTAGGGGATGCGGAAAATGAAAGAGTGCGTAAGAAGAACATGAATGAAAAGAATTTAGAAAAGGCGAAGTAAGGAGATAGTGAGGTACTGATCGGTCGGGGAAGAAAGGATTCGGTTTGTATTGCTGAGTTCACTGGGGATGGTGGCGCGGAATATATCGACTGTCGATTACTAACTACTTAGTGATTCGCATGGGATGCGGCAATGGGGAAAAAGTGGGGCGCAAGTCGAGCGATGGAAGGGGTTGCGGGAGGAGTGGGGAAGGACGTAGCGCCGGTTCATTTCAGGCTTGGCTTTCAGGTCCGTCAAGTGAGCATCGAGGTGGTCTTCGGAGATTCCCTGGCCGGGGTCGAGCTGTTCGATGCCGCGCCGAATCTTTGCATTAATGGTTTCCCGGTTCTCGAAAAGTCAGCGGTCCTGTTCCTCCTGAGTTTCGAGCAAGCGGAGCAAGACCTCCTCGACACTGGCGGAACCGGTTGCCCGGAGCTGCTTTTTGATTCTGGCTTCGAGGGCGGCGCCACAGATCTCGATGTTCATCGCGGGTTCTTCGTGTGTTGGTGAGGATGATGTTTCTGGCCACGGAGTTGACAGGCCAAACCGCAATACGAAGCAGTTTATCAGGAACCCACAGGGAGCGAGGGGCACCCGCGCAGGCGTCAGTCGCGGAAAGTTGTCTTGGGAGGTTCATGCTCTCGCTGACTTTACGCCTGAGCTGCGGATCCCTTCGACGATCTCGTCAATGACGTTCGCGACTTCTGAATTTTTGACGTGAACATACTCATTGAAGTTATAGCTCAACCGCGGTGTCGAGTGATCTATTTCTTTTAAGGCGAGCTTGATTTTCAGAGCCCTGGCGACGAACGCCACGTACTCGCCAAAAGTTCTAGCAGACTTCGGCGAGCTGAGGCGATTCACTTTTCGAAGCATCTTAAACATTCTCTCAGCGTCGGCGCGCTCAATTCTCCACACCTCGCGGTATAACGTTTTCCAGGAGTGGGTTGGCTGGTGCGGACTATTTTCGTCCCACTGGCATGCGAAAACCAAGCCGTTGAAAGACGCATCCATTGGAGGGCTAATCTTTTCTCCGTCCAAGTGGACCGTACGAATCGTGAGCGATCCGTGAGGGAAGATAGAATCTCCTCTGGTAACAACCCGGGGGCTAATCAGCAGGGCGTATTGTTTCGTGTTGATTTTGTTTCTCACTGCGCCCCCCTTTCCGGCAAGCGGTATCAAACTAGCTGAACGCCGAAAACTTGACCATAGTACTCTGCGGGGATTTCACCCGAGGCTACGCGCGCAACCGAGACACAGTGGGGCGCAAGTTGGGCAGTTTGTGTGCTTGGTTGACGATTCGAAAGAGCTATGGAAATGAGAGCGCTCCTCAACGCACTCCCACAGTGAATTACAGAAATGGTACGCTCTCATCGAATGCCGACGCCAAAAAAGAAGAGAACGGTCCCTGGCCGGGCCGCGCCTACAAATACTCGAGAGGTCCGTGGACTGAATCTCGATCCGCAGACGCGTTGCTTGCACCACCACAAGCACGCGGACGTCATCGCCATCAAAATGAAGTGCTGCGCGACCTACTACGCCTGCAAAGACTGCCATATCGCGCTCGCAGGTCATGCCATCGAGGTTTGGCCACGGAGCGAATGGAATCAGGAAGCAATTCTGTGTGGGGCATGCGGCGCAAGGCTGACGATTTGCGAATACATGCAATGCGAGTCTCGCTGCCCGGTCTGCACTGCCCCCTTCAATCCTGGATGCCGGAACCACCACCATTTCTATTTTGAGGAAAAGCTCCAATAGGCGGCGAAACTTGAGAAAAAGGGGCGGCAGAAAAAAGATGGAGGAAAAGTCAAAAATCCCACACGCAAGTACGGCGTATGGGGGCCCCCGGCTTTTGAACCGGCTGGCACACCTGCCGAGGCTTCGTTTCTCAAAGGGTACGGCTTTTGACTCTTCCCCAAATCCCGGTGAGGGTGGCGACTTCTTCTTGCGTAAGGCGGCGCGACTGGAACGAGAGGAAGAGGGCCAGGCCAAAAAAATTGAGGGCGCAACCACCGTTAGGCTGCTGCGCCCTCTGAACTGAGCCGTAAAGTTTCTAACCTTCCCGGTTCCCGCTGACGGCGTACCTGCCGTTAGGCTGGTCGCACCGCGCAAACGGACCCGTTCAGGCTTCGAGCTTCGCCGTTCAATTTCGCGACGCAACCGCCGTTAAGCTTGTTGCGCCTTGTAAACTGAGCCGTAAAGTTCTAAAGCTTCCGGTTCAATCTGATGCGGAAGATAAAGCTTCCTGTTTGCGTCGTCAATCAAATTCGGATGGAAGCGCTGTGCAAATCTGTGGACGATTGTGCAAAATTCTCGGGCGCGCGGCTAGCGTTCCTTCCGCCGGAACGATTCTGGGCGCCACCACCTTCGACAATAAACGCGTGTTCGCCGGGGATCGTCCCTGATCCATCGGTCCTACGTTTCCCGGTGATGGTCAAACGGCGTGAACGAGCTCCAGGTTTCGATTCGCGCGTTGCAACTGCTGAGTACACTCGGCGATTTGATCGTCAATCCATTTAATCTCCAAAGCCAGGCGGAGATCATTGGGATTTTTCTCATATCTCTTGAACAGAGGAATTCTTCTATTCCTGAGATCTTCGCGTTTTCTCTTCCAAACCCCTGCGAGGGCCGTCATTGAACGCACCTCGGCAAAGAGTGTCCACCGATTCCAAAATAGTTGTCTGTACAATTTTGGACAGTCTGGTCCACGCAAAATTCAGCTCTTTTCAGTTCATTTCGCAATCGTTACGAAAAACCGCGGAAGGGAAAGGAGTGGCAGGGAATCAGTGCCGGTGAGGCGGCGGGGATGGTTTGCTGAGTTCGGGCCTATCCCCGGTTGGGTGAAACAACTCCAGCCCCACGGAAAAGGAATCGTCTGGAAGGGGTTTGCAGTAAACGACATGTGCGCGCGAATGGAGATGGCCGGGGAAGGATCGAACGGAAACATCTTGATTGGGCGCCCAGGGGCTTTTCGTTAGGACGCGGGCGCCGTGAAGACTGACGTTAACTGTGGTAGTGATCTCCTGAGCGGAATTCTCAAAACTGTGGAGCTCGAGCACTAACTTGATGGGGATGCGGCTTTCGGTCCGGACCGGAGGAAATACGTTCGCCATGGCTTGTTTTCTCCACTTGAATTCTGTTGGGCTGTCGTGCCGTGCTGGCGGCGGATTTGGCAAAGTGGGCCGGGGTCAGGTTCCACTGTAAGTGCGGTACGCGGACCACGTGACGAGGCGGTCCTGGAAATTCAGTCCAATGAAGTAGCGGCTGTCCGGGAGCATCATGCAATAGGCGACCTTTCCGCTGATAGTGATTTCATCTTTCAAGGAAGTGACTTTTGCCACTTCGCCCGTTTGCCAGGTGCGGCTGGAAACTACGCGGGCACCGTGAGCACTGACGTTATCCGTATAGGTCAGTTCTGGTTCCCTGGCAGGTTGAGACTGTGCACGGGTGAGGTGGACAACAATAGCGATTGGAATGCGTTTCTCCATGCGTCCGCTGAATATGCCCTTGATGGCCATAGGGTCTGGAGCTAGCCGGGTGGCGGAGTCCTGCGACGCGGGGCTGCTGGGAGCCGCGGACGGTTCGACATTCCGCCCAGTAGGTAAATAGCACGGAAGAGTTTCTCCACCAATCGGGTGAAGACCTGAAATGGGGCTCGGGCTAACCCATTCGTGCTCTGGTAGGACGTTCGCCGCGAGGGGGTTTATGAGTGTTTCGCGGCAGGGCGGATTCTTTTTGATTCAAAGGCCTCAGCCGCGGAGAGTTTACGGTCTAAGTGGGGTTCCGAGCGCAGGCCACCGGAATGCATCAAGCAGCGCTGGCCAGGAGAAACCCCGCAGGTTGGACACGAGACGGCGGTGAACTGTTCAGGCGTCAGGTCGTGCATCCGCATCAGGGGAAGATACCGAAAAACAAGCCGAAATACTGTTCAAAATGGCACAGTTCCAAATTGAGACTCAAAAACGGTCGATCCTGGCGTCTAACTGCGGATAGCACCGGGGCAAACGCGGGAAAAACGATGAATTCGAGACAGCTAGTTGATGATGCGGTGGAGGACGGCGGCGATTTGGCGCATTTCGTCGGCGAGGACCGAGAATTCTTCAGGAAGGATAGACTGCATGCCGTCGGAGAGGGCTTTGTCCGGCTCGTGGTGGACTTCGATGAGGAGGCCATCGGCGCCAACGGCGACAGCAGCGCGGGAGAGCGGGAGTACTTTGTGGCGCTTGCCGGTACCGTGGCTGGGATCGACGAGGATGGGCAGGTGGCTGCGCTTCTTGACGGCGGGGACGACGGCGAGGTCGAGCGTGTTGCGCGAAAAGTCGGAAAAGGTGCGGACGCCGCGCTCGCAAAGCATGACGTTGTAGTTGCCCTCCGACATGATGTATTCGGCGGCCATGAGAAATTCGTCGAGCGTGGCGGACATGCCGCGCTTGAGGAGGACGTGCTTTTTGGCGCGGCCGGCGCGCTTGAGCAAAGAGAAATTCTGCATGTTGCGCGCGCCGATCTGAATGACGTCGGCGTATTCCTCGACAAGATCGAGGGATTCGTTGTCGATGGCCTCGGTGACGATGCCGAAACCGTGAGCGGCGCGGACTTTTGAAAGAATCTTCAGCCCTGTTTCACCAAGACCCTGAAAACTGTACGGGGAAGTGCGTGGCTTGTAAGCACCGCCGCGAAAGAGCCGCGCGCCGGATTTTTTGACGCGTTCGGCAATGGCGAGGCATTGCTCTTCGGTTTCCACGGCGCAGGGGCCGGCGATGAGGGCGATGTGCCGGCCGCCGACAATGACGTCGCCCGAGGGCGTGGGAATTCGAAGGATGGTGTCTTCTTCCTTGGTGTCGCGGCTGACGAGCTTGTAAGGCTTGCTGACGGGGATA
>Ga0137396_10002357_pt1 | contig 10311 bp, 7 predicted proteins | sample czc16metaG_FD_108284 | JGI IMG/M metagenome (GOLD analysis project Ga0137396, IMG submission 108284) | Vadose zone soil microbial communities from Angelo Coast Range Reserve, California, USA - czcobulk3.16 metaG | ecosystem: Environmental > Terrestrial > Soil > Vadose zone | place: USA... | reverse complement strand
TCCCGATTCGTTGGAAATGGGAAACGTGATGCGCCGCCGGAAGCGGTCGAACAACCGCCCCGCGCTCTGGTCGCGCGAGACCAGGCCGGATTCGACCAGCAACTTTTCGTTGTATTTCGATTTCAGATGGCGCAGCAGCGCATCTCCGCCGCTCGGCGCGTATCCAATTCCGAATTGCGAGATCGCATCCCTATCTAGACCGCGATCCTCGAGGTACGCTCGCGCGGCTTTGCCTTCCAGCGTCCCTTCGAGTTGCTTCACGAAAAATGTCTGCGCTTCCCGGTGCATTTCCACGAGCACCGAGCGCTGCTGGTTTTCTTTGCGTTCTTCCGGCGAACGCTCTTTCTGCCGCGGAACCGCGATCCCACATTTTTCGGCGACGATGCGAATCGCCTCGGGAAACGCGCATTTTTCCATCTCCATCACAAATTTGAAAACATCTCCGCCCACGCCGCACCCAAAGCAGTGATAAATTTGCTTTGTTGGATGCACCGCAAACGACGGAGACTTTTCCGCGTGAAACGGACACAGCCCGGTAAAATTTTGTCCGCTCTTTTTCAGGCGGACATATTCCCCCACCACGCGGACGATGTCCGCCTGCTGCTTTACCTTGTCCGCAAATGATCCAGCTTCCGCCATTCCGTTCTTTAGGCAAGTTCACCGTTGAGCGTAGTCGTTCTTGTAGACCGAGCCGCCCTTCATGACAAATTTTACATGCTCCAGTATCGTGACGTCTTTCGTAGGGTCGCCGTCCACGGCGATGACGTCGGCAAATTTGCCAGCCTCCAGCGAGCCGACAGAGAACTTCGGACCGAGCAAGTCGGAGGCATTGATCGTCGCTGTTTGGATCGCCGCCAGCGGAGTCATTCCCAAACTCACGTAAACGTGGAACTCACCCGCGTTGAGTCCATGCGGATAGACCGCCGCGTCTGTGCCGAACGCCACCTTCACGCCGGCAGCGAAGGCTTTCCCGGTGTTCTTGCGCATCGCAGCAATTACGTCGCGCATTTTTTGCTTCGAGTATTCGGGCACGTCGCTGCGGTCCATGTTCTTTTCCATGTACTCGCCAAGAAAAAGCGTAGGCACGAGATACGTTCCATTTTTCTTCAGCGTGGCGATGGCCGCGTCGTCCATCAGGTGGCCATGCTCGATGGAATCGACGCCGGCCTCCGAAGCCCAGCGCACGCCTTCGGCGCCGTGAGCATGCGCCGCGACTTTGCGCCCGAGCCGGTGCGCGTCCGCCACGATGGCCTTCATTTCTTCCAGCGTGTACTGCGAGGCGTTCGGGTCATCGCCTTTTGATAGCACGCCACCGGTCGCGCAAATCTTGATCACATCCGCGCCGTACTTGATGACCTCGCGAACTTTGTGCTGCACTCCCTCGATGCCGTCGGCCACTCCTTCTCCTTGAAAGTGGAACGCGGGCGGCAGCAAGTTTTCGTCGCAATGCCCGCCGGTGATGCCCAGCGCCGGCCCCGAAGCGACAATCCGCGGGCCGACGACGTCGCCATCATTGATCGCATCCCGCAGCGCGATGTCCGCGTAGTCTTTCGCGCCAAGGTTTCGGACTGTCGTGAAACCTGCTTCGAGAGTGCGCCGGGCGTTCCTCGCGCCATGCAGCGCTTCCCGCGCCGTCGAAATCTTCAAACCCTCGTACGAAAGCGAACTCAGTTCAAACGTCAGGTGCGTGTGCATGTCGATCAGGCCGGGCAGCAAGGTGGCGTCCGGCAGATCGATCGTTGTGTCTCCCGCGGACGCCTTTACTTCGCTGGAAGGCGCAATCTGCGAAATCTTGTCGCCTTCAATCACGATCGTCTGATTGCTGCGCAACTCCCCGGTGCGCACATTCAGCACATGCCCCGCGCGAATCACTGTCCTCTTCGGAGTCGGTGCTTGCGCGCTTGCCGTGGTGGCCATCCCCAATAGCGTGGCCAGAGTGGCCGCTCCCCACGGGCTGATTTTTCGTCGCGCCATTGGGCGCGAAATTGAAATTCCTAAATCCTTCATCCAGACACCTCGTTGTGAATTGGCTTTCGGAACGCGGCGAGTATAGCAGAGCAGCGCAGCGTACATCCTCTTAGAAACAATGTTCAAATGCTGGACTATATATCTATTTTCTTATTTTTTGATTTCCATTTTCTACGTCTGAAGCTCGACAATGGTAATCGCCTTTCCTCCGTGCTCCTCGGTTTCAAAAGAATGTTTCTCAACCAAAGGATGCGAAGCGAGAAACACGCCAATCCCTTTGCGAAGCGCACCCGTTCCGTGTCCGTGAATGATCCTAATCCGCCCTTTGTGCGCCAGCGCCGCATCGTCCAGGAATTTGTCCAGCCGGTCCGTGGCTTCTTCCACGGTCATGCCGATCACGTTGATTTCGTCGGACGCGCCGCCTTCCCCACGCTGCGAAGTCACCGTTACGCTCTGCAGTTTGGTCGCTGGCAAACTTGATTTCGCCGCGGGCGCGGTTCCTTCCACTCCGGTAATTTCATCCAGCGCCACTTTCATCCGCAGCGGTCCCGCTTCGATCTCCACGGAAGAGCCGTCAAGCCTGCGAAAAATTACGGGCTTGCTGAATCCGCGCACGCGAATCTTCGCGCCGGGTTGCAGCCGGTCAGCACTGAACGCTTCCGGCGAACCAGCCTGAATACCAAGATCGGATTGCGCCTCCGAGATGGTCTGTACGACCGCGGCATTCAGCTCTTCGCGCGCCGCGCCGCGAGCGTCCTGCATCTTCCGTCGTGCTGTTTTCTCTATCTGTGCGCGCAGCTCGCGTTCTTTTACAGCTTCGACGACGCGCGCAACGTTCTCATCAAAACGCTTCTGCATCTCCGCGAACTGTGCTTCCAGTTCCTTGATACGCCTCTGTTGTCGTTCGACCCACTCGCTTTGCAGCTTCTTGCGCTCTTCTTCCAGCGCATGCCGCTCTTCGACCATTTGCTTTTGCATGCGATCCAATTCGTCCCGGCTGCGATGCAGATAAGCAATCAGGTCAGCGGCTTCGCGCGATTCGGGCGACAGCAGCGCTCGCGCGCGTTGGATGATTCCCGCGGCGATTCCCAATCGCTTAGCGATGGCGATGCCGCTCGAGCCGCCGGGCACGCCCACCATCAAGCGATATGTCGGCCGCAGATTCACGTCGTCGAATTCCACGGCGGCGTTGACCACGCCCGGCGTAGTCGATGCGTATGTTTTCAGCCGATGGTGATGCGTGGTCGCCAGCACCATGCAATTCGTTGCGCGAAATTCATCCAGTAGCGCCACTGCTAGCGCAGCACCTTCCTCCGGCGCAGTTCCCGTGCCCATTTCATCCACCAGTACGAGCGAACTCGGCGTCGCCTCCTCCAACATGGTTTTCAAGTTCAACATGTGAGCCGAGAAGGTGGACAAATCCGCCGCGATAGACTGCTCGTCGCCGATGTCCACAAGCACGCGGTCGAACAAGGGCAGCACCGCGCGCTGCGCGGCGACTGGAATTCCAGACTGCGCCGCGAGCGCCGCCATTCCTGTGGTCTTCAGCGCCACTGTTTTGCCGCCCGTGTTGGGTCCGCTGATTACCAGCACGCGTTCTTCTCCACCGAGAGACAGCGTCATCGGAACAATGGCGCGACTTTCCTTGCGGAGTTTGTCTTCCAGCACCGGGTGGCGCGCGCCTTCGAGACGCAATTCATTTGTCGCGGAAAATTCCGGCATCGCGGCGTCAAAATCCCGCGCGAATCGTGCCCGCGCAAACACGCCGTCGAGTTCCGCAATGGTCCCGGCCGCCGCCAGGAGCGGCCCGCGGATCACTTGCAGTTTCTCGGTGAGCTCGCGCAAAAGTCGCACGATTTCCGCGGCTTCGTCCTCGGCAAGTTGAACGAGTTGATTGTTCGACTCAACGGTTTCAAACGGTTCCATGAAAACCGTTTGCCCCGTCGCGCTGGCTCCGTGCACCACGCCGGGAATTGTTCGGCGATTCTCTGCCCGCACGGGAATCACGAAGCGGTCGTTGCGCAGCGTGACATAGTCTTCTCCCGCTTCCGCATTCCGCGCGCGCAGAATCTGTTTCAAACTTTTCTGGATCGTATCGCGGGTCTCAGTGATGTTCGCTCGAATGCGCCGCAGCGCCCCTGAAGCGTCATCGCTGATTTCGCCGTTCGGCAACACGCATCGCTTGATCGCTGCGTGCGCATCTCGAAAATCACCAATGGCGGCGGCCCGCGCCGCCAACAAGGGGAACCTCACCGCTTCTTCCCGAAACTGTTGCCGCAGCCATCCAGCCGTTTCCAGCAACGACGCCGCATCGAGAAATTCGCCCGCCTCCAGCGCCATGCCCGGCCCTTCGATGCGCTCGAGCCAGCCCTGCGGATCAGCCAGCGCGCCAAATCCCAATTCGCGCCCGGCGCGCAGCCACTCCGCCGTTTCACGAATCAGCGCAAACGCCGACTCCAGAGCCGCGCGGTCCATCCCCGGCTCGAGTCCATTCACGGCCCGGCGCCCCGGTGCAGACGTCGTCCTCAGCCGCAGCAATTCTCGCAGCTTGTCGAACTCCAATACGTCCTGCGCCGTTCGTGACATGGTTCAGCTCTGCTTTAGCTTCGCCGTCAAATGACTTGCCACATCTCCCGGTGAGGTCGCAACGTAAACCAGCCGCCCGTTCGCTTCGCCCCACGGCGCTGGATGTCCCAACTCCACTTCCCGAACGCGATCCAGAACCGGCGTCCAGAAATCTCCGAGCACCGCGAACGGTTTCGCCGTCATCACGGACTTGTTCAGCATCTCCCACACCACGGCAAGCTCCACAAGAGTGCCTGTCCCGCCTTTGCAGGCCACAAAAGCGTCCGCGCGCCGGATGAGCTCAAAGAGCCTCTCTTCCCAGGTCTTCGCGCGTACTTCCACGTCAATCCAGGCATTGAGCTTCGCCGTCTTGAAAAACTCAGCGGTCACTCCGTACGTTCTCCCACCGGCTTCTTTTGCGCCGCGGGACGCACCTTCCATCACACCCCCATAACCGCCGCTGCAAATTGTGAAACCGTGCCTCGCCAAAGCCCGGCCCAGAACTCGTGCTTCTTCATAGTCCGCGTCTCCTTCCCGCGGCCGCGAACTTCCAAACACGGTGACGACGAATTCTTTGTCCATCTGCAACCTTCGAGCTTACTGCGGGTGCTTGTGTTCAAGGCCGCGCTTTGGCGGCGTCAGGTTGAACTCCTCGAGCATCGCCACGCACAGCCCGGTCAGCGCATCCGCCGCTTCGTGACTCTTCCCGCCCTGATTGTTGCTCAAGAACGAAAAGATCAAGCGCCGCCCACTCGCCGTCTCTGCAAAACCCGAAAGCGTCCTCACGTGTTCAACCGAGCCGGTCTTGGCGTGAATCCGTCCTGCCGCCGGGGTATTCTTCATGCGATCTTCGAGCGTGCCGTCGACTCCCGCCACCGGCAGCGACGCGTAGTAGAGCCCGAACCAAGGTTGCTTCTGCGCAAACGCTAACAACGTCACAATGGCGCGCGGGGTCACCAAATCGTGCCGAGACAATCCCGAGGCGTCGGTTTGAATTACATCGGCTGGCGCAATTCCTGCCGTCGCATAGAATTCAGCAGGAATTTTCATGAGGTCGTCCGTCGTGGCCCATGGCCCGCTCTGCCGCGCAACGGTCCGGAGAAGCATTTCTGTGTGCAGGTTCTGGCTGATCTTATTGATCAATTTCAGCGCGTCACCTAGCGGCACCGAAACGTGTTCCGCCAGGACAACTGGATCGCCGCCCAGTTCCGCATGATCGTGCCGCGCTCGCGCGAGGCCCGCCACTTTCACTCCTCGCTCTTCCAGCAGCCGCTTTAGCGTGGCCGCCGCGTGCTGCGCCGGTTCCTCGATCGCCAGAACCAGTTTCCGTGGCGCGCTCTTCGCCGGCAAAGTGCCCTTTACGACCACCAGATTCGATCCCGGCTCGCGCGTAAGCGTCAGATCCGATTTCACGTCCGCGGCGGAAGTAGCCACATTATTTTCGACCATGAAATCGGGCGTCGCCGGAGTTAGCATCGCCTGCACGGGATTGCCCGCCTGTTCACCGGGCGTGAGGGTCAACGCTACCGTGTTGTCGTTCACGACGATCGCAGAGATGGCTGCGCCGTACTCCCAAACCATGTCGTCAATCTCCCAGCCGTTCGGATAGCGCTCTCGTGGAAAGTAACTGTCGTCGCCTATCACATCCCCGGAAATTTGTTTAACTCCCTTGGCCACCAGCGCGTCTGCAAGCTCCGTGAGGCCTTTCTCCGGCGGACCATCAAATTCTTCCTTCAACTCATACGGAAATTTTCTGTTCGAAAGATTCGGATCGCCGCGCCCCATAAGTACGAGGTCTCCAGCGAGCACTCCCTGGCTCGAAATCGTGCCGGGCGTCTCCAGCGTGGTATGGAAGCGGAAGTCTGGCCCGAGTTTTGCCAGCGCCAGCGCCGTGGTGAACAACTTCATATTCGAAGCTGGCACAAAATACTTGTCGGCGTTCTGCTCGTAAAGCGTCTCGCCGCTCTCGGCGTCCATGATGACCAGCCCCCACTCGCCCTTGCTTGCGGGCATTGCTCCCAGTAAAGTTTCCGCGCGCGCGCTGAATTTCGCAGCGGCTTTCTTGGAAGCGAAACTCTGTTTCTTTGCAGTACAGCACGCCGGTTCCGTCTTTGTTTTCGATTGCGCGCCCAGCCGTGGCGTGCCAATTCCCATGGCAAGCACGGTACTCGCTATGGTCACGGCGGCACATCCGCGGAAGATTTTCTCGATTCTCATTTTTCATTTACACCCGAGCAGTTCTTGAAAAGTATAGTCGAAAGGCAACACATTGCGTTTCCTGCGCGTCTTAATCTTAGGAACCAACTCAGCCCCAGGCCCTTCACAGAACCTCCGATTACGTCTTAGGTTGCGTCCAGCCTGCGGGCACTCTATTATGGCTCTAGCCCAGAAAACTACGACGAGGTGAACTGTGATTCAGCGAATGATCTCCACCCTGGTGGCGTTGGCCCTGATCGCTCTGCCGATTTCTGCCGCGGAAGACCAGAAAGAAGCCGACCGCCTCGACAATTGCGGCACGGTTCTCAAGGAAATTCTCGACATTCCTGACAACATTCCCACCGACCTCTTGGACAAGGCCGAGTGTGTCGTGGTGTTCCCGTCCGTGCTTAAAGCTGCTTTCGTTGTCAGCGCAAATTACGGCAAGGGTGCCATGACCTGCCGCAGTGGAGAACACTTCACCGGCCCGTGGAGCGCCCCCGCGATGATGCGACTGGAGGGCGGAGGCGTCGGCTTCCAGCTCGGCGGCCAAGCCACTGATTTCGTCATCCTGGTCATGAATCCGCGCGGCGCCAAAGCTATCCTGAAAAGCAAGGTAAAGATCGGCGCTGATGCCGCCGCTGCCGCGGGCCCAAAGGGCCGCGACGCCGCCGCCTCCAGCGACGTGACCATGCGCGCTGAGATGCTCACCTACTCCCGCTCCCGCGGTCTGTTTGCCGGAATCTCCCTAGAGGGCTCGACGCTGCGCCAGGACAACGGCGCCAATGAAAAACTTTACAAGGGCAAGGTTACGGCAGAGCAGATCGTGCGCAAGGGCTCTGTCGCCGTACCTCCTTCTGGCCAAGAAATGATTGCGCTCCTAAACAAGAAGTCGCCAAAGAACCTTTCTGACCCCAACTCCCTGAAGGAGTAGTCCTTAAGCAATTCTTCTGAGCTTCTGAAAACACCCCGGTCGCGACCGGGGTGTTTTGCTTTGTGGCTATTGCGTCTCCTCAGGGTGTGCTGCCAACGCGAGGACTAGAATTCAGGGCTTGACAGCTTGGTGAAAATGACTTATAGTCATTTATGGTTTACAGTCATTATGAGTCCTGATTCCATATCGCTCTCCTCGAATATTGATTCGCTGGCACCGCGCTCGACTCCCGGCCGACGGCAGCGCCGCAGTGCCGACATTCGCGAACGACTATTCCGCGCGGCTCTGAATTTATTCGCCCAGAAAGGATTTGCCGAGACAACTGTCGAGGACATTACCGAGTCCGCTGACGTCGGTAAAGGCACCTTTTTCAACTACTTCCCAAGCAAAGAGCATATCCTGCTGGCTTTCGTGGAAATGCAGCTTGGGAAGCTGGAAGCAGCCATCGAGACAGCCCGGAAAGCAAATGAGCCTATGCCAGAGTTCCTCCGTTCGCTCGGCATCCGCATGACCCAGGAGCCTACTCGCAACCCTGCCATTGTCCGCGCGGTTCTTCAGGCTTATCTTTCGACGACGCCGGTTCGCGAGGCCATGATGGATTTGCAAAAACGGATGCATGGCCTGCACACCCAGATGATTCAGCTCGGCCAGGATCGCGGCGAAATCCGTAATGACCTTCCGGCTGCGGAGATCGCTTACGTTTTCCGCCAAACCATTTTCGGTACTCTTCTGATCTGGTCGCTTTATGGCGATGCGACCCTGCATTCACGAATCGAGACAGCGTTCAACCTGCTCTGGACGGGCTTGGCGCCTCGCGACAATTCGACGCCTGTGCCGCCAGTCCCGCTATTCACCAGTGGAGACTAGTTTCATGAACCGCAAGCTCATCCTGATCTTACTTGCTGCTGCCGTGGCGCTGGCCGCCACCGGGCTCTATGCCGGATGGTTTCGCCGCGACAGCGCCCTCCGAGGTTCCGGCACGGTGGAATCCCGCAATATCCGGGTGGGCTCGAAGATCGGCGGGCGCATCGACAAAGTCTTAGTCCGCGAAGGCGATTCCGTCCAGCCGGACCAAGTCTTGATCACTTTTGATGACAAGGAATTGCAAGCTTCCCTGGAGCAGTCCCGCGCCAACGCCGAAAAAGCCCGCCGCGGCTACCGTCCCGAAGAAATCGCGGAAGCCCGCGCCACGGCCGCTCAAGCCAAAGCGGACTACGAGTTAAAAAGGAACGGCTATCGTCAAGAAGACATCGCCACTGCGCAAGCCGATCTCGATCGTGCGAAAGCCGACGAAATTCGCACGCATCTGGATTTCGACCGTTACGATGCGCTTGCAAAAAAAGATCTCGTCTCCAAGCAACAGCGCGATACCGCCGAAGCCAACTGGAAGGTCGCCGTCGCTCAGCAAGAGAGCGCCCTTCACAAGCTGGCGGAACTCCAGCGCGGCTACCGTCCCGAGGAAATTGCCTCCGCCGAAGCGCACTACCATCAGACGCAGGCCAACCTGGAAAAACTTGAACGCGGCAACCGTCGCGAAGATGTCGACCTGGCAAAGGCAGCCTACGCCTACGACGAAGCCCGCTTCCGGGAACGCCAAGTCGTCGCTCCTTCTGCCGCCATCGTCGAAGTTCTCGATGTCCGTCCAGGCGACCTTATCGCTCCAAATACTCCCGTCGCCACGCTTCTCGAAAAGGATCAAATCTACGTTCGCATCTATATCCCCGAAACCGAATATGGCCGCCTCAAGCTCGGGCAGAAAGCCGAAGTTAGAGTCGATTCTTTTCCAAATACCGTTTTTGAGGGAGTCCTGGAACAGATCAATCAGCAGGCTGAATTCCTGCCGCGCAATGTGCAAACCCGCGAGGAACGCGTGCACCAGGTGTTTGGCGTAAAGATTCGCATCAATGATCCGGCTGGCCGCGTCCTTGCCGGAATGGCCGCGGATGTGAAACTGAAAGCGGGAAGTTGAAAGCCGTGGCTGCAACTCCGCAAACGAACGGAGAAGTTGCCATCTCCGCCGAGCATCTGGTGCGCCGCTTCGGGGACTTCACAGCCGTCAACGATGTCAGCTTCCGCGTCCAGAAGGGTGAAATCTTCGGCTTCCTTGGCCCTAACGGCAGCGGAAAAACCACTGTCATCAAAATGCTCACGGGCCTCTTGCCGCTCAGCGCGGGCGAGGCCCATGTCGAAGGCCTCGATGTCCGTACGGATTCTGAATCCGTCCGCGAGCGCATCGGCTACATGTCACAAAATTTCAGCCTCTACTACGATCTGACCGTCACGGAAAACTTGCAATTCTACGGCCGCATCTACAGCCTCGAACCCGCCCGCCTTAAACGCCGCATCGACGAAATTGTCCAGCTGAACGGCCTCGAACCCTATTTGAATCGCCTGGCCGCGCAACTCTCCGGCGGCTGGAAGCAGCGCCTGGCACTCGGCTGCGCCATGTTGCACGAGCCGAAACTCCTTTTCCTCGATGAGCCCACTGCCGGCATCGACCCCGTCGCGCGCCGCCAGCTCTGGGATCTCCTCTTCGAGCTTTCCGGCCACGGCATCACCTTTTTCGTAACCACGCATTACATGGACGAAGCCGAGCGCTGCAGCCACGTCGCTTACATTTATTTCGGCAAGCTCATTGCCGATGGGAC
>Ga0137396_10002356_pt1 | contig 10311 bp, 9 predicted proteins | sample czc16metaG_FD_108284 | JGI IMG/M metagenome (GOLD analysis project Ga0137396, IMG submission 108284) | Vadose zone soil microbial communities from Angelo Coast Range Reserve, California, USA - czcobulk3.16 metaG | ecosystem: Environmental > Terrestrial > Soil > Vadose zone | place: USA... | reverse complement strand
TTTGTAGTTGCATGGGAGTTTGCTGAAAGATATACCAGAGCAGTAGGCTCACCGGATGCCGGCAACGATCGCTTTCTTATCATACTACAATCACTTGTCATATGGGTAAATGCAAAAAATCTTGGAGTTGCGTGCGGGCACGAAATACCTGTACCCATAAAAAACTACATCAGTCTGCTGAGGACGTACTTTAACATAGATGTAGAATATTTGTTAAATGAAGACTAGATGAATAAATAATCAGTCAAGCTTTTATCTGGAATTGACGCATAGACTAGTTGTTGGACGAGAGAATAAACATCAATGTATCTGCAATTGATTACGATAACACGAGCAAGGCTATAATTTCTACGCTGAGTAATCTGGAGCAGATGGTTCATGGAGAAGATGAATTTATTGTTACAGACTCGGAATTTGCATTTGGTTGGTACTTTTATGTGGTTTGTGTCAACAAATCACTAGTAAGAAGGCTTTCAGACCAGATGGGTCCTGATTTTGAGAGAATTAAAGGAAACGGACTCGAAAAGAAATTTTTGACTTGGCTTACAGAGAAGATCAATCAGAAGAACCTGAAGATCAAGCTAGCCATCAAAGAAGAAATGGAATCAAGCAAGTTCGGAATATTTTAAAAAAGATTTATGAATGTTTGTTTTAGGTGCTGTCAAGTCTCCGTCGGTTCTTATCTCTGTCAAAAGTCGTCGGTTAATTGACTATTGAATTATTGTCATCTAATAGATTCTGCAATTTTTTTAATTCAACCATAGTAAAATTGCCTTCAATCGTGCTTAAAGAATCCTTTGTGTAAACAGCGATTTTGTTCATGTAGATAGTTGATCCTAGATACATTCCACCACTTACTATCGCAGGATTTCCATTAATTTCACTGTAATTGTAAGGTAGATTTCGTTTGGTTCCATTTTCTATCTGAGATAGGAACAAGTAATAATCCTTAGAATTAATTTTATCATACCCAAAATACAGTCCGCCATTTTTAAAATAATCTGATACTTCCAACCCAGTTCTGGGGGGATTTAGTGTAGTCTTATTATCATAAAATGAAATTACATCAGTAGATGTTTCAAACACACTACATTTGTATCTGTAATCATCTGGTAGGTACTGTGGAAACTTCAGAGTTACATTAAATTGTGAATAAAATAACTTAGCCTCTTCCATACTCTTGCAGTATGTTGAATTTTGTTTTGTTGATTCCAATTGGAAAATTAGAAAAATGCCAATAACGACTATGGCAACACTTACCCCAACGTAGACGTAACCATATTTCACAATATCATAACTTTCGTATTGATCTTAAATCTTCTCCAACAAATCATAACCCTATCAAATACCGAGTAACCTTGAACCTACAATCATCACACCATTCATACTTTAATCCAGTACAGTTAGGATCAAGACAATCTGATTCTCTTTTACACATAGGGCATTGATGTATCATTGTGATTCCTTACTAGCATTTTGTATCAAGGTGATCCACTTGTTATCACCTTTGATCTTAATGCCACATTTCTCCGCAGGAGTTTTACCATCCAAACCCATGTGAGGTCGAATGTAATTATGGAATTAAACAAAATAAAAAAGGCCCTTGAGGGGGATTTGCCAAATGGTTTAGTACCCTCACTTTAAAACAAGATTAGATTAGTTCAAAGTGCAGGTCTAGTGGGATTATACCACCATAATGGGACAATTTTGGAACCACTTTGTCTATGAAACAAGAAGATTATGCTAAATTTCAATTTTTATAGATTCTATATCTTCATCAAGTTCTTTTATCAAACCCTTCCACCATTGTTGAAATTCCTTCATCTTGTTGCAAGCTGCAGAGGACATCCTTTATAGATCTATCTACTCTCTGCGAAAGATGAGAGTTTTCATTTCCTATTCATTTCTGCCCAATCTGATCTCCTATGATTTCGATTTCGTGAGTTCCATTCATAAAGGGAATGCTAAAACTTGGTCCTTTTGCAGTTGTCTTGTTAATATCTGCCTCCATGCCATCAGTCAAGACTGTATGGGTTTTGAATTGATAGTGTGGATTAAGATCAGTTAGAATTTTTGGAATAGTTACAGTAAGATTTCCATTACTTGTTGTTTGAATTTTTATTATAATACTTGCAGATTGTGGATCATAATTGAATTCAATTATCTTTCCGCCTATATTTTTACTATCTAGAAGATCTATTTTTGTGACAAATGGACTTGGTAGATGCCCCCATCCTAGTGCTGAGAGGCGAAATGCGGTGTATGTCTTTACGCAAGCGGGCGAACTATCTTCTGACTTGAAAATTAATTGCAAGTCTTGTTTACAAGTAATATCCTTTGCTGAGATTCCTGATTCAAGTTGCTTTAACGGGTTGGTGTTTGTGTTCCTGGCATATGTTGAGCAAATACAATATTGGTGCTAGCAAATACCATGATAGATAGAATTACAATTACTGTAAGTTGTAGAGCTTTCACATTATTTTTCAGTTTATGGTGTTTTTAGGGATTGCTGATAAATTGTATTGATTCGAGTCCTGTAAGACTCGCTACAAAACTCCTTCCCTAATTTTTTATTTTAATTTAAAACCTACAAGCAAATGAGTTTATCGACAAAGAGTAAAAAGGCAGAGCCCCCCGCTTACGAAGGAAAACACACCAACACTAGATAATATCGAACGTTATGATTTGTTGGAAAGTATCTAATAGGTCAAAATTTTGTCTGTTTTGATCTCATAGAACATTGTTAGTATATTCAGATATGTAATACAATATGTATATGATTGATAATTTGTGATAGATAAACACAGAAACTATCATACCAAGTATATTCTTACTCTAGTCTTTTCTTCAATATTCCTAGTATCATTTGGGTTGATTGTACACAATGCATTTGCAGACCAAGTGGTGGCAACGATACCAGTAAACGGTGCTTTTGGAGTAGCAACAAATCCTAATACGGACATGACCTATGTTGCAAATGGCCATAGCTATCAGATTCAGGTTATCGATGATAAAACCAACACTGTGGTTGCAACTGTGGAACCGGCCTCCGCACTTTCTGGTAGTTATGGCTGTTATACATATACTATTGCTGTCAATCCTGCAACTAACATAGTTTATACAAACAATAACGCATGTGTTTACTGGCCGCCATCGTCTGCTCCTGCTTGGATTCCTCAAACTGTCTCTGTGATAAATGGTACCAACAACAAGGTGATCGCAGTTGACACCATATCAAGAATAATGCTTTCAAGTGAACCGCCCCAACCCATAGCAGTAAACCCGACAACTAAAATGATCTACGCACTTGCCAATGTGAGAACAAGTCAAAGCACCCCTTCATATGTTGCAGTGATCAATGGAACAACAAATCAAGTTACTTCCAATATAGCCATGCCTGACAACCAAGCTTCTGATATTACAATTAATTCTCAGACAAATACGATCTACGTGCTTGATGGCAACATAATCTTTGTAATTGATGGTAACACAGATTCCATCGTAAAGAATTTCAGCTGGGGCAAGTCGTCTAACGAAGGTATTGGCGTCAATCCCACAACAAATCGAATCTATGTCTCAAACAGTGACAATACAGTCAGTGTCATCGATGGCTCAACCGACCAAGTGATATCAACTGTCAATGGAACAGCTTATGGATTTGTGGGAGTAAATCCAGTGACAAATAAGGTATACGTGACTTATCCTAGTTCGCATTTCATCTCAGTAATAAATGGTTCAACAAATACTCTGACAAGTCAAGTCTATGTTGGAGCTGGACCTTCCGGAATTGGAGTAAACACTGATACAAACAAAATTTACGTGGGCAACAGCGGTAGTGGTACAGTATCAGTAATAGATGGCACAATTCCTAACACTTCTAGTGTTCCAACTAGCCCACAAAATCTACAAGCAACTACCATGTCCTCATCACAGATCAACCTCTCTTGGACAACACCAACTAACAATGGTGGTTCGCCAATAACAGGATATGGGATTGAAAGATCAACCGATGCTGGTACAAGTTGGTCTACCATTGTAACAAGCATCAACTCCACGACTTACTCTAATACAGGGCTCTTACCAAGCACTACATACGCCTACAAAGTATCTGCACATAATTGGTTTCCGGGAACAAGCTCTGAATCTAACTCTGCTTCTGCAGCTACCAGCGCTTCATCAGGTACTATCGTACTGAGTAACCTCCAAACCACATCTGGTACCACATCATCATCAAACCAAATCACGCTTGCAAACTTTAATGCAGGAACCGGTAGTAATCGGCTACTTGTAGTAGGTGTGAGTGCTAATAACAACGACGTCTTGTCTGTCAAATTTGGTGGGGTATCACCGTCAGCTTCCTCATCTTCTTCGTATGACGGGTTGTGGATCTTTGTAAATCCAAGTGGTGCTAAAAACATTGTAGTTACCTTCTCAGGGCCCACATCTGCTGTTGTTGGTGCTTATGCCTTTGCAGGTGTAGATGACACTAATCCTGTACTAAACATGGGCGGGGGAGGTACTATGACAACTAGCAATCCTACGGCATCACTCATAACACAATATCCAAACGACTGGGTTCTTGAACACCTATCAGTCTATGGTGGTGTGACACTTTCAAATCCTACCTGTATGCCAGAATGGAATATCAGTGCTTCTGGCATAATAACCGGTGCATCAAGCCTAGCCAGTTCGGCATCTCCAGGACCTGTCAGCTGTGGCTGGAGTACGAGTAAAAGTACCGGTGCGTGGGAGAACAATGTAATTGAAATAAAGTCTGCAGGTTCTGCTTCTAACACTTCCACTGTTCCATCTGCTCCACAGAACCTACAATCTACTGCAGGCAATTCGCAAGTTACTTTATCATGGACTGTGCCATCAAACAATGGCGGTTCTGCAATTACCAATTACAATGTATATCGAGGAACTTCCTCTGGCAGTGAAACACTTCTTACCCAGATAGGAAATCTAACTTCATACAACGATAATACAGTAACCAACGGAAAGACATACTTCTACAAAGTAACAGCTGTAAACTCTGTCGGTGAATCGGTACCATCAAATGAAGCAAGTGCAACACCTGTAGCATCTACAACAAGTGGCATTGTACTAAACAACATCCAGTCCACATCAGGAACCACATCGTCATCAAACCAGATCACACTTTCTAATTTCAATGCAGGAACTGGCAGTAACCAATTACTTCTAGTCGGTGTTAGTGCAAACAACAACAATGTAATTTCCATTACATTTGGCGGAGCAACACTGACACAAAAAGTAATGTCATTTTATAATAACGACGCCGAGTTCTGGTACCTAAAGAATCCAAGTGGTACTGGAGATATAGTAGTTACAATGGCAGGACCCACACAAGCAGTTGTTGGTGCATACTCTTTCTCAGGTGTAAACCAGACAAGCCCAATACCTACAAAGGCCATACGCCATAATACCACTCCTAACAGTCCTACTATATCTATAACAACAAAATATCCAAATGACTTGGTCTTCGATTTGCCATCGATATATGGCGGCTCGACTCTTGGCTCTCCAACGTGTACACAACAGTGGGACCTTAACGTGCCAAACGCAATAACTGGTGCATCAAGCTCTACAATGGTGTCATCACCAGGCTTGGTCACTTGCAAGTGGACTGCAAGTAGTGGTGATATGTGGGATGATGTTGCAGTAGAGATAAAAGCATCAAGGTGATCATGATATTAAACTAATTTAGCTATAAACACACCCCTTGGTTTGTTGTAAAAAAACTGGAAAGGAGTTTGTAGCTACTCCGATAAGCTTACTACCACTTGTAAATTGCTCTCGAGAACTGTCCTTCTCACATGATCTGTTTCTTCAAGAACTATAAGACTCACTAGGAGAATTTCTCAGTTAGTTTAATTCTCTTTTTAGAAAAATAGATAAAAAAAAGTAAAGGTCGGCCCTTGATGGTATTTGCCAAATGGTTCAATTCCCTCATATTTCTCCATTAATGCAGAGCTACTGCATCATCTGTAGTCTGTATTGGCATCCTCTTTCTCAGTATTACTGATAACATCAACGACACAATAGCCAGCAAACCGGCGGTAAAGAATATCCAATTGTACGATTCTTGTGCAGGATAAGAGGTTACACCATAAACAGAAATGTTACTTTGCATAAACAGTCCTGCAAGTGCTGGACCTATTGCCATTCCAACAAAGAACAACATTGCACCAACACCTACTGATATACCCGTGAACTCTTTTGGAGATGATGTCACAAGTATATTCCATACAGCAGTACTTGTTAGCGACAGTCCTGTTGCAATTATGGCTAGGTTAACAGATACCTGCAATTCAGATGAATGAAATACAAGCAACCCAACTGCACCAATCACACTAATCATGCCGCCAAGTATTGTAGGCTTGACATTTCCAATTTTACGTATTATTACCGCACTCGCACTTGCAAACACCAAGAACATGATCATAAAGGGTAGCTGAACATGTGATGTATCTATTGCATTTCCTCCGAAGCCAAATGGCTCAGGGCTTCGGACCAATTGCACTATCGATGGATAAACCAGAAACATTGAGATTCCTGTAACCATCAGTATGAGATATGTTGGAAGTAAGATTTTGTGTTTTAATAATCTCAGATCAAGCAGTGGAAACGCAGTTTTTCTTTCTATGAAAACAAAAACAGCTAACGATGCAGCTGATGCAATAAATGCATCTGCAATCTTTCCAACGCTTTCAGAATTTAAGCCAGTCTCTATCAAAGTCAGGGCTATCAGAAATGATGATATTGTAGTAGAAAGTGCCAATGCCCCCTTGAGATCTATAGTTAATCTCTTCTTTACAGCTCCTGTTCCTTTGATAGTGAGGAGTTGAGCGTTGTTACTACTGTCTCTTACAAATTTTGCTATCATTGTAGCCACTATCACTGCCACGGGAGCTATCGAGAAGAATGTAGCATGCCACCCAAAGTTTTGTATTATGCTAGCACCAATCAGCAAACCTACTACTGAGCCGCCAGAATATGCAGAACCAAACACTCCTACTGCTATTGCAAGCCTTTGTGGAGGAAATGAATCTCTGAGTAGACTAAAGGCAGCTGGAACTGCTGCCAAGCCTACACCTTGGATAATTCGGGTAACCAGAAGAAATGTAATGCTATTTGCAAATCCCCCTGCAGTTATTCCAGCTATATAGATGACAAGTAGTGCGAGAAGAATCTTTTTCTTACCGTAAATATCTGACAGCTTCCCAGCTATTGGAGTCATTACTGCGGCAACTATGAGATATGCACTGAAGATCCATGCAGATGTACTATAAGGTACCTTAAAGTCGTGCATTATTTCAGGAATTGCCGGAAGCAACATGGTCTCAGAGAACATTACTGCCAACAATGTGCTGCTCAAGATTGCCAGTGTAAACCATGGTGAACGGTTATTGGTTGACGATGACTTTTTTTCATTTCCTCTGTCTGATCTGTTAACTATCATTTGTATAGTTACTATATTATGGTAACTATATAAACAGGTAAGTGAGATATCAGAAATCAAGTTAATTTTTGGTAAGTTGCCATTAATTTAGTGTGAATCAGTTAATCATCTTGAAATTTCAGGCAATTTGGAATAAACCTCATTGTAAGTACGCGGCTTACCATCCTTGAATACATCCTTTGAATAATATTGCATAGAAAATGCTGCCATCTGATCCAATATAGGTGTCAATGCCCTTCCCTTTTTTGTAAGAAAATACTGTATTTTCACTGGGGTCCCAGGATAAACACTTCTTTCGATCAGACCGTTTTTTTCCATTTCACGAAGTCGGGTAGAAAGTGTTTTTGGATTTATTCCTTCGATTGAATCAATAAATTCATTGAAATGCGATTGTGTAAGCGACGACATATTTCGTATTATGTGTATGGTGAATTTTTTTCCAATTATTTTAAATGTGTTATCAACTGGACAGCATTTCATATTGTCCTTTATTATCTTGGGTTCATCGTCTTTCAACTTATTACATCGTCACCTTTTTCAATCGTTCCCCTGAAAATTCAATCTTTCTCGCAGAACGGTTTGTTACCTCTTTGAGTAAAGAAAGTGAAGACTCCTCATGAAATGTCAAGTTACACCTGTAACAAATCCAAAAATTGGTGAGTGTAGAAAGGTCGTTTGACCAATCTACAGTTTGTGTTCTTGTCATCTACTTGATCCCCTTGACTGGTGTTACTACTGGTGGGTTATGCGGTAGCTCTCCTGCAGCACACTTGTGGTCTCCGCATATCAAGCCATGATTCCATGTAGATGTTTCATGTGCGTGTGAGACCGAGCCGCCTTGGTTAATAGCAAAGGCAGTACCTGAAAGAATTTGAACTATTGCAAACATTGCCATAACAAAAAACAATGTCGTGTAGCTTGCTATTTTAGCCATATGTCCTCCCACAGATCTCACATTGCCAATGGTGTGTTACAATTGTCCATTTGTGTTCGTGGTGTACTTGTGTAGTCATCTACTTTCTATACTTACTATACAAAGGTAAGTATATAAAATGGAAAGTGATTAAATGGAAAGTACCTGATATTTAGTTAATCTGATATCCATGACTTCACTATCGTATTACCATATTTTGCTGTTAGATGGTTATAGTTTAGGAAGATAACAAGAGACTACACCTATGCATTTGATGGTGTGATTTTTGTCATAGGAAACATTGCTTGTTCGTATTGAACTAGTTATTTAGCGTGAGGTTCGGGAAACGTCTCTCCAAACATCGGGCTTCCGCTTTTGGACTGCTCCCGCGTCGCCTCATCTTGAATTACATCCCAGTGCTCAACCAAAATTCCGTCTTTCATGCGTATAATGTCCACCACAACCCAGTTAGCCGGCAGACCCATACCCGAATATCTCCCGTGGAACAGCACGAAATCACCAACTGCCGCAATAACTCCCATTTCATGCTTCAGTGTGGGTGGAAGACTCTTTACGAGACTAAAAAGACCTTCGCGACCCGGCGGGATATGAGCACTATGCTGAATGTAATCGGGCGACCAGTAACGCTCAGCTGCCGCGTAGTCACGCTTCTTGAATAATGTGTCGAACGCCTCTAAAACGATTGCCTTGTTTATCTCCTGGATCGTATTTTTCTTTTTTTTGTTCCGAGTCAATTTGTTCATCATCGACTGACAAATCCTCCATCAACTAGCAATGTGTGACCTGTAACAAAAGATGCCTTGTCAGACAATAACCACACCACTGAATTTGCAATCTCTTCAGGCTTTCCAACGCGTCCTATAGGATGCATCGCATTCATAGTTTCTCGGAGCTGCTTGTTGCCTCCAACAAATTGTTCAAACATTTCAGTATCAATTGCACCTGGAGCAACAGCGTTTATTCTTATTCCAGATTTGGCATATTCTAATGCAGCTGATTTGGTTAATCCAAGTACAGCATGTTTGCTTGCGATATAAACTGGGAATTGTGGCACACCAATTACTCCAAGTCCTGATGAATTGTTTACTATTGCTCCTCCTCCATTTTTGAGCATCTGTGGGATCTCATATTTCATGGACAACCAAACACCCTTGACGTTTATGTTCATGATATTATCAAAGACACTAGATGTCTGATCTACAAACGAGGTCGAGTCTTCCACCACACCTGCATTATTGAATGCATAATCAAGCCTCCCGAATGTCTTGATGGTTTTATCTACCAGTGACTTGACATCATTTTCGTTTGCCACATCTGTTTCCACAAAGATGCCATCACTTCCAGCTTGTTTTACTAGTCGCAGAGTTTCCTCTCCTTCTGTGGCACGACGAGCTGCTATTACAACTCTGACTCCTTCTTTGGCAAGTGCAACTGCGGTTGCTCTTCCAATGCCAGAACTACCGCCTGTTATGATTGCAACTTTTTGATCATTCATTTCTTTTCTATACTAGGTATACAAAGGTAAGTATATAAATTGGAAAGTGATGATTTGGTTACTAAATGAGAATGTGGTAAGTTGAAGGAGCTTAGGGTATTTAACCAAAAGTAAAGATGGGCTCATGAGGGGAACTTGTCAAATGGTTCAGTTCCCTCACTTTATACACGGGTTCGGATCGGAAGGGACTTGGGTCGTTTAGAGTTCTATTTTGGGATCCATTTACGAACAAAAAAATCACGTATCTTGAGTCTTATCTTGAACCGGGTAAGGTTTCTCAAATTTTATAAGAATCATCTTGGTAAGACTAATTCAGAAGTCAAATGGCAGCACAAAAAGTTGCAATCGTAACAGGTGCTAGTTCTGGAATTGGCAGAACAGCTTGTGTTGCACTTGCTA
>Ga0137396_10002355_pt1 | contig 10313 bp, 14 predicted proteins | sample czc16metaG_FD_108284 | JGI IMG/M metagenome (GOLD analysis project Ga0137396, IMG submission 108284) | Vadose zone soil microbial communities from Angelo Coast Range Reserve, California, USA - czcobulk3.16 metaG | ecosystem: Environmental > Terrestrial > Soil > Vadose zone | place: USA... | reverse complement strand
TGTTGTGGTTACTGTTGGCCTGATCTGGCTTATCTTCAGATCTATTTCGAGCATTTTTTCTTGGAAGCTCTTGAGAAGGTCTTCCTTTGCAGATTCTAGCTCGTAGAGGTCTACGGTCTTCTTGTGAGTGTCTATTTCACTGTCTACCCGTTTGAGGTCTGTCTTGTAACGCTGTAAGAGCTGGTTTTTTTCGTTGTCGTTGATCTGTCCCCTTGTTTCAGCTTCATAGATTTTTGTGAGGGCGTCTCCGATGATGTCTCTCTCTAAGCTTGCCAGTCGGAGTCTGTCGCGAGATCTGGAGACGTCAGTACTGGTGATTGTTTTCTTGAGAATGTCGGGTACTGGGAATGGTTCTTGCTTGATGGGTTCGGGTGTGTTCGTGTTTTCTTGTTCGGTTTTCTTTCTTCCGAATAGGAGTACAAGTGTGAGTAGTGTGAAAGGTGCCGTTTGGCCCTTTCTACGCAATAGAAGCATTCCCCAGCGTTCTTTGTGGGTTGAGGGGTGCCGGATTATTAATGGTTTAGCAGAGAGGCGCGCCCTTTGTTACCGTGCGGGGGGGCTGGTGCGTCCAAATACGGTTATCTAGTGTTTGTGTGATTCTTGTTTCTGGGTCGTAGTCTATGTCTCTTGCGATGCAGTGTGAGAGTTGTGGTCGGCCGCTGGCTTCGCGCGAGGAGCATGGGGCGCAGGATCTCGACAACCCCTATTGCATTCATTGTACCGATATGAAGGGGAAGCTCTTGCCTTTTGAAAAATTGTATGATGACATGGTGGCATCGGCTATGCAGACTCACTGGATGAACAAGGAGCAGGCGGAGAAGTATGCATTGGAGGAGATGGGTAAATGGCCGGCTTGGAAAGATCGCGTGGACAAAATGCTCAAGCGTTAGGAAGAGCTTGAGCTTTACATCGTCGGGTTACGGCTTCACTAGGTTTGTTTGGAGCCCCGGACGAGATTTGAACTCGTGACCCTTGCCTGTTTGTTTGGTCGTACCAAGGCAATGCTTTAGGCTGTCAGCGCATCTACCAGGCTGAGCCACCGGGGCGTGTTTTGCAACCCGACTTGGCGCGGGTTATATTGGTTGCTAGAATAATCCAAGGAAAAATCGAGATCGCAACAGAATTATCCAGCACGTTAGCTATTCCGTCCTGATGCGGATGTTCACGGAGGGGCCAAAGGGTTGAGTAAGGAGGAGACTCTGCTGGGAGGGTTTTCCGTGCTGACCTCTCTAGATATGGGAAATGAGAGGTTGTCTGTGTTTGTGACCGACAGGCGGCTGATTTTCGCGTCGATGGGTAAGCGGGGATCTGGAGCAATGGCAACTACTGCTCTTTTCGGGATGCTGAGCGGTGCGGTTGAAGATGCAGTTCGAGGCACTAAGGAGTCCATAGAGAAAGGCCGGATGGAGAAGTTGAAGCCTGAGATGATTCTTCAGGCTAGCAAGGACAATTTCTATGTGAACTATGAAGAGGTTGTCTTGGTGGAGATGGTCGGCGCTCCAGCGTTTACGCTCATAACTATGGTGACTACGAGGGACAAGATGGAGTTTCGTACCGGGCGAAAGTTCGACGTGGTGCACGGGTTGCTTGCGGCGAAACTGGGTAGCAAGCTGACTGCGAAGAAGATAACTGACTAAGTCGTAACCCCGACTAGGGATAAACCGATATTCCACCTCTCTGTTTATCTCTCAGAATAGTCGTATAGTATACAGGAGAATGCCGAGTGGATCTCAAGCCCTCCAAGATATTGGCCGTAGTGTTCCTCCTAGGGCTTACACTTCTACTTCTTGCGGGTCCAATACGTCCGGGTCATGCTCTGCCTCCGAATATTTCCGTCGTCTATGTTTCTCCCCAACCGTATCTTGCGGCTCCTAGTAACGTTTCAACCTTCACGATTGGTGTGAGGCTAAACCTAACCAGCGGCGAGACCATCAACGAGTTTGATGTTCGGCTCGACTATTCGAACTTCCAGTTTGCTAACGGGATTGTTCATGCGCAGAGTATCGATCACTCCAACAATATTTTCTCGGCGGGTCCTCAGCAGCCGCAGGTTCTTGTCAACTGTGTTGACAATGTTGTGAAGGAGAACACGCCGTTCTGTCCTCCGGGAAATGATGTTGGGAAGGTGGAGTTTCAAGAGGTCTACTTTGGGGGCGTGATTACTGGTCCCATCACGGGTTTGCTGTTCACTGTGACCTTCAACGTCGCTAGGCCAGGGTCGAGCGTTATCACTTTTGAGAAGGTCAACTTGTACAATCCCGGGAGTGATTTGTCAAATCCTAAGATCAGCTATGTCCAATATGTCGGTGTCGGAGCATCATTCGGCAATTCTGGACTGGTTGCGTTCTACAACGTTTTGCCCGGGACTCCGCCTTCAGTTATTGTCAATGATAAGGCGGTGTTTGATGCGGGTGGGAGTTTTGACGCGAATGATACGCGTGTTCCTATTGATAATTACACCTGGGTCTGGAATGATGGGTCTCCTGCGAATTTTACACTGTCAAGTACCATCTCCCACGCGTTTCAGAAGGCTATGAATTATTCTGTGATGTTGACGGTTGCGATCAAGAACGCTAAGGCTAACATTACGAGGACAGTTACGGTATCACCTAACTTGGGGAGCATAGATCTTCTTGTTGTTGATCAGGCAGGGACTCTGTTGCGGAGTGGTTCTGGGAATGCTGCTCCTCACGTTGCGATCTACAATACGACGATTAGTCCTGTGCCGATAGCGAATGCAACCACGAATAATGGAGGGCATGTCGTGTTCACAGGGCTGTCTCCTGGGTCGTATACTCTGAGAATCTCCGGAGTCTGGATTGTGAATAGTACTCTGTATGAGAGTGTGAGTGGGGGCTGGCAGACTCTGGATACAGTCTATGTACACGTGAACTATCCTGCTACTCCGAGTCCGGCTCCGAACTATAGTGCTGTGATCTATCTCGGCGCGTTGACTGTTGGGTTGGGTGCGTTTGGTGCTGTGTTGTTCTGGAAGAGGAGGAGTTCTGGGTCGGGTCCGCGTGGGAAGGGCTTGTCTAAGCCGAATCCTCGGAACCGATCAAAGATCCGAAAATAGTCTAGTGTCCTATTTTTCTCTCGTGCAGAGAATGACTACTAGATAGTGGTGCTTTTGCTTCGGCGTCGCATTAGGAGTGCTATTGCGATGGCTACTATGGCGGCGATGATGATGCCGATTACGATGTAGACCAGGCTGCCTGAGAAGAATGATGGTGCCGGTGCAGCGAGAGCTACTGTCTGAGGTGTTGAGGTCACTGCTGACGGGACGTTTCCGCCTGATACCGTTGCAATTACTACGTCGGAACCTGTCTTGGAGCCGCTAGTGTTCCAGGTGTAGTTGAATGCCTGTGTGGCGCCTGCGGTGAGTGTAACGTTGTTTGGGCCTCCAATTGGGTAGGTGCCCCATCTGACGGTTAGGAGGAAGTTTCCTGTGGTTGACCCGGTATTGTTGAGTTTCACGCTGACTGTTATCGTATCGCCTAGGGTGGCGGAGGTGGTTGAGATGGTGACTGAGACGATGGATATGTTGGGGACCGAGGGCATTACGGTCACGACCGATGTGTGGATTAGGGTCGTGAAGTTGCCTGTGACTGTGATCGTGAAAGTGCCGCTGATTGAGGTGGTGGGCAGATTGACTGTTAGGGTGGATGAGTTTGTGTTTCCGAGTTTGACGAGTAGCCTTGACAGGCTCAACGTTGCGGTTGGGAGTGGGGTTCCTGTTCCTGCGATTGCGGTTGTGAGTGTTACGTTTCCTGTGAATCCGTTGACGCTGGCGACGGTTACTGTCGCTGAACCGGCGTTGCCTGGGATGAGGGTGAGGGTTGTCGGGTTTGCGCTGATGCTAAAGTCGCTGACGTAGACTGTTATGTTGACGTAGGCTCCGAGGTATGCGAAACCGTTGCCGGGAGTGTTCGTAGTGTCGGGGCTTCCGAAGACTGTTACGTAGTATTTTCCTCCGAGTGTGAACTTGGTTATTGATACTGTCAGGGTGGAGGCTCCCGCATCGGTTATCTGGGGTGGCGATATCGAGACTGGTGGAAGGGCTGATGGTCCGGTTACGGAAATGTCGACGCAGTTTATTCCGCCACAGTTGAAGGGATTTGATGTCGGGTTTTCTTTGAGAGAGATTACTGCTTGACGGGTACCTGCGATGCCTGCGAGGAATTGGATGCTGGGCTTGTTAGACGTGAGTGAGATGTATGGTACGCCGGTGGTAGAGGTTGTGTAGGTCGCGGATAGAATGTTTTCGGCCACAGCGGTCGTCGTCCCGTTTTCGATGGTGACGCAGTCCGTCGGATGGCTCGTTGCAGGCGCGGTGCAGCCAGTCTGGAAGTTGACGATCGATGGGCTTGTCGAGTTTCCAACTATGTTGAATATGGCTGTGAATAGATTTCCTGTTGTGGGTGCAGTGCTTAGGAAGCCCGATGCAGTCAGGGCCAGGTGAATAGTGTCGATCGTGTCGGTTGGTGAGCAGATGGATCCTTTGATGAGTCTGCCGCCGATGCACTCGGCCAGAAAGATGGAAGCCGAGGGCATGAGGCTTCCTGTCACGTCGACTCCTGCTGGTTGAAGGATGGTATGGTCGGCCTTCACGGTGATTTCGAACCCGTTCAGCGGGTCCGAGCTGTTGATGTTGACAGCTACTCTGAGCTGCGCGCGTGCGGAGGTGGCGTTGGGTCCGGTGAATGCTTGAACAGAGGTGGGGCACCGTCCGTTTGTGTTGAACGATGGGTCGGTCAGACAGACTGTTCCGGTAAATGCGAGGGCGTGAACCCTGGGTAGGATGGTGGCCGTAGGGTATAACGTTCCGGCGACTAGAAGGAGGATTAGGATTCTGATTATGAGTTTCGAGCGCAAAATACTCCCGTTCCGTCACTCTGCTGATGGAAGGTCAATTCTTCTCTATTTATGTTGGATGTCGTCTCTTGAAAGCATATCCCCTTCGACACGAGTCTCAACTCGACAGTCTGGGACTCGGCTCCTGAGATGCTCCTTGGGGGCGTAACGTGTTCTCGTGCGATAATGCTCCTGTCTGGTCAGGTTGGGGACTCTGGTGTTCTCGGGGCAAGACCTATACTTTCGCGTTGACAATTGATTGTTAGGGGTCGGGTTTGGCCCGTTCTACAAAGTCAGGGCGTGGCAGGAGCCGCTCATACTACTTCCTGATCCCTATAGTCGCATTTACAATAATTCTCGGGGCCTATGTTGCGTCGGTGAGTATGGCGAATGGGCCTGCGGCTATGGATTATACTTTGAAGATTTCGATTCAGATCTCGAACCCGAAGAATACTACTCAGGCGACTTTTGCTGGTCCGCAGCGAGCGATCGGTGTTCCTGGGGGCTATTGGGAGAATCATACGTTCGATGCTTACGGGGTCGGAGGGAATTATCCCGTGTATGTTGATTCCCCGCCGAATCCGTATCCTGGGTATTCTCCAATTCACGTAAAGTCGCGTATTGCACACAACTATACGCTGGGTGATCTGTTCAGTGTCTGGGGTCAGACGCTGGGCCAGAATAATACTCTGGGTGTTCAGGCGCAGGGTCCGAATGTTGACTGGACGATGTGTGTAGGGACGACCGCGACGAATCTCCGGCCCGGATTATGGGCTGCGCAGCCTCTAGTTTCCGGAGTAGACATTATTCTAAGCTACGCACGACCCTGCGTATAATTTGTGTTATGCACTCGCAGCGGTTGTTGAGAATTCAGGGAATCGTCTGTTGCGCGAGGTCCAGTTCTGGATTGAAGATTCAGGATGCCCGTTTTCGGGCTGTCTCTAGAATGTATCGGGTGATATCTGTCTGAAATTGATGAATGTTGTTGGTGTGTTACGTTTGATCCGGGGAACACCGAGATCGTGTAACGTGCTTTACTTTGATCTGTTCCTAGGCGCTGGTGTTGAGCAAGAGGGGCAGGTAGAATTTTGACGGATGCGGTTGGAGTTGGTGGTGGAGTCATAGTGAGAGTGTCGCCAGTTTTGGGAGATGTCGTAAAGTCTGAACCGTCAATTAGGCGACGTTCAAGTGAAGGCGAAGTACTTTCAGTTTTAGCGGAAGAATAGTTCCGAGCGACTCTCCTCTTCTAAGTGCCAACATCGGAAGCGTCGGTACGGAAATATTGTGAAAAGTTCCAGCAGGATCCGTTAGCCAAGTAGGGTCCGAAGCAAGATTCGCTTGGGGTCACAACGGTGCTTCAAAGGGATCATCGGGTCCACTTTCCCGTTCGATGTTTCGAAACGACATGGCTGGAAATCCGAGAGTTAACGCGAAGAATCGCGTTTAGAACCGGGTTTTTCGCGCCAGTGACGAGAGCTGTTTTGGGTGATATATTCATGGACTACTAAAGCAATCTAAGGTCTCTCGCGGCTATAACCGAGTAGGTTCGGCCTGCAAACGCTTATATCGGCTATTCCGGTTAAGCCGCTTCGGTTACTTACAGAATGAGATCGAAGACCCTAGTACTACTGTTACCGATACTATTAGTTGCAGGATTCCTGATAGTTCCCAATAATTTGGTCCCACAGGCGCATGCCTTGCCTGCAAACGGCACCATTTGCCTGGTGGATCCTGTCTCTGTAAACTCACTCGCCCCGTGTAATGCCCCGCTTGCTAATTCTTTCACGGGTATGCAGATTTCCGAGGTCGCTTCTGGTCGTGTCCAGCTGAGAGTTGCCGTGATGATAAATGCCTCAGCTACCATGAACGGGTTTGATATCACGCTTTTAACGAATCATAATATTCTTCAACCGTTTGACGCTGATTTGACCGGTGGCATTCTGCCAGCCGGTGCTAACGTTCTAGCCAAGTGTATCGGAGGGATATTGAAGGGAGGGTCTGCCTGTTCCACCACCGATAACGCTGACACTCTTCGTCTCTCTGCAGCAGCACAGGGCTTTTTCTCTCCGACAGTCACTACGGGTCTTCTCTTCACGGCAGTTTACAACGTTGTGGGTAACGCTCCGACCGCCATCGTTATTGGATATCAGACGGGTTGTGGGACTGCCCTCCAGCCGACCAGTAACCCTCCAAATTGTGTTACGATTGAGAACGGGACGAATCAAGCTGTTCCTGAGAGTATTTTGACGGCAACATATGTGACCGCGGCAGCCGCAGGCACGACGCCATTCTTCGATCTTACCACGACTTCGCCTAATTTCTTCAACGAAGTTCAGGGGGGAACCGCGATCACTTTCTCCACTACGCTTACGGCTGTCAACGGATTCAATTGCGGTACCCTTGTTGGAGGAGCGCCCTGCATTGATGTCGGCAGTATGGTGACGACACCCTCTGGCATTCCTGTCAACACTCCACCCTCGGTCAGTATCGCTCCGGTGGGCCCCTATGCTGATGGTACTACACTTACAGTAACGGTATCATCCACTGCCGCAATACCTTTTGGCAACTATACAATTTCCATCATTGGTAGACCAGATACTACCAGCACACCCTCAGCATTCGGAACCGGCACAACCTACCTTGGCGCAGTTCTGAATTTCACCGTCAGGATTTGGGGAATCACTATCGCAACTAGCCCCACGTCGGTCAATGTGGTTAAAGGGACCACTACATCCGTCAACTTCCAAGACGTAATTACACTAACGAGCCAGTTTGGATTCACTGGCAGCGCGACACTGAGTGCGCGCGTCGCAACAGGAGTCGTGGGATACACATTCCTATTCAATTCTACTACAGTTGCGTTCACCGCAGGCATAACCAAACATGCTTTGCTGACGACTACCATTGCCAGCACCGCTGCCGTGACTAATACAACCATAACCGTCACAGCGGTTACGGGAGGCAGAGGGTTTAGCGCCACCATTGTCGTGCACGTAACCGATTTTGCAATAGCAGCTAACCCGACTATTGTGAGCATTACGCAGGGCGGTGCGGCGAGTAGTACTACGATTACCCTGACTGGTTTGAACCATTTTGTCGGAACAGTAACACTGAGCACCAACTCAACATCCTTCGCTCCTGCAGGCTCCGTCACGGTCACCTGCATTTCTAATAGTTTGATTTTCAACGGCCAAGCGACGAATTCTACCTCGTGTTCGATCTCGGCGTCCGCCTCCGCCCCTACCGGGAACTTCCATCTCAACTTCACAGGAGTCAGTGGTCCGGCAAGCCATTCCACTGTCATCGCCCTCACCATTAATCCGGGTGCTGTTTCGCACACAACAACTACCGCGGTCTCGTGCACGAGCCCCGTTGTCGTTAACCAGGGTTCAACCTGTACCGTAACAGTTACTGACACTAATGCAAGCCCGACGACGCCTACTGGATCAGTAACCTTCTCCAGTACTGGCGCCGCCGGAACCTTCACCGGTAGCCCATGTACTCTCGCTGCGGGCGCCGTCGCAGGAACTGCGACATGCACAGTTACGTTCACACCGTCGGCTACAGGCGTTGCCAATATCTCGGGCTCTTATGGTGGTGATGGAACTCACGCGACGAGTGCAACAACCACCGCCGCGAGTATAACAGTCAATCCTAGAACAACAACCACCTCCGTTACGTGCACCAGCCCAGTGGTCATCAACCAGGGCTCAACATGTACCGCTACCGTAGTCGATAGCTCAACCGCGGGAACTGTAATCACACCGACTGGAAGCGTTACGTTCGGAGTAACTGGAGTTACGGGCACATTCACGACCTGTACTCTTGCGGCAAGCGCGACTGCTGGAACTGCAACCTGCACCTCCACCTTCACCGCTTCGACGGCGGGAACCGCAAGCATTACCGGAACCTATGGCTCTGACGCGACTCATAGTGGAAGCACGAGTGCCGCGACAAGCGTTACAGTCAATGTCCGATCTACAACCACCTCAGTGTCATGCACTAGCCCGGTCGTCGTCAACCAGGGCTCGACCTGCACAGCGACCGTAGTCGACTCATCCCCCGGAACAGTCACTACTCCGACAGGCTCTGTCGCCTTTGCAGTTAGCGGAGTAACGGGAACATTCACGACCTGCACTCTCGCCGCAAGCGCGACCGCAGGTACCGCGACATGCACTTCGACATTCCTTCCAAGTACCGCGGGAACCGCAAGCATCATTGGAACCTACGGCGCTGACACATCTCACAGCGGCAGTACCAGCGCCGCAACAACCGTAACTGTCACACTTAGAACCAGCTCGACCGCGGTCACATGCACCAGCCCAGTAGTGATCAACCAAGGTTCAACCTGCTCGGTAACCGTTACTGACACATCAACAGCAGGAACAGTCGTCACACCAACCGGCAGCATCACGTTCGCAGTAACCGGAGTGACAGGCACCTTCACAACCTGCACTCTCGCCGCCAGCGCGACTGCAGGCACCGCGACATGCACCTCGACCTTCACCGCTTCGACAGCGGGAACGGCAAGCATTACCGGAACTTACGGTGGCGATTCTGCTCATAGCGGAAGCACAAGCGCTGCCACCTCCGTAACTGTAAACACGCGCGCAACTACCACGAGCGTGACATGCACAAGCCCAGTAGTCATCAACCAGGGCTCAACATGCACCGCAACAGTAGTTGATGCATCAACAGGTGCAGTCATCACTCCAACCGGAGCCGTAACTTTCGCCGTCACAGGCGTTACTGGAACTTTCACAACTTGTACCCTTGCAGCCAGCGCGACTGCTGGAACCGCAACATGTACAAGCACCTTCACAGCTTCGACCGCAGGAACTGCGAGCATTACCGGAACCTATGGCGGTGACTCTGCTCACAGTGGAAGTACGAGTGCCGCGACCAGCGTAACTGTAAACAAGCGCGCAACTACAACGAGTGTCACCTGCACCAGCCCAGTTGTCATTAACCAAGGATCAACCTGCACCGCCACGGTAGTTGATGCATCAACAGGTGCAGTCATCACTCCAACCGGAGCCGTAACTTTCGCCGTCACAGGCGTTACCGGAACCTTCACGACCTGCACCCTTACAGCAAGTGCGACTGCGGGCACTGCAACGTGTACAAGCACGTTTACCGCATCGACCGCAGGTACCGCGAGCATTACCGGAACCTATGGCGGTGACTCTGCTCACAGTGGAAGTACGAGTGCCGCGACTTCAGTAACAGTGAACACTCGATCTACGACCACGAGTGTAACCTGCACTAGCCCAGTTGTCGTTAACCAGGGTTCGACTTGCACTGCAACTGTTGCAGATTCATCAGCAGTCGGAACGGTCATTACTCCAACCGGCTCTGTCACCTTTGCAGTTAGTGGCGTGACAGGAACATTCACGACTTGCACTCTCGCCGCAAGCGCAACCGTTGGAACAGCCACGTGCACCTCGACATTCTTACCG
>Ga0137396_10002349_pt1 | contig 10321 bp, 6 predicted proteins | sample czc16metaG_FD_108284 | JGI IMG/M metagenome (GOLD analysis project Ga0137396, IMG submission 108284) | Vadose zone soil microbial communities from Angelo Coast Range Reserve, California, USA - czcobulk3.16 metaG | ecosystem: Environmental > Terrestrial > Soil > Vadose zone | place: USA... | reverse complement strand
CTCGCGAATCGGGTCATGAGCAGGTTCGGCGAGAGGCGGCCGGCGTAGCATCCCTCGAGGCACAACATGTTGGATGTCATCGTGCTGGGTGGAGGTGTCGCCGGACTTACCGCCGCCCGGCGTGCGGCGGAGCTCGGAGCGAAGACGGCACTTCTGACCTCGCAGGAGCTGGGGGGCATGGGCGCGAGCGACGGACCGGTCCCGGTGCGGGCGCTGGCGCACGCGGCGCGCCTGGTCCGGGAGGCCCGTCAGCTTCCGAAGTATGGAATCGCCGCTATCGAACCGAAGGTCCAGTACACGAAGCTCCTTGGCCGCGTCAGGGAGGTCGTCGCGCAGGTCCACGACGCGCTCGATGCACGCGCGGGGCTGCAGCGGCTCGGAGCCGAGGTCCACTCCCACGCGGGCGCGGCCTGGTTCGTCGACCCGCACACCGTGGAGACCGGCTCGGGGCTCCGGCTTCAGGGGCGCTGCTTCATCATCTGCGTCGGAGGTCGCCCGAAGCCCTTGCCGGTGCCCGGCGGCCACCTGGCGGTCTCTCATAGCGCCGCCTGGTCGCTCACCGACATCCCAGCTTCGATCGCCGTCGTCGGCTCGGGGGCGACCGGCGCGCAAGTGGCCTCCGTGTTCAGCGCCTTCGGCGCGAAGGTGTGGCTCCTGGAAATCGCGCCGCACATCCTGCCGACGGAAGACGGCGAGGTGGCGAAAGCCGTCGCCTCCGCTTTCCGGGAGAATGGCGTGGTGGTCGTCGAGGGAATGAAAACGATCGAGAGGCTCGAGCGAACGTCCGGCGGAGTCGCGGTTCACTACCTCCTGGGTGGCGAGCGGGGGGCCCTGGAAGCTTCGGTGGTCGTGGCCGCAGTCGGGTGGACAGGAAACGTCGACCAGCTCGGGCTCGAAGCCGCCGGTGTGAACGTGACCCGGCGCGGGTACGTCGAGGTGAACCGGTTCCTCCAGACGTCCGCGCCGCACATCTATGCGGCGGGAGACATCATCGGGCAGACGATGCTGGTGCCTCCCGGAATGCGGGAAGGGTGGTGCGCGGCGACGAATGCCGTTCGCGGACCCCAGGTCACCTTCGAACCGCCCGTCGTTCCGGTTGGAAGCTTCACCGACCCGGAGTACGCGAGCGTGGGGATGACGGAGGAGCAGGCGGCGCGGCAGCTGGACCATGTCGTCGGACGCGCCAGGTTCGACCGATTCCCGCGAAGCATCATCGACGGGCGAACCCGCGGCTTTTGCAAGGTGCTCATCGACAAGGCGGAGCGCCGCCTCCTGGGAGCTCACGTGGTCGGGGAGCGAGCCGTCGAGACGGCGCAGATCGCCGCGGTCGCCATGGCCTCGGGGCTCCGGGCCGACCTGCTGGTCTCCCTGCCGCTCTCGTTTCCCATCTACTCGGGGATCATCGTCGCGGCTGCGTATGACGGCCTGCGGACGCTGGGGGTCGATGCCGGGCCCGCTGGCCTCGAGGGCGAACGCTTTCGTTCCTGAGCTCGAGGAGCGACTACCCCCATGGGGCTCGTGAATCGGGTCATGGCGCGAGGGTCACGACGCTCTTGGAAACACAGCGAGCGCGCGCATCGAAGGCCCTTGCTAGTGAAGCGGGGCGCCTTCCGCGTCGCTCGCCACCCTGGGAAGCTCGTCGTGCTCACCGGCCGCTGGGCGGTGTCGCAGCGCCCCGCTCTTCCCGGCCTCGAGCGCCGTCCTGGCGTCGAGCCGGCCGAAGATCTGCATCAGCGGCGCGACGAGCGCCGTCCAGCCGGTCTGGTGGCTGGCGCCCACGCCGGCGCCGTTGTCGCCGTGGAAATACTCGTAGAAGAGGACGTGGTCGCGGAAGTGCGGATCGGTCTGGAATTTCTGCGCCCCTCCGTACACCGGCCGGCGGCCGTTCTCGTCCCGCAGGAACACGCGCTGCAGCCGGTCGGCGATGTCCCGGGCGACGTCGAACAGGTTCATCCGGCGGCCCGAGCCGGTCGGGCACTCGATCTGGAAGTCGTCGCCATAATAGAAGTGGTACTGCAGCAGGGCGCGGATGATGAGCACGTTCACCGGAAACCAGATCGGGCCGCGCCAGTTCGAGTTGCCTCCGAACATCCCGGAGTCGGAGTCCGCGGGCAGGTAGCCGACCCGGTAGTCCTGCCCGCCCGCCCGGAAGACGTAGGGGTGCTCCGCGTGGAAGCGCGAGAGCGAGCGGATGCCGAAGGGGCTCAGGAACTCCTCCTCGTCCAGCACGCGCGAGAGGATGCGCTGGAGCCGCTCGCGATTGACCAGGGCGAAGATCCCTCGCTCGCCGTAGCCGAGGTTTCCCGGCCCGGTGTGGTGCATGCTCTGGCGCAGATGGGGCATGCGCTTCACCCGCTCGGTGAGGGTTCGCAGGGTGTGAGGGACGCGCTCGCGCTGCCACGGCTCGATCACGGTCGTGGCGCAGAGCGGGAGGAGCCCCACCATTGAGCGCACCTTGAGGCGCGTGGATCCTCCGTCGGGTAACCGGAGAACGTCGTAGTAGAAGCCGTCCTCCTCGTCCCACATGCCGTCGTTCCCTTCCCGATTGATGGCAGCGGCAATCCAGAGGAAATGCTCGGCGAACTTGGCAGCCATGTCGTCGTAGATCGGGTCCTCCGCCGCGAGCTCGATCGCGATCTCGGTCATGCACTGGGAGAAGAGCGCCATCCAGGCCGTGCCGTCCGCCTGCTCCAGGTGCCCGCCGGTGGGAAGCGGCGCCGAGCGATCGAAGACGCCGATGTTGTCGAGGCCGAGAAAGCCGCCCTCGAAGACGTTCTTGCCGAACCGGTCCTTCCGGTTCACCCACCAGGAGAAGTTGGCGAGGAGCTTGCCGAATGCGCGCTCCAGGAACCCGAGATCTCCCTCGCCGCGGAGCGCGCCCTGCATGCGGTAGTTGAAGATGGTTGCCCAGGCATGGACCGGCGGGTTGACGTCGCTGAAGTTCCACTCGTAGGCGGGGATCTGGCCGCTCGGGTGCAGGTAGAGCTGCTGCAGCATCAGCTCGAGCTGCTGCTGGGCGAAGGCGGGATCGACGGAGGCGAGCGCGATGCAGTGGAAGGCGAGGTCCCAGGCGGCGTACCAGGGATACTCCCACTTGTCGGGCATCGAGATGACGTCCCGGTTCACCATGTGGAACCACTCGTAGTTCCGGATGGGTCTGGCGTGTGGGTCCCAGGGAGAGATGCCGTGCTCCTCGAGCCAGCGGTCGGCGTCGAGGTTGTAGAACTGCTTGCTCCAGAGCAGGCCCGCGAACGCCTGGCGCATGACGCTCGCCTGGTCCTCGCTGAGCGACGGTGGCGTGACGGCGCGGTAGAACTCGTCGGCCTCGGCCTTTCGCGCGCTCATCGTCCGGTCGAAGCCGGCGAAGGGATCCGCCGCTGGACGGGGCGCGGCGCCGGTGAGCCTGAGCCGCAGCACCGCGCTTCCACCCGCCGGCACGGCCAGGCCGTACAGGGCAGCGGCCTTGGTCCCGGTGTGCGCCGGGTTCACGGCGTCGTGCTTTCCGTGAACGACGTAGGCGTCGAAGGCATCTTTCACGAAGGGGCTGGCGCTTCTGCCCCCGAAGACCCGCTCGTTGTTGGTCTCGTTCTCCGTGAACAGGAGCTCGGGGCTCCCGTCGCAGTAGAGCCAGCGCGGCCCGAGCTCCTCGTGCATCGCGGCGATCGTCGAGGCGCCCCGCTGGGTCCGGGCGAAGTCGAGGCGCGGCCGGGGCGCGCCGCCGTCCCAGCTCCACGTGTTCCGGAACCAGAGGGTGGGGAGGACGTGGAGCGGCGCCGCCTCCTTTCCGCGGTTGGTGACGGTCACCCGGATCAGGATGTCCTCGGGCGTCGCCTTCGCGTACTCGACCTGGACGTCGAAGTAGCGGTCGCCGTCGAACACACCCGTGTCGAGGAGCTCGTACTCGAGATCGTTGCGGGTCCGGCTCCGGTTGGTCTGGACGAGGTCGAGGTACGGATACGCCGACTGCGGGTACTTGTAGAGCCACTTCATGTACGAGTGGGTCGGCGTGGAGTCGAGATAGTAGTAGTACTCCTTCACGTCCTCGCCGTGGTTCCCCTCGGAGTTGGCGAGGCCGAAGGCCCGCTCCTTCAGGATGTCGTCCTTGCCGTTCCAGAGCGCGAGCGCGAAGCAGAGCCGCTGCTGGTCGTCGGAGAAGCCCGCCAGGCCGTCCTCCCCCCAGCGGTAGGCACGTGAGCGCGCCTGGTCGTGGGTGAAGTAGTTCCAGGCCTGGCCGTCCGCCGAGTAGTCCTCGCGCACGGTCCCCCACTGGCGCTCGGAAAGGTAGGGTCCCCATCTCCTCCAGGGAACGCCCGAACCGTCTGCCTCCTCGAGCCGTCGATGCTCCGCCGTCCCTGACGCACTGGCCATGGTCGTCCTCCGCGTGAGTGCATCCCCCTGCTCAGGACCGGTGACGGAGCAGGACGCGCGCCGGAGCGCCATCCGCCCCGACCGGCCGAAGCGGGAGGCAGATCATCTCGTAATCGCCCGGCTCCACGGTCGAGAGATCGAGGCCCTTCGCCACGTCCGCGGTCCGAACGAGCTCGACGGATGGGTTGCCCGGCCAATGGACCATGCCGTGGCGAACCGGCACCGATACGTCGATCCACGGCGGACTTTTCGTGGCCATGCCCCGACCATATGAACGACTGCGGCCGGAGTCACCGTCGGAAGACCCTGAGGAAGTCGCAGGGGGTTACTGATTCGTGGGTGCGGGAGAGGCTCATGAACGCCCGGGCGCCTCCTTGCCAAGGCGAAGGTCGCCGGCGACGAGCTCCACGCCGACTGCGATCGCCGTGCCCACGTCGACCTCACTTCAGTGGACGATCGCCGCCGGCTGCTCCAGGCGGGCGAGATCGCGGTCGAGATGGAAGAAGCCGGCTCGATACAGGGCGCGCACGCGCGAAGAGACGTGCGGCCCGTGGCGTGCCAGGGCCGCGAGCCGTGACCACCGAGAGGCGCCCTCCATGACCTGGCGAACGTAGGCGCCGACGCTCACGTAACGGAGCAGTTCGCCTCCTGAGGCTTGCAGGATGAGCCCGCGGATCCCGTCGGGCGCGAGCAGGGCGGCATGGCGATCGCGGGAGAGGGTCTCGACCGTCAGCAGCGGGAGCCTCAGCACGGGGATGCGTATCAAGTACCCGAGATACACGTCTTGCCACCAGCTGGCGTGGCCGAGGCGCAGGCGGCCCAGCTCGTAGCCGAGCATGAAGGCGATCGCGTCGGAGCGACCCTCGATCCATTCCAGGCCTTTGAAGATGTCGGCGCGGAGCACGATGGCCTGCCGTCCGTCCGCGAAAGACACGGCATTGGACAGCCCCGAGGTCGCCTCTTTCGACACGTGCAGCTCGGGAGGATCGGTGATGCCCAACGCGCTGCACTGCCTTTCGAGGATGGAGAAGATCTCCGGCACCTGGTCGCGGCCGAGCCGCACCGAGTTCTCGCGCACGAGCGCCAGCCGGCTGCGGCGCAGGAAGGTGACCGCGGGAAGGATGAGCACCGCGACGATGGCTACGGTCCGCACGCGCTCGGCCAGCTGCTGGATGCGGTGATGGGCTGCGAGCCAGTCCGGAGCGAGGACGAGCGCGGCGATCACGCCGGCGACGATGCCGGCGTTGGCCAGCGCCGAGAGCAGGAGGACGCGCCGCTCGCGCGGGTGCCGGATCCGCTCTAGCTCCGCGTTTCGGCGCATCCGTTTTGGACCTCCCGAGCTATCCTTCTTCGGGAACAGGAAGTTTGATCCCCAGGCGCGCTTGCGGAGCGAGAGCGGCTGCAGGCGACGTCGCCCACCCCGTTCACGGTAGCAAGCTAGTCCCGCGGCGGAGCGGGCGTCATCGGGGGTGGCGCGGGCCGGAATCCGGGGAAGGCCCGATTGGCCCCGGGGGGCTGGTCGCCGATCTTCTCGCCACGGAGGTAATCCATGGAGACCATGGTGCGCAATGCCGCGGCACTTGCGTTCGTTCTGGCGAGCGCGGCAGTTGCGCGTGCCCAGACGCCCCAGTCCGGTCAGGCGCCCCAGTCCAGTCAGACAACCCAGCCCCCGGACGACATGCGGAAGGAGATGAAGCAGGACGTGCAGAAGTCGTCGCAGAGCGCGATGCAGCAGATCGACCAGCTCCGCGTGGTCAAGCTGACGGTCAAGGACGTGAATCCTCAGAACCACAAGGTGACGGTCGACGTGCAGGTCTCGCCGGAGGCGAACTTCCAGTCGCAGACGGGAACGCCGATCCGAATCGACCAGCTCAAGCCGGGCGATACCGTGAGCGCGGCCTTCGATCCGAAGACCGGCGAAATGGTCTCGGCGAAGGTGACGCCGTCCGCTTCGAACAGGTGACGGTGGCCGTGGTTTCTGGGGCAGGGGGAGCTCTTCGCGGTGCCGGCGGGGCTCGTTGCGCGCGTGGGCGAGCGGTCCCTCCTCAGGCTCGCCGCCGGCGACGCGATGGGTCTCGCCGCGCTCCTCCTCCTGCCCCGCTCGCTCGCGTGGCGAGGGTGGCCGCGATCGGGCTCTGCGCCGCTGCGCCCTTGGCCGCCGGCGCAGCGAACCCGCTGGCCTCCGGGAACGACGGCGCACCGAAGACCGTGTCCGCGGCCCGCGCCGGGAGGCCCTTCGCCGTCGAGTACCTTTTGCCCGAGGATTCTTCCCTCCGGCATTCCTACGAAGAGCTACGCAGGCGGAAGCTGTTCGAGGAGATAGCCGAGAGCCTCACCTTCCTCCGGCTCCCGAGCTCGTTGACGCTGCGGGCGATGCAGTGCGGCGAGCCGAACGCGACGTATGACCCCGCTGATTACAGCGTGAGCCTGTGCTACGAGCTGGTCGACGAGCTGGTCCACGACGCGCCGCGCGCCGCCGCGAAGGGCCTCACGGTCGATGACGCGATCGTGGGCCCGCTCGTCTTCATCCTCCTCCATGAGATCGCGCATGCGATCTTCGACCTGTTGCACCTGCCCGTCCTCGGTCACGAGGAGGACGCCGCCGATCAGGTCGCCGCGTACGCGCTCCTCCGCGCTGGGCCCGAGTTCGCCAAGCGCATCCTCGCCGGCGCAGCCTGGATGTACGCGCACGGCGCCGAGGCGCGAACGCCCGACGAGAGCGATTTCTCCGACGTCCATGCCCTCGATTCGCAGCGGTTCTACAACGTGCTCTGCCTTGCGTACGGCAGCGATCCCGAGGAGTACGCGGCCGCGGCCGGCGAACACCGGTTGCCCGCCGATCGCGCCGAAGGGTGCGCCGGCGAGTTCAAGCAGGTGCAGGCTGCCGTCGAGCAGCTGATCGCGCCGCATGTGGATACGCGGGAGCTCGAGCGCGGCAAGGCGGAGCGGGCCGGGAGGCGGAGGTGTTCGAACGCAGTCCGGAAGTAAGCCGCCTCGGGGGATTCGCCTCCCGGGAGGAGGGCTCCTCCCGATGGCCAGCGCAGGGCGAGCGTGGGCAGCGTTGCCCGGCGAGTTCGAGGTGAGGTCATGGCCAAAGGCGGCCGGAAGCAGAAGGCCCCACGCGGCGGTGGGCAGCAGCGGAGCGGGCCGCGGGACGGCTTTCCCATCAAGGTGGGCCGGGACCTCTACCCTCCTTCGGACTACCGCTTCCCGAACGTCAGGATCGGGCTGTCCGCTCAGGAGTCGAAGCCTGACTTCCCGCCGCCGCCGCGGGCGCCCCCGGGCGCTCCCAACGTCCTGCTCGTCCTGCTCGACGACGTCGGCTACGGCTGGATGAACACGTTCGGCGGGCTCATCGAGTCGCCGACGCTCGACCGGCTGGCCAAGCGGGGGCTGCGCTATTGCCAGTTCCACACCACTGCGCTGTGCTCGCCCACGCGCGCCGCGCTGCTCACCGGCCGCAACCACCACACCGTGGCGACCGGCTGCATCCAGGAACTGGCGACCGGCTACCCTGGCTACTGCGGCCTGATTCCCAAGAGCTGCGCCACGGTGGCCGAGATCCTCCGGCAGAACGGATACGCGACGGGTTGGTGGGGCAAGAACCACAACGTCCCGGACAACCAGACCAGCGCGGCAGGGCCGTTCGATCGCTGGCCGCCGCATCTGGGCTTCGACCACTTCTACGGATTCATCGGGGGCGAGACGGACCAGTTCTACCCGGCGCTCTATCGTGGCACGACGCCGGTGGACGCGCCCCGGGCGCCGGAAGAGGGCTACCACCTCACGCGCGACCTCGCCGACGACTGCATCGGCTGGATGCGGCAGCAGAAGGCGATCGCGCCCGACCGGCCTTTCTTCGTCTACTTCGCGACGGGCGCGGCGCATGCGCCGCACCAGCCGCCGCTCGACTGGCGGGGCCGCCACGAGGGGAAGTTCGAGATGGGCTGGGACGAGTACCGGCGCATCGTCCACGAGCGGCAGCTCAAGCTCGGCGTCGTCCCCGAAGGCACCAAGCTGACCCCGCGGCCGAAGGAGATCCCGGCTTGGGAAGACGCGAGCCCCGAGGAGAAGCAACTCTACTCGCGCTTCATGGAAAACTACGCCGACTTCCTCGAGCACACCGACTTCGAGGTGGGGCGGCTGGTGGACGCGATCGAGCAGATGGGCCAGCTCGACGACACGCTGATCCTCTACATCGCCGGGGACAACGGCGCTTCGGCCGAGGGCACGCTCACCGGCACCATCAACGAGATACAATCGCTCAACGGCCTGCAGCCCACGCTCGAGCAGGTCCTCCCGCGCATCGACGAGATCGGCCTGCCCGGCACGTCGCCGCACTACCCGGTCGGCTGGGCCTGGGCAGGCGACACGCCGTTCCAGTGGACGAAACAGATCGCCTCGCACTTCGGGGGGACACGCAACGGGATGGTGGTCTCGTGGCCTGCGCGCATCGCCGACCACGGAGGAAGGCGGCTCCAGTTCCACCACGTGATCGACGTCGCTCCGACCCTCCTGGAGGTCGCCGGGATCGCCGAGCCGGCCATGGTGAACGGCGCCCCGCAGCACCCCATCGAAGGGGTGTCCATGGCGTACACCTTCGCGGACGCGGACGCGCCGAGCACGCGGACGATCCAGTACTTCGAGATGTTCGGGAACCGCGCGCTCTACTCCGACGGCTGGATGGCGTCCTGCATGCACGGGCGTCTCCCCTGGATGATGAGCGGATTGGTTCCCTTCGGGCCCAACGAGCGCTGGGAGCTGTACGACGTCGCGAACGATTTCAGCCAGTCGGAGGACCTCGCCGCCAAGCATCCGGAGAAGCTTCGCGAGCTGCAGGATCTCTTCATGGCCGAGGCGGGGAAGTACAACGTCCTCCCACTCGACGACCGGGGCGCGGAGCGGATGGACGTGACGCTGCGGCCGAGCTTCTTCCACGGGCGGAAGAAGGTCACGCTCCCGGGCGACATGGTGCGTCTGCCGGAGGGGAGCGCGCCGAAGACGTGCAACGTCAGCCACACCCTCACCGTCTCTGCAGAGATACCGAAGGGCGGCGCCGACGGAGTGCTCGTCTGCCTGGGCGGTGACACGGCGGGCTGGACGCTCTTCGTGCGCGACGGGCGCCTCGTCTACCACTACAACTGGTTCGACATCGAGCGGTACGAGGTGACCTCGACGGAGAGGTTGCCGGCCGGAGAGGTGGAGCTCTCGGTCGACTTCCACAACGAGTGCGACAAGCCGGGCGGGCCGGCCTCGGTCCGCCTCTTCGTGGACGGGAAGCCGTGCGGCGACCTGAAGCTGCCCAAGCAGGTGCCGGGCAGGTTCAGCGTCGAGTCGCTCGACGTCGGCGTCGACAAGATGTCCCCCATCTGCAAGGGCTACCCGCGCAAGCAGGGCTTCGCCTTCACGGGCAAGATCCACGGCGTCACCTTCGAGTTCGAAGGTCCCGGGGCCGAGCTGTCGCTCGAGGAGCGCCACGAGCAGGCGCTTCGGATGGAGTAGCAGCGATGGAGACCCAGACGCGCGCGGACCCGGAGCTCGACTCGACGGAGCTCCTCCTCGACCTGGCGGCCGCGCTCCACGGAGCCTACCTGCCCGCGGACGAGTTGGAGCGGCGCATTCGCGAGGTAGCGCGGGGGCTGCACGTCGACGGCGAAATCTTCACCTCGCAAACGCTCGCCGCGGTCGATCTGCAGGGCTCACCTGGCGCGCGCCTGCGCCGGATCGCGTTCAGCCCTCACTGGAACCTCAGCCGGCTCCATGCCCTGGTCGACCTGTGCGACGGCATCGCGGCGGGGCGCATCGGGCTTGCCGCGGCGCGCCCCGAGCTGGACCGGATTGCCTCGGCTCCGCGACGGTATCGGCACGCCCTGGTCGTCGCCGCGTCCGCCGTCTACGCGGCAGCCGTCGCGGCCCGGGTGGGCGGCGGCGGGTCCGAGATGCTCGCCGCCGG
>Ga0137396_10002348_pt1 | contig 10322 bp, 10 predicted proteins | sample czc16metaG_FD_108284 | JGI IMG/M metagenome (GOLD analysis project Ga0137396, IMG submission 108284) | Vadose zone soil microbial communities from Angelo Coast Range Reserve, California, USA - czcobulk3.16 metaG | ecosystem: Environmental > Terrestrial > Soil > Vadose zone | place: USA... | reverse complement strand
CGCGGGCTCGCGCGATGGAGCGCACGCAAGAACAGAGCTGGAAACGAATGGCGGGATAATGTGTTTCGGGTTCCGTAACAACTGCTGCGGGAATGAGGAGGATTCATTCCGGATATGCTAATACATTCAAAAGGACCGTATGAACGTACGGACTGCTCTCGTTACTTGGTGCGGACGTTCCGCTCGGCAACAGGCGCATCCAGAACGAAAGGCACCCGGCGATCACTGTTCTCGGAGCTTACAGCCATGGACAAGCGGATCGGGTTCATCACCCACCAGGGTAAGCAGATTCTCCTAGTCGATCTATCAAACTGCGCGGCCGCGGAAGTTGAAAAAATTGTCCGCACAATTCCTGACCACGTGATGGCGCAGCAACGCGCTTCGGTACGGCTGCTTGCAGATTTCACCGGAGCGTCAGTCGGCGAGGAAGCCATTCGCGCGATGAAGGAAGCAGCCGTCTTCGACAAGCCCTACATCAAGAAATCGGCGTGGATAGGAGCAGAGAACTTTCCGGAAGCGCTCTACAAGAGCTTAAGGAGTTTTTCTGGGCGCGAATTTCCAACTTTCAAGGGGCGCCAAGAAGCTTTGGCTTGGCTGGCGAAGGATTGAACGGGGCGCCGTGGCTGGACTAGGTCGGCATGCTCTTTGGCGTGTTATCTCGGGTGTCTTGCAATCGAAGCCAGCGTAGAGATGTCATAGAGTCGTGAATTTTCTACATTCTGAGGTAAACGCTGCTGCGCGCTTCTCAATTGTTGGAACAGAATGGAACAGATTGCGGTCTTGAGGAGTGTGTAAGTGACTGAAGCGATGGTGGAGCTGACCGGGATCGAACCGGTGGCCTCCTCGTTGCGAACGAGGCGCTCTCCCAGCTGAGCTACAGCCCCACTTCAGAATTGAATCGCTGGGTTGCTCTCAATTCTAGCAGCGTTTCCGCACTTAGACCAAGGCGCGCGCTCACTGCTGGTTACGCTCCGGAACACAGCACCCCGCAGCTCAACGCACCGGGATCCTCTGACCTCACCGTCTATAATGATGTTGTGACCTTTTCGAGCTCTGTCCGGCAAGTCGCGTCCGCGGACTTCCCTACCCGCTGGGGACAGTTCCGCATTTACGGTTTCGAAGGCATTTTTGGCATCGGGGAGGATCAGCGGAAGGAAGAGGCAGTTGCCCTGGTCACGGGAGACATCCACTCCGCTCCGCCGCTGGTGCGTATTCACTCGCAGTGCCTGACGGGGGACGTGTTTGGCTCTCTGCGGTGTGACTGCCGACAGCAACTCGAGATGGCCCTGTCCATGATCGCCGACCAGGGCGCAGGTGTGCTCCTTTATGAACAACAGGAGGGCCGCGGGATCGGCCTGATGGCAAAGTTGCAGGCTTACGAATTGCAGGACGCCGGACTCGACACGGTCGAAGCTAACGAACGCCTTGGTTTTAAAGCCGATCATCGCGCGTTCACGTTACCCGCGGAGATGCTTAAGGCACTCGGAATTCATGAAGTGCGACTGCTCTCGAATAATCCCGACAAGGTGGCCGCTCTGGAGCAGGCGGGAGTAACCGTTGTGGAGCGAGTCCCGTGCGAGGTCGCGTCTAGCCCCCACGCTGAAGACTATCTGAAGACGAAGAAAGAGAAGCTCGGACATCTTTTCACGTCGCGTTGACACCAGACAAGAAGCGGTACTGGCTGAATCTGCTGAAATTCAGCCACTACCCAAGAAGCCTTCCCATTGCTTTCCAGCCGTCAGGACGTTCTAATTCCTGATTCCGCATGCCGAACCGATCGAAGCCCGCACTGGCCGCCTGTCTGCTGCTTGCCCTGGGCACGGGCTGTTATTTCTTTGGCCTGCTGATTCCAGCTTCTCGAACTGCCAGCACATCTCGAGGACTCGGAGGCGGGTATGGTTACGGAAGCGACTTCTATCCCATCTGGCTGACAACCCGCGAACTCCCGCACGGCCCCGATCCATACTCTTTCGGTACGGAACGAAAGATTGAAGTCGGCCTGTACGGACGAACCCTCGACCGTAACCGGCCCGCAGATGCCTCGGTGAACTATCGTGGATTTTCTTACCCGATCTACACGGACATTCTGGCGGCTGCGCTGGCACCGCTGTCGTTCCATGAAGTACAGATTGCGCTTTCGGTCCTCCTGCCCATCGTCACAGCGCTGGGGGTGGCATGCTGGTTCTACACTCTGGGGCTCGACGCTTCCCCGCTCTGGCTCGCGTCTGCTGTGGCGTTGACGCTAGGCTCCGGTCCCGTACTCGAAGGAATCTATGCTCTTCAGCCTACTCTGCTGGTGGCGGCCATGATTGCAGCCACGCTGGCGGCTCTTCGTCGCGGTCGCCTGGCGCTGGCCGGAATTCTGCTCGCCCTTGCTTCCATCAAACCCCATCTCATCGTTCTGCTCAGCCTGTGGCTTCTTTTGTGGACGCTCAGCGACTGGCGCCAGCGCCGGAGACTGGCCATCAGCTTCGCCGCGAGCCTTGCGGTTCTGTTGCTGGCTGGCCAACTTCTGCTGCCGGGGTGGTGGTCGAGTTGGTGGCGCAATTTGCCCGCCTATCGCCAATACACGCCAGCGCCTCTGGTGGAACTGATGCTGGGTAAAGTGCTCGGACGGTTGCTTGCTTTGACCACAGTGGGAATCGCTGCGCTGGGCGCTTTTCGCTGCCGCCGGGCCTCGCCAGATTCTTCGGAGTTTCACCTTCTTTCTGCCTTCATCCTGGTGGTAACGGTGGTCGTGCTCTCGAGCAGCGTTGCCGTTTATGACCAGATCTTGCTCTTGCCGGCGCTCTTCTGGCTGTATTGTCATCGGGAAGGAATTCTGCGAGCCAACCGACCGGTCCGGGTTGTCGCGCTTCTGGTGCTGGCAACTCTGTTCTGGCCCTGGGCCTCGGCCACGGCAGTCGCAATCGCGTTGCCGTTTCTCTCCTGGGCAAGATCGCGCGAGGCCATCCTGCTCCCGCAAGCGACCGCGTCTTCCCTCCCATTTGCAGTGTTGAGCCTAACGGCGTTCTTCGTGGGAAAAACGATTCGCGGTGAGACCTCGGGCCCGTCGTGATCGAGTAGGGGCTCAAACACGTCGCTTAGGCCAGCATTTTTCTAAGCTGCTTCTTGTTCTTTCCCGGGAGATTCTTAACGGCCGAACGCGCCAGAGCCAGGTAGACTTCCCGCGCCTCCGGGACCCTGCGCAGGATGCGTAGATGCTTTTCGAGCGTGGCTGCATCTCCCCGGATGATGGGCCCGCTAAAGGCTCCCTCCGGCCCGTGTTCGGCATAGTTCGCGAGAGTCTGCCGAATCATTGGCAGCATCATCGTTCTGGCTGCGGTCCGCGGAATCCCGGCCGCTCCAGCCACCCGCTCCGCCGTGACGAGCGCCGAGAGCAGCAGGGGCGAGGCAAACGCTCCCCAGGCGTGATAGGCCGGTTTATCCCGCTTGTGGATCACAAAGGTTTCGCCGCCCAGATCCCGCGCGATTTGCCGTGCCGCGCGCTCGGCCGCAGGGTCACCCTCGACCGCGAAGGGTACGCCTCTGAGCGATGGAGCAACGCCCGGGACAAACGTCATCAGCGGATGCAATGACGCCGCCGCCGCTCCCACTCTCTGCAACGCTCGTAGTTCTTCGCTGCCCAACGCGCCGCTCGAGTGCAGCACGATCCTCCCGTTCCAGTTTTTCGTGCGTGCCAAAGATTCTGCACAACCGCGAATCTCCCGATCCGGTACGCACAGCCAAACGACGCTGGCCCTGATTTCTCCTTGACCAAGGACCGTGGCGCAGGCTCCGACTTTGCGGGCAAGCTGCCGGGCTCGACGCCGGGAAGCGTTTCCTGCGCGGGACACAATTTCACTGAGCGGATATCCCGCCGCGCGCAATGAGACCGCCAGCGCGCTGCCCAAGCTTCCGGCCCCCACAATGGCGATCATCGGTCTTGCGAAACCCTTTCGTGTCATCGTGCGCAGCATACCAGCGTGCAAGTCGTCCGAGAAACTCCCGACCTGGGACGCTGTCAGCAATGCCAGGCGGCGCGCTGAAATCCCGGCCGCGCTCGCTTATATTGTTGCCATGCCAAAATCCGACCATTCCAAGAAGAGAAAAACTGCCCGCGTGCTTTCCTCACGCCTGGTCTACCGTGGTCCCGTGTTTTGGGTTACCTCGGAGCGCGTGCAGGAGCCTTCCGGCGTTCGCGTCCTTCGGGAAGTCGTGCGTCATACCGGCTCAGTCGTCATCCTGGCCACCGAGGATGGCCCCCGCGAGCCACTGGTCCTGCTCGAACGCCAGTATCGCCATGCGGCTAACAGCTATCTCTGGGAGCTCCCCGCCGGCCGCATCGACAAAGGAGAAAGGGCTCTGGCCGCTGCCAAGCGCGAGCTATTGGAAGAAACCGGCTACACCGCCCGCAACTGGAAGCAAATCCTCAAGTTTTTCGCGAGCCCTGGCTTCGTCGCCGAATCGATGACCGTCTTCTGGGCCCGTGGTCTCAAGTCGGGCCCGGCGCAGCCCGAGGCCGATGAGGTCATCGAGCAGCATCTGGTGCCTCTGTCGAAAGCGGTCAACATGGTCCTGCGCGGCACCCTTCGCGACGCCAAGACTATCTCCTCCGTGCTATGGCTTGCCCTTCGGGAAAAGGGGCGAAAGGCCCATAAATAACGCTGCTGGTTGTGACTTGGCTCCTTGACAGTCCCACAACCCCGCCGCACAATGGCCCCAGAATTCGGCAGGCGGACCCCTAGGTTACCCCCAGGAGCGTGGTTGGAGTGCAGGCTGCCTGTCGGAGGGGGCGAACGTGGAACGCTTGAAAGGTACGGTGAAATGGTTCAATAACGCGAAAGGCTACGGTTTCATCGGTCGGGACGATGGACCCGATGTTTTCGTGCACTACAGTGCAATCACAACAGAAGGCTACAAAAGCCTCCAGGAAGGCGATACGGTGGAGTTCGAAATCACTCAAGGGCAAAAAGGTCCCCAAGCAGCGAACGTTACCAAGCCTTCTTGATGTGATGCTTTACGTCCAGATCGAGTTCTTCTAGTCTGGCCTGAAGGCGCTCATTGTTAGTCCAGGCCAAGTCCATACTCACCGTCGCGTCGTGGGGAAATCCTTTCCCCGCTGCGTCCTTCCGCTCCCGCCTTAACTTGTTTAATCTGTTCTCACGCAATGGACAACAAGGCGATCGCCAACCTGCTCTACGAGACTGCCGACCTGCTGGAAATTGACGGCCAGGATTCCTTCCGTATTCGCTCCTACCGCAACGCCGCGCAGGCCATCGAGAATCTTCCCCAGCGAATCGCCGATCTCATCTCCGAGCCCAAGAGGATCCTCGAGATCCCCGGCATCGGCAAGGGCATGCTTGCCAACCTGCAGGAACTGTTCAAGGGGGGACGCCTGGCGGTGCATGTCGAACTGCTCGAGAAGTATCACCCGTCGATGCTGCAGCTCCTGAAGATCCAGGGCCTCGGCCCAAAGACGATCGCGCTGATCTGGAGCGCCTATAAGGTGTCCGACGTCGACGGGGTCGAGAAACTGGCCCGCGAAGGAAAGATCCGCGAACTCCCCCGCATGGGCGAGAAGCACGAACTAAAGCTGATCAAGGCTATCGAGGACTATCGCCGCATCGGCGGCCGCTTCCTGATCGACCACGCTGAGATCGAGGCTACGAAACTTACCAACTACCTCAAGACTCTTCCGGGCATCGACAAGATCACGCCCGCCGGCTCGCTGCGCCGCGGTCGCGAAACGGTCGGCGACCTCGACATCCTGGTCACGGGCAAATGCTGCGTCGACGACGAGCAACGCGCCGGCGCCATCCAGCACATCGCCAAGTACCCGCCCCTGATGGACGTCATCGCCAGCGGCGACAACAAGATCAGCTTTCGCCTGCGCGACGGCATGCAGGTCGATGTGCGCCTGCTTCCTCCAGCGTCGTTCGGAGCGGCCATGCAGTACTTCACCGGCTCCAAGGCGCACAATGTCGCGCTTCGCCAGCGCGCCCTGAAGATGGGCTACACCCTGAGCGAATACAGCCTGGCTCAACTCGAGACCGAGAAACCAGTCGCCGGGAAAACCGAGGAAGAAATCTACGCCAAGCTTAAACTCGCCTACATCCCGCCCGAGATGCGTGAAAACCTGGGGGAAATCGACTTGGCGGCCGAGCACAAACTCCCTGAGTTGATCACGGCCACCGATTTGCAGGGCGACGTTCACATGCACACCGTCGAGACCGACGGCAAAAACACCATCGACGAGATGGCCGAAGCTGCCAAAGCGCACGGCTACAAGTACATCGCGATCACCGACCACTCCAAGAATCTGGCCTTCGCCAACGGCCTCGACGACAAGCGCGCCCTCGCCCACATCCGTCGCATTCGCGAAGCGAACGACCGCATGAATGGCATCAAGATTTTCGCGGGCATCGAAGTCGACATCCTGGGCGACGGCGATCTTGACCTGTCCGACGAAGTCCTCGCGCAAATGGACGTAGTGATCGCCAGCGTCCACTCCCAGTTCGGTCAGGACAGCGCCAAGATGACCGAGCGTCTGCTCAAAGCCATCGAGAATTCCAACACGGCAATCCTCGGTCATCCTACCGGCCGCCAACTCCTCCGGAGGGACGCCTACCCCTTCGACATGAACGCAGTCTTGAAATCCGCCGCCCAGCACAAAGTCGCGATGGAGTTGAACTCCTACCCCGAGCGCCTCGATTTGAACGACATTCACCTGCGGCAGGCAAAACAACACGGCGTGAAGATCGTGATCAACACCGACTCCCATCACACCTCGCATTTGGAGAAGATCCGTTACGGCATTCTGCAAGCGCGACGGGCGTGGCTCACCAAAGAAGACGTGCTCAACACGCTGCCTGCAAGCAAATTTGCGAAGGCCATGAAACACGCGTGGTAGTCAAGCCGAACACTGATCTGCTGCCGGGGGGGCTTCAGTGGGCCTCTGCCTTGTTGGGATTTTTCAACAGGTCATCCCTTCTGCAAGCGAAAACTCCGCGCGCGCACTCTTTTGTTTTCAGCGCTTTAGGCTTTTCCGCACGAAGCGCGTAAAATCCGCAAACGAGACACCTCTATGCCCGATGAAACTCCGAAACCCCCGGCACCTCCAGCTCCGACTGCACCGACACCTGCACCTCCGCAGGGCCCCGCGAGGCCGCCAGCGCTTGACCTTGGTCCCGGGGTGGGCATCAATGTCACCCAAGACATGGCGACCGCGGAGCGCAAGCTTCCGCCCGCCAGAATCCTGCTGATCGCGATTGCAGGGCTCGCCGTCGTGCTTGCGATCTACGGCTTCCTCGGACGCGCCAAACCTCAGGGCGGAGGCTCGGTGGATAACATCGCTGCGGTCGAAGTCCCCAACCAGGGTTCCGTGCTCGTGGCCCTTACGGTGACCCTCCACAACAGCGGCGAGAAGCCGCTCTGGATTCACACGATCCAAGGCAAGCTGAAGACGCCTTCGAACGAGTACTCCGATGAGGCTGCCTCCGCCGTCGACTTCGACCGTTACTTCCAGGCTTTCCCCGCCCTCAAGCAAAACGCGCAGGCGGCGCTGATGCCGGAAACAAAAATCCTGCCCGGCAACGATGCCCATGGAACGGTGATCGTTAGCTTTCCCGTGACCCAGGACGTCTTCGATAAGCGCCAGTCGATCAGCGTTCTCATCCAGCCTTACGACCAGCCGCTACCCGTGACGCTGACGAAATAGCGTCCGGAGCCCTGCCGAGAAACCGGCGAGCCACCACTCAGTCCAGCGGTTCCCTCAGTTGCCGTTCTGGGAAAATTAGCTTCTAGCTACGATGAAGATCGCCAGTCTTCCTTGAGGAACACTAGCGCGATTGGTAGGGTGGCTAATTCTTCCTCTGAATTCCCTTTCGCCGAACCAGGTGGGTGTTCGCGGTGGGACTGATGTCGTCGTACTTGAGGAAGCTGAGCGAGCCATCGATCTCGAGTACGCCGATTGCGACCTGATGGTAGCTGGAGATGCCGTGCTCGCGCATCGCGCACTCCAGCGCGTCCATGGTCACGTGCTCGCGTGCCATGTGCGCCTCGATGATCTGCCCGTCATGAATCAGCATGGAGGGTTGGCCCTGGACGAATTTGCGAAAGCGGCGGTTCGCACCGGCCAGATTTGCGATCAGGTAGTTGAGGACCAGGAGAACCGTGGCAGCCACGGCTCCGCCCGCAAGAGACGTGTCGGGCCCGGTCATCGCGTTCTGTACGGAGTTGCTCAGCAGGAGCAGCAGGGTCAGGTCGAAAGGCGTCATCTGCCCAACTTCGCGCTTGCCGCTGAGGCGCACCCCCGCGAGGACGAGCAGATACACGACCGACGTCCGGAGCGCGATGTTGAGCAGGACGTGCCCCGAGGCGGGCAACATCGCTCGCCTACTGGTTGGCCGCGGTCGGCGACGCGGTCACCGGCACGGGCGCGTTCTTCGGGGTGCTCACATACCCCGTGGCCTTGTTCTTGTCGAGCGTCCACACAACCAACTCATACAGCATGTGGTCGCGACCGGTGTAGAACTGGATAGGCTCGTTCACGTTGCGATCTTTCTTCTCGATCGTTTTGTCATCCGAGGTGACGTTGAGCGTGAATTTACCCTTCTTCTGATCTAGCTTCTTCACCTGCAGGCTCACGGTGGAGACCGGCTGCGGCTTCGCGCCCTTCAGCAAGGTGAATTCATAGTAGTTGCGGTCGCCCCGGTGCTTCAGGACTTCCAGGTCGTCACGCGTCTTGGCAACCAGGCCACTCTGCAGGCCGAGATCGCCGATCGTGCTTTCGAGCTTGGCTTTGGTGGCAGCGAGTTCTTCCTTGGTGGACGCAACGTCGGTTTTCACTCCGCCAACATCGGTCTTTACGCCCGCCACTTCCCCGCTGACCGCGCTGATCTGTTCCTTCTGTTCTTTCGCGAGACGTTCCTCAGCGGCGCGTTGGGCGCGCTGCAGCTCCTGGGCGCGCGCGGCGAGTTCCTTCTTGGTGATGCCTACCTGCTGTCCGAGGGTCTCAGTTTCGGCTTCGGCAGATTGCATGCGGGTGGCGAGCTCACCGATTTCTTTCTGGCTCGCGGCCTGGTCATGGGCCAGCTTGGTCACCTGTCCGTGGAGGTCGACCAGGAAGTAGAGCGAGGCGGCTACGTAGATCACTGCCAGCAAAAGAAGGAGCCACTTGCCCATGTTGCTCCCGCCAGCATCATGTACAACGGTTACCTGCTCGTCCTGCTCGGACATGCATTTCCTCCGCGACCGCTGAGATTCGCCGTACTCATGATTGTTGAGCAGAACTCCCATGGTGTCAATTGCTTCGCCGGATACGCAAGAGGCCGGCAAAGAGACATGACATTTGTCATCCGAGGCCCGTGATGATCTGCACTGGCAGCCGCTCGCGGCTTCGGCGAAGATGCCTTCACTGGCTGGACGGGTGGTCAGCCCCCAGCCACTCGAGGGTCTTCATGATCGCTCCCATGGAAGAAGTTCTCCGCCGGCCGACGCGACATAGCCGAGGCGCGGTCGTCGCCCGGCTCGACGAGGTCAGCAAGAATTACGGCGAGGTGCGCGCTCTTCGCGGTGTGAGCCTGAACGTACATGCGGGCGAGGTGCTCTCGGTGCTGGGCCCGAATGGGGCTGGCAAGACGACTGCTGTGAAGTTGCTTCTGGGACTGGCCGGAGCAAGCGTTGGCAGCGTGAGCGTGTTTGGAGGCGACCCGCGCAATCCACACAATCGTCTGCGCACCGGGGCCATGCTCCAGGTGGCGCGTGTTCCGGAAACACTACGGGTGAAGGAACATATCGACCTGTTCTCCAGCTACTACCCCAAGCCGCTGCCGATGGCAGAGACGCTCGCAGCCGCCGGACTCAACGACATTGCAAACCGCAAGTTCGGAGAGCTTTCCGGTGGCCAGAAGCAGCGCGTGCTGTTTGCGCTCGCGATCTGCGGCGATCCCGACCTTCTTTTCCTGGACGAACCTACCGTTGGACTCGACGTCGAAGCGCGCCGTATCGTGTGGGACGAGATTCGCAAGCTGGTGGCGCGGGGCAAGACGGTGCTGCTCACCACCCACTCCCTGCAGGAGGCGGACGCGCTCGCCGATCGAATCGTCGTCATCGATAAGGGCGAGATCATTGCGGCGGGCACGCCGTCGGAGATCAAGTCGCGCACTGCGGGGCGGCAGATTCGTTGTGTATCAAGCCTGCCGATCGCCAGCGTCTGCAGCATTCCGGGGGTGCTCGAGGTGCGGTCAGATCGCGAGGCCTTCGTCATCCAAACGGCCGCACCGGATTCCGTGCTCCGGGAGTTGTTTCTGCGCGATCGGGAAATTAGCGGAATCGAAGTG
>Ga0137396_10002346_pt1 | contig 10325 bp, 9 predicted proteins | sample czc16metaG_FD_108284 | JGI IMG/M metagenome (GOLD analysis project Ga0137396, IMG submission 108284) | Vadose zone soil microbial communities from Angelo Coast Range Reserve, California, USA - czcobulk3.16 metaG | ecosystem: Environmental > Terrestrial > Soil > Vadose zone | place: USA... | reverse complement strand
GGAGACTGGGTGCTGCAGCCGGTCGCCGCCGCCGAGGGCATCCGCGTCCCGGCCGCCACCGCGGGCTACTCGGCGCGCGCGGGGATGAACCTCCTGATGGGCGACACCTTCAAGGTGAAGCTCCAGGGCGAGCACGCCTTGCGGCCGCAGGAGACGTGGTCGGGCAAGGCCGTCACCCTCCAGTTCGGCGCGCGGTTCTAGGAGACGGCCGTGCCGGTCGCGTTCGCCGAGGGGCGGATCACCAAGCTGCGCAGGGAGGCGAAGCTGGCCCTGGCTTTGCCCGAGGCCGCAGCTCTCCGGGCTCGCCTCGCCGCCGAGGTGGGCGCTCCCGCCGTCTCTCGCATCGTCTCCGTCTACTTCGACGGACCGGGTTGGCCGCTCGCCGCGCGCGCCGCCGCCGCGCCGCACGACACCGTGAAGCTGCGCTTCAAGGAGTACTTCCCCGACCGTGGCCGCTCCGGGGGAGGCCGCGTGGTGCTGGAGCTCAAGCGGGAGGCCGGCGGCGTGACCCGCAAGGAGCGCCTGTGGGTCCCCCGCGACCGCCTGGAAGCGGTCCTGCGGGATCCCGAGGACCCGGCGCTGCGCGCCTGGATGGGCGACTGCCCGCTCGTTCCGGCGGTGGCGGTGAGCTACGAGCGCGAGGTCTACCAAGGCGACGAGACCTGGCGAGTGACGGTCGACAGCGGGGTCGAGTTCTTCCGCATCGATCCGCGGCTCGCGCTCTCCGCCGAGCCGCTCCGGCGCGAGCTTTTGGGCGAGCCCGCCGGGCGCGAGGACCGCACCATCGTCGAGCTGAAGCACCTCGAGAGCCACCTTCCCTCCTGGCTGGCGGCACACGGCGGCGCCCGCGGGTACAGCAAGTTCGCCCAGGCGATGCGCTGCGTGTACGGCGTCGGGGAAGCGCGCGCGGCGGTCGGGTAGGAGCCCCATGTTCATCGACTTCGAAGGCATCGACGGCAGCGGGAAGACGACGCTCTCCAACGCGCTCGCCGGAAGGCTCGCCGCGCGCGGGCTCCCGGTCACGCATGCGCGCGCGGGCGGAGAGCTGCGGTCCGCCGTGGCCCGCCGCGTCCGGCCGCTCACGCGCGACCCGCAGCTCCTCGAGATGGGCGCGCGCGCCGAGCTCTTCCTCAACCTCGCCCGCGAGGCGCAGCAGATCGAGGAGGTGGTGCGCCCCGCGCTGGCGCGCGGCCGCATCTGCATCACCGACCGGTCGCTGTATTCCCAGATCGCCCTGTCGGCCGGCGGGCGCGGCCTCGACGAAGGAGCACTGCGCGCCGCGGCCGAGCTGGCCGGCGATGGACTGTGGCCGGACCTCGTACTGCTCGTCGACGTCGACCCCGACCTGGCCCGGATGCGGAAGCGGGCGAGCAAGATCCGCGACGCCACCTCCGACGAGGAGTCGGGGCGCAAGGGGCTGTCCGGGCACGGCCTCCTGGTGCGGGTGCGCGCGCAGCTCCTGCGCATGGCCGAGGCGGAGCCCGCCCGCTTCGTGGTGGTGCGCAACGAGGGGCGCCCACTTTCCGCGGTGGTCGAGGAGATCCTCGAGGTGGTGACCGCGCGCCTGGAAGGGCGCCCCACGCCGGCGTCGTCCGGGCAAGGGCGTCCTGCGACGCCCGTTCGCGATCTCGAGCAGGGATTCTTCGCCGCCGTGGACGACCTGGCCCGCACCGAGCCATGGGTGGCCGTGCACCTCCTGACCGGCATCCCGGGTCGCGGGGCGCATCTGCGGCGGGTACAGCACGCGGGAGCGTGGCCGCGCAACGTGGCCGCGAGCCTGGCCGAGCTCCACGACGTGCAGAGCTTCGAGCTGCGCCACGGGCTCGCGACGGTCGCGCCCGCCGAGGTGGCTGGAAGCTTGCGCTCCGATCCCGGCGAGCAGGCGATGCGCCTCCGCCGGTTGCTGTTCGATCGCGCGCCGGCGCCCGTCGTCGCGGGCCTGTCCCGGAACGCTTCGGCGGGCGCCTGGGCGCTGCGCGAGGAGGCGCTCGAGCGCGGGTGGCTGGAGCGCGTGCTCCCCGGGGTCGCGGGGCTCGATTGCGAGCGCGCCTGGAAGCTGCGCGAGCTGGGGATGCGCGCCGCGTTGCACGCATCTGTCGCCCGGAGCCTCGGCGGGGTCGCCGGCGACCGCGCCGACGCCGCGCGCGTGGCGCTGTTTCCGCTCGTGCGGCTCGAAACGCTGGCCAGTACGCGGGGGCTGGACACGCCCTTCGCACGCCGCGCGCGCGAGGAACTGGCGCAGGTCGCGCCGAAACCGGTGCTGCGCTCGCTTTCGGGTGTGAGCGCCGCCTATGCGGACGCCCTGCGGGTCCAGCTCGCCCAGCGCACGAAAGAGGCGCTCGACTCGGTCGAAGGATCGGACGGCGATCTCGCCTGGTCGCTGCGCGAACGCTACCTCGCCGTCTGGCCGGCAGCGGCCGTGCTCTCCTTGCGCGGGCTCGCGCTGCAGCCGCGCGCGCAGCGGCTCATCTCGGCCGCGCTGGCCGCGTTCCCCGACTCGGTCGCGGTGCTGCGCGGGGCGTACTTCGTGGTGGCTCGGGCGATGCAGGCGCGGTCCAAGCCGCGGGAAGCGGCGGCGGGACCCGGGCTCCGGCTCGGAGCATAGGAGGGCGGCATGGATTTCCTCTCGGAGTTCAATCAGCAGATCGCGTCCGCGGTGGCGCCCGTTCACCTGGCCAAGGTCGCCGCCCGGGTGCTGATCGCCATCGCCATCGGCGTGGTCCTGGCGGCGCGGCCCTGGAGGCTCTTCGCCCGCGGGCAGGAACTGCCCAAGGCGACCATGGTCCAGTCCCAGGTCCTGCTCTGCGCCGCCGCGGCGCTCCTCATGATGGTCATCGGCGACAGCCTGGCGAAGGCGTTCAGCCTGGTGGGCCTGGGCGGGTTCGTGCGCTTCAAGGCGCCCCTCAAGGACCCGCGCGACGCCGCCGGCACCTTCGTGCTGCTCGGCCTCGGCATGGCGTGCGGCCACGGCAGCATCGGGATGGCCTGCGTGGGCGCCGCCATCGTTGCCCTGCTCCTGTTCGCCATGGACCTGATCAGCCCGGCGGCCGTCCCGTCCGAGCTGCCTCCGGCAGCCCGGCTCGAGGGCGCGACCTAGCCATGCACGGGGAGAAGGACATGCGCACGGCGCGAAGCACCCTCGCCCTGGCCGCCGTCACGGCGCTTTGCGGAGCCTGCTCGGGCGGCCCGCCGCTCCTCGCCGACCCGTCGGCGAAGTTCGAGCTGCCGCCGCTGCAGACCTCGGTGCCGGAGTACCAGCTGATCATGGACGCGGGCACGCTGGCGATGTTCCACGCCGACGTGAACACGCCCGAGCAGCCGGCGACCCTGGTGCACGACGGTCATCACCAGCCGGTCATGGTCCGGCTGCGCGGCCAGGGCTCGCGGCTGTGGCAAAAGAAGAGCTGGCACGTGAAGTTCCCCAAGGGGACGCACTTCGATCACCGGCATGTCCTGAACTTCCTCTCCGAGTACCGCGACCAATCGATGATGGCCGACAAGCTCGGGTACGACCTGCTGGCCGCGATGCACGTTCCCGCGCCGGTCGCGCAGTACGCGCGGCTGTGGATCAACGGCAAGTTCCAGGGCGTGTTCGTCGACGTGGAGCACGTCGGCGGGCGGTTCACCAAGACGCACCGGTTTCCCGACGCCCAAGCGACCATCTACCGGTGCCCGCGCAACGACTGCGAGATGAAGACGTCCCGCGCCCCGTTCCAGTCGAGCTGGATCAAGAAGTCAAACCTGGGCGAAAGCGACGACGTGCTGCACGACATCCTGGACGCCATCAATCACACCCCCGAGCCGGATCTCCTGCGCACCCTCGAAGAGAAGATGGAGCTGGAGATTTACCTGCGCGACATGGCCAACGACGCGCTCATCTCCATGAACATCACCGAGGGCTCGGGGAGCTACGTGATCTACGACCGGCGCATGGGGCGATGGGTCTACGTCCCGTGGGACCTGAACAACTCCGACCTGCGCTGGCAGACCTGGCAGACCGCCGCCGCCGTGCCCGAGACGCGCCACCCGCTCTTCAACTTCACGCTGACCGATCCATGGGTCGAGCGCGAGTACCAGGACAACCTGAGGGTCAATCCGGGCAAGCAATGGACGCCGGTGTTCTCGAATCTGGCAACCCGCATCGCCTTCCACCCCGAGCTGCGAGGACGCGCCTTGGCCCTGATCGAGCGGGCGCTCGACGAGGTGTTCAAGCCCGAGCTGCTGCAACCGCGCTTCGAGGCCATCCAGCGGCTGCTGGCGCCGCACATGGCCCAGGACCCGTACATGCAGTACGACAAGTGGGAGCAGATGCCGCGCTACATGCGCGACTACGTCACAGCGCGCGCCGCCTTCCTGCGCGGCGAGATCGCGCGCTGGCGGAACTACAGCCCCGGCCTGGTGATCGAGGCCTTCGATCCGCAGCAGGGCTGGGTGGAGCTGCGCAACCGCGGCACGGCCGGCGCCGGCACCCAGGGGCTGGTGCTCACGACCGACTTGCGGCGCGCGCTCACGCGCAACGTCCCGGCGGTCACGTTGGCCGCGGGCGAGCGGGTGCGGTTCACGGCCGCCCAGCTGGGGTTGACCTTCGCGCCGCAGGGCGAGCTGGGGCTGTTCGACGGCCAGAGCGTGGCCGGCGCGATCGACGTGCACTTCTACGGAAAGCTCGCGGCGGGGCGTCACGAGGCCCGCAGCGAAGCAGGGGATTGGCAGATCCGCTGAGCACCTGGCGGGCGGGTTTTGGGCGGCGTTGGGGAGGGTGACGATGCAGATCGGCTATCTGGGGCACGCGGGCTTCGTCGTGGAAACGGAAGGGGCGGTCGTGGTGGCGGACCCCTGGGTCTCGCGCCACGGCGCTTTCGGTTCGGCGTGGATGCAGCTCCCGCAGAACCATCACCTGGCGCCGCTCGTGCGCGGGAAGCTGGAGGATCCGCGCAAGCCGCGGTTCGTCTACGTGAGCCACGAGCACGCCGACCACTTCGACCGCGAGTTCCTCGCCTCGCTCGCGCGCCGCGACTTCACCGCGGTGGTGCCGCGCTTCCGGCGGCCCGAGCTGGCCCATAAGCTTCGCGCGACCGGGTGCGAGGTCATCGCCTGCGCCGACGGCGAGAAGGTGCCCATCCCGGGCGGGTACCTGAGGCTGTACGTGCAGGACGCCGGGCTGAACCGCGACTCGGGGTTGCTGGTCAAGGCGGACGGACGGACGTTCCTCAACCTGAACGACTGCAAGATCCACGACCGCCTCGGCCAGATCGCCGCGGAGGAAGGGCCGGTGGACGTCTTCACCGCGCAGTTCTCCGGGGCCATCTGGCACCCGACCTGCTACGAGTACTCGCCCAAGCAGTACGCGGCGATCTCCCGCCGGAAGATGTTCGGCAAGTTCGAGGCGGTGGCCCGCGCGCTGGAGACGGTGCGCCCGCGCCTGTTCCTCGCCTCCGCGGGACCGGCGTGCTTCCTCGATCCGGCGCTCGTGCACCTGAACTTCGAGGAGATGAACATCTTCCCCCGGGCGCAGAAGTTCTTCGCCTACCTCCACAAGCGGCTGCCCGGACTCGACACCTCGCTGGTCGAGCCGATGCCCGGCGACGTGCTGGACGTGGCGAGCGGGAACTTCACCGTGCTCGCCCGCGAGCGGCTCGACGAGGGCCGATTCGAGCGGTACGTGCGCGACTACGCGGCGCGCATGGAGGACCTGTTCCAGGCTCGCCGCGCGCCGCCTCCTGCGGACCTGCCGGGCGTCCTGGGCCGGCTCCGCGAGGAGATGGCGCACAAGCTGTCGCGCCTGGAGCTGCGCGACCGCGTCGGCCTGGCCCTCTACGTCTGGCTCGAGGAGCTGCCGGAGCGGATGCTCCGCATCGAGTTTCCCTCGCAGCGCATCGAGGAGGTCTCCGCGCTGCGCGACGAACGCCGCTACACCTTCAAGGTCCGCGCCGGCGACGCGCTGGAGGTCCTCGACCGCAAGCTCACGTGGGAGGAGTTCTTCCTCTCCTTCAGGTTCCGCCTCAGCCGATCGCCCGACGAGTACGACCCGGTGCTGCACGGGTTCCTCGCGCTCGAGGCCGACGACCTGCCCTCCCTGTGCGACTCGATCCGGCAGGTCGAGGCGAACAAGGAGCGCGCGATCGTCGCGGCCGGCACGGCGAGGTACGCGGTGCACCGCTACTGCCCGCACCAGGGCGCCGACATTACCGGGGGTTGGGTGGAGGGCGGGCACCTTCTGGTGTGCCCCCGCCACCGCTGGCAATTCGACCTGGAGAAGCAGGGGCAGTGCACGCTGAACAACTCGTCGCTCTGCGCCGAGCGCCTCCCCGACAACGTCGAGCCGCTCCCCGGCACCGTCCGCAAGGTCGAGGACCAGCCGCAGCCCCTGGTCGCGCTGAACACCGCGTCCTAAAAGCGGTTTCACGCAGAGCGCGCAGAGACCGCAGAGAAAAAATTCTTTGTTTTCCTCTGCGCCCTCCGCGAGCTCTGCGTGAAACGCCTTTCGGGGCCGGGTCAAGGCGGGGAGACGAAGAGCTCCAGGCCGAAGCGGCCGTTGTCGCTGCGGACGCCCGCCGGGCCCCGCAGCGACAGCGCCTCGGGAGGAAGCGTGCCCTCCCAGGCGGATGTGCCGTCCACCAGGACGCGCAGCTCGTCGCCCCTTTGCTCCGCGCGCAGGGCGTGGCGCGCGCCCTGCTCGAACGCCGGGACGCGCGACCCGCGCCGCGGTTTGAGATTGGTGTATCCCCCGTTGCCGCAGTCTCCCGAGGAGTGCATGCCCGGGTTCCGCTTCAGCGAGACCACCAACCCGGGCCTGGGCGCGATGCGCCACATCGCGTAGAGCAGGTTGCACCCGTCCTCCGCGCGTAGCTTCAGCCCGATCTGGCTGCGCATCTCCCCGGAGGAGAGCGGTTTCTGCTCGACCGACGGCCCGAGTTACACGAATCGCAGCTCGGCGGTCGATCCGGTCGGGTGCCGCACCACTGCCCGCACCTTGGAGTCCTCGATGCGGAGAGCGCCGCCGGGTCCAGGCAGCACCTTGCCTTCGGTGACTCGCAGATCGGACAGGCCCACCCGCACCAGCTCGGGGCCCGCCACGCCGCCGCCCACGACCAGCATCAGCGCCGCCGCCCCGCGGCTCACTGCCCGCTCTCGCCCAGCACCGTGGCGAGGTCCTTCACGTGGACTTTCAGGAAGGACTGCTCGGCGCGGAGGCGCGTCAGCTCGAACCAGAGCAGCTCGCCGAAGCGCCGCACCCGCGCCGTCTGCAGCTTCCGCACCTGCTCGAGCTGCTGCTCCAGGTCGGCGGTGAGGACCGAGACGTCTCGGAGCCGCGTTTCCTCGGCGGAGCGCATCGCCTTGAGCTGGCGGAGCAACTCGGCGGCGCGGCGATCGACGCCGGACAGATCCTCGGCCTCGCGCTCCCGGCGGCCCTCGCGGGCACGGGCATTGGCCGCGGGTTGGAACAGCCCACCCAGATTATAGGTGACCATCACCATCCCGAAGAGCGGGGGGCTGGTGGTCTCCCGGGTGTCGAAGACGCGGTCGTACGCGCCGCGCAGGCTCAGGTCCCAGGCAGTCGAGGAGCGCAGGCGCCCTGCGATCTGCTCCACTTCGTCGTCCGCGGCGCGGAACTCCTGCAGGAGCTGCCCGAGCGCAGGCTGGCCGGACGGCTGCGCGGCCGGCGGGGGCAGCCGCTCCCGCTCGAGCGCGGTCTCCGTCAGGAGGGCGCGAAGCGAATCCAACCGCAGCCGCGCGGCCTCCAACTCTTCGACGGTGGCCGACTGCTTGCGCAGCTCGTCGCGCAGCTCGTCGACGACCTTCTCCCCTTCCGGGATGGCGGCCTTGAGGACCTCCTCGCGCGCAGCCAGCGCCGGTCCCTTGGCGTAGTCCGTGCCGGCGTAGAGCGCCGCCTCGAGGCCGGCGCGCGAGGTCTCCCTGCGGCATTCCGCATCGCCCCGCCTGCGGACCGTGATGCCCTGGTACAGGTGGCCCAGGCTGTAATTCACGCCGAGCATCAGGCGCTGCTTCTCGGCGCCGAAGGTGGTCCCGTCGGCCGCCGCCTCGACGAGATTGACTCCGCCGAAGCGTCCGAAGAGCTCCGGTGCGACCAGCACGTCCGCCTCGGCATCGGCGACGCCGCGCAAGAACTTGCACGCGCCTGCCGCCTGTCTGCGCTGCGCCTCCTGCCGGTCCAGTTCGCGCGCGACCGCGGCGGCCGGAAGCGACAGCACGGCCACGAGCGCGGCGGCTCCCCTCGGCACCGCCATCCGAGATCCTCCTACGTACGACGTTCAGAATCAGAAGAGGAACGGAGGATGGCCCACGTGCAGCAGCTTCTCCCGCGCTCCGTTGCCGTCCGTGAGCCGGATCTCTACCATTGCGCCGCGAAGCGTGGTGGTGCGGATGGGGTGCTGCTGTTGAACTTCGCCGTCGAGTGTCTGCCCGATGACGCCCACCTGACTGCAGACGACCAGCCCGAAAGCGCAGCGGTAGAGCGGAACGCCCTGGTGGGCCTGCTCGAGGTTCTCGTAGGGGACGAAGGCGACGGTGACGTGGTCCTCCATGGCCTTCAGGTACGGCGAGTTCCGGATCGCCGCCACCAGCCGCTCGAACCGCTCCAGCGACGAGGCGGTACTGCGGAGCTGCTCGGCGAGGTTGTCGCGCGAGGCGGCAGCCTTGGCGACGTCCGCGGTCGAGCGGACGTAGTCCTGTTGCAGCTTGAGCAGATCGAGGCTCAGCGCGGCGTCACCCTTCGCGCCCCTGGCCATGGTGTCGATCGAGCGCACGTCCCGCCGCAGCCGGCCGATGTGCGACTGCAGATCGATGCCACGCGCCGCGAGCGAGAGATCCACCTGGCTCATCTCGGCCAGCTGGTGGTTGGTGGTGAGGTACCGCTCGCGGTCGACCATCCTGGCGGCGAGCAGCGCGTCCTCGCGCGTGCGGGCCAGCCCGGCGTAGGCACGGTTGGCGGAGACCACCTCGTCCTGCGCGACCACGTACTTGGCGCGCAGCGCGAGCAGCAGGGAGAGCTCCTGCGCGCGGCCCGCACGGTCCAACCGGAGCGCGTTTCGGAACTGCTGCTGGAAGGTGAGCTGCTGGGTGAGGACGCGCTCCGCGTCGTCGAGCCTCGCCTGCACCTCGCGGCGCTCCCCGGCGAGCCGGTCGCGCGCCGCCGTCTGCTCCGCCAACTGTACGCTCAAGCGCAGCACCCGCTCGTCGGTGGGCGAGAGGATGGTGGGGGCGACCCACCGGCGGCTGAAGACGAAGAACCCCTGCAGCGACAGGTACGAGAGCAGGCCGGCGAGGATCGCCGCCAGCACCGCGATCCCGGCGGCCTTGTAGGCGTTGACGGCGGCGGTGTTGAGCCGGGCGACGATCCGATCCCGCATGACTGCTCCTTTTCCTTTATGCAGCCGCGGCGACGGGTTCGAGGGCCGGCGCTGGCGCGGCCGCCCGGCGCGTCTCCCAGTTGCCCGAGTCGAGAGTGAACAAGGCGAGGGGCGTGAGCAGCAGGTAGCTGACCGGCATCACGACGGCCATCGGCAGGAAGGAGAACGCCGGCACCCGCTGCGACTCGGGCAGGTGGCGCGTCTCGATGCGGTAGACGAGCCCGAGCAGCGCGACGACCGCGAGGTGGAACGTGATCACGTCCCAGAAGAAGCCGGTGACCAGGTTGTGCAGGATCACCACCGGATAAGCGACGATCAGCGCGAGCACCGACAGGTAGTGCAGGCACACCACCGGGTGCAGCCGCCAGGCGTGCGTCAGCCAGCACATGAAGTAGACCAGGTTCGAGCGCCGCCAGCGCAGCTGCTGGGCGAAGTATCCGCTCAGCGTCTCGGGCGCGGCGGTGTAGCAGAAGGCGTCGAGGGTGAGGACGGTCTTGTACCCCGCCTTGACGATCTGCCGGGTGAGGAAACGGTCCTCGCCGTACCTGATGGCGACGCCGGCGATGTTGCGATCCTCGAGCACGTCGTGGAGCTCGAGCAGGACCTTGCGGCGGTACGCGGTGAGGCAACCGGTCAGGCACATCACGGTGCAGAAGACGCGCTCGAGGTCCTTGAGCCACTCCTGCGAGAAGAAGAACTTCACCGCCACCATGCGGGTGAGCCAGTTGCGGTCCTGGCCCTGGACGAAGGTGCGCCCGCCCACCGCGGCAATCTCGGGGCTGACGAACCGCGCCATCAGCTCGCGCACCGCGCGCGGGTCGGCGATCACGTCGGAGTCCACCGACACGACGACCTCGGCGCTGGTCGCGAGGACCGCCCGGTTGATGGCCTTGCGCTTGCCCAGGTTCTCGGGATTGCGCAGCACGGTGATCCGGTGGTCGACCTGCGCCGCCCGCG
>Ga0137396_10002340_pt1 | contig 10335 bp, 6 predicted proteins | sample czc16metaG_FD_108284 | JGI IMG/M metagenome (GOLD analysis project Ga0137396, IMG submission 108284) | Vadose zone soil microbial communities from Angelo Coast Range Reserve, California, USA - czcobulk3.16 metaG | ecosystem: Environmental > Terrestrial > Soil > Vadose zone | place: USA... | reverse complement strand
GACGAATTCCTACCCGAATGTATTTGCATGTGAATTCTCTCCTTTCGGCCTGTAAGACCGTCCAGAGAAGTGGGTGGGATTATGCCGACTTAATCAAGCATCAGTGTGCCCGGAAAGACAGGAAATGTAGGGGAACGGTGTTGACGACATGAGGCGATTCGGCATAATCCGCGACGCGGCATTATACGCCGGACATGGGCCAGCGACGGTGAAGCTTTTCCAGGAATTATGGGACCCGAAGAAGTAGAATGTAGCTCCCTCCTTTACCTGCTTTCAATCTAAATTCGGATGCGACCGTGTGCGAAGCCAGTACATAATAATATGCGCGGCCCTCTCAGCCTACATCTGCGTGAGATAGAACCGCGTTACGATTGCGAGATGAGAAACCTCTTCACTTCTTCAATGAGTGCACCGCAGCAGCCTGCATTTCGTAGTTTAACTCCCCGTCCGTAGTTTCCTTCAAGACTGCCTTAGCGTTCTGATTGTGTACCGGGCAATGAACCGCTTCGATTTTCGCTAGGATATTATCCTTCACGGCCCCTGTCCAACACTCGTCCCTTCTGCGCCATGTTTTGCCATGAAGACGGAGCAACTGCCTTAGTGGCTCACCAGCGTATTGATCCGCTTCGGCACCTCTCCGACGGGAATTACCGCCACAATTCTTAGGGTCATCATATCGATTGCTGACACCGACCCTGCTCCCGAATTTGAAATGTAGATCCTCTTGCTGTCTGGCGTAAACGTGATCCATTCCGGCACCGAACCCGTCGCCGCGTGCCCCACCGGATGCACTTCTGGCAACGGCACATGACCGATCAACTGCAGTTCGGGCAAAGAATACGCAAAGACCGCGTTCGCAATCGTGCTGTTCACCCACAATGATTTCCCGTCCGGCGCGACTCCGATGCCGTGCGATGGCGTTCCCGTTCGTCCTTCGGCGACTCCGAATCCCCCAGGCTCCTCGGGCAACTTGATCCTCGCCACCTCCGCCTGCTTCGCGAAATCCACTACTGCGAATCCGTTGAAGCCTGAAAGCTGCACAAACATCCGCGCCGTCGAGCCGTCCGCATTTCTCTCAAACGCCATCGGCCGCACTCCGCTGTCGAACTTCACCTCCCAAGCCGCCTGCTCCCTTTTCAAATCGATAACCGTTGCCGCTTTGTTCTCGATCGATCCGCTCACCGCGTAATTTCCGTCCGGTGTCACAAAAACATTGTGCGCACTGCCGTCCACGGAAATACTCTTGACGCGCGCCAGCGAAACCGCATCGATCACATCCACCATTCCCGGATCGCTCCGGATTCCCACCAGTACTTGCCCGCCATCCTTCGTGACAGCTATGTTGTTCGGCCGACCGCTCAACGAAATTTTCCCCAATATCTCCCCGCTTTTCCGCTCCACCACATCCAGCACGGACTCCGCTTCGTTGCTCACATACACTCGCGCCCCATCCGGCGAAAACGACACGCCGTGCGGCAACTCGATCCCCCGGATCGTTTGCCGAACCTTGTTCGTGGCGGCTTCAATCACATCAACCGTATTTCCCGCGCTGTTCGTCACGTAAATCCACGCCGTCGCGCCCGCTGCCGCCTTTGCTTCTCCCGCGCCAAGTCCACGCACCCACTCCGCCATCGTCAGCCAATCCGAATCCGCCTGCGTTGCAAACTGCCGGCCTCCCGAGTGAAACGCATCTCCTCCGGCTTCCGGCGCCAGCGGATGCAACAACAGCCTGCTCGCATGCGGATCACCCGGGGCAATCTGCTGCATCGCGCTCTCGAAATTCAGCCGTGATTCCTCCTCGGTCCACTCCGTTCGTCCCGCCGGCAGCGTTTCCAAATGAAAAACACGGTTCGACAAACTGTGGCACCCGTAGCAGCGCGCGTGCCCTGGCCGCTCTCTTAAAAAAATCGTTTCGATATTCGTTTTGAAGAATAAATAGGAACTCTGGTTAGTCTTGCTTTCGGAAGCTGCCGGCTGGGCGGTCGCAGACCCCGCTGAGCCGCCGCGCACCCAGTCGGCCACCATCTGCCATTCCGGGTCGTCCCTGGACTCCCAGAATTTCCCTCCCGTGTGCGATGCATCCCCGCCGGCTTCCGCAGCCAGCGGATGCAACAGCAGCCGGCTCTTCATCGAGTCGTCGGGCTTAACTAACTCGGACACCACTGCAAAGTTCCGTCGCGATTGTTCCTCGCTCCAGGAAGAACTTGCCTCCGACAATCGCTCCAGCCGCAGCCGCGTCGTCAATATGGAGTGGCAATCGTAACATCTCGCCCCGCCTTCCCTCTTCTTCAGAAAAATCGGCTCGATCCGCCTCCGATACACTTCATAGTCCAGCCCCGCCCCCGTCCTTCCCTGCTCCGTGGTCTCCTGCACGGAAACCGTCGGCCGAGCTCCGGCCTCCTTCACTCCCGCCCCGGCAGCCCACACACTAAACTGTGCTCGCACGCCTAAACCCATGGCAGCCGCTGTAATCAGCAGCCCCGGAAGCGCTTTTTTTTGCTTTGGACCCATTATGTTATGTTCCTGGATGTCCCGGCCGGGTCGCAGGCCGATAACAATGCACGGGATTCGCCGTCCGAGGACGGATCCCCTTCCTTGCTGCGCCGCGCCTGGGGCCTGGAACGCTAGAAAATGACTTTAATCGCGAACTGGATCTCCCGCTCCGGTATGGTCGTTCTCACCAAGGCACCGGCAGTACCGCCGCCGCTCGGCGCTAGAGAGGATCCCGTTGCGTCGAAAATGTCGGTATTGCCGTCGCCCGGCCCTGGAGGGGCAAAGTTGGCATGGTTCAGAATGTTGAACATCTCCACGCGAAATTGTGCGTTAAAGTTTTCCGATATCTTCTTTACGCGGAAGTTCTTAAACACCGAAAAGTCCAGGTTCGTAATTCCCGGCCCGATCAAAATATTTCGACCTGCGTTGCCACGCAGGTTGAAGCACTGCGGGAACACAGCGGGGACTGGGGGCGGGTTTGGGTTCGTCGCGCTGGGAGTCGGCTGAGCCGTCGGGGGAAATGCGTCGCAGTTCTGGTTCCAAAAGTTCATGTCCGGGGCACTCGGGATGGAGAAGCACTGCGTCTTAACGTAGTTGCTCGGAACACCTGGATTCGTTAGGTTCTTACATCCGCGTCCGCCCAACCGGTCTGGGTACGCAAAATCGTCGCTGCTCAGTGTGCCAGCGGGGTCGCCACCCGTGCCCCATGTGGGAGTGAAGGGCACTCCGTCACTGGCGGTGAAGATCAGTCCAAGCTCCCAGCCATCCGTCAGCCAGCGGACCGGTCCAGAAAGAGACTTTGCGGAAGGAAGTTCCCAAGTACCGTTGATGACCAGGGTACGCCCCACGTTGAAATCGGAGAGCCCGCGGGTCAATTTCATATCGAACCAATTTAGACTGGAGATCGAGTTCCCGAAGGCGTCTCCTGCCAGTGTCGCCGAGTTGGTGTCCATGCTCTTTCCCCAGGTGTACGTGCCCTGCACCTGGAAGCCGTGGCTCAAGCGTTTGGCCAATTGCAATTCGAGGGCATTGAAGTACGAGCGCCCTTGATAAAACATTCCGCGCACGGAGCCGAAAGCCGGGTTAATGGTATTGGGCGGAGCACACTGCGCCGGGTCGGCGGGGCCATTGGCATCGACCGCATTGCACTGCACGGAAAAGACGTTGCCGAACGCATCCACTTTCGGCCATAGATATCCGGCTGAACTCTTCGTCGGAATGACCAGGTCCGCTTCGTCTACGCGGAAGGGTTGGTGAACGCCACGCGACCCTACGTAGGCGACCATCGCTGCCAGGCTGGAGGTCAGCTGGTACTGGACGTTGAGGTTCCACTGCATCACGTAATTACGATTTGGATTGGAATCGATGTACGTAGAACGCAGTTTGTTTGCAGGCGGGGGCGACGGCAGGCCCGCGGGAAAATCGCCGGGGTTAGGATTGTTGACGGAGGTGTATTGAAAGAAGGGAGTCGCCTGCGTCTCCAGCAGGATGAACTGGTAAGGCAGGGGGAGAACATCGAACAAGCCGACTCCGCCTCGCACTGCCATCCGCCCATTGCGCAATGGGTCCCAGGCAAATCCAACCCGCGGCTCAAAGTTATGATGCGTCGGGTTCGAGAACAACGCCCCCGTACTCGCGCAGCCAGCGACAGCCACCCCGCAGACCGGCTGTGTGTCGGGCAGCTTGCGGAGATTCACGAACTTTCCGCTCGTTTCCGTCGGTACCGTCGTCATCTCGTAACGCAGGCCGAGATTCAGGGTCAGGTTCGGCTTACAACGCCAGTCATCCTGCACATAAGCGCCAAACAAAGTCTGCCGAATATTCCGTGGCGTGAGGGAACTGACGATTCCCCCTGCAAATTTGCTGGGAACATTGGTTAGAAAATCTTGCAGGTTCTTAAACGTCCAGATCCCGTTCGGATCAGTGAGCGCCGTAGCCTGCAGCAGCATGCGCTCGACGGCCACACCAAACTTGATCGAATGCGCGCCCTTGGTCCAGAAAGCGTCGTCATACCCCTGATAGGAATTCCAATCGTACAAATATGTCGGCAGTCCGCCAACGCCTCCCGTCATGGACGTAAGGGCTCCGTTGACGTTCACAACGGACGCGTTACGGCCGGTAAAAGCTCCCAGCGAGGTATCGGCCGCTGACGGGTTAATCGCCTTGGCGCTCGAATCGTTGTTGACGTACTCGTGGTTGAAACCAAAACGCGCCGCATTCACGAAGGTCTGTGTGAAGCCGTGAGTCTCTTCCGCGGCCACGATCTGCCTCGACGACAGCGTATTCAGCAAAACGTTGCCGAAGGAGTCGGGAGAGCTGTACGGAGTCCGGTCGAAGAGATAGGTGCCGAACACCGCGTCTTTGCCGGAGAACTTATGGTCGATGCGCGCCGTCACGAAGTTCTCGTTGATTACCTGCTGCCCGGAGAATGTGACGTTTCCGGTATCTCCGTTTCCGAGAAGTCTTGTCGGTGAAGGCGCGGGATACAGGGCCAGGTACTTCTTCACGATCGGATCAACAGGGACCTGAGTTGTCGTGCAGGGGTTTGCTGGATCCGCTCCTGCGGGATTCGAGCACAACGTCCCCGCTCGCGCAGCCGCGGAAGGCACAAAAAGGAAGTTGGCGATGCCCTTCGACTGCCGGATGCCTTCATAGTCCCCAAAAAAGAACGTGCGGCTCTTGTCCAGCGGCCCTCCAAGGTCGCCTCCAAACTGATTTCGTTTGAAGGGTGATCGCTGTCCGGCTTCAAAGAAATTTGCCGCGTCCAGCGAACTGTTCCGCAAAAACTCATACACGCTTCCATGGAAAGTGTTCGTTCCTGAGCGTGTCACGGCGTTGACCACTCCTCCCGAGGTTTTCCCGTACTCGGCGGAATAGTTGCTCGTCAGGACCGAGAACTCCTGGATGGCGTCCACGCCGAGGTTTCCGCCCAGAACGCTGCCCGGAGCGCCATTCGCATAATCGTTGAGGCTGATGCCATCCAGTCGGTAGTTATTCTGTTGTGGACGTGCCCCGGAAATGCTCAGTTGCTGCCCAAATCCGCGATTGCCGCGATCCGAGCCGGTCGCGAAAGTCGGTTGGGTCTGAATCGTTTCGACGCCCGGCTGCAGAGCCGCGAGGTCCGTCCAGCTGCGACCGTTGAGCGGCAGCTCGCGCACAGTTGTGGCGTTGACTGTGGCACTTATGTCGGAACTGGCCAGTTGCACCGCCGGCGCTTCCGTCGTCACCTCGACAACGGTTCTCGATGCGCTGCCGACTTGAAGCTGCAAATTGAACGCTTGCTGCGAACCTACGGTCATGTTGATCCCCGTGCGGGTCTCGGTATTGAATCCCTTGGCGGAAACAGTGACTTGGTATTCCCCAGGGAGCAGGTTTGGGGCGGTGTAAAAACCGTCGGAGTTGGTGATGGCCGTGGTGGTGATGCCCGTCGCGACATTGGTGATCGTCACCTGCGCCTGCGGAATATACTTCTCCGACGGATCCGTGATTGTGCCATAGAGCGCTCCGCCTGCCACTTGCGCACCCGCGGGAACGGAAAACAGAATAGTGAGAATCAAGAGGACAGTGGTCGTGCGGCCAAACGAATACGATGCAGAAATTCTTCGAGAGAACACCGGTTCACCTCCACGCTTGTGGCCGAGCCTAGTTCATACCCCGAAGGAGTGCCTTAACCTAGAATTAATTTCTGTTTAGGTGTGCTCCCAAGCATTTCAGCGGATGAGCACGGAGGCAAAATGATGGTGAAAATCGATCCAGCGCCGAGTCTGCTTTCGCACTCGATGGAGCCGCCATGCGCGCGCACGATGGCTTGCGCGATCGCCAGACCCAGCCCTCCACTGTGCACTTCCCCGTTGTTCGAGGGCGACGCGCGATAGAACCTCTCGAAGATGAGCGGAAGATGCTCTTTCGCAATCCCAATTCCCTGATCCTCGAAGCGCACTCGAATTGTTCCGTTCTGCTGCTCCAAGGCGACGTGAATCTTTGTGCTGCCGGGAGAGTACTTAATCGCGTTATCCAGAAAAATCAAAAACAGCTGGCGCAGAAACGCCTCATCGCCGGTGTAGGGAATTTCCATGCCCAAGTCACGCACGATCGAAATGCTGCTGGCACGCGCACGCGATGTCACCAGCGCGCAAGCCTCTTCCAGCACTTCATTAATGTAGAGGGGCTCGCTCTCCAGATGGAGCTGCCCAGCGTCGGCCATCGAAAGCGTGAATAATCCCTCCACGATTCGCGTCAGCTTCTTGAACTCGTCATCGAACATGCTAAGCGTGTCGCGGTATTCTTCGGCGCTCCGCGGCTTGGAGAGCACCAATTCTGTTTCGCCGTGCAGCACCGCCAGCGGGGTGCGCAGTTCGTGCGAAGCATCGGTCACAAATTGGCGCAATTGTTTTAGCGCGGAATCCACTCCCTGCAAAAGATGATTGAACGTCGTTGCAAGCCGGCCAAGCTCATCGTGAGGTGAGGTCACCGGGAGCGGCGTCCAAAATCCCTGGCGGTTGGTGACTCGCCTGGACATCAGCGCGGCGTGCCGGGTGAGCGCGGAAATCGGTGCAAGACTTTTGCCCACGTAAAAAGCCGAAATCACCGCCGTGAGCAGTAAACTGAGCGGAAACAGAAGCAGTGCAACTTTTCCAAAGCTGTCGAGCACGCGATTGGAACCGAACGTCGGAATGGCCACAGCGAGCACGCGCCGCTCGCCTGCTTGCTGAAATGGAATGAGCCCGATTCGCACCGTTTCGCCGTCGGCGAGCGCGCCAATCCCGAAAGCCGGATGCGAAACATCCGGGCTCAGTCCACGCAGATTGAGCGGCGCCGGCAGATTGTTGGAACGCTGCAGCACGTGTCCCTGCGGATCGAGCAGTTCAAAGTAATCGCCGGCAATGTCCAGGCGGTTGACGTCCTGCGCGTTTGGTTCGGAAACAATATCCGAGATGATCGGCTGCGCGGTCTCGAGAAGCTGGCGCTTGAATTGCGCAGAAACCTCGTGAATGAGAAGGCCGTAGAAAGCCAGGTAGGAGCCAGCTAGCAAGATCCCGACGATGCTGCAGAACAGCACCATCATGCGGGAGCGCAACGAGCAGGCTTTGATCATTCTTGCTGTCCCAGTCGGTAGCCCACTCCGCGGACGGTGTGAATCAGTTTTGCTCCGTGATTCTGGTCAATTTTCTGGCGCAATCGGTTGACATACACTTCGACGAGGTTCGTTTCGCTGTCGAAATGGCAATCCCACACGTGCTCGACGATTTCACTGCGCGTGACTAGTTCCGGGGCGCGTAGCAGAAAAAGCTCGAGGAGCGCAAATTCCTTGGAAGTCAGCCGGATGGTCTCTTTCCCGCGGGTGGCCCGGCGGCGATGGCGGTCAAGATCGAGATCCGCGTATTTGAGTTTTGCGTTTCCGCTGTGCAGTCCGCGCCGCACCAGCGCGCGCACCCGCGCCAGAAGTTCCGCCAGGGCAAACGGTTTGGTGAGATAGTCGTCCGCTCCCGCGTCCAAGCCTTCCACGCGCTGCTCTACCAAGCCTCGCGCGGTAAGCATCAAGATGGGCACTTCCACTCCCTGTTGGCGCATTTCGGCGCAGACTTGAAGCCCGCTCAGTCCCGGCAAGCGCACATCGAGGAGGATGGCGTCGTAGGTGATGTCGGTTGCAAGTTCGAGAGCTTTCTCGCCAGTCTCCGCCGTGTCCACGGCATAAGTGTTTTCTCGTAACGCTCGTGCAATGAAGCTCGCGACCTTCTTCTCGTCTTCAACCAGCAGAATACGCATACGTTCTTCTTCTGGATCAGCTCTCGGGCTAATTTCACTCGATGCACAACTGCCGGAGAGATTCATGAGCCGGGAGTGGGAATTCCGGGCTAGGTCTCCCAGCCATCCGAGTCTCATTTTACGTCGTTCCGGATGACTTGTCCGCCCTTCATCACAAATTTTACCCGTTCTAGCTCGGTGATGTCCTTCAAAGGGTTAGCAGTCACGGCGATAATGTCTGCGTACTTCCCTTTTTCGATCGAACCGATCTGCTGCTGCCATCCCATCATTTCGGCTGCCACCGTGGTCGCCGTCTGGATAGCCTGCGCAGGAGTCATGCCATATTTCACGAGGTAGGCAAACTCTGCGGCCTGTGTGCCGTGCGGGAACGGGCCGACACCCGAGCCGAATGAAATCTTGACGCCGCGTGAAATCGCCAGGCGCCCGCTTTGCTCGCGCATTGCTTGCAAACTGTGTTTTCCGCCCGTCAGCATGGCGTCCTTGTTCGTGTACTCCGAAAGCGAGTAGTGATACGCCGTCAATTCCAGATAGATGCCTTTTTTCTTCATCACTTCGGCAGTTGTCTCGTCCAATTCAATCGCGTGCTCGATGCTGTCAACTCCTGCCTCAATGCAATTCCGCAAGCCTTCGCCGCCAAAGGCATGGCAGGCAGCTTTTTTGCCGTGGCGATGAGCCTCGTCCACAATCGCTGTGACTTCCTCTCTTGTGAACGTCGGCTCGCTAAACAATTTTCCATCCGGCTCGAAATCGTAATCTGCCGTGGAATGAAACTTGATCCAGTCCGCGCCATAGTGAATTTGCTCGCGCACCGCCTGGCGCGCCGCCCATGGCCCATCCACAGTCTGATAATTTCGTGGCAGATTTACCTCGGGGGATCCCAATATTCCGGCTCCTGTCGCAACGAGTCCCATGGTAGAAACCTGCATGCGCGGTCCTTGGAAAAATCCGCGATTGATGGCCCGCTTGATGTCAACATCGGCGTAGCCGCCTCCGTGACTCATGAGATCGCGGAGCGTAGTGAATCCGGCGCGCAGATCTTTTTGCGCATTCGACAAAGCAAGCAGAGTGCGGTACTCACGAGTGTCGTTGATGGGGCTGGCGAAAGGTGGTCCTCCCGGCTTGACGCCATCGAGCCCAAAACCAAAAACATGCGTGTGGCCGTCAATCAGTCCAGGCAGCACCGTAGCATTGCTGAGATCGATCAGCGTGGCGCCCGCGGGGATTTGTACGCTCTCCGCCGGCCCGACGGCCGCTATTGTTTCTCCTGCGATCAAAATGATCTGATTTTCGGCGATCTTGCCGGACTTGCTGTCAAACAAGCACCCGGCGCGAATGGCAACAACTGCAGGCGTTTGCGCAAACGCAACTGTCGCAGCGAGCAAAGCGCAGGCGCACAGCAGCCAATTGAATTTCCAGGATTTCAAAAGTCCCTCCGGTAATCAAAGCTTTTCTTGGTTGCAACCTGAAGTTCTGCACCATACAGAAATTCGCGCGGCGGGCCCAGCCTGCGCGCCTTATTCTCGACAGTTCGCGCACCAGGGCCCGCCTTGGTACCAAAAGCAAACCGGTTACTGGACTTCGAAAACCAAAACTTCGGAGTTCGTTGTTCCGTGTTGCGGGACGGCCACGAAATAACGCTTCAGTTCAGGAACGAGCAAAGCCGTTTTGCCGACCGGCCCGGTGGCAACTTTTCCGAGGAGTTTGTAATTGTCCGCGTCAGTCTGCACATATACGTCGGCGGCGCCATCGCACGCCGCGTAAATGCGCTTGCTGGCGGCATCATAAACGAGGTCGTCCACTCCCTTGGTGATTGGCAAAGCGGTGACCTCTTTCCCTGTTTGCGTGTCGATGACGACAATTTCTCCGCTGCGGCAGGCCACAAACAAGAGATGATTCGCTTCGTCGAGCGCGATGGCGACATTGATCTTGCCCTTGGTAACGGGCCAACCGGCAATGACCTGGCGCTTTTCGCGGTCGATCACCTCGACCTGGTTCTTAGTGCGATTGTTGACGTAAATCCGCGGACTGGACTTTTCTAGTGCCATGGCTTCGATGGTCTCTCCGTCAATCTTGATG
>Ga0137396_10002337_pt1 | contig 10341 bp, 8 predicted proteins | sample czc16metaG_FD_108284 | JGI IMG/M metagenome (GOLD analysis project Ga0137396, IMG submission 108284) | Vadose zone soil microbial communities from Angelo Coast Range Reserve, California, USA - czcobulk3.16 metaG | ecosystem: Environmental > Terrestrial > Soil > Vadose zone | place: USA... | reverse complement strand
GAGGCCCGCGATCAGCGCCACCTTCATGTAGACCCAGAACGCCTCGGTCGGGGTCAGGAACACGAGCTTCTGGCCGGGGGCGGCGACGTCGAACGGCCGGCGCACGAATTTCATGATCCGGTCGGTGAAGTTCAGCGCAATCGCGAGCCCGATGATGACCGCGATCGAGGACCGGATGATGCGCGTGCGGAGCTCGCCGAGGTGCTCGAGGAACGGCATCGAGTCGGCCCGGGACGTGCGCGGCATCAGCTCACCAGTCGGCGATGAAGTGGCGGAGGACGCCGACGCCGTGGCCCGGCTGGAAGCCTTCCTCGATAGCGCGCCGCACGTAGGCCTTGGCGTCGCGGACGGCGTCCACCAGCGGGCGGCCGCGGGCAAGACCGGCGGCGATCGCCGCCGAGAAGGCGCAGCCGGTCCCGTGGGTGTTCCGCGACTCGATGCGCGGGGCGTCGAAGCGGGTGACCTCCCGCCCGTCCCACAGGAGGTCGGTCGGGTCGGCCTTCAGGTGGCCGCCCTTGACCAGCACGTACCGCGGGCCGAGCGCGTGGATGCGGCGGGCGGCCTCCTGCATCTCGGGAAGCGTCTCCACCGGAATCCCCGCCAGCACCGACGCCTCGTGCAGGTTCGGGGTCACCACGAGCGCGAGCGGGAGGACCTCCCCGATCAGCGCCTCGCGGGCGTCGGCCGTGAGCAGCGGGTCCCCCGACTTGGCGACCATGACGGGATCGACGACGAGGCCCTCCACACGATGGTGACGTAGCCGCCCGGCGACGGCGGCGACGATCGGCGCCGAGGCGAGCATGCCGAGCTTCACCGCGTCGGCCCCGAAGTCGCCGAGCACGGCGTCGATCTGCCGGGCGACGAACGCGGGCGGGACCTCGTGCACGCCGTGAACGCCGAGGGAGTTCTGCGCGGTCACGGCCGTGACCACGCTCATCCCGAACACGTGGAAGGCCGAGAAGGTCTTGAGGTCGGCTTGGATCCCGGCTCCGCCCCCGGAGTCCGAGCCCGCGATGGTCAGCGCCGTGGAGACCTCCATAAGACAGTCGAGTATACACCGGCCCTCAGGGGGCCGCGGGGCCGGCCGGGATCACCAGCGTGAACTCGCCGCGGGCGCCGGCCCCGGCCAGCCGCGCGAGGTGGGCGGCGGGCGGGCCCGTCAGGACCTCCTCGAACCGCTTGGTGAGCTCGCGGGCCACCAGCAGCTCGACCTCGCCGAAGACCTCCCGGATGGCCTCGAGCGTGACCGCGATCCGATGCGGCGATTCGTAGAGCACCACGGGCATGCGCGCCTCGCAGAGGACGCGGAGGCGGCGGCGGCGGCGACCGGGCCTGGTCGGCAGGAAGCCCTCGAACACGAACGGCGAGGCCGGCACGCCCGCGACGGAGAGGGCCGCCGTGACCGCCGACGGCCCCGGCACGGGAACCACCGGAATGCCGGCCGCCCGCGCGTCCCGGACGAGCTCGGACCCCGGGTCCGAGATCCCGGGCGTGCCGGCGTCGGTGACGAGCGCCAGCGTCCGGCCCTCGCGCAGAAGGCCGAGCAGGCGGGGCCCCTGGCGGCGCTTGTTCCGCTCGAAGTAGCTCGTGGTCGGCGTCGAGATGCCGAAGTGCGTCAGCAGGGCACGCGTCCGGCGGGTGTCTTCGCAGGCGATCAGGTCGGCTTCTCGCAGGACGCGCAGCGCCCGCAGCGTCACGTCCTCGAGGTTCCCGATCGGGGTGGCGACTACGTAGAGCAGGGCGTTACGCGGTCTGCTCTCTCGGCTCGCGGATGAGGATGGGCCGCTCGCGGTTCAGGATCACCTCGCGCGTGATCAGGCACTCCTTGAGTCCCTCCATCGAGGGCAGGTCGTACATGATCTCGAGCATGACCTCCTCGAGGATCGCCCGCAGGCCGCGCGCCCCCGTCCCGCACTTCAGCGCCTGGCGCGCGATCGCGGCGACGGCGTCGTCGGTGAACTTGAGGCGCACCTTCTCGAGGTCGAAGTACTTCTGGTACTGCTTGATGATCGCGTTCTTCGGCTCCCTCAGGATTCGGATCAGCGCGGCCTCGTCCAGGTCGTGGAGGGTGGCCACCACCGGGAGGCGTCCGACGAACTCGGGGATGAGCCCGTAGCGGAGCAGGTCCTCCGGCTGCACGAGAGCCAACAGGTCGCCCACCCGGCGGTCGTCGCGGCTCCGGATGTCGGCGCCGAACCCCATACCGCTCTTGCCCACCCGATTCTCGATGCTCTTGTCCAGGCCCACGAAGGCCCCGCCGCAGAGGAACAGCACGTTGGTCGTGTCGACCTGGATGAACTCCTGGTGGGGGTGCTTACGGCCGCCCTGGGGCGGCACGTTGGCGACCGTCCCCTCCAGGATCTTCAGCAGGGCCTGCTGCACGCCCTCGCCGGAGACGTCGCGCGTGATGGACGGGTTCTCGGACTTGCGGGCGATCTTGTCGATCTCATCGATGTAGACGATCCCCCGCTCGGCCCGCTCGACGTCGTAGTCGGCCGCCTGCAGCAGGCGCAGGATGATGTTCTCGACGTCTTCGCCGACGTAGCCGGCCTCGGTGAGCGTGGTGGCGTCGGAGATCGTGAACGGCACGTGCAGCATCTTGGCGAGCGTCTGCGCGAGCAGGGTCTTGCCGGAGCCGGTGGGCCCGATCAGGAGGATGTTCGACTTCTGCAGCTCGACGTCCCCGTCGTGCCCCCCCGCCTCGATCCGCTTGTAGTGGTTGTGGACGGCGACGGCCAGGATCTTCTTGGCGCGCTCCTGGCCGATCACGTACTGGTCGAGCGCGGCCTTGATCTCCGCCGGCTTGGGGAGGCTGCGGATCTCCCGCGACTTCTCCTCTTCCCACTCCTCGGCGATGATGTCATTGCAGAGCTCGATGCACTCGTCGCAGATGTAGACGGTGGGACCGGCAATGAGCTTCCGGACGTCGTTCTGGCTCTTGCCGCAGAACGAGCACTTGAGAGCGCCGTTCCCCTCTCGCGTCCGGGCCATCCCGTCTCCCTACTTCGCGGTGACGACCGCCGTGAGCGCGGCTTCTTCCGTTACGGGCCGGGTCGTCGGCTTGGATGAGATCACGGCGTCGACGATTCTATAGTCTTTCGCCTGCTCGGCGGTCATGAAAAAGTCCCGGTCGGTGTCCTTCTCGATCTTTTCCATGGCCTGGCCGGTGTGGTAGACGAGGATACGGTTCAGCTCCTCCCGCATCCGGAGAATCTCCTTCGCCTGGATGTCGATATCCGTGGCCTGTCCCTGGACACCCCCCAATGGCTGGTGGATCATGATCCGCGCGTGGGGGAGCGCGAAACGCTTGCCTCGGGCGCCCGCGGCCAGCAGCAAGGCACCCATCGACGCCGCCTGCCCCATGCAGATCGTCGAAATCGCGGGCTTCACGTACTGCATCGTGTCGTAGATGGCCATGCCGGCCGTCACCGAGCCCCCGGGCGAGTTGATGTACAGGTAGATGTCCTTGTCGGGGTCCTCGGCCTCGAGGAAGAGCATCTGCGCGATCACGAGGTTTGCCAGATCGTCCTCGATGAACGTCGGCAGGAAGATGATCCGCTCCTTCAGCAGCCGCGAGAAGATGTCGAACGCGCGCTCGCCGCGGGGCGTCTGCTCCACGACCATCGGAACCAATCCCATCGAGCGTCTCCTTGCCACGTCTCTACCTTACGCCGTTATGGCCGCGTGTTGGATAAGGAAATCGAGCGCCCGCTTCTCCCGGAGCCTGAGCCGTAATCCCTCGAGCTCACCGCTCTTCTCCATCATGCCACGGATTGCCGCCGGCGACCGCTCGCTCCGCGCCGCGATCGCCTCGATCTCGCGCTCGACGTCGGCGTCGCCAGGGGCGAGGCCCTCCGCCTCCGCGACCGCATCGAGCATCAGCAGCCGGCGTACCGCCTTCTCCGCCCCGGGCCGGAGCTCCGCGGCGAGCTTGTCGTAATCCCAGCGCACGCGGTCGGGATCCACCCCCTGCCGCCGCATCCGCTCGCGCATCTGCTCGACGACGCGCGCGATCTGGCGCATGACCATCGCCTCCGGCACCGGGAACTCGTGCGGGACCAGGAGTGCCTCCACGACCGCGTCCTCGAGCGCCCGCCGGTTGTTCTGCTCGCGCTCCTGCTCGAGCTGCCTCCGCAGGGCGTCGGTGAGGGCCGCCACCGTCGGGTAGTCGCCGAGGCTCCGGGCGAACTCGTCGTCAAGGGCGGGGAGGACCTTTTCCTTGACCTCCACGAGCTTGACGCGGGCCACGCCCGCCTTGCCGCGCAGATCCTCCCGCCGGTGGTCGGCCGCGAACCGCACCGAGACCTCGCGCTCGCTCGCGGCCGTCATGCCCACCACCGCCTCGTCGATCTCCGGCATCACCGCGCCGTCGCCCACCACGAAGCCATACCCCGTCTCCTGCGCGGGCGGGAGGCCGTCCGGCGTGAGCGTGTAGTCGATGATCACGAGGTCGCCGGCCGTCGGCGTCCGGTCGACCGCGCGGAACTCCGCCTGGCTCTCGCGCGTGCGCTCGAGCGCCTCCGCGACCTGGGCGTCGGTCAAGGCGGCCGGCGCGTGTCGCACGGCCAGCCCTTTGTACTCGTTGAGCGCGATCCGCGGCCTCACCTCCACCGTCGCGGTGAAGGTGAGCGGGGCCCCTTCCTCGAGCTTGACGTCGTCGAGATCCGGGTCGGCGAGCGGCTCGAGCTGCGTCTGGGCGAGCGCCTGGCGGTACACGTCGGGGATGAGCCGCTGCGCCACCTCCCGCCGCACGTCGTCGGCGAAGTGGAGCTTGACGAGGGTTCGCGGCACGTGGCCCTTGCGGAACCCGGGCAGGCGCGCCTGCTTCTGCACGCGGCCGTAGGCGGCCTCCCACGCCTGCTGGACGACCTCGGACGGCGCCTCGACGGAGAGGCGCCGCTTGCACGCCTCGAGGGTCTCGATGTCGACCTTCACTCCGGGCTCCGTGTGCTCACTCACCATCCTCGCGGCGTCGTCCCTCGGGGTTGCGATCGCGGTCGAGACTGCTGGTGCGAGAGGGGGGAGTTGAACCCCCAAGGGCCTTGGGCCCACCGGATCCTAAGTCCAGCGCGTCTGCCAGTTCCGCCACTCTCGCGCCGCCCTTGACGGGTTCCGTCACGACCTCGCCTGAGCATACCGAAGGCGATCTGCCGACGCAAGGAGCCGAGGACCGCGCTAGAAGCCGAGCCCCCGCGCCGTCTCCCAGTGCCGGGCGCGGCGGAGGTTCTTCGCGCCGCGCATAGTCGCGCCGGTGAAGTCGGCCCGGTCGAGATCGGCGTCGCCAAGATCGGCGCCGCCGACGAAGGCGCCCCGCACGTCAGCGCCGACGAGGTTGGCGCCGCGGAGGTCGCCGTCCGTCAGCCGCGCTCCGCGGAGGTCCGCGCCGGTCAGCTTCGCACCGCCGAGCCGGGCCGCGCGCAGGTCCGCCGACATGAGCCGCGCCTGGCGCAGGTCGGCGCCGCCGAAGTCAGCCGCCCGGAGGCTCGCCTCGCGGAAGTCGGCGCCGACAAGCTTCGCCCCCCTGAGGTCGGCGCCCCGGAGGTCGGCCTGGCTCAGGTTCGCCCCGCTCGCGTCCACTCGCGCGAGCCGCGCCCCGTGCAGGTCCGCGCCGCGCAGCCCGGCGCGGACGAGCGTGGCCTGGCCCAGGTCCGCGCCGCGCGCGTCCACACCGATGAGCCTGGCGTCGGTGAGATCCGTCGCCGCGAGGTCGGCGTCCGCGAGCCGGGCGGCGTTGAGCCGGGCGTCGCGCAGCCGCGCCCGCCCGAGGCGCGCGCCCCGCAGGTCGGCGCCGCGCAGATCGGCCCCCGTGAGGTCAGCGCCCCTCAGGTCCGCCCCGCTGAGATCGGCGCCCCTGAGATCGGCCTTGCCGAGGTCGGCGCCCCGCAGGTCGGCGCGGCTCAGGTTGCTGTCCATCAGCCGGGCGCCGCCGAGGGCGTCGCCCCGGAGGTCGGCCCCGCTCAGGTTCGCTTCGCTCAGGTGGACGGCGCCGAGCTCGGCACCGACGAGATCGGCGCCCCGCAGGTAGGCGCCGATCAGGTTGGCGCCGCGGAGCCGGGCGCCCCGGAGATTGGCGTCGATGAACTTTGCCCCTCGCAGGTCGGCCCCGCGCAGATCGGCCTCGCGGAGGTCCGCCTCGTGGAGGTTCGCCGCGAGCAGGTCCGCGTCGCCGAGCCGGGCGCCGCGCAGATCGGCCTCCTCGAACCGGGCCTTCCTCAACTCGGCCTCGCGCAGGTCGGCGCCCCGGAGGTCGGCGCCACTCAGATCGAACCCGGTGAGGTTTAAGCCGCGGAGGTCGCTGCCGCGGAAGTTGCGGGTCGTCCCAAGTACTTCTCGCACCCTCTCGACCGTCCACTTGGCGTCGTCGCCCCGCGCGGCGGGCACCACGATGCCAGCGCTCAGGACGATCGCGACCAGGGCGCGCTGCGCTCGCGGACGGGTCCCGACGATCGGCTCCGCTCCCTGTCTCATCGCCCCTGACCGTCGAGCACGCCCGAGCATAGCATCCCCCCGCCGGTCGTGGTCTCGCGCGAGTCGCCGTGTTCGGGCCGCACGGGCGGAGATTTCGATGGCAGCCTATCGGACACTCAGGATCTCGCCGTCGGGGTGGGGCGTCCCGCCGGGGCCCGCGATCCCGCACGCCGCGCCCGAATCGCCGCCGCGGGCGGCCGGGCCTCCTACGCGTCGACCCCGAGCCCGGTGACGATCCGGGCGCTCGCGATGCGCCGGAACACCTCGGGCGAGACCTTGATCTTCGACGAGCGGCTCCCACCGCCCAGGATGATCCACGGCAGCGCCAGGAGCCTCGCGTCGACGTAGACAGAGAGATCCGGCGGCAGTGCGAAGACGGTGACGCCGCCGAGCGCCATGCCGGTGAGGGCCTGCGTCTCCTCCGCCGACGCGAACGAGAGCCGGGAGACGTCCATGAGCCGCTTCACGGTATGGTTCACGTCGAGCCGCGTGGTCGCCCCGACGACACACGCGCAGAACTGCTTCGGCGCCTTTTTCGAGGCGACGATGATCGTGTTGGCCGAGTGGTCCAGCGGGACCGCGTAGCGCTCGCAGAAAGCCGCAGTGTCGGCGTAGGCGGGGTCGATCGGGATCAGCTCCCAGGCGAGACCGAGGCCCTCCAGAGCTTCGACGACCCGCCGCTCGATCCGGCCGGCGTCGCTCACGACTGGTCAGCATACCGCAGGCGGCCGACCGTTCTGCTAGGATGCCGCCTCAGGAGAGGAGGGGCGCCATGACCGACGCCGGATGGCGCAGCCGGGCGGGACACTGCGCGAGACCGAGCAGGGGCCCGGGACTGCCCCGCGCGGCCACCCGGTCATCGCCGGGCCCGACGGCGCTGGGCCGCATGAGCGCGCCCACCGGCGGGACCCTCCTCCGCCCCGGCCGCGCGTGCCCGGGGCCGAGGCACTGACGTGGGCGAGACCCGCGTCGATCTGCTCCACCTCCTCGAGGACCTGCGGGACGCGTACCCCGGTGCCACGGAGGAGACCATCCTGGTCGAGATCGTAGCCAACTCGCTCGACTCGGGAGCGACGACCGTCACGATCGCGACCGATCCCACGATCCCCGCGTTCGCCGTCGTGGACGACGGCGCCGGGATGCGCCGTCGCGAGCTGGCGCGCTATCACGACATCGCGGCCAGCGCCAAAATCAGAGGAGAGCGCATCGGCTTCGCCGGCGTCGGCATCAAGATCGGCCTCCTCGTGAGCGAGGAGGTGCTGACCGAAACCCGCTCGGGCAAGCACCACGTGGCAACCACCTGGCGCCTGGCCTCCCGTCACCGGGCCCCGTGGAAGTGGGTCCCGCCGCCGGGGCGAGCCGCCGCGCGGGGCACGGCGGTGCGACTCAGGCTGACGAGCGCGCTCTCGCCGCTCCTCGACGCCGGCTTCGTCGAGACCGCGCTGCGCCGTCACTTCCAGCCGCTGTTCGATCCGGCGCTGACCGAGATCCTCGGGGCTCGGTACCCGCGCGGCGTGCGCTTCGTCCTCAACGGGCAGCCGCTCGTCACGCAGGGCTGGGAGGCGCCGTCGATCGCGCCGCTCGCCGTCCGGCTCGCCCGCAAGCGGAAGGCCGCCGTGGCCGGCTATATGATCAGCGACCGGCTGGGACTCGCCGAGGACCGCCGCGGGATCGCGATCAGCACCTACGGCAAGGTCATCAAGCGAGGGTGGGACTGGCTCGGAGTCACGCCCGCGGCGCCCGAGCACGTGGGCGGGCTCATCGAGGCGCCCGGGCTCGCCGAGTGCCTGACCCTCAACAAGGCCGACTTCATTCGGGCCGGCGCGCGCGGCGCCACCTATCTTGCCTATCGCAAGGCGATTCAGGAAGCGGTGTCCCGGCAGCTCGCCCTTTGGGGTGACGCGCGCGAAGAGGGTGAGCGCGCCCGGCGGCGCGCCGCGCGGCCGGTCGAGCGCGACCTCGAAGCCGTACTCGTCGACCTCGCCGACCACTTCCCGCTGCTGGCGGCGCTCGTCGAGCGCCGCCAGGGCGGCCAGCGACGGCTTCCCCTCGGCGGGTCCGGGCCGCGGGAACGCGCAGGCGGCGCGCGGTTCGCACCGGCGCCCCCGGCGCCCGTCGAGCCGGGGGAGTCGCCCTCCGCCGCCGACCGCGTGCCCGGCGAGCCCGCCGCGCCCTCCCCCCGGGAGGAGTCGACGCCGGTCGCGCTCTCCGCTCCGGCCGGCCCCCGGCGCCCGGCCCGGTACGGCCTCAGCATCCAGTTCGAGCAGCGCCCGGACGATCTGGAGCTCGGCCGCCTCGTGGAATCCACGGTCTGGGTCAACGAGGCCCACCCCGCGTACCGCCGCGCCGTCGCCTCGCGCTCGGAGGGATACCACCTGGCGCTCGCGACCGCGATGACGCTCGCGCTGCTCGCGGTCGAGCCCGCGAAGGAGCACGCGTTCGTCACGGAGTTTCTCGCCCGCTGGGGCGCCGCGATCGACCGGCGGAAGAGCGGACGCCGACGCCGGTAGCGGGCCCGGCCGAGCGCGTCAGCGGGCAGCGCGGATCGCGTCGAGGGCGGCGGCGTTCTCGAGGGCGCTCAGGTCGCCCGGCTCCTTGCCGAGGTGGACCGCGCGGATCAGGCGACGCATCACCTTCCCGCTCCGGGTCTTGGGGACCTCGCCGACGAACAGCACGCGCTCGGGCTTGAGCGACTTGCCGAGGCCGGCCACCACGGCGTCAGCCACCGCCCTGCGGAGGGAGTCGCTCTCGCGGTGGCCCGGCTTCAGCGTGCAGAAAACGACCAGCGCCTGGCCTTTGATCTCGTGGGGGACACCGATGGCGGCGGCCTCCGCGACGGCGGGATGGGTGACCGCGGCCGACTCGACCTCGGCCGGTCCGAGCCGCTTGCCCGCGATCTTGATCGTGTCGTCCGAGCGGCCGTGGATGTACCAGAAGCCGTCGGCGTCGATGAGGGCCCAGTCGCCGTGGACCCACGTGCCGGGCAGCCGCGACCAGTACGCCTCGAGGTACCGCTCGCGCTCCCGCCAGAAGCCTCGCGCCATGCCGGGCCACGGCTGGCGGACCACCAGCTCGCCGACCTGGCCGCGCACCGGTGAGCCGCCCTCGTCGACCACGTCGGCGTCCATGCCCGGGACCGGGCCGGCGAAGCTCGTCGGCTTCTGCGGCGTGATCACGGTGCTCGCCACGATGCCGCCGCTCACCTCGGTCCCGCCCGAGTAGTTGACGACGGGGCAGCGGCCGCCGCCCACCACCCCCTGGAACCAGCGCCACGCGTCGGGATTCCACGGCTCGCCCGACGAGCCGAGTACCCGGAGGCTCGAGAGGTCGCGGAGCGTCACCCAGTCGTCGCCCGCGCGCATGAGCGCGCGGATGGCGGTCGGGGCGATCCCGAGGATCGTCAGTCGATGCCGCTCCACCATCTCCCAGATCCGCCCCGGGTCCGGGAAGTCGGGCGTGCCGTCGTAGAGGAAGACCGTCGCGCCGAGCATCAGGCTCCCCCCGATGACCCACGGCCCCATCATCCACCCCATGTCGGTGAACCAGAAGACCGTGTCCGACGGCTTGACGTCGAAGCAGTGGGCCATATCCTGCAGGCCCTTGATCGGGAACCCGCCCTGCACGTGGACCACGCCCTTGGGCCGCCCGGTCGTCCCCGACGTATAGATGATCATGTACGGGTCCTCCGGCGCCGTTCGCTCGGTGTCGGCGGGGGCCGGCTGGCCCGCGATGAGCTCGTGCCACCAGACGTCGCGCCGGGGGTCCCAGGGCGCGTCGGCGCGCCGGAGGCGGTTGACCACCAGCACCCTCTCGACGCTCGGCGAGAGGACGACCGCTCGGTCCGCGTCCTCCTTGGTGGCGACGAGCTTCCCG
>Ga0137396_10002334_pt1 | contig 10346 bp, 10 predicted proteins | sample czc16metaG_FD_108284 | JGI IMG/M metagenome (GOLD analysis project Ga0137396, IMG submission 108284) | Vadose zone soil microbial communities from Angelo Coast Range Reserve, California, USA - czcobulk3.16 metaG | ecosystem: Environmental > Terrestrial > Soil > Vadose zone | place: USA... | reverse complement strand
TTCGCTTTCTATAATCATGGCTTTTCACTTCCTGTAGAGAGACAACATTTCTGACATGAAACGCTTCCTCTCTCCGCAATCGGAATGCGAATCACACTCACGGCACGCACAGCGGAGTTCCAACGCTGAAGAAAGCGAGTTTTGCTGACCTGCGCGGCGCTAAATACTTTCGGAGCGTGAAATTGGTGCCGGCGGTGAGACTCGAACCCACTACCCGCCTTGAAAACACGCAAGTTATTGATAACACAAAAGGCTTAAACCGCCAAAACCGATGAAAACGTCCAATGTGGATACGCGGGCGATACACGGAGGCTACCGGCTGCCTCCTCAGGTACCGGAACGATCTTTCAGGAATGTTCTGCATGTATACAGGCGGGCTAGCAAATCGGCCGATACCCCTTGATTTCTGGGTGAAAACACGACGGGACGGATTCGGCTACAGCCTGGATCGGCACGGCGTACTGCCTGCCGAGTGTGGGGGTGCCCAAGAAAGGGGTCAATGTCCTAGGGGGATAGGAGATAGGGCGCGCCAAAAGTACGCCACCCAAGTTGTCGGAGTGCCCTGCAAATTTAAGTATCAATGCAGTGAGGGGGTAGGAGATGAGCACCCCCCAAAAGTACCCCACCCCCTGCGCCGGGGGAGCAAAAAACCCAGAAAAAGCCTACCGTTACTGGCCGGTGGTCATTCGAGAAGAGTTTTGGCTGGGAGCAGCAGTGCCTCCTGCTCCAAACAGGCGTTGTTGCTGTCAATAAGCGCGATGACGCGACGGACTTCAGAGAGTTTTGTGCGTCTCAGGCTAGCTAGCATCGTTCGATTATTAGGCTTTTTGAGAATGCTGCGGTTGGAAAAGCGGACAAACCGTTCAGGGAGGTCATCCGGGAAATGCAGGCGGACACGAGCGCCGAGGCGAGTGCGCAAACGCGTGAATTCATCCATTCCGACCGGGTCATAGTCGGGCAGGTGAATCAACGAAAAATCCGCCGCGGCAGTCGCCTCAAGCCAGTCAATGAGGCGGCGGGAGATGCGTCCGCGACGGGACCAAATGACCAGGCCGACAGGCAAACTTAGCCGCTCGAATTGAGTGAACACCGCCGGATTTTCGACTACGGCGCAATTTCCACGCAGCGCGTAATGATCGTCCAGTAGAAATGAGAAGACACCGTGCTTGGATGACGCCAGCGCAGCTCCGACTGGTTTTCCGTCCTTGAGCAGTGCCTGTTCCGACCATGCCCGAACAGAAAGGATTTCCGGCGTGTCACTGATAAAGGTTTTTGAATCGCGGAAGCGGGCGACGCCCGCTGTTCGGCTCAAATGATTATCATTAATCGGGATATTGGTAAAAAGGCGCTGGAGGAACTGCCGGAGCGCTTCGTCGTTGCGGACAACCAAGCACCGACCGGCACCGGAGCGCTCTTCGACCACTACCCCCGCATCAAGCAACGGCTGGAGGGTTCGAAGCAGGGAGGCGCCGCACGTTGTTTTGGCGAGGCTGCCCTCTTCGAGGAGACTCGTTATGCGTTCCAGTACATTTTCCTTGGTGGTCATCGCGCAGCCTGCTGAAGCTTAATCCCAATACGATGCTGTTGACGCAGGACAATTCTGCCTTGCCGTGGCTGGAGGAAATAAAGGGCGTCCACTTCGCTGACAGCCTCCGGGGCGGCGGTGATAGCGATGAATCCGAGTTGCCGCGCCGTGTGCAGAATCGCCTGGCGGTTTGCAGGGTCGAGCGTTTGAATTTCATCAAGGAAGAAGGGCACGGCACATTCATCACGGCGCAGTTGGTCTTTCAGCAACAGAAGATTGAACAGCACCTTGATGGTGATCGTTGTCCCGTGTGACTCGATGCGTCGGAAGTCGCGGTAGGTGTGGCGCTGGTCATCCGTGCCGGTGACAGTAAAGCCGAGGGTGAAAAGGGCGGTGAAACGAATCACTGGGTTGTCCTGAAGTTTTCGTCGGAAGTTTGTGATTGCGGATTCTTGCTGCGGATCAGCATCGAACAATCCACCCGGCTCAAACGCCGCCAAACGCTTGATCCAACTTACCAAGTCGCTATGCTCTTCGACTTCCAGCTTCACAATTTTGAGGTTGGAAACTTGAACTTTAGAGAATGCTCGGTTGATATCCATTGCCGCGCTGCGAACGTGGTCAAGGTTTGTTAGAACAAGATCAAACGTTGCCTTCAGTCCGTGGATATGGGCGTTCCAGTCGCGTGTGAGAGCTTCTTCTTTCTCGGCCAGTGCATCAAGCTCCGCTTGCAACGTGCCAACAGTTTCGGATTCATCCTCGCCATGGAATTCGTCGCCGAACAACTCCTCCGTCCGAACGAGAAGATTGACGATCTCGTCCGACAGTTTGGTCTGTTTTTCCTGCTGCCGGAGAAAAAGCGTAATCGAGTGATCGAAATCGTCCGGGATGCCGTCGGCTACACCCGGCTTGGTGGGAAAGCAAGGGAAGATGCAGTTATTGAAATTTTCTATGACCTTATTGAAATCTTCCTCTTGTTTCCGAATCGAACTTTCCGCGTCAGTTTTGGCTTTCTCGGCAACTCTATATTGCGAGGTAAGCTCGCCGATTCGTTCATTCGCACCGGCGATACTGCCCTCAATCTTCTTTAGCTCGACGCGGATACGCGGTTCGTTGGCTTTGGCTTTTTGATATTCCTCGAACTGGAAAAGTCGTTTCTCCTTTGCCTCAACCTCGATGCGCTTGGTTTTGCGTTGTGCTTCCAGCTTTTCGCGCTGTTCGATGGCCGCGAGCATTTCTTTCCACCGCTTGAGCGTGGATTGGTAGTCAGCCAATTGCTCGCGAGCCGTGTCCAGGTTTTCCAATCCATCCAGTGGCTCGCCAGCTTTGGGTAAGAGGAACGACACAGCACTGTCCCGATAAACTCTGTCGCGCGTTCGAGCCAGCAGACCGCGCAACATGACGAGCAATTCTTCCTGCCGCGAAATAGAAACGCCGTCCTCGCCCACAGGCAGTTCAAGCAGGTCACGGTTGAGGATGCGGAAAATGGTGTTGAGTTCGTCGTCGCTGAAATGTTTGCGGAGTGCGGTGACGGCTAGATGGTCAAAGCGTTTGATTGTTCTTTCTTTGTCCGAAACACGATCGCTAAAAAAGTCGACCCTCTGCTTGGCTTTCTCGCGCGACTCGCCCTCTGCGTTCGCGAGCTGCGTCTCAAGCGTGCGAAGTTCCGGCTTGAGATTGGCCAGGATTGCCCGCTCTAAATCTTCGGCAAAGCCGGCGAACTCTTTGTCCAATGCCTTCAAATCATCAAGGGGTTTCTCTAGCTTACCCTTTTCCACCGAGAAATCAGTAACGTCTTTCTGGCGGTCGGTTCTTTCATCTTCAAGTTCCTTCGCTTTACTTTCTTGTGAAGACTTCTCTTCCCGGAGCTTCGCTAGCTTCTCGGTATGTTCTTTCTCAAACCGCTGCCGCTTCGCGCGCAAGTCTGTCCAGCGCCAGACCAATTCACCGCGTGCCGCTTCGCGTTCGCCAAACTTGTCGACAAGCTGTTCCACGAGAGTTTGGTGCATCTTGAACTTCACCAACTGCTCGCGTCGTGTACGAATGCGGTCGTAGTCATCACCAAAAAGTTCGCGGGCGTCAAACGCCGTGCGGTCGGGCGGGATGTCAGCGAGCATCAGCAGACGGTCACGCATCTCCTCCTGGGTGATGGCGCTTAACGTGAGCAAGTTTTTTAACGTCTCCCGGAAATGGTAATACTTGTCTGGGTCGCGGAGTGCGACGATGCCAAGGCCGCGCCCGTCGCCATGCACGGCGGGCAGCAGCAATTCTTTCTGCTCCTGCGCGCTTTTGATGACGCGGAATTCTTTCAGGGCAAGACGGGCATTAACGTCGCGCGGTTCGCGGACTTGATTCTTCTCGCCAAGGAAGTCAGTGGCGGCAAACGGCCCGGCGTGGAAGAATCGCTCCGGGTCGCCACCGCTGGTCTTGCTTTGCCCACGCCAACCGATGACGCATTGGCCGGTCGCGCCGAGGCACTCGAAAATGATGTAGCTGTATTGGTTTGGAAAATAGAAGTCGCGCGTCTGCTCCGACGTGTAAGAGCCAAAGTCCATGTGCCGTCGGTCATCAATGTAAAGGAATTGAAGCGTGTTAATCAGCGTCGTCTTGCCCGTGTTGTTTGGCCCGACGATTTGCAGCGCGCCCGCGAGTTCGACCTCGGCGTAATCGTAGCGTCCGGATTGGATGAGGATAAGTCGTTGAGGTCCGGTAGGCATGGGGAATGAACTCAGGTTGCGGCTGGTTGGCTAGCATCCGGCTGTGCGGCTTGCGATAACTGCGCGACTTCAAGGCACTTCGAGAACACGCGGTGAAACGGGCGGAGAAACCGAAATTCATCTTCACCCAGCCCTCTGATTTTGACCCAGCCGATTTGTTCCATGCGATTCAGCAGGGTCCGCAAGTCGTCCACGTTATGCACGTCCACTTGCCGGAGCAACGAAGTATAGCGGTCGAGCGTGAAATGCGGGAGTGCCGTTACCAAAAAGTGTTGACCGAAAATGAATTCCTCAATCGGTTTGCCTTGGTTGGTCGCGTGGTCAATAATGATGTAAGAAAAGACGGCAATACGCGGGAGCGTGATTGGCACGTCTTCCAGGTTATCTGGCTCGAAATAGAAAAACTCTCGCTCGTGGCGGACGAGCGTAAGACCGAGCGCCGCGAAGTAACGGGCGTAATCGTCGAACCATTCGCACAACGCGGAGAACTCCGGTTCGTCGTCCGGGCCGAGATGGTAGCCGCGCTTGAGCCGGTCAAAGATGTTCCCGAGATGAGGTAGCTCGTTCATGTGGAAACAAGTGTAAGAGGGGATGCCTTGATTTCGCCGTCGGCGGTGTCGTAAGTGTGCCGCGTCCCGTCGGTGAAGGTAGCTTGAAAGTCTCGGTGAAACACCAATGCGGTGAATCCCGCGAGTACTTCCGATGTATCCCGGTCTGGATATTTCTCCAGCAGCCAACCCATCAAATCTTCCACTGGCAAGTCCCCACGCACGAAGTCGGGCAACGAATCCAACCACTTCAGGCGCACCAGCGCGTCAGGCTCTTCTTTCTCTGCTGCGAACTCCATGACGGGCGGCGGCTCGGGCGGATATTCGATAACACGCCGAAGCGCCAGCACAATTGCCGCGTCGCTCGGCACATTTTGAAAGCGCAATGCGGCCACGCCAATGAGATATTCGTTGCCCCACTTCGATAAACCTTCCGCCTGTAACTTCTCCAAAGCGCGGGCTGCGCCTTCAGCAATGAAACTCAAACGGCGCAACGATTCGTAAAGCGGTTGAATTTCCTTTCGGCATTGCGTGAAGACGCGGAGTGCGTATGCGCCCACAAGCCGCAGGAAGCGCAGATTGCGAAAAAGTGCCGGATGGTCGTTGACCAGCGACTCTTCGCGGGCGCGATGGAGCAGCCGTTCGGTTTCGTCAAATGCGGCGCGCAACGGCCCGTCGGCACGGACGATTTCAATCATCGGCTCAACGTAACGTTCCATCCAGTGAACGATCCGCCGAAACTTTTCGCGCACGGAAACATGCGAACGCTCCGTTTTGTAATGCGCCACTTCGGCAAGAATTGCGTGCTGCGTCTCATTTAGATCGGCATGGATGCGACGCAGCGTCTGGCTGATTTCCTCGAAGGCGAGTGTTACCTGTTGAATGTCTTCTTCGTCAAGCGCGCGGGCAAGGCGCTTGACGGTGGTTTCGAGCGATAAAACATAGCCGCGAATTATCTCCGGCGTGGCGGCATTCGCCTCGTTGAACAGATACGCCAGCAGCCTCGCGACTGGTTCAGCCATGAGGAAGAGTTCGCTGCCCGGCTCTGTGGGAACAAGAATCTGCAACTCGCGCAACCGTCGCCACGCCGTTTTGGGCAATTCCTCTCCGCTTGGATTCTCATGAATCAATCGCATAGCCTCAGATTCGGAGACTTCTCCACCTCTCTCCGCCAATCCACGCAACAACGATGCGTGGTTCGCGCAGAAATTGAAGAAGTTTTGCGGGTTGACCTTCATAGGGCGATGGCGACAAACCAAGTTAGGTACTGGTCCATCATGTCGCCCTCCCGTGCGCCGAATTCTACCACTACGCGCGGCCCCAGATCATGAGTTCGTTGCCAGAACTCCGACAAGCAGCGCAAGCTTTTCCCAATGCCGTGGATGCGGTTGACGTTTGCCAGCGCGAATGCCAGTTGCGTATGGCTCTGAGATGCAGCACAACTTGCCAAGGACCTGCCAACACCGCATACGGTAAAGGGCAGCCCAGTTTACTGGACATAAGTTGCCAAAACAAAAAGCTTTACAAAACAATCTGAATATGGTATATATATCACATATATGGCAAAGCGTTGCAATACGCAGCAGGCCGCTAAAGCAGCGGGTATTGCCGTTATGACACTGCACCGGTGGATGATGGGCAAGAAACTTAAGGCCCCCAAGCTGCGCATACGCAATGGCAGGGCTGTGCGGCTTTGGAGCAAAGTGGATTTGAATAGGCTCAGCAGGCTTAAGCAGGAAATTTACTGCAAGGGCCGGGGAAGGAAGAAGGGCTACAAAAAATAAAAAGTGGGGCGCTCCGGTGCTATCAACACCGAACGCGCCCCTAACCAAAACGACCGACAGAGGAGTCCAACATGGCTGTAAAGGAAACTAGCACTCAGGCACCATTCCCTCAAGTTGTCCGTGGCGCAGATCTAGATCGACGCGCTGTTTTGTACTCGCGAGTCCGCACGACCAATGGCCAAGATCCCGAAATGCAATCCAGAGAAATACGTGAATACTGCCAACGTCGTGGATGGCCGCTCGTCGGCGAGTACGTTGATATCGGCATCTCCGGTGCCAAGGAACGCCGTCCCCAATTGGACCGCCTCATTGCAGATGCCCACAAACGAAAATTCGAAGTTATCGTTGTTTGGAAGTTTGACCGCTTTGCCCGATCTGTGTCCCACCTGCTACGCGCACTGGAAAATTTCCGCGCTCTCGGAATCGAATTTGTTTCCCTGTCCGAACAAATCGACACCAGCACACCCACCGGCAAAATGATTTTCACCGTGCTAGGCGCTGTGGCGGAACTGGAACGCAGCCTTATAGCGGAGAGGGTGCGGGCTGGCCTGCGTAACGCCCGCGCAAAAGGCAAGCGCCTGGGCAGGCCCAGCAAACAGGTAAACACGGCCCAAATTGCCGCCCTACGCGCCCAGGGCGTGCCCTGGCGGCGCATTGGGGCACAGTTAGGGGTTAGCCCTGCCACGGCCTACGCTGCCAGCAAAGGGCGTTTGTAAAACCCCAGTGGCTAGCGTGCGGCAAGTGGCTCATTTAGCTGGGCCAACGCGGCCCAAAATGGCGTTTGCAAATCATGTGTTTTACAAACGGGTTAGGTACGCACAGGGAGCGCGGCATGCAGGCATTTTTTGTGACTAAACGCTTGGCATTTGGGAGCGAGATAATTACCTGGGGCCACGTGGAGCAACTCCAGACCTTGGGCATAACCCATGTGGTCAACCTTCTCAGCAACAAGCACGGCAAGAAAATCCATCAATTCAAGAACCTGCGTTTGTCGTTTCGGGACGACATGAAGCCACGCCCGCGTTGGTTCTACCGCCATGCACTGCGTTTCTACAAACGGGCAATGCGCAAACCAAACTCAAAGGTGTTTGTGATGTGTCGCCTCGGGATTTGCCGTAGTGCATCGCTGACATACTTCTTCTTGCGGGCGTCGGGATACGGATATGCACAAGCCGAAAACACCGTATTGCGGGCAAGGCCGTGCGCCAAAATCCGTCGCACCTACCGGGAATGTGGCGAGAGCTTCTTGAAACGCTCGGAGCAATAATGAAGCTGTTAGATGACACCCAGCGCGGTGTGGCACCCTCCCGCGATCCATTTAATAAGAGTAATCAGAAAGGATAAGACATGAGCTCTGAAACGTGTGAGTTCTATATAACAAACTGGGATGGACCAGTACAAACTCTAGTCGGAAAGGTTTTTCTGGAAAACGGTAAGAAGCTCCGGTTCATTGCAAAGAAGGGGCATGGGAATTTCATGAAGGAGATCAGGGCTGCAGAAACCGTCGTTGGAAATCACTTGTTTGACCCGGTCAAAGATCCTGAGGGCTGGTTCAAAAGTCTTCCCTTTCAGTACAGCGGAAGCATGGTGAGGGCGCAGATTGTCAAAACAAGTCGAAAGAAGAAAAAGTCTCTGGCCCGGAAACGTGGATCACGATCTCGGACAAAGGACATCAAGGGCGGAAAAAACAAGTAGGCCGGTCTGGCCACGGAGGTGGCAGAAATAGAAAACTTGATTCTCAGGTTAAGAAATTCGGCTTGGACGAAATCAGAAAGGTTAAGCTAGACGCACCGGACGGAATGGAAGATTAAGTCTCTTTCAGCTCCACCGCCAGCCCTGTTTGTGTCACTTCATTGCTTGTAAATTCCTCTATCAAGCCCGCGCACAATCTGGTTCATCCGAGTTTTGAAAACGCTGCAGATGCGAAGCAACGTACGAACGGTGATCGGTCGCCCCGCTTCGATTTGTTGCCAATGACGGGCGGAAAAACCAAACGAAATCATATCCTCTTGGCTGTATCCACTCTTCTTGCGTAGTTCCCGGATACGCTGTCCCAGCGATTTGAAGAACTTCTGCTCGTCCACCACGTCGCAGGTTTTACTGTTGCACGAGCAGAAACACCACGAGCAGATTAGCTGTGGATATAAGGGACGAGCGGTAAAATTGTTCAGTTAGTGAAGATGTGATGGGATTGATCCACCAATTCGGTGAAATGTGGGCACGAACCCCTAAAAACATTAAGAACATTATGGCTGCGTTGAAAAACGGCAAATGCTTGCAGGGAGTCTACATCCTGTATGACGGCTCGACCCCGGTCTATATTGGAAAAGGAAATATTCGAGACCGCCTAACGAAGGCGACTAAGAGCAAGCGGAGGAAAGACTTCTGGGATCACTTCAGTTGGTACGTCATTAAGGACCAAAGTCTGAGACATGATGTAGAAGTGCTCTTGCTTAGGACGCTTCCTCCTTATCTCCGATACCTTACCAGGCAAAGTGGGAAATTTACGAACGGTCACTCCACCGACCAAAAACCGGCAAAACAATGTGCGGAATACATCACCCGCAAGAAGGTCATAAGGTCGAGCAAGTAATCCGGGAGGATGCGAAATGGCAACCCAAGTCAATACGACGGCAACAACGGAAACCAACATCAAATGTCCGTACTGTGCAGAAGTGATCGCTGCCGCAGCCAAGAAATGCAAACACTGTGGAGAGTTTCTTGACCAGACTCTGCGGCAGGAGCGGATGCCGACTCCGGTCCCCCAGCAACGGACATGGAATCCCGGCACTGCTGCCGTTTTGAGCTTCGTTATCCCGGGAACCGGCCAAATGTACAAAGGACAGATTCTCGCCGGACTGTGCTGGCTCGTAGGCGTGGGCGCAGGTTATCTCGCGTTCGTTGTTCCTGGTGTATTCCTGCATATCGCTTGCGTCTACAATGCGTATTCTCATGATCCAACTAAAGCCAAAGAAGCCAAATCACTGGCCGCTCAGCCAGCCCGTGCGCCGTACGACCCGCAAAAACATTTCTCGTACAAGTTGGGTCGCGTTTTGAGCCGCGTGACAACTCCAACTACTCCGAATGCCGTAGCCAAATCTTCTGTTCTGTGCTCTTCTTGTGGAAAATACACTACTAGCAGTACTCCCTTCTGTAATCGCTGCGGAAAGCGACTAGCTTAGGTTCCAGTTCGCCGTTTTTTCCAAGGATCAATGAGGACACCCCGGCCTTCTAACCGCCCTGCGCAAATAGAAATATTTCTAGCATCTGGAAACGAGGCCTGCCGAGCCGTTGGAGGGCCGCGTCCGGCGCGCTAGATGCCGGTTAAGGCAACGGACCGAAAGTCTAATGGTTGTGCGCCGCCCTTCAGCCGGAAAATGAATGCGGGAGAAAATCCTATGGCATGGTTTTATGAAATCCGCGATTCAAACAACGTTGTGACGAAAACGGGGAAAGGTTTTGCTACGCATAATGCGGCCATAGCCGCTGGCAGAAAAAGGGCCAGAGAACTGAAAGCTTCAGGTTCACTGCCGGGTGGCGGAGTTGGGACTGTCGGAACCGGACAAGATTCCGAAGTGCTGCCTCGGTAAGCCGCGTTCAACAAAAAATCGTTTCACCTGAACCCACAGAGTTACACCTGGAATGGAAGCAGGGTTAACAGATCACATCTGGACTATTGGGGAATTGCTTGAGGCAGGAATATAGTGTACTTTACCAGCTTGAGGCCTGATTCACGGTCGGGCCACGCAGCGCCACGCTCAATAAAATCTAC
>Ga0137396_10002333_pt1 | contig 10347 bp, 9 predicted proteins | sample czc16metaG_FD_108284 | JGI IMG/M metagenome (GOLD analysis project Ga0137396, IMG submission 108284) | Vadose zone soil microbial communities from Angelo Coast Range Reserve, California, USA - czcobulk3.16 metaG | ecosystem: Environmental > Terrestrial > Soil > Vadose zone | place: USA... | reverse complement strand
CGGAGACCCCGCACTCGTCTGGAGTGCTAGGTACAACGAATTCTACTATACCAGCATCGGATTCTCGAACGACAACTGCGCCAGCGGAGTATTTCTCTACCGATCCGGCAACGGGCTCGACTGGACACGGCCCATCATCAATAGATTCAGTCCCACCCCCACCGGCGGCGGAGTGCGAACCGTCACCTACTATGACGGCGGAACTTCAGGCCAGAACTGCAGCATATTCAATGACAAAGAATGGATAGCGGTCGACAATAGCCCCGCGAGCCTATTTTATGGACGCATTTACGTCACCTGGAGCCAGTTCGGCCTCGACCCCACAGGTACCTTCGCTACCGTCTCACCGATCAAACTCGCATACTCCGACGACCATGGGGACACGTTCTCCAACGCCTTTGATGTCACTGGAGTACCAGGCAACCCGAACTGCTTGGCCCCAGCTGTTCCAACAAACATAGGCCAATGCGTCGAGGACCAGTTCTCCGTCCCAGTAGTCGGCACCGATGGTACTGTCTATGTTGCCTTCATCAACGACCAATTCAGTCCAACCAGCTCGCGGGACCAATACCTGGTCTCAAGAGTCCACCCGGGCTCGGGTTTCAGCGTCGACGGACCCTTCCAGGCAACATTCCCAGTCTATGACCAGGCCAACTTCGACTATCCAACACAGACCACTGGCGGACAAGGAAGATCCACACTATGCAACAGCAACTTCCGGCTCGCCGCCACTGAGGGCTTTGCGATCAGAGTGGACGGGACCAACGCAGCCAAAGACAAGCTCTACATTGCGTGGGCAGATGATCGAGCCCATGCCGGCGAGTTCGCAGGGGTGGTAGTGGACGCTTCTAACGGATACGCATGCCCAGCTGGCAAGATGACGGACAATGACGTGTTCATCATCAGGTCCGACAATCAGGGAACATCCTGGACCCCACCAGTACAGGTGAACCAGGACAAGGCGCCAGGCACGGTTAACAACAAAGACCAGTTCTTTCCATGGGTTTCAGTGAACCAGAAGGGCCAAGTAGCCGTCCTATACCAGGACCGACGCTACGACAACACACCGATCCCGAACAAGCTAGCACGTGCAACAGTCAGCACGACAACGGACATGGTCACATGGAAGGAGACATTGATCGCGCAATTCGCATCCAACCTTGACAATGCGTTCAGACAGGGTGTCTTCATCGGCGACTACAACAACAACCTCATAACAAACGATGGCACGATATACTCTGTCTACACGGGCGTAACGCCAGGCAAATTCGACAGTGACATATTCATCGCCATATTCAACTTCAACAGCTAAACCCCAAACTGCCAGCCCGGGAAGGCTGGCCCTCCCCTCTTATTTTTCTAATCAGACCAGCGGTTTAACCAAATGGGGTTTGGCGATCTTTCTCCTTGAGCGTAGGAAGATTGCCCCGACGGCGGCAGCGACAACTAGGGCGCCTATTCCTGAGTAGAATAGTAGCGGTGGCACACTGACAAACGACCCGGTTACTGTAATCGCGACGGGGATTGTGTGCGAGATCCCATTACTAGTTGCTGTAAGACTAACTGTGTATGTGCCCGAGCCAGTACCGCTTCCGGCTGATACAGTTATGATGGAAGTTGCATTCCCTCCTGAGGAAAGCGTGACTGATCCGGGGCTAACCGAGCAAGACAATGACGAGCTGCACGACAGTGCCACGGTGCCAGAAAAGCCGGTCTGGCTAGTGAGCATGAGCTTGGTCGTGGCGGAGCTTCCTGGACCGATACTTAGTGTGTCCGGTTTGGTGGAGAGGGAAAAGTCAGGTGAGGGGCCACTTGGGCCATACACCATCATCGGGATTATCTGAATCGCATTCGTCACCGGCAGGTATACGGTTGTTGCTTCCAGCCAGAGCGCGTAGTTTCCCGGAAGCGGCCCTTGAGTCCCGTTGATCGTAAGCGTCGCACGGGTTGTCTGGCCATCATATACCCAAAGGTCGCCTGGTGGGTTTTGGGAGACTGTGAAGCTTCTGTTTGACGGATAAGGATACAGGTCAACCTGCGCGTTGAACCCTGTCTGCCCTGTCAACGACACGGTGAGAGTCTGCAAAGAGCCTTCAGGGATGGATACAAGTTCGGGCTGTACTGTCATCGTGAAGTAAATTCCAGTGATGACCTGGACGGTAACGTTCTCGGCCCAGGAGAACGTGCTTGAGATGCCTTTCACATTGATAGTGTAGTTGCCCGGAGCAGTGTTCGGCGGCACTGTGACCGCCATAGGAGCGCTTGCTGCTACCATCACTGCCCGTACCGAGACATTGTTGCTAGGAAAGAAAGCGGTGGTTAGACTAGACTGAGCTGACATTATGACCGTCCCAGCAAAACCGCTGATACTTGCGAAGAGAAACTGCGTCTGTCCGGATGAGCCTCTCACGATTCTAAGTGCCGTATCGGACACGAAGCAGAATGATGGAGGAGAGCTAGCATACACAAATGACATGTCCAGCCAGTGTAAGCGCCCACCACTCTGCCCTGAGATTCTTAACTGCTGTACCTGACCAATATAGCCACCCCAAGGACAACCACCGACAATCGACAAGGTCGCATTGACGGTCCTCCCAGACACGAGATGGATCAGGGTGGTGTTGAAACTTGTCCCAAACGCATCGGCGGAGAGGCTCACGTCGCCAGAAAACCCAGTCAAGCTCGCCACGCTTATTCTAGCATGCGTCGCGACACCTGGCGCGAGCGACAACACAGTAGCATTCGCGCTCAACCTGAAATCCGGAACCGTCGCCGGAGCAACCGTAACATTTGCAGTAAAGCTCGTTGACTGGAAAAATCCCGTGCCGGAACCGAGCACGTCAATCATATAACTAGCGGGAGTGGTTGTGCTATTTCCCGAGACGGTGGCCATCGCAAACCCATTCGCTCCTGCCGGAACCGTTACGCTAGTTGTGTTGAGAGACACGCTCACCTGTTGGTAGGGATAGGCCTGCCAGGAGAGAGAAACCGCCCCACTGAAACCACCTTGACTGGTAATATTGATCACGGTGCTCGCTGATCCACCCATAGGAAACGTGATTGAGCTAGGGTTCGCCTTCATTGTGACGTAGCCGACTGCGTAAACAGGCCTAGTCTGGTGTGAGAGGAAAGAAAACGATAACGAAACAAGAAGAACGAGAAGAATTCGTTTCATCTTTCCAGGTCCTAAGATCCCCATTGTCTGGTCGGCTTCTTAAGAGAAGCCCCGAAGGGCCTGCGCCTTCCTTCGCGGCATCCTTCTCCGATAGTTCTAACTATTCCCTGTTCTCCTCACGAGCCAAATGATCCCCACACCGGCCGCGAAGCTGACCAGCGACTCTATCTCTAGTCCGTCCAGTCCGGCTTATCGTCCCTTGGACATTGATACTCTCTACTACACGCGTTCCATCTACACTCTCCGCTGGTCTGTTGACAATGAGCATCTCTATTTCGAGACGAACATTACCGGTCGATACAATATCTGGCGCGTCCCGAGTAGTGGCGGCTGGCCCGTCCAGCTAACAGTCAGCGATGAAAAAACAGATCTTGCTGATCCCTCGCCTGACGGTCGCCACCTCCTCTATGCTCAAGACTATGAGGGTGACGAGAAACCGAACCTCCACCTTCTCGATCTGACGGAATACACCACACGAAATATCACCAACACAGAGAAGAGGGGTCACAGAGACATGAGGTGGAGCCCCGACAGCCGCTCGCTTGTCTACGCAGCAGAGCGCGACATACCCGGAACCTACCCGATCTTCCACCACGACCTGGCAACTGGGACGATAAAGAAGATCATCAGCAGCGACACGGGCGATTGCGAGGCTCTCGAACTGAGCCCTGACGGGAAAAAACTCGCCTTCTGCCGGACAAGAAACTACCAGTACACCGGTGTGAGCGTCCACGATTTGGAGACGGGACGAGAGATAGTTCTCGCCCCGATAGACGAGCGCTCTACCAGTTTTGTCGGCGGTTGGACCCGCGACAACAAACGCGTCTACGTCACAAGCAATGCCAACGAGAAAGGAATGGACGCAGTCGCCCTTCTCGATCTCAAAGAAAACGGCGAGTTCCAGTGGCTTACCCTCCAGGACTGGGACAGTTCTCTGGTCGACATCAGCCCGACGGAGGACAAGTACGCGTACATCGTCAACCGGGCAGGCAATCTCCATCTCTACATTCGAGACTTGAAGGGAGAGCAAGAGGAGATACCGCCCGGTCACGGAGTTATTCGTGCCGCCGAGTTCAGTCCAGACGGCAAACAGCTCGCGATACTACACGCATTAGGTGACAGCCCTCATGATATCTGGGTCTATGATCTCAAAGCCCGATCCCTCAGACAGATCACCTACTCGCTTGTTGGCGGCTTGAACCAGGACAACTTCGTCCAACCACACCTGATCGTTTATCCCGCTCAGGACCAGACGCCTATCTCCAGCTTCCTCTACATCCCCGCCAACATCAAACCCGACCGGTCACACCCTGCAGTCGTCTATCCACACGGCGGACCTCAATGGCAGCACGTCAACAGCTGGTTCCCCAACATCCAATACCTGACGAGCCATGGTTACTTGGTCATTGCGCCGAACTATCGAGGATCAACCGGGTATGGACGCGAATACATGGAATCGCTTCGCAAAGATGCTGGAAGAGGAGATCTCAACGACCTCGTCTCCGCAGTCGACTATCTCAAAACAACGGGTTATGTTGATCCGAAGAGAATCGCGATAATGGGCGGGTCATGGGGCGGATACCTCACACTAATGGCGCTCACCAAGACCCCTGAAATATGGGCCGCAGGCGTCAGCATCGTGCCTCTCGCTAACTGGTTCACAGCTCACGCGAACGAGGATCCAGTCCTCCAGAAAAACGATGAGTGGCTGATGGGCAACCCGGTACAGGATCGCGAGCTCTGGCACGACCGCTCACCAATATTCTTCGCCGACCAGATCCGCGCACCATTACTCCTACTCGCTGGCCAACACGACATCCGGTGCCCTGTAGAGGAGACACAGCAGATGGCCGAAGCAGCACGGAAAAACGGAGTAACAGTCGAGGTCAAGATCTACGAAAACGAAGGACATGGATTTGTCCGTCGGGAGAATGAGATAGACTCGATCAAGAGAGCGGCAAGATTCCTTGACACCCATGTAGGGCAACGTCCTTGAGCCGGTATGACCTAAGACTGTAGAAAGATTAAAAGGGGAGAGAGGATTGGAATCCTCTCAATAACTACTGTTCTGTGTTTGTCGTATCCTGTCCGACGACGATCGTGCCCTGCATCCAGGCGTGGAAGGCGCACATATAGTGAAGGGTTGTACCGGTCGGTGCAGTGATACCGATCTCCAGGCTCTGTCCTTGTGTTATGAGGAACGAGTTTCCTCCATGGAAACCAGCAGGTTGTCCAGTGACGTTGGCGATCGGATTCGTTGTAGGTCCGCCTGGTCCCTGTGGGAAGTGTGCGCTAACAATGTTGAAACATACGGTTCCCGGCCCACCGCACCCGAATACTTCATCAAAAGTGGTCGGAAGTTGTGTCGCGTCGACGAGGCTTATCGTGTGCTGACAGTCAGTACAGGTGCCCGTGTTCAGAAATGTTACCATCTGGCCTGGTCTGACGTGTAGCTTCCCAGTACCGAAATGGTAGGTGCTGAATATGATCGAGTTGATCCTAACGCCGTTTCCTCCCGATATCTTTACTGTGGGACCGGTGGAAGAGGCCAGGGTTGGGCTCAGCACCATCGTAAGTATTAGCAACGCGATCGTGTAGGGTACGATCTTAACGAATTTTCTCATTCTCAAACCTCCCTTTGCATTTGGGGTATTTCGTCTCACAGCGTCCCCCCTGGACGCTCTGAATCAAGTCGTATTCATTCAATATTGCCGGTAGCCTAGGATTGAAATCTATAACCGGCATACTCACACACGCATACGCGCTTGGAATTTAACACAATATTCAGAAAACCAAAATTCTCGAAACTCGATATTCTCGAATTACGACATATCCAGGCAACTCTTCACGCGAACGGGATCGCTTGCAATAATTCTAGCGTGATGATGATCGCGCCGAACCCGACCAAGAGATAGTTCATCTGGTCCTTCCTGATGACTCGCCATCCGAGGACACCGCCTACGGCAAGCATTAGTCCGAACCAGGCGACCAGTTGGATGATGAATCTCACAACCACTGCTCCAGACCTCAGCCAGCCAGGAACAAATCCCGCAATCCCATCATAGAGAGCCAGAACTATTGCGCCTACTATTACGCCGATGAGGAACCAGCCAAGGCGTCCAGTAGAGGCCAATACCATTCAACGTTTTGCAATGGCGTCTTAGGTCTTTAATCACGTGTGACCGTGGGCCTATGAGATATCGCAAACTGAATCCAATAGCGGCTCGAGACGAGTCCCGCCTTGGACCTGGAGCTTTGAGAATACTAGTTGTCCGGCTCGTCTAGTTCTGCTTCTTCCTTTTCCTCTTCGATCATGGCGAAAACATCGTCCACTATCTCGAAGAGCAATCGTGTCTCCTCATAATCCTCCGGAAGGACTGGAGGGTTGACCTCGACTCTGCCATTCGCGTTCAGTGTGAACCTCGTCTTGAGCGTAGACTCGGCAAGCTTCTTGTTAGCTCTCTCCCACCATGTATCCGATTTCTCAGCTGCGTTCAACGCCTATACACTTCTCTAAGAGCGGTGTTGAATTACGGTAAGAAAAAGGTTTGGCGGCACGTAACAAGTCAGATTCTTAGACTATGATCTAACATAGCTCTCTATTCTAGCTTCGAGTCCTTTCTTGACCGTTGGCCATTCGCTGGGAATTATCGAGTAGAGCATCGAATCGCGGATAGATCCATCTGGTCTTATGCCCTGATTCCTCAGTTTTCCCTCGAACTTCGCTCCTAGCTTTACAATCGCCCGTTGCGAATGAGCATTGTTAGCATCTGTCCTCAGTTGCACACGCACTGCACCCCAGTCCTCGAACGCGTGTTTCAAGAGAAGGAGTTTGCACTCGGGGTTTACAGCAGTGCCCCAGACATCAGGTGAGTACCATGTGTAGCCGATTTCAGCACTCTTGTGCTTAGGAAGTATCCCGAAGTAGGCTGTGCTTCCAACCACCATGTGATCTCGCTTGAGCACGACAGCGAACACGTACTCCTCATTCCTGCCTTCAGCTTTCAATCCATCCGCGATCCGCCGATTCACATCCTCTCTGGACTGTAGTGGTGAGAGCATCCAACCCCAATCCATCTTCCGGGCAACCTCCGTCAAGGCTGAGGCATGATTCTCTCGGAGAGGCTCTAACCCAACGAATCTCCCATCAAGCGCGACAGGCCCGAGAGAGGTGCTGCCCAAACAAAACTCGACCAGACAGTCGTCAGTCAGAGTTGGAGACGGACGGGCTCTCGGCTATGATCTCGTGGACCTCAAGCTTGCTAGGACCAGTGAACGCCTCCTTCGGCGGCGTGTTCGCATGAGCATCCATAAACGCCTGGCTCTCAGTCCACCGCTCGAAATCCTCGTTCGACCTCCAACAAGTCATCACACCATAGTGGTCTCCCTTCATCGGTCGTAAGACCTCTGTTCTGATGAACCCCGGCGACTGTGCAATCGACCACTTCCGCTGTTTCCAACGGCGCTCAAAATCTTCCTCCCAACCCTTCGCCACCGGTATCCTGTTCGAAACGACCAAGACCATGAAGCAACTCCCCCCCGAAGTTCCTATTTTAGCAATGCAGGGTTAGATCACGACTGTAGAGAGGCTTAAGCGAAGGTGGCCTTCCCAAAATCAACATGGCGGCTGCTCTATCGCTCAAACGATACGAGAAGTATGGATGGATCATTCTCTTCATCTTCTGGGCACTACACCTAGTCCTGTCCGCACGCGATTTTTTCCCCAGCCTGCAGGATCTATGCCTCGGATGTCTTCCTGGCGCACAAACCCCGTTGCAATCTGTCACGGGTCTGACTTGGAGTCAGCTGGTGTCCTCTGATCCAAAATTCGCCGGCTTCCTGACTTCCACTCTAGTCGATGATGGTATTTCCGGCGTTGGTCTCGCAGTCTTCGGAATGGTCGTTTCCTTGACGGGCTACAGGAAGGGCGAAAAATGGGCGTGGTATGTTTCATGGTCCATGCCGATCGGTATACTTGCCGCACAGCTCAATGTATACGCCCTCACGGGGTCCACGTTGATGATCTATCTCGCTACGGCATTCACTCTCACGTCGCTTCTGGCACTTTTCCTTCCATACCGACAGTTCTTCCCACAGAAGCCGCGTTGCTAGTATCGCTGTTTTAGAGCCTGCTCAATCCTCTAACCGTTCGTCTGGCCCTTGATAATTGGGGTGCCTTGGGACGAAGGGAAGTCCCAGTGTAGCGTGCGGGAAAGTCCGAGCACGTGTCTTGCTTCCTCGTTAGTCACTTCTTGAAGCATGTTCACAACTCCTGTAGAGTGTCAAAGGTCTGCTTGACTATCTTAGGGCTCTCTTCCCACCGAAACGTTCTCGATATGGGACGAGAATCGTGATCTTAAGACCCCGTCGAGTTTGTCCGCCCACTGCCTCATGTAGATTCTCTCGAGTCTCTGCACCATTCCCTCTTCCACGTACCGGGCCAAGCTTCTCTGCTGGAACTTCACATGTAACACCTCGTGGATAAGGGTGGAAATTGCTGCGGTCGCGATCTCACCAATAAGTTTCCTCTTCGCGAGTGAAAGATCGTTAAGGCGAGTGGCGAAAAGTTCTGTGCCCTCTCGTCGGATCCTGTCTTTGCTAATTCTCAACGGGTAGAGGCTGATCTGGGCGAGAGTGTGACTGTAGCTTCCGTACAGGATCCTAGAAGGTTGTCGTCTCAGTTGTTTGGCTGGAAAGATCATGACCCGTAGGTCAATCGATCGGTCTGAACGAATGCCCTCCGCGGAAACAAGATTACTCAACAATTCTCTGATATCTGAGGACAGGATCAGCCCGAGGATGAAGTTGGCATATCCGAGGAAGAACTCTCGCTCATAATGGGGAAATTTGACCAGCACGTATTCAGGGGGCTTAGCCAGTCGTGCTCTTATCCGGATTTGAGAAACGGCGCTCAAGCTCTTCTCTCCATGTTTAACAGGTCTTTGAAAGATCTACAGTTTACCGTTCTGATCTCTAGGGTCCAGTCGCAGATCAGTATTCACGTGCAATCTCTCTAACTCTCTTTTCAATCTCATCCCTGATCCCCCGGACCTCTTCAATCAATTTTCCCTTGGGGTCGTCCAGGTGCCAGTCGATCAGTTTCTTTTGCATCGCTGCGAGCATTGGCCTAGGACAGGCTTCTTCGACCGAGCAACCCATAGTGACGACGAGGCGAGCACTGTTGATCATGTCGGCTGTAAGCATCTTCGTCATTCTCTTGGAGAGATCTATTCCCAGCTCTCTCATCGCCTCAACCACCACGGGGTTGACATGGCTGGAGGGAACTGCGCCGGCGCTGGAAGCTCTCAATCCCAGCTTCTCAGCAAACGCCTGGGCCATCTGGCTGCGTCCTGCGTTCTCGACGCAGACGAATAGGATTTCTCCCTTCGAGCGCACCCTTCATCACTTGGAGACGAATCTCCGTGAGACGACTGGACCATCGATCCTAAAAAACGCCTTCTGATCCCCAGTTCCCCTTGGGCCACGCATGAAAGCGATTGTTTGCCCGAGATATGGGCCTCCAGAAGTCCTTCAGCTCAAAGAAGTTGAGAAGCCTACTCCCAAGGACAATGAAGTGCTGATAAGAGTGCACGCGGCTTCAGTAACAACAGGAGACTGTGAGTTCCGAAGTCTCAAACTTCCTCTAGCGTGGAAGATCCTTATCAGAATAGGATTCGGGGTCAGACGGCCAAGAAAGAAGATACCGGGGCAAGAGCTGGCCGGGGAAATTGAATCGGTCGGCAACTCTGTAAGACTCTACAAGAGAGATGACCAGGTGTTCGCCGCAACTGGTCTTCGTCTTAGTGCTTGGGCCGAATACTGCTGTCTGCCCGAAAAAGGGTTGATCGCCATGAAACCGTCCAATATGACCTACGAGGAAGCCGCCGTCGTCCCGGTCGGGGGACTTCACGCGTTGCATCTTCTCCGAAAGGCGGACATCCAGAGGGGGCAAAAGGTCCTGATAATTGGTGCTGGGGGAACGGTAGGGACTATTGCGATTCAGCTTGCAAAATCATTCGGAGCACAAGTAACCTGCGTGGACACTGCGAGGAAGCTAGACATGTTGCGCTCGATCGGTGCAGATCATGTCATTGATTACACGCGAGAGGATTTTTCCAAAAGCGGAGAGAAGTACGATGGTATTCTTGATGTGATGGGCAAGAGTTCGTTCT
>Ga0137396_10002332_pt1 | contig 10350 bp, 10 predicted proteins | sample czc16metaG_FD_108284 | JGI IMG/M metagenome (GOLD analysis project Ga0137396, IMG submission 108284) | Vadose zone soil microbial communities from Angelo Coast Range Reserve, California, USA - czcobulk3.16 metaG | ecosystem: Environmental > Terrestrial > Soil > Vadose zone | place: USA... | reverse complement strand
TCGTAACTGGATGACTGATTGCCATTGTACCAGCGCCCGTAGAGAAAATCGACGTCCCGCCCCTGGGCGTGGAGGTGTGAGATGCCTGTGACTAGAAGGAGGAATTCAATCCGCGGCCGCAATCGCGGCGTGCTCCTCTGACGCGCGGGGCGCCATGTGGTGGGAGAGCAAGTGTGGCAGGCGCCGCATGAACCGAATCCAGGTCCAGAGCACGGCGAACCCGAAGACGAACGCGCTGAAACCGGCGAGGATCAGCATGACGACCGGATTCTGAAGCCGCAGGGCGACCAACGCACCCAGCCACAGGCCGACGTGCGACGCCGCCCACGCCCACACCGGTGTGAGCAGCCAGCCAAGGATCACGAGGAGATGCGCGAGCCAGCGAGGCATCCTTACGCCTTGCGGACGATCGCGCTGAGCGCGCGCCCTGTGAGCACGACGGCGAACCCGGCACCCGCCGCGACCGGCAGGTAGATGTGCAGTCGCGCGAGTGTCAGAATCAGCGCGACGGCAGCCGCGCCGACCACTACCGGCAGCGCGAGTGCGGGAATGGAGACCTCACCGCCGCGGCGCGCCCGAGCGGCCGTCACGATGCCACCCATCCAGGCGAGAAATGTCCCCAGCATCCACCAGATGGGGAGGTACCACCACGTGCTGCCTCCCGCGACGGCATCCCACGTCCACGGGAAGGCGTGCAACGGCCGCAGTACAACGATGTCGACTGCCATGAACACGATGGTACCCCACAGACCGATCGCTGCCGCACTCGCGATCCCCTGCGTCGTGCGCGACGTGGCGAAGAATGCGGGGAGCAACGCCGCGGAGACGCCGGCGGCGAGCACGATCAACGTACCGAGGAGCGACACGACGATGCCGGCGGGCAGGCGCCGAGATACCACGAGGAACGCGATCACAGCCGCGGAGGTCACCAACCCGACGATGGTCCCACTGAACAGGATGTGGCGGAACTCGGAGCGATCGGCGGTCGTCGCAGTGGTCATGCACTCCTCGAGGGTGGGTGCGCGGCTACCCGCTAATCTAAACGCGACACATTACGAGGCAAACACAAACAGAACCGTGAGATCCGTTACCGCCCAGGTGGCCAGCGCTCGATACATGCCGCCCTGGTGCTGCGTGGGAGTCCACGACGCATAGCCCATCAGCCACGGCACAAGCACAGCCAGCCACAACACCAATGGCAGCGCGAGGGCGAAGCCCTTACTCCCTACCCCGAGTATCACCGTCGCCCAGGTGAACAAGCCAAACGCGAGCAGCGTGGACCCTGCCGCGACCGCGAGACTCCTCCGCATACCGAGAATTAGCGCCAGCGTGCGATCGCCCCGACGGCGGTCCTCATCGAATTGATACAACTGTGTGAGTGGATAGAGCCCGGCAAAGAGGGGGCAAAACGCGAGTAGCACGATCCCATGCCCGGCGTCGAGCGGCCGGCCGGTGGCAGCCCACGCCGCGTAGGGCGTCAGCGTACCGAAACCCCACATGTTGATCACCCAATCGACGCCGGCCACCGCCTTGAAACGAAACGGCGGCACCGAATAGAGGATCGAAAGAACGAAGCAGATGGCGTACGCAATCTGAAAACCGGCGGGAAGTGTGAACGCCAGCAGCTGACCGGCGATCAGCAGCCCCAGACTGAAATGCAGCAAGTATCTCGGCAGGGGTGGAGGAGCATTCAGGTATCCGATGTCGCCCTCGTCGCGATCGAACACACTGTTGATCGCAAGAGTGCCGCCATTCAGGAAGAGCACCCAGATCACCAGAGCGCGGAGTGCGGCGGCCACATGCTCCCCGCGCAGCGCTCCCTGCACTCCGACCGCCAGCACATACCCCAGCAGCGTGTGTCCCGCCATGATCGGCCACTCGGCGGGGCGCAGGTGCAGGACGTAGGAGTAGAGGTCGCCCGGCAGCAGGCGATATCCCCATCGCCGCCACGCATTGCGCGTGCGTGCGTCGGTCACCACTTCAGGCCGAGGGCGCTCGCCGCGATGCGCAAGCCAACCAGGGTCAGGTCGGGGTGAACGGATTAGATCTCCTTGCAGAGCGGCGCCACGAGACTCGCGAGACCACCGGTTGCCACTGTGAGCGGTCGAGCCTTCGACGGCCACTCCGCTTTGATACGACGCACGAGACCATCCACAGCATCCGCGGTCCCCCACATCACGCCCGCACGGATGCAATCCTCCGTGCGGCGTCCGATCGCGCGCGTCGGCGGGAACAGCTCGGTCGCCGGCAGCTTCGCCGTCCTGCGAACGAGCTCGTCGGACGCGGTGCGCAGCCCCGGCATGATCACGCCGCCGATGAAGCGGCCCCCCCGGCCCACCCCCTTCGCGCCCCCACCGTCGGCGGTGATGCAATCGAAGGTGGTCGCCGTTCCGAAGTCGACGACGATCGTGTCCTTCTTGAAGAGCTCCAGGGCTGCCAGCGTATTGACGATGCGGTCGGCGCCAACCGTCAACGGCTCATCGACGTCCAGCACGATGGGAAGCGTCGATCGCGCATCGACCAGCACCGGCTGGCGGGTCGTGGCCGCGGTGATGCCGTCGCAGAGGCTTTGCGTGATCGGCGGAGCAACCGAGGCGACGATCGCCGCGCGAATCTCCTGTGTCGAATGTCCCGCCTGGGTCAGCTGCGACGTGAGCGCGGCCGCCCACTCGTCGGGTGTGCGGTAAGGAGTCGAATGCAGACGCCAATGCCCTTCGAGGCGGTCGCCCGCAAACAGTCCGACCGTCGTCTCGGTGTTGCCGATGTCGACCGCGAGGAGCATGGGGCCGCTAAGATAGCTCGACGTGCCCGTCGCGCACCACGCCCGAGCCGGCGTCGGTCTCGACAAGCAGTGCGCCGTCGGCCCGAATCCCCGCAGCACGCCCGGACAGCGGTGTTCGGATCTGACGGCCGCGCAGCCAGTCGCGGCGGGCGAAGGCCGCACATTCCGAATCGGTAAGCGGTGAGAGGTGAGAGGTGAGTGGGCGCAAGACGGGGATGAGACGATCCAGGACGTCGATGCGACGCACCCTCGGAAGCAACTCGCAGAGCGCAATCGCCCGGTCCGCAAGCTCGGCCGGAACCTCGTTCGCAACATTGATCCCTAGCCCCAAGGCAAGCCACTGCGGCGCATCGCCCTGCCAGCGCGCTTCACACAGGATTCCCGCGAGCTTGCGTCCGTCGACGAGTACGTCGTTCGGCCACTTCAGCGCTGCCTGCGCGCGGCCGAGTAATTCATCGACGACGTCGGCGACCACCAAGCCCGCGCGCAGCGAAAGGACGCCCGCATCCGGAAAGGGGGGCAGTACCAGCATCCCGAGCCAGACGCCGCCAACCGGTGAACGCCACGTCCGCCCGTCACGGCCCCGTCCCGCCGTCTGTTCTTCCGCGATCACGACGCTGCCGGCGGGCGCGCCTCGTGCGCCGAGGTCATGAACTGCGTCGAGACTCGACGCGAGCGAACGGAAGACGCCGCAATGCTCCACACCCCAACGGCGGGCGAGCACAGCGGCGGGAATACCGTCGATTCCTACCCGTGCCACAGCGCGTAGCCAATCGTGAGGACGCCGATCGCCCAGTTGTACGGAGCGAATTCATAGAAGCGGCCGCGCTTGAGGAGCGCGACCAGGAACCGGATACTCCACAACCCAGCCACGAACGCGATCGCAAAGCTGACGGCGAGCGGTACGGCACCGACCGCCGCGATGTTCACCGCCGCGTGCCGCCCCTCGACCAATGCGGCGCCGCCAATCACGGGAATCGACAAGAGAAAGCTGAACTCCGCAGCGGCCACGGGATCGAGTCCACCCCACAGCGCGGCGCACACCGTGGAGCCGGAGCGGGAAATCCCGCGCACGACCGCGGCCACCGCCTGCGCGCCGCCGATGCCTGCCACGATGGGTACGGTGGGCTCGCGTCTGATTCCCGAAAGCCCGCGGGTGGACCAGTTCATGAACCCGGTGACGATGAACGCGAGGCCAATGAACACGAGCGACGTCGCCGCTTCCTCGACCTGGCGATGAAAGAGCACGCCGATGATCCCCGCGGGTGCCGTGGCGATCGCGAGCAACCCCAACAGGCGCAGCTCCGCCGGCCAGCCGCGGATCGCGCCGATGAGCAGCTGCACGAGACGTCGCCCGTAGACCACGAGCACGGCCGCGAGCGTCGCGACGTGAAGCGCCACCTCGACGAACACCCCCGGCGCTCGCACGCCGGTCACCACCTCGAGCACGCGCAGGTGGCCGGAGCTCGACACCGGAAGAAACTCGGCAAGCCCCTGCACGAGACCGAGGAGGATTCCCTGCCAGAGCGTCATGCGACCTTTCCCGCAACGAGTGCGATCAGCCCGACCACCATAGCGACCTTGAGGAGTGCGCTCACTCGGTCCACTCTGCCGAGCAGCATCCACGTCGCGACGACCAGCACGGCCATTTGCGAGAGCAGCGCGATCAGGAAGTAGGCCCCACCGTAACCCGCGCTCCGTGGCAGCACGAGACTCGCCGGCACGAAAAAGAGTCCAGCCGCGGCCGCGACGACGAGCGCCGGCCGGCGACCGACGACAATCGGCAATGTGCGCCGGCCCATCGTGCGGTCGCCCGCTTCGTCTTCCGCGTCCTTCACGATTTCGCGGACGAAGTGCAGCCACGCCGCCAGCACCCACGGTACGACACCCGCCGCGGGCAGACCGACGGCGAGCGCGCCGTAGAAAGGCGGCGACCCGGCGACGACCGCCACGGCAACGTTGCCGACCACGGGATACGGCTTGAGCAGCGGTGAATAGGTCAGCATGACGGCAAGGGCGGCAAGGGCGGCAAGGACCTGGCTCCCACTTACCAATCCAGCGCACGTCAGGCCAAGCAACGTACCCGCGAACACGACGAAATCCGCGATGCCGCGCGAGACCTGGCCGGCGGCCAGCGGCCGCGTGGTGGGACGATTCACTCGATCCGCTGCGACATCGCGGATATCGTTCCACGTGTTCCCCACCGCGCCAAGCGCCATTCCCGAAAACGCCGCGAATATCAGCTCTTTCGGCACGGCGATCTTGCCGAGCGCGATCCAGCCGCCGGCGAGCACGCCGGCAGCGGCGATGAGCAGGTTGGGCCCACGCATGAGCCGCAGTACGGCTATCACCGGCCTAAGACTTCCTCGTAGAGCCGCTCGTAGCGCGGCACGACGCGATCGACAGAGAACTCGCGCGCGCGTTCGGCCGCCGCGCGTCTCATCCGTTCTTGCAGCGCGGAATCTGTGAGAATGCGCAAAGCGCGCTCCGACATTCCCGGGACGTCGCCCGGCGGCGCCAGGAAACCGCTCTCACCGTCCTTCACAACTTCGGGAATACCGCCGGCGGCGCTGGCGACGACCGGCACCGCGCACGCCATTGCCTCGAGCGCCGCCAAGCCGAACGACTCGGTCGCGGACGGCAGCAAGAAAAGATCGCCGCCGCGCAGCACGTCGCCGACGTCCTCGACTTTGCCGAGGAAGCGCACGTCCTTGCGCAGGCCGTTGCTGTCCACCTCTTGCTCGGCGACATCGCGATCCGGGCCGTCGCCCACGAGGACGAGAGTCGCGGGCAACGCTTTCCGCACCGTGGCGAAGATCTTCACGACATCGGTGACGCGCTTGACCGGACGGAAGTTCGAGACATGGACGAGAACCCGATGGTCCTTGGGCGCGAGTCGCTTCCGGGAAGAATCGTCTGTCGCCGGGTGATAGTCGGAGGTAGAGACGAAATTCGGAATCACGCGCACGTCGCAGTTGCCGCAGCCGAAGGCGCGATACGTTTCCTCGCGAAGGTAGGTGGAGACCGCGGTGACGGCGTCAGACTGCTCGATCGAGAACTTTGTGAGGGTGAAGTACGACGGATCCTGCCCCACCAGCGTGATGTCGGTCCCGTGCAGCGTCGTGACGATCTTGAGATCCAGTCCTTCGTTGCGGAGCATCTGTTTCGCCAGCCACGCAGTCGCGGCGTGCGGGATCGCGTAGTGCACGTGCATCAAGTCGAGCTGCTCGCGTTTGGCCACTTCATGCTGTTTGACCGCGAGCGCTAAGGCATACGGGGACGACTGCTCGAACAGCGGATACTCGAGCTGCGTCACCTCATGGAACGTCACCCGCTCGGCAAAGCCACGGAGGCGGAAGGGGCTCGCGTACGAGACGAAGTGCACGTCGTGGCCGCGGCGGGCGAGCTCTAAACCCAATTCCGTCGCTACGGCCCCCGACCCACCATACGTTGGGTAACACGTAATTCCGATTCTCATGTTGTCAGTCTTCGGTCGTCAGTCATCTGTTTCCACCTGCCAAGGATCTCGTTCGCCAGCGAGGTCGGTGACGCCGTGACATCGAGAACCCAGACGGTCTCACTCTGATGACGGACAACTGACGACTGATGACGCAGTTGATTTCTAAACCACGTCTCCTGCCGTTTCGCATAGCGTCGCGTCGAGACGAGAATGGCGTCGCGCAACGCAGTCTCCGGCAGCCGGCCTTGCAACATGCTCACAACCTCCCGGTATCCGACTCCGTCGAGTCCCGCGGCATCCGAGCTCACGCCGGCAGCGAGTAAGCCGCGCACTTCCTCGACGAACCCAGCGGCCAGCATCGAGTCCACTCGCACGGCCAGTCGCCGGTGCAACGCTTCGCGCGGCAATGTCAGGTGAATGTACCAGGGCCGCAACGCACCCGATTCACGCGCCACCTGCTGCCACCAGGAGAGCGCGTGTCCCGTCAGCAACGCGACTTCGACGGCGCGGGCGGCGCGCTGACGGCCACCACCGGGGAAACGCGGATCCAGTCGGCCGGCCCAGCGCGCGAGCTGGGTGCCTTCCAGGGCCTCCGACCACGTACGCAACTCCTCGCGCCGGTCTGCATCGAACGGCGGTTCGCGAAACAGCCCTTCGGCCAACGCGCGGATATACAGCCCCGTTCCACCGACGACAATCGGACGTCGACCGTTGGGAACGGCTTCTGCGATCCATCCGGCCGCATCGCGCGCGAACCGTCCGGCGCTGTACCGCTCCCCGGCGGTGATGAGATCCAGGCCGCGGTGAGGGACGCGCGCGCGCGTGGCGCGATCGGGCTTCGCGGTGCCGATGTCGAGCCCTCGATATACCTGGCGGGCATCCGCCGAGATGACGGTAATCGGGACGAGATCGGCGATCGCCACGGCGACAGCGGTTTTGCCGACGCCCGTAGGGCCGACAATGACTGGTGTGAGTGGTCGATCAGTCATGTAGTCACACGCTAAAGCGTGCGCTCGGCCAGCACTGTCCTTAAGGACAGTGTCATGCCGAGCCCATCCTTCAGGATGGGGATCTCCCAAACCGACGTTCCAACTCTTCTTTGGGTAGTTGCACCATCGAGGGGCGGCCGTGCACATCGTGGGCCGGCAGCGTTGCCGTGAGGAGCCGCACGACCAACTCGCGCATCTCGCCCGCATCGAGCGCCTGTCCAGCCTTGATCGCTGCCCGGCACGCGTAGGTCGCGGCGAAACGCTCGAGACGATTCTGCCAACCACCAAACCGTCCGCCGGCGAGATCGGCGACGAGCTCCTGTAGGCAGCGACCGGCCTCGAAGCGTGGATGCGGATTCGGAGCCGTATGCACCACGATGCTGCGGCCGGAGAATGGCTCGATCTCAAAGCCGACGCGCTCGAGCAGCTCGCGGTGCGCCTCGATCGCATCGAGCTCCGCGGGCTCGAAGTCGAGCGTCAGGGGCAGCAGTAAGCGCTGCGCCGGCGCGCCGTCGCCGGAGAGCTGCCGCATGACGTCTTCGTACAGGACTCGCTCATGCGCCGAGTGCTGGTCCACGATCGCGACGCCGCCGTCGGTTTGAAAAAGGATGTAGGTGTCGAAGACCTGCAAAAGGGGAGTGGGGAGTGGGGAGTGGGACGTGTCGGAGCCCTGTCGAAAGAGCTCGAGGGGGGTCCCGCCGCTCAGTGCGGTGCCCAGCCCCGCCCACGCGTTCCCACCTCCGATCGGCGCCGCAGCCTCGAGTGGCGCCAGTGCCCCGCGCACCGCCTCCTCAACCACCTTCTCCACGAAAAACTTGTCGCGGAAGCGCACCTCCAGCTTTGCCGGATGCACATTCACGTCGACCGCGTCGCCGGGAAGATCGAGGAACAACAAGAGAGAGGGCCGATCGCCGGGAGCGATCGTCGACCGATAGCCCGCCTCGGCGGCGCGCAGGATGAACGGGTCCCGAATCGGCCGGCCGCGCACGAAGACGTAGCCCTTGCGCCCGGCGGGCCGCGCCTGCGCCGGTCGTTGCACGAGGCCGCTCACCTCGAGCGGCCCGGCCCGATGTGAGACGGCGAGCAGCGTATCGGCCAGCTCGGCACCCCATAACGCGCGCACGCGATCGATGAGACGCGACGCGGGTGGGCAGTCGAGCAATTCCCGCCCGTCGTTGATCAGCGAGAAAGCAACATCGGGACGAGTGAGCGCGAGCACCGTGACGGCCTCGAGCGCCGCTCGGGTCTCGGTCGCGGTGGCGCGCAGGAATTTCCGGCGGGCGGGCGTATTGTAGAAAAGCGCGCGCACCGTGACGCTGGTGCCACGCTGGCGGGCGATGTCTTCGGGACGATCCAGCTTGCCGCCGGTGACGCGCAGCCGCGTGGCCTCGCCGTCATCCGCCGACGTCTCGAGCTCGAAGCGAGAGACCGAAGCGATTGCGGGCAGCGCTTCGCCCCGGAACCCGAAAGTCGCGACGCCGATCAGATCGGCGGCCGCGCGGATCTTGCTCGTCGCGTGCCGCTGTAAGGCCAACCCCGCGTCTTCGCGATCCATCCCGACGCCGTCGTCGCTGACACGGATCAGCGTCTTGCCGCCGTCCTCGAGCTCCACCCGGACCGTCTGCGCCCCGGCATCGAGCGCGTTTTCTACGAGCTCTTTCACGACGGACGCCGGACGCTCGACGACTTCGCCGGCCGCGATTTGATCGGCCACCTGACTGGCAAGGACCTGCACGCGCTCCCTGGCCACGAGACTCACAGTCCGGCGATCTCCGATTCGAGCACCCAGCCGTGAATACCATCGCCGCGGCGCACTTCCCGCCACGGTCCGTAGCTGCGGCCGACGAGCAGGGCGCCACCGGCTGGAATCGTCGCCGCGGCGCTCGCCCCACCGTACGGCGCATTGCGTACCGGCGCGCCATCCACGACGACGACGGCAACTGGCTGATCGCGGCGCACCATCTCGGTGACGCCTTGCCCAGCGGCCCCGGCCGCGAGCGCACCGAATGCCAGCAACAGCACGCGCCGCCGCTGCGCACCGACGGCCACCGTGAGCCACAGTGCGACCCAGCCCACCGCGGCCGCTATTCCCCACTCCGTCGGCGTACCCCAACCCACGCGCAGCAACCGTTCGGTGATGGGATCTGGCGCGGGCAAGAGATTGCGCGCGCGCACGATCGTCGGATCGCGTGGCGCGAGGCGCGCGGCGCGCGCCCATGCGGCGGTCGCTTTGCCGTCGGCGCCTGCCCGATAGAGCGTGGCGCCGAGGTTGTACCAATGCGCGGCGTCGCGCGGATCGGCGGAAGCGCGCGCGGCAAAGGAATCGGCGGCCGCGCGCAGGGCGCCCGCCTCATACAACGCCTCCGCGCGTGGGGATTGTACCGGCACGTCATGCCGTGCCCCTACCAGACCAATCCCCAATACCACCATCGATGCGACGAGCGTTCGCGGACGCCGCGCACCGGCGCCTGCCGGTCCGTCGGCGCCCAGCACGCGCAACACCTGCTCGATCTCCGCCGCCAGCTCGGCGGCATCACCGAGTCCTCGTGGCCCGTAGCGTGCCGCGCGCAACCGGTCGCGTAAACGCTTCACGTGATCGGCGACCGCACTGTCCACGCCCGCGGCTCGCAGCGCTTGCCCGAGCCCATCACCGTCGCGGGCGAAGGCGTCCGGGACGTGGCTCGTGAGCATGGCCAGGAACTCCTGCTCCAAGCGACCCAACCGCGTCAGCCGCGGGCCATCCCGCCGCGCTGGTTCAGCAGCCGCGCTCCGCCGCCACCGCCGGCGCGCCAACCAGGCGACGAACGGCGGGACAAGCACGACGGCGAGCCATCCTTGCCAGCCTGCCTGGCGGCTGAGGCGGTCGATGTCTCGCTCACCGCGACGCGACAAGAGCGGCGGCAGGGCTCGGGCCGCGCGTGGCTCCGCACCGGCCGCGACCGCGAGGCCGCGCGGGAGCGTGGTCGCCGTTTCGTACCTCCCGGCGCTCGCGTCGAAATAGGGATAGCGGACTTCCGGCAGCACGAAATTTCCAGAAGAATCGGGCACGGCCAGAAACCGGAACGTCTTGCTACCGGCGACCCTGCCGCCTTGAGCGGCGATCCGGACCTCGGTTTGCG
>Ga0137396_10002331_pt1 | contig 10351 bp, 10 predicted proteins | sample czc16metaG_FD_108284 | JGI IMG/M metagenome (GOLD analysis project Ga0137396, IMG submission 108284) | Vadose zone soil microbial communities from Angelo Coast Range Reserve, California, USA - czcobulk3.16 metaG | ecosystem: Environmental > Terrestrial > Soil > Vadose zone | place: USA... | reverse complement strand
TGCTGGAGGAGCTTGAACGAGTATGTGTCGTCGACCTCCAGCAAGTCGAGCGAGTCCAGTCCTCGCCTCAAGCCCGCCTGCTTCGCCGCCCGGACGAACGAATCCCGCGCGTATCCCACGGCTGTCACGTCGCCGCCGTCAAACCACGGCAGAGAGGAGTTCCACGCGACGCCGTCGATCCTCACGATCTCTTTCTTTTTCTTCCTCGCCCAGTCGGACGATGCCAGCACAATGACCACGGCAGCGTCGGCATGGGGGGCCTTGTCGACCCCCCGCAGCGGCGATGAGACTAGCTCAGTGGGCCCGGCATCGCCGCGCACAATCCCTGGCTCGAAGCTCGCCCGAGGGTTCTTCGCCCCCGTCCTCCTGGAACGCCTGATTACCGAATCGCAATCCGCGATGCCGAGTCCCGACTTTGTGAAGAACAGCCCCATCTCGAGCGCTGCGAGGGTGTCGCTGCTCATCCCGAGGGGGCGGACGAGTGAAGGCTCCTGGGCGAGGCTCTCTACAGCCTCCACGTCGACCACGTCGGCCGCCTTGCTGTGGGCCTCGAGGACCACCACCTGCGCGGCTCCCGAAGCGACCTGCATCACGGCGTTTCCAAGACCGGTTATCGCGTCTCCGGGAATGGTGCAGACCGGCCTCCCCGCCCCCCCAATCTGGTCAGGGACCATCTCGTCCGTGATGCTCCAGCCCTCCCAAAGGTCCTCCGAAGTGGTGACGAACGAACCCACATCCTTCCTGGGGTCGATCCTTGCATCCTCGTATGCGCGTGATGCGGCCTGGAACATCAGCTCGCGCGTCGATAGCTCAGGGACAGCGCGCCTGAAACCCGCGGCGCCCACCCCGACAATGCCGACCGCCGGCAACCTCATCCTACTTCTCGAATCCGCCACATCGATAGATAAGTTTGGCCCCGTTACGACCCGTTCCGGAGCCGCGCGAGGCTCCGAGGGCAATTCATTTACACCCACCCCACTCCACCGATGCCCATGGAGGAGGTCGAGAACGAGCTGCGGGAGAAGTTCGGCCTGAACTCCTACGAGGCCCGGGGCTACCTCGCGTTGGCCGCCTCCCCGATGAACCCGAAGGATCTCTCGACCGCGGCGAGCATCCCCATGCCGCGGATTTACGACACCCTTCGAGCCCTCGAGATGAAAGGCTTCGTCCATCAGAGGGGCGAGACGTACGTGGCCGAGTCGCCCACGGTCGCGCTCAAGACGTACCTTCTAGGATACCAGAGGTCCGTCGAGAAAGCCAGGGAATCCAAGGAAGCCTCGATGACCCGGATAGTCGAGCTCCTCCAACCCGTCTTGGCTTCCAAGGACGAGCTCTCCCAGGAACCCGTCCTCCTCAGGGGGATCGACGCGATCGCCGGAAGGTTCTTCGAAATACTCAGCTCATCGAAAGACGTCACGCTGATGGTCAGAAAGGCCCTGAAGGTGAAAGGCGTCTTCAGCGAGTATCTCGAGGCCTTCCCGCTCTCGGGGAAGCGGATTCGTCTCCTCCTCCCTCCCCGTCCCGGAATCTCTGAGCGCGACGAACGGCTTCTCTCGCGCTTGAAGATCCAGACGCGCTACTATGAGCACCCCGTCCTCGACCTTATGGTCGCCGACGAGCTCGACGTGGTGCTGGGGGTCCCCGAGAGGAGCAACGACGAGCCGTTCAGCGCGGTCGCCCTATGGGTGAGGAACCCCTCGTTCGCGAGGTCGACGAGGGCCGCCGTCGACGAGATATGGGACGAGAGCGCAAAGCGGAGAGTCAAGGCCTAGAAGGAGACCGTGATGGCCCGGACGAGCTCTCTCTCCGACCCGCGCCTCTTCAAGGCCGGCTTCGACCATATCAGGAAGAACGACCCGAAGCTCAAGCCCATCCTCGACGCGCGCGGGCTGATCAAATTCAAGACTCAGGGCGAGCCGTTCGAGTCGCTAGTAGAGTCCATCCTTTCGCAGCAGCTCGCCGGCTCGGCCGCGGAGTCGATCATCAAGAAGGTGAGGGGCCTGTTTCCAGAGGGGGTTCTGGTGGCCAGTCGCTTTCGCCGAATCGACGGAAAGAGGCTCCGCGCAGCCGGCGTCTCCCCGCAGAAGCTGACATATCTGAAGGACCTTTCGCTGCGGGTGGTCGAAAAGCGGCTGGACATCGAGGCCCTTTCCTCCCTCCAGGACGAGGACATAGTCCGCGCCCTCGACGAGGTCAAGGGCATTGGGCCATGGACGGCGCACATGTTTCTCATCTTTACTCTAGGGAGGCCAGACGTATTGCCTGTGGACGACTATGGGATCAAGAAAAGCGTTCAGCGCGTCTACGGGCTCGACGAGCTGCCGAAGAAGGCGGTCATCGAGAAGATCGCGGAGGGGTGGCACCCATACTGCACAGTCGCGTCGCTCTATCTTTGGCATTCGAAGGACAGCGCCCCACCACCGACAGAGGCCGGCGAACGCTCTAAAGAGGGGGAGAAGGTTAGGAAGGTTAATTGAGCGGTTGACCTGGTCTGCGCAGTTCTCATGAAGCTCTTCGGCCCTGAGCACGAACGAGTTCTGTCTTCCCTCTACGGGGACGGCGCGTCCGAGTTCGACGTCCTGCTCCGCAGCTTTTCCGCGGTTCTCGAGGCGAAGGTCCTCCCTCTCTCGTTGGGTCTTGACCAAGGGAAGGGGGACATCGGCCAGACCAGGCGGACCCTCTTCGAGCAGGGGCTCTGCAAGCTGTCGCATCCGGAGAGATACGGGGGGATGGGCCTCCCGTTCGGGGTGTACGCCCTTGCGATGGAGCTCGCGGGCGCGGCCGACGCCAGCACGGCGATGAGCATCGGGATTCACAACACCGTCGCGGACGCCGTCGCCCAGTTCGGGTCCGAAGAGCAAAGGCGCAAACTTCTCCCATCGCTTCTCTCAGGCGAAAAGTTGGCCGCCTTCGCGCTGACGGAGCCTTCCTCAGGCTCGGACGCCCGCTCCATGAGGACAAGGGCCGCTAAAGATGGCAAGCACTTTGTGCTTGACGGGTCCAAGATGTTCATCACGAACGCGGGCGAGGCCGACGTCTACCTGGTCTTCGCCTCGACCGGCGCGGGGCACAGCGCGTTCCTCGTCGAGGGCTCGAACCCCGGGCTCAAGGTCGGGGCGCAGCTCCGGGAGAAGCTCGGGATGCGCGGGTCGCATACGGCGGAGGTCAAGCTCGAAAAATGCCGCGTCGCTGCCGAGGACTCCCTGCTCGGGGACGAGGGGGCGGGTTTCGAATGCGCGAAGAAGCTCCTCGACTCGAGCCGCATCGTGATGGGGATGATGTGCGTCGGGATCGCGCGGACCGCCTACGTCAAGGCCCTCGCCTACTCGCGGAGCAGAGAGCTGTTCGGAAAGAAACTCTCCGATTTCCAGCTCACCAGGGAGAAGCTCGCCAACTCCGTCATCGAGATGAACGCCTCCCGCCTCCTTTGCATGCACGCTGCTAGGCTCAAGGAGCTCGGGCTTTCTTTCACGTCGGAGGCTGCCCAGGGGAAGGTTCTCGCGACCGAGACGTCGGCGAGGACTTGCGACGCCGCCATCCAGCTGCTCGGGGGTTACGGGTACGCGACCGACGATGTCCACAGGCACTGGAGGGACGCGAGGCTCCTCGCGATAGGCGAGGGCGCCTCCGAGGTCTTGCGCCTGCTCATCGCGTCCCGAGAGTTGGAGCCGACGGCTTGAACATCGTCGTCCTGGTGAAGGACGCCGTCGACGAGGCCGAGCTGCGGGCCGACCCTTCGGGGCATCCGATACAAAAGGGCGCAACCACCAAGATGAGCAACTTCGACAAGAACGGCGTCGAGGAGGCGGTGAAGCAGAAGGAGGAGCACGGGGGGACGATCACGGTTCTGACCCTCGGCGGCGCGGAGTCGAAGAAGGCGATGAGGGAGGCCATGGCGATGGGGGGCACGAGGGGCGTCCACATACTCGCTGAGCCCGAGGCCGCGCCCGACTCTCTCGGCACCGCATACTACCTCGCGAAGGCCATCCAAAGGATCGGAGAGGTGGACCTCGTGGTCTGCTCCGAAGGGGCCTCGGACACATACATGGGACAGGTAGGAGCGATGGTCGCGGAGTTTCTAGGAATGCCTTTCCTTGCTTACGCCAAGAAGGTCGAGGTCGATGGCGTAAAGATCACCTGTGAGCAGGGCGTTGAAAAGGGCGTGAGGGTCTTGGAGGCGAAGCTTCCTGCGGTCGTGTCGGTCTTGAGCGAGACGAACGTGCCGCGCTATCCGACCCTCCTGCAGGTCATGGTCGCGTCGAAGAAGGCCATCGAAGATGTCCAACTCTCGACCCTGAAGGAATCCGACTACCCGGTCACCGGCTTCGAGGTCCTCTCTGTCACTGTACAGCCGGTGAACAGGAAGAGGCTCATCCTGGAAGGCAAGCCTGAGGAGGCCGCGAAGAAGCTCGTCGAGGCACTGAGGCAGGAGGGCGTGCTCTAGTCGCCGCCGGTCCTCTCATACTCCGAGGACGTAGTCCTGGCCGGTGAGGTCTCGACGGCGGGGGTCGAAGTCGCGAAGGTGCTCGGTGTCGAGGCGGTCGCGATAGAGCTCGACGAGGTCAGCCCTGGGCTTCGCTCTTCAGGCAAGGTCTTGCTCGTGAAAGGAGAGAAGGTGTTAGAGGATGACGGAGACTTGGCGGCAACCTCCATCGTCGAGGTCGCGAAGGCAAAGGGCCTCCAGGCGCTGCTGGTTGGAGACACGAGGTTTGGAAGGGTGGTCGCCGCGAAGGCGGCCGCACGGCTGAGAGTGGGTTCGCTCGGCAAGGGCAAGAGGCTGCGCGCCGAAGGCGGAAGTCTTGTCGTCACGAGGGACGTGTACGGGGGGAAGTTCCTCGCCGACGTCGCGGCGAGGTTGCCATGCGTCGCACTGGTGCAGCCGGGGTCATACTCGGCAGCCGAGGGCTCGGCGGTTCCTGCGGAGACGATGACCCTGACCGTCGGAGACCCGAAGATCGTGGTCAAGGAGACAAAGCGGGGCCGGCAGGCCGAAGCGGGGATCAAGTCGGCGACCATCATAGTTTCCGCCGGTAGAGGGTTCGCCAAGAAGGACGACCTCCTCCTCGCGTCGGACCTAGCAAAGGCGCTCGGCGGGGCGCTGGGGGGCTCGCGCCCGCTCTCCTCGGACCTCGGGTGGTTGGGGGAGGAGCAGCAGATCGGGCTCACGGGCGCCTACGTGCATCCAAAGCTCTACGTCGCCGTGGGGATTTCGGGCCAGCTGCAACACGTCGCCGGGATCAAGGACTCCAAGGTGATCGTCGCGATAAACAACGACAAGGAGGCGCCGATTTTCCAGTTCGCGGACTACGGCATAGTGGGCGACCTCTACGAGGTGTTGCCCGCCCTTACGAAGCTTCTCAAGAATGGTTAGGGGCGAGCGGTACCCCAGAAGAAATCAAACGACTTCGTTCGGGGAGAAAGGCGACCTAGGCCTCGACACTAAGGGACGCTGAACTGCCCCGCCCCTCGGGTCGAGTTGCCCGATGAGTCGCTTCCGGCGGCTTCCACGTAATAGGTGCCGCGCTGCGGCGTCCCGGGCAGAGCGAACACCAACTGGTAGAAGCCGACGTGGATTCTGCCGAAAGTTCCCGTGCATTTAGAAGGCGCGGCGCCCGGAGCGCAGAGGTTGTGGAACGTCCCGTCGGGGAAGAGCACGGCGAACGTGGACCAGGAGGTCACGTCGTCGAGGGTCCCGTTCGGGAAGGAGGTCAAGATTGCGATGGAGACCTGCTGACCCGCGCCGACCACTGGAGGCGCCAAGACCTGCAAGCCCAGAAGCGGGCCTCTCGGGGACGGCGAAGCCGTGTAGATGAAGGTCGCCGTCGCGCTCTGACCTCCTACCGTCGCGTTGACAGAGTACCCTCCGGAGACCCAGCCCACGGAGGTAGCGGTGGAGAGAAGGTAGAAGAACGTCCCGTTCGTAATGCCGGTTTCGGCTTGGCCGACCTGGACCACGACCCCCAGGGGGTTCCTTGTCGTCAGCGCGATGCCCGTCGAACTCGGTGGTGGCGGATAGACGGAGCCGACCAGCGTCACAGTCTGCCCCTGAAAGTACAGGAGCTGGGTGGCCTCGAGGTTCATCGATGGAGCTCTCGAGGACTGCGACTCGTTCCTGGTGACGGTGCTCGTCACGGTGAGAGTCTCGGGCAGGTTTCCCGCGAAGACCTTCTCGGTCACGGTGGTGGTCTGTCCGCCAGTTTGACTCGCTGCCACGGTCCGAGTTTCCGTGGTTGTCATCGGCGGGCTCTTGTCCCCTATCAGCCCCCCGGAGGAGACCCCGACCGCGACCGCCCCCACGACGATGCCGAGCAACACCCCGAGGACAACGACGCGAGACAAGACGCCCTTCCTGGATTTCAAACGCGCCTAGCCAGGGGGGCGCCCGGTTCCGTATAAGGCTACGACTCGCTTAGGACCGAAGACCTCCCCGCCCTCTCTACCGGACTCATCCGGCTGTGACACCGCCCGTACCTGGCTAGACGGGTTTCTTGTCGACGCGCCTCCTGACTATCTTCCCTCCGCCCGCGGGCATCATTCGCAACACGTCGTCGACGCCGATGCTCACGTGAGGGGCTGCGTAAGGCCCAAGCTCGTGGAGCACCTTCTTCGCTGTGTCGGACGGCTTCTCCCTGCTCGGGACGATCGAGACGTGCGCCCTTGCGACGCGCATTATCGACTCCTCAGGCCCCGAGACCACCCTCCCCTTCTCGTCGACCCCCACCGCCACCTCGACCGGGTTCTTCGTCACGAAATTCTTCTTCCCCTTTATCGCGAACGAGCCGTGGGCCAGGTACTCGCCGCTGGGTCCCGCTGTGCTTACCTGGTCCGGGCTGACCCAGTACGCGTCCGCCGCGCCCAGCCCCGTCTTCCACGCGCTGCTGAACGTCGCGGTCGCCTTGGCCACTTCCCTTACCTCCTCGTCCTTCTGCTCCTTCCCGCCCTTGAGTACGAAGAAGGGGGAGCCGAAAAGGTCTGCGTGATAGACCGTGTCGCCCTCTTCCAGGTGCCTCCGGATCAGGGTCGTGTTGCTCTGCGCGTCGCGCCCCCCGATGGCGAGCTTCCCACCCGTGGTGAAGAACCACCTGAATTTCTCATACCATTCTCTCTTAGCCTTCGACAGAGGGATCGCCTTGGCGCGGGCTGTCTCGCCCTTTCCGCTCTCTCTCTTGAGCTTCGACTTCAAGCCCTTGACCGCCGTCTCGATGTCTTGAATCTCGCGCTCCGTCTTCTTCGCCCGGTCGAAGATCGCCGAGGAGACGGAGGCCTGCCCTTTCTCCGCCAGGGCGTCCAACGAGGCGAGGAGGTCGCTGGGCAGGGTCTTCGCGGCCCTCGCGATCTCCAGGGCTTGCTCCGTGTCAGCGGAAGCCCTGACGAGGGGCGCCAGCTTCCTCATCTCCGCTGAGAGCTTGGCAAGGCCCTCCCTCTTGGACTCGAGGTTGACGATCGTGGCCTTGTACTCCAAGGATCGTCTTTCGTGGGCGTCTATTTTCGCCTCTCCGCCGGCGTCGGCCCTCTCCGCCCGCGCGACGTTCTCTTCCTCCATGGTCAGGAGGTCGTTGGAGAACAGCTTGTCCAGCAGCGGGCTGAGAGTGTCCGAGGACTCGACCACTTCCCTGCTCTTTGGGCGGGTCACCATGACCTCGACCGACGACTCGTCGGTCCTGACCAAGCAGGGCCAGGGGTGCTCCTCTAGCCCGTCAATCATCTCTTTTATCGTCGCGATCATCCCGTCGACTTCCCTCTCGGGAATGTCGGTGGGGTCCTCCTGGTCGTGCGAGACGCGAGCGAGAATCTCGTCGACATATCTCCTCGGGATGGAGAGCCCCCGCCCCAATGCGCGGCCGAGTGTCTTCTCCCTCGCCAAGGCCTTCGTGAGGTCTTCCCGAGTGAGCGTCTCGATGGAGGCTCGGGTCTGAGGAGGCGGAGTGTAGGGGTGTCCCTTTGCTATCCTCCTCGCCTCGCTCCTGACGTCTCGGAGGGAGAGGGCGATCTTGTCTCCCGATCCAGTCAGAACGATGTTCCCAGGCGGCATCAGCTCGAGGACGAGCTTGAGCGGGCCGTCGTCTTCGTTTCCCTCGAACTGCAAGACGAGCACCCTGTCGAGGTCGACCTGCGAGACCGACTCGAGCTTCGCCCTCAGCAGCTGGGACCTTAGGGCCGTCGTAAAGTCCGTCGTCTCCACGCGGGCGGGCTTCTCGGTGATCCAAGCCCCTAGCTTTGGAGAAAGGACGAGGGATGACTCCGACGGTTCGCCGCCGGCTTGTCCGCCGGGTTTCCTCATCCTCAGGAGTTGGCTCTCGCCAATCGAATAGATGTTGGAGACGTACGCGCCCGCGAGCGCGGAGCCGACCTCCTTGGACAACACCCTGAACTCGAGCCCCGAAAGCGACGCTTTCGACTTCTCCGAAACCAACGACATCTCCTCTCAACCCGCGCCTTGTGAGTCCGGCGCTCTGCAAGTTTTATTAACCTACTGAGGCTCGGGTGAAATTGCTGACCTTCCAGAATCGAGTGATTTTCGTTGCCGTTCACTGACCTAGACAAGATCTTCTGGTCGAGGGCAGCCCTCGGGGCGGTCGGCGGGACTCTCTCGGAGCTCCTCACCGGGTGCCAGGTCATCGTCTCCGGCCCGAGCGCTGGGACATGCGAGGGGGGGCTCGTGCAGGACTACTCCACGGGCATCCTCATCGGGCTCTTCCTCTTCCTAGGCTCGTACTACTTCATCAAGCTGACCATCGGGAAGAAGTTCCCGAAGGCGGACCAAGGGAAGATCTACATGACGGGACTAGGCAGCTATGCTCTGCTCTACGTCTTCTTTTGGGTATTTCTGTACACGCTGGGAATCACTTACTTGAATCTTTGACGCGTTTGGCCCACTTGCCCAGCGTCTGAAGATACCCTTTGTCTAGGTCGTCAATCATTTCGATTTTTGGCAGCCTTTCGACCGCGCGCAATATTTTGTCCGAGTCGGCCATCTTGTCTGGCGTCCTGTTCTCCATCACGTTGATGATGCCGTTTATGGCCAGTAGCGCGCCCTTGCCGTACTCCGACGAGACCTGTGGCGTCATATGGGTCAGCCTCTGCCTGGCGTCCTCCAGCTTTGTGTGTATCAGGGACTCGATAATCACGTCGACTTCTTCTTTTATCATGCTGCTCGTGAGCATATGTCATGTTGTGTTGCTAGGGTTTGCTTAAATGCTTACCGTGTCAAAGACAGGTCGCCCCGACCCGCTTTTGTTGAACAGATGCCGAAATGCCGAACACGTAGCCGTCAGGCTAAGGGAGTGGGGTCGCCAGGTACCATCTGGTCCGAAACGGGACCTCGCAAGAGGATTTTTGAGCGTTTACGACGAAAGGACTCCTCCTTTCGTGCTTATCGAACGAGCTCGACCTTGAAATCAAAAAGCGGACCGCCAGGTGCCAACGAATCTGAAGTTCGTATCTCTGGTTCGAAGACGTTATATCGAGAACGCGACGAATCCGCCAGAAGTCGAGGATGGAGTGGTGAAGACCAGGGCATCGGAGACGAACCAGCGAAAGGGGCTTTATCGTCCTGACCTAGTGGCCGCCTTAGACCTCCCTAAGCGCCGTGATGCCCTGGCCGCCAGAGTGGAGAGTTGCGTGAGTCGGGCCTTTCACGCGATAGGCTCGAGCTCCGAGACCCAGGAGATCATATACTGGAACCTGTTGATGACCAAGAATGTCCGGCGGAGTGAGATCTTAGACAAGCCGGAGGAGTTCATCGAAGGCCTTCGGGCCATTTACGGAGAAGCAGGGACGGTCGTCTTCGAGCATTTACTAAGGCGCGAAATCGGGCGGGAGTTCGCGCTCGCCTCCGCGCTCGAGTTGGAAGCTATCAAGGAAAGAAGCACCCTCGATTTGCTGCATTTGATAGCACACGCCGCACTGGAATCCAAAGGCGACCCGAAGGCCTAGGCCAAGCCTGCATCTCACGAATCAGACGTCGGGTGCAGATTCGCTCCCGATTGGAACCGCCTCCGTCAGAACGGGGCGTCACGCGCCTTTGACGAAGACGCTCAGGCTCGTTATCGGCTCCGAGGTGCTGGCAGTAGGCCACAAGTAGAAGGTGTAAATCCCGTTTCCATAGGTCGATTCGAGCGCGCTAATTGAGAAGACGATGTTGAAGTTCCCGGCGGCCTCTTGCCACGTCTGCGCGTACGTGTAGTTTCCCGTGCTGCAAATGTACTTCGCGGGGCAGGGGGCGAATACGGTCGAGACCTGGACGCCCGGCGTGTAAGCTCCTTGGTATCGGCACGACGAGGGCTCATTGAGCTCGTTGAACTGGCTGCATGAAGGTAAGAGGTTCAGTTCGTTGAGGCCGATGTTCCCG
>Ga0137396_10002328_pt1 | contig 10365 bp, 11 predicted proteins | sample czc16metaG_FD_108284 | JGI IMG/M metagenome (GOLD analysis project Ga0137396, IMG submission 108284) | Vadose zone soil microbial communities from Angelo Coast Range Reserve, California, USA - czcobulk3.16 metaG | ecosystem: Environmental > Terrestrial > Soil > Vadose zone | place: USA... | reverse complement strand
GGCATGACTCCGGAGCGCCTGCAGGCCGCCTACGCCGAGATGCTCGGCCCCAAGGCGAAGCCGGTCGCTCGCAGTGCGGTCCTGGGTTCGGTCGCGCGCATGGACCTGACGGCCTTCGCCGCCCTGCGCCGGGACATGGGCGACTTCGACGGACTCTCCGCGGCGCGCAAGTACGGCGGGCCGCGCTTCGCCATCGAGGCCGAAGGCGAGGACAACCCCTTCCGCGCCTCGCACCTGCCCGGGACGAAGCGGATCGAGATCCCGGACGTCTCGCACTGGCTGATGCTCGACGATCCCCAGGCCACCAGCCGCGCACTCGAAGAGGTGCTTCGTTGAATCGAGCCGAGACGTTCAAGAGGGTGTGGACCAATCCCCTCGGCATCCGCGCCATGCTCTGGGCCAAGCTGCCCCTGGCCGCCTTCGCCGGGCTGCGGGTGCGCAAGCTCGACGACCGTGGCGCCCAGGTCTCGCTGCCCGCCGGGTGGAAGACGCAGAACCCATTCCGCTCGACCTACTTCGCCGCGCAGGCGATGGCCGCCGAGATGTCCACCGGCGCGCCGGCTCTCTACTTCATCGAACAGTCCGGAGCGCGGGTGTCCTCGCTGGTGACCGGCCTCTCGGCGAAGTTCACCAAGAAGGCCACCCAGGAATCGACCTTCACCTTCGCGGACGGTCCGGCGATGAAGGCCGCCATCGAGCGCGCGGTCCGCTCCGGCGAGCCCGTGGTGTTCAAGGCGCGCTCGGTCGGCACGCAGAAGGACGGCGCGGTCGTGGCGGAGTTCGAGATCGATTGGTCCTTCAAGCGCAGGACCGAGGCCTAGACCGGCGGTCAGCGCAGCCTGGCGAGCTCCTGCGCGATGCCGTGCGACTGCGCGAACTGCGGGTCGGCGGACTGGGCGGCGCGGAGCCTCTCCGCGGCACCCGCCTTGTCGCCGCGCCCGGCCAACAGCCTTCCCATCTCGTAGAGCGCGCGGGGCTGCCTGGGATCGAGCTGCAGCGCACGCGCGAGCGTCCGCTCCGCCATCTCCTGGCGGCCCAGGCCGCGCATCGCACCGCCCATCGCGGCCGCCGTCCGCGCGTCGTTGGGGCGCATCGGCATCACGCGGACGATGGCGTCGCGGGCCTCCTGGTACTTGCCCCGATCGAGCAGCGACTCGGCCTGCGCGGTCAACTGATCGAGGCCCTTCTCCAGCTCGGGCGTGCGCTCGGTGTTCCGCGCGGCCTCGGCCACCGCCTGCAGCTCCTGGGCGGAGACGTCGGGATGGTCCGGCGGCATCTGGCCTCCGCCTGCCGCGGCTGCCTGCGCCTTCGGCGCGAAGATCTCGCCGGCCCGCGGCAGGCTATCCCTGACCAGTGGCGCGCGCGGGCTGTCGGGCGCCACGGCGAGCAGCCTCTGCCAGTACTTCTTCCCCTCCTCGAGCTTCGCCTGGTCGCCCCGGCTCTGCTCGAGCGTGATCGCGCCGACGAAGAAGAGCGATTCGGGATGGTCGGGCGACCCGGCCAGCACGCGGCGGTGCTCGGCGAGAGCGCCGTCCGGGTTCCCCACCAGGTACAAGGCGTTGCCGCGGCGCGCGCGGGCATCGACGGCCATCTCCAGCGCCGAGTCCAGGCAGCGTAGCTCGCGCGGACCGTCCATCTTCCGGGCCGCCTCCGCGATCTGCTCGAGCCCGTATCCCGGGCCGCTCCGGCGGCACTCCAGCGGCAGGTCCCTGGCCGGCTTGACCTTCTTGTCTCGCAGCTCCTGCGCGCGCGCCTCGGAGGGGGCGGAGATCGCCAGCGCCTGCCGGAACGAATCCACGGCGTCCAGGTACCGCCCGTTCTCGTAGTAGAGGTTGCCGAGCGCCGTGAGGACCTCGAAGCTCTTCGGCTTGTCCTTCAGCTGCCCCTGCATCTGGTCGACGGCGGCGAGCAGCGCCTTGGGATCGCTCGTGTCGAGGTGGGCCAGGGCTCCGGCGTCGGGAGACGGCCTCGGCGGCGACTCCTTGCGGGAGCAGGCCAGGGCGAGCGCGCAGGCAAAAGCCGCGGCGGAACGAAGCATCGCCGCTGTCTAGCCCGGCAACCGCCCAGTTTTCCAGCGATTCGTCAGCAGACCTTGGGGAACGGGTCGGGCGGAGGAGGAGGGCCGCCTCCTGCGCCGCTCTCCGGCTCGGACTCGGGAAGCGGCCTGCGCAGCGGACCTACCAGACGGACGCCGGCGCGGTCCGAGTCGGGCAGCGCCGCGAGCAGCTCGGCCGCGGTGCGCGCCATCTGCGGGTGGTAGGCGTCCGCCGCGAGCTCCGCCAGGGGCACCAGCGCGAAGGCGCGCTCGTGCAGCCGCGGATGCGGGACGCGCAGCGCGCCGTCGGCGACGATGCGATCGCCGTAGAGGAGCAGGTCGAGGTCGATCTCGCGCGAGCCCCAGTGCTCGCGGCGGACGCGGCCGAGCAGCTCCTCGATCTCGAGCAGCCGCCGCAAGGTGGTGCGCGGCGAGAGCAGCGTCCCGATCTTCACCACCGCGTTCAGGTAGCGCGGCTGCGGCGGTCCGACCGCCTCCGTCTCGTAGACGGGCGACGTCCCCCGCAGGAGGAAGCCGGGCTCGCGCGCGAGCTGCTCCACCGCGGCGCGCAGGGTCTCCATCCGGTCGCCCAGGTTGGCGCCGAGTCCGATGAAGGCGTCGATCACCGGCTGTCCTCTCGTCCGTCCGTCACGCCGCCTCCGTGAGGAAGCGCTGCAAGAGCAGATAGCCGCGCTCCAGCGCTTCCTCCGAGCAACTCTCCCCCTTCTGGTGTGCTTGCGCCTGCTCGCCGGGCCCGAGGTTCGCCGCCGGGATCCCGACCAGCCCCAGGCGCGCCACGTCGGTCCAGGCCTGCTTCGGCTCGACCGGCACCCCGCTCAGCGCGCGCATCTTGCGGACCAGCGGATTGTCCAGCACCACCGGCCCGGCCGGCGCGCGATCGGTCACCGTGCACTCCGCTCCGAACCGTTGCGCCAACGCGCGCACCTCGGCCTCGGCCTCCTCGACGCTGCGGCCGGGCGCGAAGCGGAAGTTCAGGTTCAGCTCGCAGCGCGCGGGCACGACGTTGCGGCCAGTGAACCCGTCGATGCGCGTCACGGACATCACCTCGCGGTAGGTCAGTTCGCCGAAGGACACTTCGCGCGGCGGCAATCCGTTCAAGTGCTGTAACAACGCCCCTGCCTCGTGCACGGCGTTCTTCCCCTGCCACGGACGCGCGCTGTGCGCCGAGCGCCCACGGAAAGCCAGCGTGGCGTGAAGGGACCCACAGCAACCCACCTGCAAGGCGAGATCGGTCGGTTCGAGACACAACGCCAGCGCGACGCGCCGCAGGTCGGGGCGCGCGGTGAGAAGCGGGCCCAGGCCGCTCTGCTCGTACGGGCCCTCCTCCCGGTCGTAGAAGACGCAGACGAGCTCGATGGGCAGGCGCCCGTGATCGAGCCGCTCCCAGAGCGCGATCATCACCGCCAGCGCGCCCTTCATGTCGGACGCGCCGCGCCCGTGGACGCGCCCGCCGGCGCGGTACGCGGGGAAGTCGCCCTCCTGGATGGGCACGGTGTCCAGGTGGCCGAAGAGCGCGACGGCGGGCTTCGCGCCGGTCGCGCGCCCTAGCACGACCGAGTTGCCGATGCGCTCCGCTCCGGGCCGGTACGCGAGCTGCTCCGCGAGCGCGCTTTCCTCGCCCACGGGGCTGCGCACGTCGCACAGGGCGCGCGTCAGCTCGGCGAGCAGCTCGCGCATCTCGCTCAAGCCGACACCCCGAAGTCGCGCAGCGCCTGGTTGAGCGAGGTCTTCTTGTCGGTGCTCTCGCCGCGCTGGCCGATGATCAGCGCGCAAGGGGTGAGGTACTCGCCGGCGGGGAAGGTGCGCGGGCGCATCCCGGGAATGACGATGCTGCGCGCCGGGACCCGGCCCTTGGTCACGCGCTCCTGTGGGCCGGTCACGTCGTAGATCGGCGTCGAGGCGGTGAGCACGACTCCCGCGCCGAGGACGGCCTCCTCCTCGATCAGGCACCCTTCGACCACGATGCAGCGGCTGCCGACGAACGCGCCGTCCTCGACGATGACCGGCCGCGCCCCGGGCGGCTCGAGGACTCCGCCCAGGCCCACGCCGCCGGAGAGGTGCACGTTGCGGCCGACCTGCGCGCAGGACCCGACGGTAGCCCAGGTGTCGACCATGGTGCCCGCGCCGACCCGGGCCCCGATGTTGACGTATCCGGGCATGACGATCGCGCCCTTCTCCACGTGCGCGCCGTACCGCACCACGCCCGGCGGGACCACCCGGACAGAGGTGGCGGCGAGCCCGTGCTTGGGCGGGACCTTGTCGTGGAACTCGAGGTCGCCCGCCTGGTACGTCTCCAGCGGCGCGAGGCCGAAGTAGAGCGAGATGCTCTGCTGGATCCAGGCGTGCACGATCCACCGCTCGGGCCCGGAGGTCCGTTCCGCCACGCGCAGGTCGCCCCGGTCGAGGCGGTACACCACTTCGCGCACCGCGCGCGCGTGCTCCTTCTGCAGCAAGGCCCGGTCCTGCAGGATGGCCTCGACCTGCGCGCGCAGCTCCACCGCGCTCGCCTCCGGCAGCCTCCCCTCCGGCCTGGTCGGATCCTGCATCCCCTCAAGGATTGCACGTTCCCGCCAGCCGCGCAGCACAGAACAGAGCCCAAAAGCGTTTCACGCGAAGCGCGCGAAGAGAAAGGAAGCGCGCGAAGGAATTCGTTTTTCAAAAACCTACTTCGCGCTCTTCCCCGCCTTCTACGCTTCGCGTGAAACGCTTCTGGGCACTCTCGCGTCAGGTCGGCCAGGCGGAGATCGCTTTCTTGCAGTCTTCCAAGGTGGGGACCATGGCGAGGCGGATGAACCCGGAGCCGGAGGGCCCGAAGCTGGCACCGGGGACGACCAGGATGCCGCGCGCGGCGAGGCGGGCGGCGTAGGAGTCGCTCGTCTCGCCCGGAGGGACGTGCACCCAGAGGTAGAACGCTCCCTCGCCGCCGACCTGCAGCCCCAGCTTGCGCAGGTGCGAGAGGATCAGCGCGCGCTTGTCCGCGAACACGTGGCGGCGCTCCTCCACGTGCGCGTCGTCGCTCCACGCCGCGACCGCGGCCTGCTGCACCATGGTCTGCGGCGCGACGCCGAAGTTCGCTCGCGCCTCGCGCAGCTGCGCGATGAGGTCCGGCTCGCCGGCGACGAAGCCGCTGCGGTATCCCGTCATGCCGCTGCGCTTGGAGAGCGAGTGCACGATCAGCACGTTCTCGCGGGTAACCTGAAGGACGGTGTGCGGGGGCTCGTGCACGTAGAGGTCGACATACGGCTCGTCGCAGACGAGCAGGAAGCCGTGCTCCCTCGCCAGCGCGGAGAGCTTCTCGTGATGCTCGCGCGGAGCTCCCGCCCCGGTCGGATTGTGCGGGTAGTTGTCGTAGACGATCGAGGTGCGCCGCCAGTCGGCCGCGGGCACCGCGTCGAGATCCGGCAAGAACCCGCGCTCCGCGCGCAGTGGCAGCGTGCGCGGCGTCCCACCCGCGAAGAGGATGGCGCGCTCGTACACGGGGTACGCGGGGTCGGGATACCAGCAGAGCGGCCGGGCGGGATCGAGCGCCGCGAGCGGCAGGTGGAACAGCGCCTCCTTCGCTCCCTGGCAAGGAAGGATCTCGCGATCGGGATCGAGCGACAGCGCGAATCGCCGCCGCAGGTATCCCGCGATCGCCTGGCGGAGCGCCGGGATTCCGGCCACCGACGGGTACTGCGACACGTCCGGCACCGCGGCCTTGAACGCCTCGCGGATGAAGGCCGGCGTGGGCTCGCGCGGATCTCCGATGCCGAAGTCGTAGACCGGCCCGCCGCGGCGCAGCGCCGCCTCGCGCTGCGCGTTCGCCTGTTCCTGCAAGTACCCGGCGAGCTTTCCCAGCAGCGGGTTCAGCGTCGGCTTCATCCGGCCTTCACCACCGGGTTGCGCAGCACGCCGACTCCCTCGACCTCGATCTCGACCGTGTCGCCCGCCTGGATGGGACCGACTCCGTCGGGCGTGCCGGTGGTCACCACGTCGCCGGGCTCGAGCGTCATCCCGGCGGAGATGAAGGCGAGCAACCGCGGGACGGGGAAGATCTGGTCGCTCGTGCGGCCGTCCTGCTTCACCTTCCCGTTCACGCGGCAGCCGACGCGCAGGTTGCTCCAGTCGAGACCCACCGACACCCACGGCCCGATCGGGCAGAAGGTGTCGAATCCCTTGGCGCGCGTCCACTGGCCTTCGGTGCGCTGGATGTCGCGCGCGGTCACGTCGTTCAGGCAAGTGACGCCCGCGACGGCCTCCGCGCACTCCTTCTCGCTGGAGCGATGCAGCCGCTCTCCGATCACCACCGCCAGCTCGGCCTCGTGGTGCACCTCGCGGGACGCGGGCGGCAGCTCGATGGACTGCCCGTGGCCGATGAGCGAGGAGGAGACCTTGACGAGGAGAAGCGGCTCCTTCGGCACGTCGCTGTTCAGCTCCTTCGCGTGGGCCGCGTAGTTCTTGCCCACTCCGACCACCTTGCGCCCCATCCCCCAGGGGAGGAGCTGCACGGCGGACAGCTTGCGCGGCTTGCCGCTCACCCGCCGGCCGCCGCGAAGCATCGAGTCGAGGCCGCTCACCTCCACGATCTCGTCGCCCTCGACGATGCCTTCCAGGATCTCTCCGTCTTCTCCGAGGTACCGCGCGATGCGCACAGGCTTGGTCACTTCGTCGCTCCCGTGAATCCCAGCACGTCCTGCATGTCGTACAGACCCGGCGGCTTCCCCGCCACCCAGCGGGCCGCCCGCAGCGCTCCGCGCGCGAAGTTGTCCCTGCTGGTCGCGCGATGGGTCAGCTCCAGCCGCTCGCCGTCGGCGAGGAAGAACACCGTGTGATCGCCTACCACGTCGCCTCCACGCAGGGCTTGCAGCCCGATGGTGCCGGGCCGCCGCGCTCCCGTTTCCCCGTGGCGCTCGTAGACGAAAGCGGCGCGGCGGTCGAGCTTCAGCGCGTCCGCGGCCACCTCCGCGAGGCGCAGCGCCGTGCCCGACGGCGCGTCCTTCTTGGCGCGGTGGTGCGTCTCGACGATCTCCACCTCGTAGGAAGGGCCCAGCGCGCGCGCCGCCTCGGCGACCAGCCGGAAGAGCGCGTTCACCCCGACGCTCATGTTGGGCGCCAGCACGATGGGCACCTCGCGCGCCCGCGCGGCGATGAGGTCGCGGCCGTCCGGCGGAATCCCGGTGGTTCCCACGACCAGCGCCACCTTGCGCGCGGCGCACACCTGGGCGTGCTGCTGCGCGGCGGCAGGCGCGGTGAAGTCGATGGCCACGTCGGCGCCGCTCGAAAGCGCCGCCTCCAGCGACCCCGACACGGTCACGCCCAGAGGCGGCCCGCCCGCGGCCGTGCCGGCGTCGAGCCCGATTTGCGGCGCGTCGGGCCGCTCGGTGGCGCCCACCACCCGCATCCCCTCTTCCGCGCGCACGGCTTGCAGGATGCGGCCTCCCATCCGGCCCGCCACCCCGCAGACCACCACGCGGATCGGCTTCATGTCAGGCCGTACGCCGCCAGCGCCGCGTCGACCTGCGCGGCGCCCTTCTCGGAGATGGGCACCAGGGGCAGGCGCAGCTCGGGCGCGATCTTCCCCATGCGGAAGAGCGCGTGCTTCACCGGCATCGGGTTGGTCTCGCAGAAGAGGGCGCGCACGAGTGGGGCGAAGCGCACCTGCGCCTTGCGGGCAGCGTCGAGGCGTCCCGCGAAGAAGTCGTCGCACAGCGCCGCCAGGTCGCGCGGCGCGACGTTTCCCACCACCGAGATCACGCCCGCGCCGCCCATGGCGAGGGTGGCCAGGGTGAACATGTCGTCGCCGGCGAGGATGGCGAACGGCCTGCCTTCGCAGCGCTCCTGGATCTCGGCGACCCGCACCACGTTGCCGCTCGCCTCCTTCACGCCGGCGATGCCCGCGATACGGGAAAGCCTGCCCAAGGTCTCGGGGAGGATGTCCACGCTGGTCCGGCTGGGGACGTTGTAGACCAGCACCGGCAGGCCGCCGCGCGACGCCACCGCTTCGAAATGACGGAACAGGCCTTCCTGGGTGGGCTTGTTGTAGTAGGGCGTCACCACCAGCGCGGCGTCCGCCCCCCCCTCCTTGGCCCGCAACACGTTGTCGATCGTCGTCGCGGTCGAGTTGGTCCCGCAGCCCGCCACCACCGGCACCCGCCCGCGCGCCTCCTCCACGCAAATCCGGACGACGCGCACCGCCTCGTCGGGCGCGAGCGTGGCCCCCTCCCCCGTGGTGCCGCAAGGGACGAGGCCGTCGGTCCCGTTCTCGAGGTGCCAGCGCAAGAGCGAGCGCAGGGCCGGCTCGTCCACCTTTCCGTCGCGGAACGGGGTGACCAGGGCCACGAAAGAGCCGCGCAGGCTGAGCACGGTGTCCTCCCAGCGCGGTACGGCCGCGCGGACCGGGGACTCTACTGTCGCAGGGAGAGCGCCGCAACGCGGCCCGGGCTCAAACCGTCTCTCCCCGCACGAGGTCGTCCAGCGTCTCGCGGCGCCGCACGACGCGGAACCGGGCGCCCGAGACGAGCACCTCGGCGGGCCGCGGGCGCCCGTTGTACTGGCTGGCCATGGACATCCCGTAGGCGCCGGCGGTGCGCAGGACGACCAGATCGCCGCTCTCGAGCGGAGGCAGCCGGCGGCGGGGAGCCAGCACGTCGGCGCTCTCGCACACGGGCCCGACCAGGTCGACGACCTCGCTGCCCGATCGGGGCCGCGCGACGGGCTCCACCGCGTGGTACGCGCCGTAGAGCGCCGGCCGAAGGAGGTCGTTCATGCCTGCGTCGGCGACCGCGAACCGGCGGCCGCCGGCGCCGCGCTTCTTGAGGAGGATGCGCGTGAGCAGCACTCCGGCGTTCGCCACCAGGAGCCTGCCCGGCTCGACCAGGATGCGGGCGTCGACTCCGCGCAACGCCCCGGTGAGCGCGCGCCCATATTGCTGCGGCGACGCGGGATCGGGGCCGTCACCGTAAGGCACCCCAAGCCCGCCCCCCAGGTCGAGGTGCCGCAGCGCGTGCCCGTCCGCGCGCAGCTCCTCGAACAGCGCCCGCATCTTCCCCGCCGCCTCGATGAAAGGGCGCAGTTGCCCGATCTGGGAGCCGATGTGGCAGGCGAGGCCGACCACCTCGAGCCCGCGCAGCTGCCCGGCGAGCCGGAAGGCCTGCCGCGCGCGCGACGCGGGCACGCCGAACTTGGAGGTGGCCAGCGCCGTGGCGATGTACGGATGCGTGCGGGCGTCGACCTCGGGATTCACGCGGACCGCGACCGGCGCGCGGCGGCGGAGCGAGCGCGCCACGGCGTCGAGCTGCTCCAGCTCCTCCTCGCTCTCGCAGTTGAACTGGAGGATCCCGGCCCGCAGGGCAGCGCGGAGCTCGTCCTCGCGCTTCCCCACGCCCGAGAAGACGATGCGGCGCGGGTCCGCGCCGGCGCGGAGCGCGCGGTGCAGCTCGCCGCCCGAGACGATGTCGAAGCCGAATCCCTCCTCCCGCAGGAGCCGCAGGATGGCCAGGTTCCCGGCCGCCTTCACCGCGTAGCAGGGGAGGACGTCCAGGCCGCGCAGCGCGGAGCGGAAGACGCGGGCGTGCCGGCGGAGCGTGGCGGTGGAGTAGACGTATGCGGGCGTGCCGACCTGCTGCGCGATGCGGGACAGGGGGACGCGTTCGCAGAACAGATCGCCGCGGCGGCGGACGAAGTGGTTCACGGCGTACCGGCGTCGCTTCGCGTGGCCGGGGAGTGCGATCCAGAGTCGGGGGTCGGGGTCGGGGTCCCGCCGTCAGGCGCCTCCCTCACCGGCGGCTGAGGAGACCCCTTCGCCCCGCAGTACGCGGTCGCCAGCCAGGCAGCGAGGACCGCCGCGCGCAGCATCAGAAGGGGATGGCGAGGATGAACTTCATCGCGTGCGCGATCGACGTATCGCCCGACAATCCGGCCGGCGGGTTCAGGTTGCGGAGCCCGTCGAACGGCAGCAGCAGGCCGTACGCAAACCCGCCGTGGAACCGGTCGGAGGTGTCGTAGGTGATGCCCAGGTTCAGCTCGAGGCCGAGACCCTTGTTCAGGCCGGGCGTGTTCTCCGGGTAGAAGGCCTGCGCGTACATCACCGAGGCGAGGATCTCGAACCCGGTGTCGTCGCCTCCGCCCGTCCTGCGGCCGGTGGGCCGGTACCGCAGCGAGGGCTTCAGGTACCAGGCGGAAGTCACCGCGGTGACGATGTTGCGGAAGAGGATCATGTCCACGTTGAAGGCGCGGTTGAAGACGAAATTGTTGACGTGATCGTGGCTTCCCACCGAGCTGATGTCGATGTGGTTGCCGTCGATGTCGCCGGGCCCCGCGATTTGATACGG
>Ga0137396_10002326_pt1 | contig 10369 bp, 18 predicted proteins | sample czc16metaG_FD_108284 | JGI IMG/M metagenome (GOLD analysis project Ga0137396, IMG submission 108284) | Vadose zone soil microbial communities from Angelo Coast Range Reserve, California, USA - czcobulk3.16 metaG | ecosystem: Environmental > Terrestrial > Soil > Vadose zone | place: USA... | reverse complement strand
GCTGCAGGGTGTGCGGCGGGGGTGGCGCGTAGAGTCCGTGTTAAAATGGACTCGGAAGGCCGTCGAGTTCCTGCAACAACTCGGCGGCTTCTCCTGTATACTGAACAGGTTGCAGGCGTTCGCTAGTTGCAGGAGCGACACGAAATGAGGATTACTAGAGCCGGAATCGAGACACTCGTTGACGCGATTGGAGAGTTAGAATCGGCGGCGCAGGAGTGGCTCGACATTACGGATGACTCAGAGTCTGAGACGGAAGACAAGCAAGACGCGCGCGCAGAACTCGAAGACCAACTTGGAAACATTGCCGACATACTCCTTACTAAGATCGAGCGTAAGGGGTTCACTATTGAGGAAGTCGAAGCGCAGGTAACGCGCGATCAGGCATCGCCAAGATGACATCCGCTAATGCCCGGATTCGCTGGCAGATCGCGGACGATCAGTTGTTCCACGAAGTAGAGAGTACTCTCGTACTCATGGGGAAACAGCCGGACTATAAGCCGAACCTACCTACACAGCGCATGATCTTTTGGGATGGAGAAATGCGGAAGCAACTTGCCGAAGGATGGGCGGCGAGAACTCGATGACCAAGTCTGTTTACTACGTCCCAAATGTCGTCGGTCGGCGCTGGTCACTCGTCAGTAAGGCGACTATTGAAGTCGAGCGTCATCGGACGCTTAAGACCTTCGCACAAACGGAAGTAGCGCTCGTCTCTCTCGACGCCGATCTTGAAAAGATCGAGCAGGAGCTACTCGGAGTTTGGGCGGATGCTTCCCTTCAAGTCGTGCAAGCCTTCGAGCGCCGGCACCGAGTAGTCCAGATCGAGCGCCGTAAGTTGGAGCGGATTCGTAAGCGGCTACGCGAGGCGCTTGAAGTTCTGAATATGTACGTTGATAAGGGAGTGGTGGTATGAGTGAACGGTTTGGGTTCTCTAACTACTCCGTCGAATTGATTCGTGACCGAGTCGTATTCCGAGCTTATGCGCGTGCCTATTTCGACGCTGAGCGGCTTCGGGATTACTTCTTCGAGTGTTGGCGTAGCGACCCTGCGCTTTATCACTCCCTCCGAGTTCCGGCAGTCGGCAATAAGTACGAAGTCATTCTTTGTCGTGCCTGATCTCACAGTCTTTAATCCCGGCTACGACGTGCAATGTAAGCAATGCTCGTATGTCGGCCCGGGAATCATTCTCAGAAAGGTAGGTGATCCGCGCAACTTCTCGGCGCTTTGCGGGCGCTGTCTCGCTTTGGCACTCACGGAAGTTACCAAGCAAGACTTCTTATCTCAGTTCACCATGTGGCAAGCCGTCCGTGCCGTTGCCGCGCAAGTAAAGAAGGAGTTAGCTCGTGGCAAAACCCGATAAGCCAGAACCCGAACTGAAGGCACCAACACCCGGCAGCTTGGCGCAAGACATACAGGACGCCGTAGCCGGCATGGAAGCCATGAATCTGATCGAAGACCCCGCGTCGGCAATCCCGGAAGGCTTCGATCCGTTGGCCGTTCAGGACATTAGCGCCGCGCGCGAAGCTGCGAAGATTCCTGAACACAAGAAGGCGAGTCAGCTATTGGGCCGGCCCGTCGTCTTCGTCTCATGGCGACCACAGCGCGGATTCCTCGCCTCAACTGGCGAGTACCGACCCGGCATGTTCTGTGTCATCATGGACGTGGAGACCAAGAAGGTGTCTACGGTCTGGATCGGTCAAGTGGCGCTCTACAAGGAGTTGACAAAAGTGAAGCCGCCATTCCGCACGACAATCCAGCAATCAGGACGTACGCTCGTCTTTACCTAGACCCTATCCCTTCCTTAGAGGGTGGCGCTAATGTGGCGTCACTCTCTCTTTATTAGGAGTATGAATGCCGCGCGATTCATTGCCACCGGGCGAAGTTACCAGTATGGAAGTGGTTGAGGTTCGGGAGAAGGCTCAATATCCCGGACAACGACGAAATTACAACTACGTCGTCCGAGTCTCGACGGCGGACGTTGAGACGGGCGAGGCGCTCATGGTCAACGAGTACCGGACTTATGCGAGTGATCGGCAGGTATCCAGCGAGACCGTAGTAACGCGCATGACCGAGCTTATCGAGCAAGCCCTAGAGAACTTGTGAACGATCGCGTTCCTCATATCATCCGCCCGAACAAGTCAGGAGCGGCGCCGCAGAAGTGGGTCGTACTCGATACCGAGACGCTTCCCGTACAACTTGAAGTGCATCGTTGGCAGCATGTATTCCGGCTCGGCGTAGCCGCGTTTTGGAGTAGAGAGCGTGAAAGCAAGTTGGAAGTTCTTGACTTCAAACGTTACGGCGACGGTTCCCGACTCGTGGAAGCCGTCGCGGCGTTTCCTAAAAGCAAGGAGCGAATCGGAGTGGTCGCTCACAATCTGGATTACGACGCGCAGGTTCTTGATATTCATTGTAGGCTTCGATCCGAAGGCTTTCGACTAACGAAGGCGACTATCGACCGTGGTAAGTGGGTACAACAATGGAGACGTGGCGGAAAGAGCTTCGAAGGGCCGAGTCGTACGCTGCTATGGATCGATCTTGGGAACTTCTTCCCGATTCCGCTTCGTGAACTGGCGTCGTGGCTTGGCATGACGAAGTGGCCGATGCCTGACTTCGACTCGCCGGACGAGGATTGGTATCGGTACTGTGAGCAGGACGTCCGCATTGAACTTCAAGCATTGAAGGAGTGGCTTGCCTTCTGCGATCAGAATGATTTGGGATACTTCGCGCCTACTATCGCCGGCCAGGCCTTCAATGCCTTCCGTCATCGATTCATGCAGCACCAAATCTATGTCCACGTTCACCCGGACGTGCAGGAGATCGAAGCGGCGTCGTATTTCGGTGGTCGCTGCCAAGAATTCTTTCGCGGACGTGCCCCGAAGCGTAAGTATGCCCACGTTGACGTTAATTCCATGTACGCCGCCGTGATGTTTGAATATGAGTTCCCGGTTAAGCAAGTCGGACATTTCGGCCCAATGACCGTAGATAGTCTTCAACGATTGACGGAATCCAATGCCGTGATCGCACGAGTCCACATAAATACTGATATTCCCGCGTTTCCGTTTCGGTCGAGTCCTCGAACCCTCTATCCAATCGGAATGTTTCCAACGACGCTTGCAACGCCTGAAGTTCTCTTGGCGTTGGAGTACGGGTACATTCACTCAGTCCAAGAGGTCGTCTCTTACTCAACTGCGCCGATCTTCCGAGCCTACGTTGACCACTTCTGGAATCATCGACTCGCCGCTAAGATGCAAGGTGACACGTGGGCCTCGAAGAACGATAAGGCATTCTTAACGTCCCTCTACGGGAAGTTTGGTCAACGTATCGTAACCTCGGAGTTGATCGGTACTGGTCTCGATCGCAGGGACGAGATTTGGGCCGAGTATGACGCGGACGACGGGGCTTGGTATGAGTACCGAAGTCTTGCCGGACGCTTGGAGCGCCGCGTTCGTAAGGTCTATGGACGAGACACTCTTATAGCGATACCGGCCCATGTAACATCGTATGCGCGCGTCAAGCTCTGGCGGCTCATGCTCGAAGCCGGCCTTACTAACGTCCTCTACGTTGACACGGATTCGCTTATCGTGCATCGGGAAGCGTTGGATTCCTTGTGGCGCTACGTTGAATCGGAAGCGCTCGGCGGACTCCGCCTTGTCGGCCAGAGTGAGACGCTCTATATTCGCGCTCCAAAGTGGTACAGGTTCGGAGCTAAGGAGCGGAGAGCGGGGGTCTCCTATGCGGCGAAGCGGATCGAGTGGGATAAGTTCGAGCAAGATGACTTCCGCAACCTGAAATGGGCCTTGAGACATGACTTCTCGTGCGCCGCTATCGTAGAGGAAGTCCAGATAAACGCGCCCTATCGCAATCTCTTGCCAGAACATAGCCTCGGACATTGGCTCGAATGGCCGAGAGCGAAAGAAGAAGCGAATTGAAGCGGTCACTCTTGGCCGGGTTCCTCTACGGTCTCGCGGTCGGGCTCGGTTACTACGGGTTCGCGTATGGGCTCTTTCTTCTTCTCTGGAAGTAAAGCGTCTCGGACTGCATCGACCGCGCGCTGTAGGTGTTCGGCTTCGGGTGAGTTAGGCATGTACCAACCTCTTAGGTGCTTGCTGATTCTTCCAGAACTTAAGTAGAAGATTCGCGTCGTCGTCCGTGAACCGGTGGCGCTTAAGATGTGGGAAGGCTTCGTCTTCGGTTAGGTAATCGCCCTTGACCATATCTCGGAGCGTGGCTATCGGGATTCGCTCCGTTCGAGTCTCGCGTGATAGCGTCCACTCGGCAAGGTAGGCGTCGCGTTGGTCGCCTTGAACGTGAAGCGCATCGAGTCGATTCGACGCTTCAAGTAGTTCGATAACGCCGTTCACATACGCCGCTTTGATAGCGTCGATCTGCGTTCGCTTGGTCGCCTTCGCCGCTTTGAATAGCGCTAGCGACACTTCCGCCGTAGCTCCGTTTTCGTCGTATCCGATGGCTTGGATCATGCTCGTGGCCGTCGGTACATCGACCATGCCGTCGATCAACGCTTCGAGGATTTCGGACTTCGTTAGTTCTCGGTGCTTGTGTATGTGTTCTGAGCCGCCCCGATACTCAATATCTAAATCCCACTCTGCGAACAACTGTGTCCGCGCGGATACTGGTATTCCGTGGTCTTCGAGGCGCTTCTCCGCTTCGGCGGCGTCGATCAGTCCGGCTATGTAGAGCTTCCCAATCCGAGTCTCGATCCGCGTGATCCGCTCAGCGCGCGCGACAAGGAGCGCTTCGGCCTTGAAGACTTCGATCTCGGCGCCCGTAAACTGTAGGTCGGAGAGCGTCGAGTCGATCTCGGCGTCTTCGAGCTTGCCTTGCACGTAGAGACGAAGTGCTTGCCGACGTAGGCCATCGACTAGCTGTGCGGCTTCGTCTTTCCTTTGGCGTTTCGTGAGAGCGTCGGTAAAGTCAGCGAGACGCAATGCATTCTTCTGCGAGTAACCCAAGTCAAGATAGCCGCGCTCGACTCCGGCGTGGTCGAGAAGACCAAGCGCAGCGAGTCGCCGAATGTCAATACGTGTAAGCGGATGGTAGGCAAGCTGGGTAAGTTTATCTCGATAAAACGGAGCAATGTCTTTCTCCCTTAGCAGTAGTCGAAGCGTAGAGCCGCCGATGATATTGTGTACAGTCGAGCCATCCGAGAGTCGTATTTCGTCGGCGTTCTCGTCAAGCGGCTCATCCAATGTTCTCTGGAACATGGCAAAGGCTTCTTCGTTACCGGGAACGATCCAATGCGCGCCCCAGTAGCGCTCAGCCCATGTCCGCGAGATACCCTGCATACGAGCGGCTTCCTCGAACGGCGGCGGAAAGTCTCCGAACAGTTGGAAGCGCTCGACTATTTCAGGATTGAATACGTTTCGGATTGCCATATGAATTAGGTCTTGCGCCGGTGGGATGTAGAAGTAGAGAGACCTTCTCAGCTTGGCCGAGTCCGCCGTATAGCCGAGCCTATTAAGAATCGCGTCGTGTTCTTCCTCTGACTTGAGACCGCGCAAGAATGACTCCCGAGCGTCCGTCTCGTTAAGGAGTGTCAATGAAGCTTGCCAGAAGGTGCGCGCCTTCTCGGGATCGACCCCCTTAGCCCCGAGCATTCCTTCCCATTGTGCGCGGTCAAGGTCTCCTCGGATGTAGGCGCGAGTGGCTACGTCCGGCTCTAATATTTGCTGCCGAGTCCGTAGGTATAGGAGCGACACGTCGTCATTAAGGCCGTTTTGCCTCATGCCATGCCGGAAGCGTTCCTCAGTTATCAAGCCACGGATTACCGAGTCGGTTAGAACTCCGGTATCCGCTTCTCTTGTCGGAAGTAGGTCGAACGCTCCTTGACGAACGGCGAGGGTTGAAGGTTCAGTAAGCGCGCCGAGCGCCGGAAGCAATGCGGCAAGAAGGAGCGCCGGCAGAATAAACGCGAAGAAAGGAGCCGTACGAGATCGCGCCGACTCCGCCGCCGTCCGTATGAATGGGGGCAAGTTCGGAATCTTGAGTAACTCGTCTAGCAGAGGATCAATGGCCTCGGGGTTCTCCGTCTCGATTGTCCGCAGAACGCCAAGGGCAATGTTTCCGAATCCACCGGTTACGTTATCGTAGAGCCAACGCGCGAGTTCTGGCGCTTGCCCTTTAAGTACCGAGATTGCAGAACCCAATACGTCTTCGGTGGTCGCAATGTTCCCGATCAGTTGGCCTAAGTGAGTATCGAGCGATTGCGTGATCGATCCCAAGAAGTCGAGTGCATTCGGTATTGCATTGCGAATGAGCGGATCGATCTGCGTCTTAATCGCCTTCTCGGCATTCTGCAACGCCGTCTCTGCTTTGGCAATCAGCCCATCAAGAGTACGGGCGATAGAGTCTAGGCCGGGAACCTTATCCGGCCACGACGCTAGTATCTGACTCTTAATTAGCTGATCGACTTGCGATAAGAAGGTCTCGCTTGCCGCGAGTCCGGCTTCGATCGGGTCGATTGACACGGGTTAGCCGACTGGCCGGCGCTTCGATCCCGCTCCGTACACCTTGAGGATTCCCGATCGAACCTTCTCAAGTTCTGCGAGTTTGGCTTCGTAGTCGGTCATATCGAGGCCGGCTTCCTTTGCCCTGGCGATCTCGCTTCTCAAGATATTGTGTGTGTCTTCGAGTGTTCGTAGGTCGTTGAGTTGTTCCGCCGTCAGTTGTACCACTCGCTCACTCCTTATATGTCGGAACCGTGAAGAAGCCAGTTGGTCGGATCGACCGAATACCGATACGGCGAACCGTGGGGCCGAACTTCAAAATGCAAGTGACACCCCGAAGAATAGCCGCGAGTCCCGATGTATCCGATCAAGTCTCCCTTGTGGAGTAGTTGACCTTTATGCACGACATACGACGCCATGTGATAGAGCCAAACATCGAAGCCTGCCGTCGAGAATTGTAGCGCGGCGGAATCTCCGACTGGGCCATACCCGGGCGGATCGATATCCCACACATAGCCGACCGCTCCGGCATAGATTGCCTTACCGCACGGCGGCGCTCCGAACTTGCCGAAGTCGATTCCCTCATGGAAGTACGCGCACTCGGGATGGAAGGGATTATGACCTTCGAGAACTAGGTCGGTGCATCCGTACGCTTGCGTTACGTCGAGTTCTCCATGCCACCACAATGATTGAGTGAACGGCGACGGCGGCGGCGGCGGCGGCGGAATTGGCTTAACTACTGGCGGCGGCGGTGGAATCGGCGGCGGCGGAATTGGCGGCGGCGGAACGGGAAGCGGTTCGGGAATTGGCGTCGGTTCAGGGATTGGCGTTGGTGTGATCGGTTGCTTGGCGAAGACTCCGAAGAAGAACTTACCCAATGCCGTCAGTAATTCCTGTAGGAACTCAAGCATTGGGCGGTTTCACCGCATCAACCGGAACCGATTGCTGTAGAGCCGTGGTCAAGTGAGCAATCGTTCCGTTGCTAGAGCGTCCACGAAAGTAAGAACCGAGAACGAGAAGGCCGAAGCCTTCAAGGTCGGCCGGAATCATTACCGGCCTTCCGGTTATGGAGTCGAAGACCGCAATAGCAACGATACCGCCGACGACGAGAACGGCGAGAGTAGCCTCTACGAAGTCGTAAATCTTCACGCAATCACGGGTCGGAACTCGCCTTTGCGTTCCCTGTAGCGTTCGTCAAGGTGTGAGTACCAAGACCTATGGCCGGCGTCATCGAGCGCGATAAGTGCCGGGCCGTGTCCGGTGGCTTCCGTCTTCGCGGACGGGTGATCGTGAAGCTCGGGGTGGTCGTCGTCTGGAACGAGCGCATAGACAAGCGCTTGGTCGTGAAGCGTAAGAACTTCATTGTAGGTCGGAAGCGGCGCGCGATACGGACTCTGAGCGGTTCCGTCCCCGATCATCTTGACACGAACTAGCATGTTTGCATTCTCCTATGCGTCGAACTCCGTTGTCCACATTCCGCCGGCGTAATCGACCGTTCCGGTGGTGCTGAGATCGGAAGTGGCTTGGCCTGCAAGGTCGCCGGCAAGTAGCGTTACCATGCCCGAACCTCGATCCGTCACTTCTGCGCTAGCCGTGTTCGCGATCGAGTCGATATACATATTGAAGGCTTGGCCGGAACCGCTCTTTTGTAGTTGCGACTGAACCGTAAAGCGACCCGGAGTCCCCGCTACGGTGCTACGAGTAGCGCGCGCGGCGACCGCGACAATGTATGCCTTCCTACCGGCGGGAACGGTGTAAGTCCATCGGAATGTTTGGGCATGTGGTGCGACTGCCTGCAGGTCGAAGTTGTTGTCTTTCGTGGTGGGGTTGCGGTCGTAGTAGAGTGGTCTTCCCGAGAAGACGTTCGTAAGTCTCATATAGCTTCGATCTCCCACACGCTAGCGTTGTTTCCAACTGCCGACGCGATCAAGAAGAAGTCATAGGCGACCAACTCCGCGTCTTCGTCAATGAGAAGCTCCAACGAGCCACCGAGCGGCGAGATCAGGATTCCATTCGCTACGGTTAGAGACGAGTCGAAGCCACCAAAGATAGACCCGGTTCCGGTGTTGACTATCAGCGCTTGCATACGCTTAGGGTTGTTCTTGAGAGCGCGGGTAACGGTCGTTAGGACTGGAACGACGGCGAGGGGTACGAGACGAGTTCGTACCCCCCACTTCTTCTCAATGTAAGACGCCGCCGTTTGTCCCGGAGAAAGTTCGCCGGGAAGTACGCTCATGCTAATGAGCCGCCGTCGCGCCGGTGTAAACGATATCGAGTTCGCCCGTGAACGAAGCATCCGCCGCATTGGCGAGAAAGTCCACGGTCGGGGGTGCGTTGTGCTTGAACGACCCCCAAATACCGAGATTGCCATACCTGAACTTGTCGTAGTCCAAGCTGGTCGTGGCGGCATAGCCGATCGCGCCGGGTCGGTAGGTGCCGCCGACGAAGACGAAGCGAAACGCGATCAGGTTGGTAGAACGGAACCGCGCTCCGAGTACGTCATACGTACCCGAAGGAAGGGTTTGGTCGAAGACGAGCGCGCCGTTAGTCCACGTTCCAGCAACGGCAGTCGGCGTAGCCGTTACGCGAATCGTGAAGGCCGGACGCGGATCGGGCTTACTCGGCCCCGGAGCAAGCCATACCAATACGGTCTCACGGTCGCTAGCTGTGTTCGTAATGTTGGCGTCGAGAGCCTCTCCCCCATCAAGAGGAATGGGGTTATCGTCCTGCAAGATGATCTTGCGCGGCGACGCCGGCAGCGCTGCACCAACGTCGATGATTGCAAGCTCATGTAGGAACACACGACGGAGAGACGGAGACGACAACTGAGCGCGGGTAAGCGTCGGCCCGATGGCCGTTCCACCCCAAAGCTTGTTGAAGTCCGAGGGAACGTAGAAGTCGTTCGTTGCGTTGACGCGGACGTGGGGATCGGGAACCGCTGCAAGCGCGGTTAGCGCCGCGTTGATTCCAGCGGCGGCGGACGAATAAGCAAGAAGGGTAAAGCCTTCCATTATTCGCTCTCCTTCGCCATCTTCAGAAGTTGCGCCTTACGATCGCGCGCCTCTGCGCCGCCGAAGTCCTTCGGGTCACCCTGAAAGATATCTTCAGCGTATGCGCGGATGGACGCCGCACTCCATCCGGTTAAGTCCTTGCCCGTTTCGGGGCAGATGTGCGCGCCGGTTTTGATATACGCACTTCGATACGCCGGCTCGTTCTTCGGAGCTTGAGCGGCGAGAACTGCGAGAAGCTTCTCGTACTCCTTCTGGTAATCGACGGTTATCTCGGTGTTCACTTACGCGAAGCGCCCCATTGCGCGAATGCTCGGATTGCAGCCGCCGACCGCGCTACCGAGTCCTCTATCGTCATCTTCGGCATGGAATCAACTTGCGCTGATACCTGCGCCGCAATGGGAAGGAACTCGTTGAGGAACGCGGTCATCTTCGGCTCAGCCGCCGTTGCTCCGGGGCCGAGACGCTGCGCGCCCTTCGTGGTCGCCGATGACTTCCACGAACCGAGAGAGACCCCGCTAACACGACTTGCGTATTTGCCGGAATTGATCGCCGCCGTTACCTTCGCAAGCATCTTCGGAGCCGCCGCCGCCGCGAGTTGTCCGGGTGCAACTTGCACCGCGTTTACTCCGTCGGTATAAGCCTGCGAAGCCGCTCCTGTGTTCTGAACCCACTTCTTTGCGACCGAAGCGGCGTTCTTTTGTGCCTTAGCCATGTTCTCCTTGAGCCGACAACTCGGCAATTCTGATTTGAATACACTACCGGCCTCGGCCTATTTTGTCGGCGTAAACCTTGAGGACGACTTCGGCGAATTGAGCTTATCACGGCGCGTGGCAAATCTGCGAAATGACTCCACTCTCGACGGACTCTACGCGCCACCCCCGCCGCACACCCTGCAGC
>Ga0137396_10002324_pt1 | contig 10373 bp, 6 predicted proteins | sample czc16metaG_FD_108284 | JGI IMG/M metagenome (GOLD analysis project Ga0137396, IMG submission 108284) | Vadose zone soil microbial communities from Angelo Coast Range Reserve, California, USA - czcobulk3.16 metaG | ecosystem: Environmental > Terrestrial > Soil > Vadose zone | place: USA... | reverse complement strand
GGATCCTCGTGCGCACCGACGGCACGCCGACCTACAACTTCTGCGTCGTCGTCGACGACGTCACGATGCGGATCACGCAGGTCATCCGGGGTGACGACCACCTGTCGAACACGCCCAAGCAGATCCTCTGCTACGAAGCGCTCGACTACGCCGTCCCCGAGTTCGCCCACGTCTCGCTGATCCTGGGTAAGGATCGGAGCCGCCTGTCCAAGCGCCACGGCGCCACGTCGGTGCAGGCGTTCCGCGACGCCGGCATCCCCGCCGACGCGCTGGTGAACTATCTGGCGCGGCTCGGCTGGTCGCACGGCGACCAGGAAGTCTTCTCGCGCGCCGAGCTCGTCGAGCTGTTCGACATCAAGAACGTCGCCACGTCGGCCGCCGTCTTCGACTCGACCAAGCTCGAGTGGCTCTCGCAGCACTATCTGAAGACGATGGACGGCCCAAAGCTGGCCGCGCTCGCGGAGCCCTTCGTGCGCGCGGCCGGCCTCGCGCCGCCCGAGGACCGGACGCGCTTCATCGGGATGCTCGATACCCTCCGGGAGCGCGCGAAGACCCTGGTCGAGCTGGTCGAGCAGGGGCGGTTCTATTTCGAGCGTCCCCCGTCGTACGAGCCGAAGGCCGCGCAGAAGCTCCTGACCGTCGAGGGCGCGCGGCGCCTGGGTCTGATGATCGAGCGGCTCGAGGCGGTTCCCGAGTTCACGGTGGCGGCGATCGAGCCCGTCGTGCGCGCGCTCACCGAGGAGCTCGGTCTCAAGCTGGTCGATCTGGCTCAGCTCGCGCGTCTGGCGGCCACCGGGCGCACGGCGTCGCCGCCGATCTTCGACGTGCTGGCCCTGATCGGCCGTGACGAGTCGCTGGCCCGATTGCGCCGGGCGTGCGAGGTCGCGGAGCGGTCGGCGTGAGACTCTTGCTGGCGCGTCACGGTCAGTCCTTGTGGAATCAGCTGCGGAAATTCCAGGGCGCCAACGACATCGGCCTCTCCGATCTCGGCCGCACCCAGGCCGCCGCTCTCGGGAGCGCTCTTCGCAACGGCTATCGCGTGACGGCCGCGTACGTGAGCCCGATGCAGCGCGCGCTCGACACGGCGGAGATCGCGCTGAACGAGACCGGGATCTCGGTCGTGCCGATCCCGGAGCTCCGCGAGCTCTCGCTCGGCGAGTGGGAGGGCTGCACGGTCGACGAGGTCCGCGCGCGCGAGGGCAATCCGTATCTCGCCTGGGTCCGCTCGCCGCTGGATTGCCCCCCGCCCGGCGGCGAGCCGCTGCCGGACGTCTGCACGCGTGTCCTTCAGGCGATCGATCGAATCGCCGCGAACCACCGAAACGGCGAGGACGTGCTCGTCGTCGCCCACGGCGGCGTGATCAGCGTCTACCTCTGCCATCTGCTCGGCATCTCGTTCAACTCGCTCTGGCGCATGCGAATCGACAACTGCTCCCTGACCATCGCCCGGCCCCCGCGCCTGGTCTCAGTGAACGACACCGCCCACCTCCCTCCGAGTCCTCCAACTAAATGGTTTGAGGTGTCCGAGGCCGGGGGCCGGCCGGCGGGGGGCACCCCCACCGGCCGGCCCCCGGCCTCGGACACAGAGCGAGTGCCGTGACGATTCTGGTCGCGCTGTTCGGCGGCATGGCGCTGCTCCTCTACGGGATCCGGCTGAGCGGCGAAGCGCTCCAGCGCGTCCTCGGTGCCAGGCTGAGGACCCTGCTCACGGGCCTGTCGCGCCGCCGGACGCTGGCCGTCGTCTCCGGCGCGGCGGCGACAGCGCTTCTCCAGTCCTCCGCGGCCACGACCCTGATGCTGATCGGGTTCGTCTCCGCGGGGCTGATGACGTTCCGGCAGACGCTCGGCGTCATCCTGGGCGCTGACATCGGCACGACCTTGACCGTCCAGCTGATCGCGTTCCGCATCACGGACTACTCACCGCTCCTGGTCGGCCTCGGCTTCACCGCAACGTTCGTCGCGCGCCGCCGCGTGCCGAAGGATCTGGGCCAGGCGCTTCTCGGACTCGGCCTCGTGTTCCTGGGCCTCAAGCTCATTCTCGACAACGCCGGAGCGCTCAGGGCCTCGCCGCTGGCCCTCGACCTGCTCGCCGCGGTCGCCCAGAGCCCGGCGATCGGCGTGCTCGTCGGGGCGGTGTTCAGCGCGCTGGTGACCTCGTCGGCGGCCACGCTCGGGCTGGCCCTTGCGTTCGCCCACCAGGGGCTCCTGCCCCTGGACGGCGCCGTCGCCGTCGTGCTCGGCGCCAACATCGGCACGTGCGCGACCGCGCTGACCGCGTCCGTCGGCGCGACGGCCGAGGCCAAGCGTGTGGCCGTCGCCCACATCGCGTTCAAGGTGCTGGGCGCCGCGCTGGTCTTTCCGTTCATCGGCCCGTTCACGGCGCTGGTGGCCAGCACCGCCGCCGATCCGGCCCGGCAGATCGCGAACGCCCACACGTTCTTCAACGTCGGCATCAGCCTTCTGTTCCTCCCGTTCACCCCGCTGGCCGCGCGGGCGATCGAAGCGCTCGTGCCCGACGACGAGCAGGGCGACAGCCCCTTCCGCGTGCGCTACCTCGACGAGCGCTCGCTCGACCAGCCGTCCCTCGCGCTGGGTCAGGCCACGCGCGAGGCGCTGCGTATGGCCGACGTGGTGCAAGGGATGCTGCGCGACGTGCCGGTGGTCTTCGCCAGCAGCCATCACGAGCTGCTCGAGGACGTGGAGCGGCGCGACGATCAGGCCGACTTCCTCGAGCGCGAGATCAAGCTCTTCCTGGCCCGCCTGGGGCGCGACGCGATGGGCGCCGACCTCAGCCGCAAGGAGATCGGCCTGATCTCGGTGATCGGCAACCTCGAGAACATCGGGGACATCATCGACAAGAACCTGATGGAGCTCGGTAGGAAGAAACTCTACCAGGCCCGCCGCTTCTCCGACGCCGGCTGGGCCGAGATCCAGGAGTTCCACGGCATGGTGTCGAAGAATCTCGAGCGTGCCATCGCCGCGTTCGCCTCGAACGACCGCGCCCTCGCGCAGGAAGTGCTGGACCAGCGGGCGCTCATGCGGCAGCGGGAGCGCGACCTGCGCGAATCCCACATCGGGCGTCTGCGCGCCGGGCTGGCGGAGTCGATCGAGACATCGGAGATTCACCTGGACATCCTGACCAATCTAAAGCGCATCAGCTCGCACGTATCGGCGCTCGCGATCTCGATTCTCGAGGAGGTCTGAAGATGAAAAAGGTCGAGGCCATCATCAAGCCGTTCAAGCTGGACGACGTCAAGGAGGCGCTCACCGGCATCGGCGTGATCGGCATGACGGTCACGGAGGTGCGAGGCTTCGGCCGCCAGAAAGGACACACCGAGCTCTATCGCGGCTCCGAATACACGGTCGATTTCCTCCCCAAGGTGAAGATCGAGGTCGTCGTCGCCGACGCGCTGGTCAAGAAGGTCGTCGACACGATCGCCAGCGCGGCCAAGACCGGCTCGATCGGCGACGGCAAGGTCTTCGTGCTTCCGATCAACGAATCGATCCGTATCCGCACGGGCGAGACGGGCGAGTCGGCGGTCTGAACGCGACAACCGCCCAGCTCCTGACCGCCGGCGGTCGCGCCGCGGCGGCCCGGCTTCGGCGGACCTTGCGACAGCTCGGCTTCGCGGATCCGGACGGAGCGGCGCGCAATCTCGAAGGTCTCACGCCGACTCCGCGCGACGCCGAGCTTCTGGCGCCGGCCTTTCCGCGTCTCTTGACCGAGCTCGCGGCCGCGCCCGATCCCGACATGGCGCTCAACAATCTCGAGCGCTACGCCGGCGTGGTCGACCGCTCGGTGTTCTTCCGCACGCTCGCCGACCATCCTGGCGCGACGCCGCTGCTGGCTCGCGTGCTCGGCTCGAGCCAGGTTCTGGCCGACGCGCTACGCCGCCGCCCGAGCGGCCTGGCGTGGTTGCTCGAGCCCGCCACGATGCGGCTCTGGTTCGCCGAGGACCTGGCGGCCGACCTGGCTCAGACGCTCGGCCCGTTCGAGACGCGCGAGGCGCGCATGAACGCGCTGCGCCGTTTCAAGTACCGCCATCTTCTGCGGATTGGCGCCCGCGATCTCCTGGGCGACGCCGATCTCGCGCGCACGACCGAGGAGCTGTCGCACCTGGCCGACGCGTGCATCGCCCAGGCGCTGGCCGAAGCCGCGGCCACCGTCCGCGAGGCGTACGGAGTTCCGCTCGGCGCCGCCGGCTCCGAGACCGGCGTCGCCGTGGTCGCGATGGGCAAGCTCGGCGGCGACGAGCTCAACTACTCGTCCGACGTGGACCTGACGTTCGTCTACGGAGAGGACGGCGAGACAGCGGGCGGACGCGCCGGACGTCTGGCCAACGGTGAGTATTTCACGCGCGTCTGCCGCGAGCTCGTCGGGCTGCTCGAGGGAATCACCGACGAGGGCTATGCGTTCCGCGTCGATCTGCGGCTTCGGCCCGAGGGGCGCGTGGGCCCGATCGTGCTCTCGCTCGACGGGTACCGCGGCTACTATCGAGACCGCGCCGAGCTGTGGGAGCGACAGGCGCTGATCAAATCGCGCATCGCGGCCGGTGACGCGACCGTCGGCGCCCGCTTCAAAGACCTCGTGCGCGAGACCGTCTATCGTCCCGGCGTCGACGCGCGCGTCGTCCCGGCCATCCGCGCGATGAAGTCGCAGATCGACAGCGCCGTCCGCGCGAAGGGCGGCGAAGCCACGAACGTCAAGCTCGGGCGCGGTGGCATACGCGAGATCGAGTTCATCGCGCAAGCGCTGCAGCTCCTCTACGGCGGCGATGACCCGTGGCTACGCGAGGCGAATACGCTGAAGGCCATCTTCCGCCTCACCGAGCGCGGATACCTGGCGCCCGATCTCGGCCGGCTGCTGTCCCAGGCCTACGTGCACCTCCGGACCGTCGAGCACCGGCTGCAGATCCTGCACGAGTTCCAGACCCACACCCTGCCCAGCGACGCGCAGGAGCTCGGACGCCTCGCTCGACGCGTCGGCGCGCAAGGGCCGCCGGCGCGCGCGGCGAAAGAGTTCCAGGCGCGGCACCGTGCGGTCACGGCGGCGGTGCATCGCGCGTTCCGCGAGTTCTTCGCCGATCGCAAGCTTTCGCCGCGTCGAACGCTGCGCCTGGCGAGCCTCACGGCGCTCCGCGCGACCGGATTCAAGGATCCCGAGCGCGCGCGTCACAACTTGCAGCTGATCCTCGAGGGCCGGCCGCTGGTCCCGTACGCGGCGCACCTGGACGCGACGCTCGCGCGTCTCTATCCGCTGCTGCTCGACGCGCTCTGGAAGAGCCCCGATCCCGACGAGGCGCTGAACCAGTTCGAGCGCCTCCTGGCCGCCGCCGGACCACGCGCCGGCCTCGTAGAGATTCTCGCCAACGATCCGGATCTCCTGCTCGGCCTCGTCAAGGTCTGCGCCGGCGGCGATCTGCTCACCGAGCTCCTGATCGCTCAGCCCGAGCTCCTCGCCTCGCTGGCCAACCCCGAGCGGCTGCTGGCCCGGAAGTCGAAGGCCGCGATGCGCCAGGCGCTGGCCGCGGTCTTCGCTCCCGCGACGACCGCGATCGAGCGCCGCGACCGGCTGCGTCGCGTGAAGCAGGCCGAGGAGCTGGCCGTCGTCTGGCGTTACGTGCTCGGGGTCACCACGATCGACGCGTACTCGCGCGAGATGACCGCGCTCGCGGAAGCGACCCTCGCGGCCGGCTGGCTCTTGGCCCAGGAGTCGCTCGTCGAGCGCTACGGCGTGCCGCGCGATGCGTCCGGGCGATTCATCCCGGCGGTCATCGTGGGGCTTGGCAAGCTGGGCGGCCGAGAGCTCGTCACCGGCTCCGACCTCGATCTGTTCGTGGTCTTCAGCGAAGACGGCGCGACCGACGGGGCCGATCGCATCGACGCCCACTGGTTCTACAGTCTGGCCGTGGAGCGGCTGGCCTCCGTGCTCGGCGATATCACGTCCGCGGGCGTCGCCTTTCCGGTCGACCTGCGGCTTCGGCCCGGCGGCAAGGGCAGTGGGTTCGCCTCGAGCGTCGCCGCTCTCGAGCGGTACTATCTGGAGCATGGCGACCTGTGGGAGCGGCAGACCTTGACCCGCGCGAGGCTTATCCTGGGCGACCGCGCCCTCGCGCGCCGCGTTCGTGCGGCGCTGTCCAGGCTGGTCTACGGCGACGCGCTCCCGCGCGCGGCGCTGAAGGAGATCGGGGAAGTGCGCACGCGGATCGAGCGCGAGCTCGGCCGCGAAACGCGCGGTCGCCTGCACGTGAAGTACGGGCGTGGCGGCCTCGTCGACGTCGAGTTCCTCGCCCAGGCGCTCCAGCTCGTCCACGGGCATGACAATCCCGAGGTGCGCCGGTTCACGACGACCGCGGCGCTCAGGGGCCTCACCCGCGACGGAGCCCTCGATCGTGCCGCCGCGTCCGGGCTCGTCGAGCGCTACCGACTTCTCCGACGCATCTCGGCCGCGCTCCGCCTCCTCGGCGCGCGGCCTTCGGACACGCTCGAGCTGGCGGGGCCCATGCCCGCGCGAGTTGCGAGCGCCCTCGGCTATGAATCGCGCCAGGCCTTCCTGGATGCCTACCGCGAGAACGCGACCGCGGTTAGAGAAGCGTACGAACAGACCTTCCGATTGACCGCCGACCGCGACCCCGGGTTGACTGCGGAGCGGAGCCGGGTCGCTCCTGACTCAGGCCACCCCCGGTCCAAGCCAAGCTCAAGGACGCCGCCACAATGACGCCCGGCTCGCATCGTGCGCAGGCCACCCTCGGTGGTCGCGGCCTCAAGGACCCCGGTACAATGAAACGACTGTTCATCGTCGACGGTCACTCTCATCTCTTCCGGGCGTATCACGCGGTCGGTTATCTCTCGACCTCCAAGGGCATACCGAGTCACGCGGTGCTGATCCTCAGCACGATGCTCTGGAAGCTCATCAGGGAGGAGCAGCCCGACTATCTGGCGATCGCCTGGGACCCGCCGGGCCCAACGTTCCGGGATGCGTTGTCGGCCGACTACAAGGCCACGCGCACCGCGATGCCGGACGATCTGGTGCGCCAGCTGCCCTACGTACGGCGCCTCTTCGAGGCGCTGCGCACCCCGATGCTCGAGGTCAAGGGATTCGAAGCGGACGACGTGCTGGCCACGCTCGTCGACCAGGCGCTCGTGCTGCCCGAGCTCGAAGTGGTGGTCGTGAGCGGCGACAAGGACCTGCTCCAGCTCGTCGGCCCGCGGGTTCGCGTCCTGAGCGTCGCCGGCCGCACCGGCGAGCCCATCCTGTACGACGAGGCGAAGGTGCGCGAGCGCTGGGGCGTCGAGCCGGGACAGATCGCGGACGTGCTGGCGCTCATGGGCGACGCCATCGACAACATCAAGGGCGTCCACGGCGTGGGCGAGAAGACCGCGGTGAAGCTGATCAGCCAGTACGGGTCCGTCGAGCGCCTCTACGAGAACCTCACCCTGATCCCTGGCAAGCTCCGCGAGACCCTCGCCGCCGGCCGCAAGGACGCGCTCCTCTCGCGCGAGCTGGCCTTGCTCAATCGTCAGGTGCCCGTCGCCGTCGATCTCGACGCGTTTCGCCGCGTGGAGCCCGACTGGACGAAGCTCCGCCAGCTCTGGATGGAGATGGAGTTCACGCGGCTCGTGAAGGAGCTGCCGCCGGCTCCGCCGCAGGCACCGCCCGAGCCGTCACAGCGTCTGGAGGGGAGCGCGGCGATCACCGCCTGGCTCGGCGCCGTGCCGGCCGGAGCGTCGGTCGCGCTCGATTGGGCCGGCGAGTCGACGCCGCCCGATCCGCGCATCGCCGGTCTCGCCGTGTTCCATCCGGCCGCCGGTCCGGCCGAGCTTGGAGCCGACGAGTCGCCTTCTTCCTTCGGAGAGCGCGAGCTGATCGTCCACGACGCCAAGCCGCTGATCGAATTCTGGCTTGCCCGCGGCGTCACGCCGCCGGCCATCCACGACACGGCGGTCGCCGCATATCTGCTGAACTCGGCGCGGCAGAGCTACCGGCTCGAGCAGGTCTGCCTGGACGCGCTCGGCGAGTATCCGCCCGCGGCGGATCCGTCGCGCGCGTTCGGCGTGCGGGCCGACTTCGCCTGGCGCTACTGGGAGCACGCGGCCGCCGAGCTCAGGGCCCGCGAGCTCTGGACGATCTACGAGGAGATCGAGCGCCCGCTCGTCCCGGTGCTGGCCCTCATGGAGCGCCACGGCATCCGCGTGGACCCCACGCGTCTGGAGGCCTTCGCGAAGGAGCTCGAGCGCGACCTCGACAACCTCACGCGTGAGATCTATCAGCTGGCGGGCGGGGAGTTCACGATCGCCTCGCCGAAGCAGCTCGCGCAGGTCCTCTTCGAGAACCTGAAGCTGCCGCCGATCCGACGGACGAAGACGGGATATTCGACGGACGCCGACGTGCTGACCGAGCTGGCGCTGGGGCATCCGCTGCCGGCGAAGATCCTCGAGCACCGGAGCCTGGCGAAGCTCAAGGGCACCTATGCCGACACCTTGCCCGGGCTCATCAACCCGCGCACCGGGCGGATCCACACCACGTTCAACCAGCTCGTCGCGGCGACGGGACGGCTGAGCTCGCAGGATCCCAATCTCATGAACATCCCGATCCGGACCGAGCTCGGACGGAGGATCCGCCAGGCGTTCATCCCTGAACAAGGGTGGCGATTCGTCGCGGCGGACTACTCGCAGATCGAGCTGCGGATCCTCGCGCATCTGTCGGGAGAGCCGGCGCTGATCGAGTCGTTCGGTCGCGGCGAGGACATCCACACGCGGACCGCCTCGGAGGTGTTCAAGGTGCCGGCGGCCTCGGTCACTTCGTTGCAGCGCACGATCGCCAAGAGCGCCAACTACGCGATCCTCTACGGCGTCTCGGCGTTCGGCCTGTCGCAGGCGACGCGGATCGACCAGAAGGAAGCGCAGCGGTACATCAGCGACTATTTCGCGACCCATCCACGAGTGCGGGCGTTCATCGATAGAACGCTTGCCGAAGGACGCGAGCGCGGCCACGTCAGCACGCTCCTGGGCCGGCGCCGCTACCTGCCGGAGCTCGCGAGCGGAAACCCCGTCGCCCGCAACGCCGCCGAGCGCATGGCGATGAATGCGCCCGTCCAGGGCACGGCGAGCGACATGATCAAGATCGCGATGATCCGCGTCCAGGCGGCGCTGACGGCGCGCGGGCTGCGCGCCCGGATGCTGCTGCAGGTGCACGACGAGCTGCTCTTCGAGGCGCCTGCCAACGAGGTCGCGGCCGTCGAGACACTCGCCCGCGAGATCATGGCGGCGGCACTGCCGCTCAAGGTCCCCGTCGTGGTCGACGTCAAGACCGGGGATGACTGGGCGGCGGTATGAGCGCGCCCCGCAAGTTCCTGCTGGTCGGACTCACCGGCGGCATCGCGACGGGGAAGAGCACGGTCTCGACGCTCCTGCGTCAGCTCGGCTGCGAGATCATCGACGCCGATCTTCTCGCGCGCGAGGTGGTCGAACCGGGGCAGCCGGCCTGGACGACGATCGTGGCGGAGTTCGGTCAGGGCGTGGTGACCGCCGGCGGCACGCTCGACCGCAAGAAGCTCGGCGCGATCGTCTTCGCCCACCCCGAGCGGCGCCGACGCCTCGAGGCGATCACCCATCCGGCGATCCGGGAGCGGTTCCAGGCGCGCCTGGACGAGCTGGCCGAGAGAGGCTTCACGGGTCTCGTCGTGTTCGACGCGGCCGTGATGATCGAGAGCGGCAACTACAAGAACATGGACCGCCTGGTCGTCGTGGTCACGGACGAGCCGACCCAGGTGGCTCGACTCCGCGGGCGCGACGGCACCGAGGACGCGGAAGGACGGCGGAAGATCGCCAGCCAGATGCCGCTCGCCGAGAAGGCCAAGCTGGCCGACTACGTCATCGACAATTCCGGCGATCGTGCAGCGACCGCCGAGCAGGTCCGGCGGGTCTTCGCGGCGCTGATGTCCGAGCTCGAGGCGCGCTCGGCGGTCTAGGCGCCGGCGCGTCAGGCACCGCCGAGCACGCGGGAAACCAGCTGCTTCACCGGACGGAATTCCACGATGCCGACCTCGACCAGCCGGCACTCGAGCGGCAACGGTATGCGCCCGGCGATCGCGAGGGCGCTCCCGAATTGACCAGGCTCGAGGTCGGTGGCGAGTGTGCAGTGCGGAACCCAGGCGCCCGGTCGGTAGTGCTCCCACGACTCCCCGCCGAGGCGACCGAATCGACGATGAAAGCCGACATGCAGATCGAGCAGCTCGGCCGTGACCGTTGGCGCCAGAAAGACCGCGACGGCCGGAAAGAGACCCACGCTCGTGAGCGGCAGCCGAACCGGCGACGTCGCGGCGGCGAATCTCGTCAGCTCGGACTCGGCACCGTCCCGATCGAGGGTGTTC
>Ga0137396_10002323_pt1 | contig 10376 bp, 4 predicted proteins | sample czc16metaG_FD_108284 | JGI IMG/M metagenome (GOLD analysis project Ga0137396, IMG submission 108284) | Vadose zone soil microbial communities from Angelo Coast Range Reserve, California, USA - czcobulk3.16 metaG | ecosystem: Environmental > Terrestrial > Soil > Vadose zone | place: USA... | reverse complement strand
TCAGCGGCCCGACCCCCGGATCGTACACGGTCACCGTCACCGGCACGAACGGATCCCTCGTCCACACGACGTCGATTGGCGTGACGGTTACCGCCCCGTCGACTCCCGACTTCTCCATCTCCGCGAATCCCACAAGCGTTTCGTTCTTGGCGGGTCAAGCCGCCACCTCGACGATCTCCGTCACCTCCACCGATGGTTTTAGCGGAGCGGTCGCACTCACGACGGCCTCTTCGCCCTCTGGAGTCGCGGCGGCGTGCGCCCCCTCGAGCATCAGCGGCGGCCAGACTTCGACATGCACACTCAGCGGCTCGACCCCCGGATCGTACACGGTCACCGTCACCGGCACGAACGGATCCCTCGTCCACACGACGTCGATCTCTGTCTCCGTGACGGCCCCGGCCAGCCCGGACTTCTCCATCACCGCGACCCCGAACACGGTTTCGTTCGTGGCGGGCCAATCCGCGTTTTCCACGATTTCTCTCCAGTCGACCGGGGGTTTCAGCGGAGCCGTCGCTCTCACTTCCGCATCCACCCCCGGAGGAGTGACGACCTCGTGTGTGCCGGCAAGCGTCAGTGGCACCCAGACGTCCGCATGCGCGATGAGCGGGGCGGCCCTCGGGTCGTACACGGTTGTCGTTACCGGGACGAGCGGGACGCTGTCCCACACGGCGTCCATTGCCGTCACGATCGCGACGACCGGGCCGACGGCCCGATTCACCTTCACGCCTCCGTACCCCAAGGTGAACAACTCCGTCGCGTTCGACGCGTCTTCGTCGACGGACCCGGATCCGAGCGCGACCTTGCAGGCCCGCTGGGACTGGCAGGGAGACGGCGTCTGGGATACCCCGTGGTCCTCGACCCTGACGATCGAGCACGTCTTCACGACCGCGGGGGCCTACGTGGTCAAGTTGGAAATCCTGGACTCGCACGGATTGACGGCCGGCATCGGTCAGTGGGTCGCGGTCTCGAATCCCGGAGGCGGAGACAAAATCCCACCTCAGGTCTCGATCCTTTCCCCGCCGAACGCCACGGTCATCGCGTCCGCGAACGTCACCGTCACGGGAGTCGCCTGGGACAACGTGGCGGTCTCGGCGATCGAACTGAGCACGGATAACAAGACCTGGACGCCGACCTCCGGGACGACCTCGTGGTCCGGCACCGTGCTCCTGACGGCGGGGATGAATCAGATCTACGCCCGGGCGATCGACACATCAGGCAACGTGAAGACGGCCGTGATCACGGTGATCGCGGACCAATCGCCAGGCGTTTCTCCCGAGTCTCTGGCCGATTCGACCATCCCGGTCCTCATCGGAATGTCCCCGGTCGTCGCCCTGGCGGCCATCCACGCGTTCCTATGGAACCGAACCAGGACTCCGCGAAAGAAAGTGAAAAAGTAAGCGGCCGTCGTCGTTGGACCGGAAGGGCGAAGTCGTCGGCCTTCGCCGGGACGGGATCCTCAAACGCGTGATGGAATTCTAGGAGCGCCTTCGATCGCGAGCGCCTCGGGCCATGCTGTCCGTATCGGACGGAAACGGTGGAAGCGACTTGACGATCTGGCGCATCGCGGCGCGAAGGGCCACCTCGGTCATCCCGCCCGCGGCGACGATGACCAGGACGACCTGCGCGTTCACCTTGCTCACAAAGACCCGGCGTCCGTCGATCATCAGGGAGACTTCGCGCGGGCTCGAGGCCCCGAGGGCCGTCATCAGCGTCTCGACCGAGCCGACGAGGGTGGCGGACATGACGCTCAGGACGTCGACCGGGACGGAGTTCCGGGTCCAAGCGCCGAGCTGAGCCCCGGTGCGGGTGATGAGGAGCACCGCCTCGAGCGGCTGTTGAGATTCGACGACCGAAGACAGGTCAATCGGCGTCGATGCGGTCACGGACATCCCGAGTACCAGGTGTTGCGTGCGCACGCCAGGCTAAAAGCAACAAGGTCTCACTATCAAATGCGTCAATTATGGACGGGACCGCGCTCCGGGACTAGGCGCCGAACAATCCTTCGTTACCTGTACTAACAAGGTTTTAAGGAATTGACCGCTTCGGCCCGGGCGTCCTGTGTCCGTGGAAATCCTCGGACGTCATGCGCGTTCGGCGCTTCTGACGTTCTGCCTGGCCTTGGCGGTGTCGGCCGCCGCCCTCACGGCCTCCGCCCACCCGGTAAAGCCGGCCCCCGTCCAGGCCTTCCCTCGAGTCCCTGCCGCCTCGGGGACGAACTTCGATTATCTCGTCATCATCCTGATGGAGAACCACAACCTCTGTGACATCCTGGAATCTTGCGGCGGATCGGCAAGATACATGTCGAACCTCGCGGGCGCCTGGGGATCGGCGCAAAACGACCACTACTGCAACGTCAATCCGAGTCTCCCCAACTATCTCTGCCTCTCTGGCGGCACCGATTTCGGTTGTGGCGGGTACGACGGCAATCCGAATTCGAACGCGTGCACGAGCACTGCCTGGAGTGCGCCGAATATCGTGGATCGACTCGAGGGCGCGGGCCTGACATGGAAGGCGTATATGGAGGACATGCCGAGCAATTGCTACGGGGCCAACTCCGGCGACTACGCGGTTCGACACAACCCCTTCGTGTACTACAACGACATCGTCAGCAATCCGACCCGCTGCGCTCGTATCGTCCCCGCGGGTGCATCCGATAGCGTCCTGATCAACGACCTCGGGTCGACGACGACCGCCTCAAACTACATGTGGCTCACGCCGAACAAGTGCAACGACATGCACAGCTGCCCGATCGCGACCGGCGATGCCTACCTGGCCGACTTGGTTCAGCGAATCCTGAGCAGTCCGGTCTTCACGAGCCAGCGGGCGGCCCTGCTGGTCACGTTCGACGAAGGGTACGGCCAACCCATCTACACGGCCTGGGCCGGTCGGGTCGTTAAGCCCGCCTACACCTCGTCGGTCGCCTACGATCATTTCTCGGTCCTCGCAACGATCGAATCAAACTGGAACCTGCCCAATCTCACCGCGAACGACGGAGGAGCCTCGCCGATGAATGAGTTCTTCACGACGACGCCGCCCGCGAGCGACACGGTCTCGCCGGCCATCACGATCGACTCGCCGTCCAATCGGAGCGGTGTGTTGTCGCCGCTGAGCGTCACCGGAACGGCATTCGACAACATCGCGATCCGGACGGTCGAGCTGCGGGTGGACGGCGGCCCTTGGACACCGGCGATAGGGACGACCTCGTGGACGGCGTCTCTCACGCTCGCAACGGGGAATCACACGCTCGACGCGCGCGCGACGGATTTCGCGGGGAACCAGAAGACGTTCGGCATTTCCGTGACGGTGACCGGGCAGTCGGGGATTGACTTCGTGGCCCTCGCTCCAGAAATTGCAGCGGGGCTGATCATTGCGGTCGTTGCCGTGGCCCTCGTCCTCCGTCGACGCAAGAGAAAAGAGCCGCCGGGCGAGCCGCGCGGATGACGGGGCCCGACGGCCTACCCGCCGAGGCGACGGCTCCACTCGCGCGCGTCCAACTCGGCCCTCCACGCTTCCGTGTCGGCCACTTCAAGATCCCGTTCCACCCGCGCGACCTCCTTCCTGTCTAGCGTCGCTGGGCTTAGCGGAATCAAGACGATCCCACGACTGCGCACGACGAGGTCGCGGAGATGCTCGACGAAAAGGAGGACCGGGTCGTACCCGTTCCGAAGGATCAAGAACTCGAGCCCATCGAGGAGGACCACGCCGCCTTGAGCATTTTCTTCGAGGAAGACTTCGATCGTCTTCGAGAGATTCACGATCGCGGTCGGTCGCAGGACGTCTTCCGCGGGCGCCTCCGCGAGCCACACGACTCGACCGTCCTCGAGGCCGAACTTCTCCCGGGCCAGATCCGGGTAGACGCGGGTGATGCACAACCCTGGAGTCCCTCGGCGGACGAGCTCGCGGTACACGCGGAAGCTCAACTGAGGTTTGGGCTCCTTGACGAGATAGCAGGCGCCCTCCAGCAGTTCCAAGCGACCCCGCACGGGGCGGGGAGCCTAAGTCGCCTGTGGAACAGTTTTTGACGGCGTCAGGGAAGCGGCACTCGGCGCCGGGATTTCACGCGGGGACGGTACCACATGCTGATCCCGAGCATGAGCAGGCCCACGACGATCTCAGGAATCCCGGGAGGTGTCTGCGGCGAAGGTCCGGATGGAGTCGTCGGCGTCGGATTGTCCGCGACGCTGAACTGGATCACGGAGGACTTCGCATTCCCCGCGGTGTCGTACGCCTTCACGACCACCACGTGCGTTCCGGCGGTCCAATGGCGTGTCAACGTCGTCTGCAGACCGATGGACACGAACGCGGCGCCGTCGATGCCGACCTCGTATCGGGCAATCCCCGAGCCTCCATCCGATCCGGACCAGGAAAGCGAATCGTCCGGGCCGATGGGGACGCTGGGAGAATTCCCGAGGACCGAGGGCGGCGTGGAGTCAACGTTGATCGCAATCGATTTCGCAGACTCCGAGTAGCCATCGGCATCGGTCGCCTGGTACACGAGGACGTGACGACCGTCGGGGAGTGTGAACGGTTGGGAGTACGTGACCCAGGCGTTTCCGTCGATGCGATACGCGATCGACGTGGCGATTCCGCTACCACTCGTGGCCGTCAGCGTAACCCTGACCGAGGAGACGTACCAGCCGTTCGCACCCGTCACGCCCGACGAAGACAGGGTGCTCACGGGAACACTGTGAAGGTCACCGGTGATCCGGATCGACAAGCCGCTCGCGCCCTCTGCGATTCCAGCGACGTCCGTGGCGAAGTAGCCGAGCATGTGCGTGCCGTTCCCCCCGACCGTGAACGGAACGGAGTACGTGCGCCAAGGTCCGCCGTCGACTCGGTACTGCTCGGACTGGACGCCGCTCGTCGCGTCGGAGGCCGTCAAAGTCACCGTGACCGAGGAGATGTACGATCCGTCTCCGGCGAGGGTGCCCGCAACTTGAGCCGACGTCACCGGTGCGACCGTATCAATGTGGAACGTCGATGCACGAGCTGACTCGTTGTTTCCCGCGAGGTCCGTTGCGTAATAGTCGATCGAGTGAGAGCCTTCTCCCGAGACGGTGATGGGGTTGACGTACTGCTGCCACGGGCCGCCGTCGGTGCGGAAATGAATCGCGGCCACGCCGCTCGAGTCGTCGGTCGCGCTCAACGTCACGTTGACACGGGAAACGAACCAGTTCGCCGCGCCCATGGTCCCGGACAGGGACGCGGACGCGACCGGCGGGACATTATCCGGGCCACCCGGCCCAAAGTCAGGCGCCCACGGGACGCGCGGCGCACCTCCGCCTGCCCCTTGGGTGCCGTTCGAAGCGGACACCTGGTCCCACGTCGCTTTGTTCCAGTTGTCGACGACGTTCAAGGCACCAAAGATCCGGTCCATGTCCCGCGCCCAGGGTACGTCCCGGCTCGCCGGGCTAATCGTGAAGTTCCAGGCCGCGGCGAATTCGTCATCGACTTTTCCCGAGGGGCTGTACTCCGTCGCAACCGCGTACACGGACCAGGCGGCATCGTCCACAGTGTACCCGCCGTAGTCCTGGAAGGCGTGGGCGAGAATCTTCGCGGCATCCGTCTCCAGGCCCATCGAATTCACATCGACGGAAGGCGGAAGCGCAAGGAGGGATCCCATCCGAAGCGCGGGGACGGAACCCCCGTAGCATCCGGGGGCGCATCCATCTGCAGTCGTCGCGGGCCAGCGGAATGAGCCGGAGCCCGTGTAGTAGTTGTCCCTCCCGAACAGGTTGACCTTCAACGCGTGCCGGATCGTCCCTCCGGGCACAAGCTCCCCGAGCCGAATCACTCCGCCGAGGCTCGACAGCATCGACCCGCCGTGCGCGCCGGAGTTGCCGGTCAGGAGGAGGTCTTCGTTCTGCTGGGACCACATCATCGTGGCGGTCCCGCCCGCGGTGCAGCGGGCCATCGGTTGACCTTGGATGAGTGTGTGACCATCGGCCGCGAGGATTGCCGTCGCGTAGTTCGGCGTCGTGCCGTCCGGATTTCCGGACCCAGCGCCGGGGACGACGAAGTTCGTCGGAATCGGAGCCGAGAACAGGATATTACCTTGGGCGTTGCATCGGCTCCCGCCTCCCCAGGCGTCGCCGTTGAAGTAGACGTCCGTGACCGGTGCGGTCGGAGTGAGGATGAGGACGTCGACGTCGGTCGTCATCCCGTACGCCGAGGGCTTCTTGATATTGCCGGGGACGTAGACCGCATTCGCGCCGATCGGCAGGTTCCAGATGCTGTCCCGGGAGAACGGCCAAAGGGTGGCGACGCGGCCCGCGGCCGATGCGGACGCCGAGGAGACCGATGAGGAATCGCGTGCCGTGGAACCGCCGGCGAGCGTCGAGAGCGACGTGGCGAGAAGGATCCCTGTCAAGACGAACGCGAGGACGATCCATGAGCTCGGGCTTCGCCTCGACCGAATGTGAAAGGAAGAGCGGATGCGGGTGGCCCGGGTGTATGGAATGGGCGCCACCATCGGGGGCTGCGTCGTAACCCCGACCTGCGTATATAGGGGTGATTGTACGTCTATCGAAAGTGGTTGCCGCGTTGCGGAATACCCTAGACCGATTATCGATACCCGAGGCGCACTGCCGCCACCGACGCGCTAAACGAATCCGTCTCGGAATTTCGTCGAGAAAGCTTGAAAGGACCGGCCGGTTTCAGGCGGCCGAGGCGAGACGACGCGACCGCACGAGTTCTGGTTGAGCGTCGTCCTCCTCGCCGTGTTCTGGGGACTCGCGTTCCTCGTGATGCTGAGCGACATCGATTTTTTCTCCCTGCAAGATCTGTTCGACACGCGGCAACTGCATCATGAACACATCGTGGTCGTGTTGATCTTCTGTGGAATCGTCGCCGCGGCCATGCCGCTCATCGCGGGAAAGCTGCAGCGGATGGAGAACTGACCTGGGGCGGCGGTCCTAGAGATCCGAGGAATCGTATTCTTCGGGGTATTCGTCCGGATCGTAGTCGCCCCGATCGTCGTCCTCGTGGCGGCGAAGACGCCCGCGCCAGAAGGCGATCGCGAACAGGAGGAGTCCCAGCGCGACTGCGGGGAGGACCAGCGGAAGGGTCTGGAAGACGCCGAAGACGCCCGGAGACCCCGGGCTGACGTGGAAGCTGATGACCGTCGCATCCTGGTTCCCTGCGGCGTCGTACGCGGTGACACGAACCGTGTGATCGCCGTCCGACCAGCGCCGACTCAAACTCGTCGTCATGCCGACAGACTGCGTCGGTCCGCCGTCAATGCTCACTTCGTACCGCGCGATGCCCGACGCCGTGTCGGATCCGGTCCACGAGATCGTCACGTCGGGGGTCGTCTGGACGCCACTCGGCGAGCCGCCGAGCGTCGGGGGCGTCAAGTCCACGTCGATCGAGGTGGATGCCTTCGGTTCGACGAAACCGGCGGTATCCCAGGACTGGTAATCGAGGGTGTGGCGGCCTTCCGGCAGAATGAACCTCTGCGCGTATTGCGTCCAACCCGAGCCATCGATGCTGTACATCGTGAAGATGGCGGTCCCACTCGGACTCGTGGCCGTCAGGGTGACGTTCACCGTGGAGACATACCATCCGTTCATACCCGACGCGCCGGTCACCTGCAGCGCCGTGACCGGAGGCCCAAACGAGGAGCCGCTGACCCGGACGACGGAGCTCTTCGCGGTCTCGACGTTGCTCGCGACGTCCGTCGCGTGATATTCGATGGTGTGTGTCCCGTTCCCGCTCACCGGGAAGACGCTCGCATAGGAGCGCCACGCGCCGCCGTCGACCCGGTACTCGGAGGATTGGATTCCACTCGTCAAATCCGTCGACGTCAGGGTCACATCGACGGAGGAGATGTACGATCCATCGGCGGCTTGCGTTCCAGCCAGCGCGACCGATGAGCTCGGTGCCGTCGAGTCGATCTTTACGGTGACCGTTCGAAGGGCCTCGTTGTTCCCGGAGGAATCCGTCGCGTAGTAGTCGATCGCGTGGGATCCGTCGGATGGGACGGTGAAGGGGCTGGCGTAGCTCTGCCATGCGCCGCCGTCCGTCCGGAAGTGGATCGCGGCGACGCCGCTCGAGTCGTCCGTCGCGGTCAACGTGACGGTGACCGAGGACGTGTACCAGTTGCTGGTCCCGCTGCTCCCGGAAGCGCTGTACGTCGTTATCGGCGGGGTGATGTCGCTCGTACTGCCCGGGGAGACGGTGTACGTGGACGGAGTCGAACTTGGAATCGTGAACGTGAGGCCGCCGACCGGAGTGGATTGCGCGCTGAGGATTCGGTTGGTGCCGCCGGTGTTCGTACGCGTCACGTTGTACGTCGTGCTTGGAGTGAAGCCGGAACCGTCGAACACCACCGCGGCGGCGCTCTGGAGTAGGAACGACACGCCCGCGGCCGAGAGGCTCGTCACGTCGAGATTCGCCACCGAGCCGGTCCACGTGGCCTGCAGATTCTGTGAAGCCGCGGTGTTGGCCGTGTCGAAGACAATCGAGCCGCCGACGGTGGCCGAGAGATTCAGAGAGCTGCCGGACCACGCAAAGCTCGCGCTCGTCGCGGCCGGCGAGGTGACAAAGGTGACCGGGGTGAGGTCCATCTTCGTGATTCCCGGGCCCAGGTCGACCACGGTGCCTTGGAAGCCCGTGGGGAGACGGATCGGGGTGATCGCGACGGTCGAGTACGTTGTGTCGTAGATCGTCTCCGCCGCGGTGCTGATGCCCGGCCACGCCGCGTTGTCGAGCACGTAGATCGCATAGTCGACATCGGTGAACATGTTTGAAGCAATGATTCCCCCGTCCGATCCGACTTGGATTCCCCAGTGGAACGTGTGGATCATGTTCCCGACGACGAGGGTGCCGTTCGAGAACCACTCCGTCTCGATGCCTCGCGGATAGTCGGTCGCGATGGACTTCGAGCCGGGGTAGTCCATGTAGACGAGGTTCCATCCGACAATCGTGCCGACGGAGCTCTCGGAGATGATGCCGCCCGCCGTCGCGTTCACGACCGTGTTGCGCATCGCGACCATGCCGGTCGCCCGGCGTGCATCGGTTACGTGGTAGTCGCTCAAGTGGATGCCGACCGTGTGCCAGGTGCCGCTCGTATGCGCGTTCACGTAATTTCCGAAGATCGTGATGCCTTGGACGCCGCGGTCCGTGGCGATGCCGTACACCCAGTCGAAGTTCGCCTCCAGCTGGACGTAGTTCGCCTCGACGTGGACGTCGCTCGATCCTTCGCGGACGGCGATGCCGTACGCATGCTGAGCGTTCTCGACGGAGTTGTGCCGGATCGTCACGTGCTGCGTGCTGACGGTGGCCGGCCAGTGACCGAGCTGGAACGCCTCCCACTGATTCGCGCCCGCGAGATTCGCGATCCTCACGTTCTCGATCACGACGTAGGAGCTAGTCCCTTCGATCCAGAGCATCGCCTGGGTGCTCGCGTACAGATTCCCGTCGATGAACCAGTTGCTGATGATGTACGGGTCGGTGATCGTCCCCGTCCCGCTGCGGACGCCGTTCGCGGCGGTGAATTGCGCATCGCTCCCGATGTAGATCGGGGCGTGGGCCTGGAGCCCCGACGGATTCGTCAAGCCATAACCGGGAGGAGCGCCGACGCCTCCGCCACCCGAGGCGAAGACCGTGATCACCTTGCTCGCTGTATTTGAGAACCCGTGGGAATCCTGAATCTCCAGCTTCACCGTGTAGCTGCCCGCTGCGACGAACGCATGCTGCGCCGTCAGCGACGACGAGAGCGTCGTGTCCCATGTGCCGTCCGACTCCCAGTCCCAGCGGGCCTGGAGCGTCGCGGTCGGATCCGAATCGGTGGACGAGGTCGCGTCGAACGTGATCGTGTCATTCACGGAGGGCACCGTGGGCGAGTACACGAATCGAGCCGTCGGTCCGGGGGCGGTAATCGTGACCGACACGGGAGCGGTGTGGGCGAGCGCTCCGCTCGTTCCGGTGATCGTGACCGCATACGAGCCCGCGTTGGTGCCGGTGAAGGTGCATGTGGACGTCTGCGTGCCGCTGATGCTGACCGGAACGCACGAGGTCGTTGCGCCGACGGGCACCGAGACGGCCGCCAGGTCGACGGTCCCGGTGAAGCCGCCACTCGCCGTGAGGCTCACGGTCGACGTCGCGGACTGACCCGCGAAGAACGAGACGATTCCCGGGTTCGCGGAGAGCGTGAAGTCCGGACCTCCGGCGTTGAAGAACTCCAGGGGCGAGGGCGCGTTCACGTCACCCTGACCGAGGCTGCCACCGCCCCAGACGTCCTCGAGGAGCTTCGCGAGCGAATAATGACTGTACGCGGCGGTCGACTTGTAGGCGAGTTTCGTCGCCGGACCGCTGAAGGCCATGTAGATGTACGGAGGACTCGTGTAGGCCTCGTCGAACATGAGGATGAGCGC
>Ga0137396_10002322_pt1 | contig 10376 bp, 7 predicted proteins | sample czc16metaG_FD_108284 | JGI IMG/M metagenome (GOLD analysis project Ga0137396, IMG submission 108284) | Vadose zone soil microbial communities from Angelo Coast Range Reserve, California, USA - czcobulk3.16 metaG | ecosystem: Environmental > Terrestrial > Soil > Vadose zone | place: USA... | reverse complement strand
GTGAAGCGACCTGCGAGGTATCGTGACCAAGAAGCGCACCGGTGATACTTGGATGCCGGCCGATGAATATGGCCGGCGGTTGCCGCGCTTCACTGTGAACCTGCTGGTGAGGGACCTGGCGCGATCCCTAGCGTTCTACAAAGAGGTGCTCGGCGCGAAGGAGCGCTATTCCGATCCTGACTTCGCGGCGCTGGAGCTGAACGGTCTTGAGTTCATGCTCCACGCCGACCACACCTACGACCAGCATCCGCTGGCGAGCCGTCTGGCTGTGAGTGGGCCCAGGGGCACCGGGACCGAGCTGCGGTTGCTTGGCGCAGACCCGGACGCGCTCGAAGATCGCGCAAAGGCCCGCGGCGCGGCTGTGATTCAGCCAGCCGCCGATAAGCCGCACGGCTGGCGCGAGGTCATCGTGGCCGACCCGGACGGCTACGTCTGGGCCGTCGGTGTCCCAATCAAGGGACAAAGATAAATGCCGCCGGCCGGCAGTCTCAGGCCTGCGCCGATCCTCATGGCCGGAGCGAACGGATGCAAGAGGGTGTCAGTCTTGGTCTGTTTTCTCAGGCTGCTTTTTCTCTTCTTCTTTAGGTTCCTCGAGTGTGGCAAGCAGTTGCTTCCAGTCGAACCAGTCGGGCTTGCCCTGAATCCATTTCTCGAACCAGTTGAACTCCGCAACCATTTTCACCATCTGGTAGCGCGGCTCGGTGAGCCCGTGAGGCATGGCGGGATACACGATGTATTCGACCGGAACGCCAAGTTTTTTCAGTGCCATGTGCAGCTCGTCGCTCTGCGGCTTCGGGACGCGCTGGTCGGCTTCGCCAACGTGGATCAGGGTGGGCGTTTTGGCATTCTTAATATAGCGCAGCGGCGAGACCTCCACATAGTGCTCCCAGTTATTCCACGGCTGGCCCTTGAAGTAGAACTCGCGATTGGACTGGATGTCGGTCTCCGCATACATCGAAATCCAGTTCATCGCGCCGGCGCCACTCGAAATAGCCTTGAAGCGGTCGGTGTGCGTCAGGGTCCAATTCGACCAGTGGCCGCCCGCGCTCCAGCCCATCATGCCGAGCTTGGCAGGGTCGGCCATGCCGCGCGCGATCAGCGCATCAACGCCGGTCATGATGTCGTCGAAGCCCTGGCGGAAATAATCGCCGGCAATCTGCATGCGAAATTTCTCGCCATAATCATCGGAGCCGCGGTAATTGGGCTGGAAAACAGCATAGCCGCTGCCGGCGAAGACGTTCACGTACGTGCCGTGGCCGCCGGAGAAGCTATTCATGTAAGCGCCGGCCGGACCGCCGTGAAGCTGAACAATCAAGGGATAGCGTTTCCCTTTCTCATAGTTCGTGGGATAAGCCAGGATGCCTTCGACCATCTGCCCGTCGGTGCTTTTCCAGTGCACGGTTTCGTACTCAGCGAGCTTCAAGCTTTCTACCTGGGGATTGGCATGCGAGACGCGCACCCAGCGCGAGCGCTGGCTCACCGTCTCCGGCCGGGCAATATAGTAATCGCTGGGCGCGGCCGGGTCAGTGAACGAGAACACGAACAGCCCGGTTTCGTAATCGAAGCCGGGGCCACCGATGACGCCGCGCTCGTGGGTCAGTTGCGCCAGCTTGCCGTCAGCCAGCGAAACGCCGAAGACGTGCGAATCAACGCCGATGCCCTGGGTGAAATAAAGCGTCTTCGAGTCCGCGCTCCAGGCGGCCGACTGCGCGTTGTGGTCCCAATCGGGCGGCAGCTTGCGCAGCGCGCCGCCGGCAATCGGTGTCACGTACAGCTTCTCGTTGCGGCCGTACGTAAATTCGTCGGGCGCGCTGAAGACCAGCCACTTGCTGTCCGGTGAAAACCGCGGTAGGCCCTCCGGGACCTTGTTGTTGGTGATCCGCCGCGCCTCGCCGGTCGCAAGATTGAGCGCGTAAATCTCCGAGTCCACCTGGTCGAGAGCGTTGGCGTGACGCTCGGAGGAAACGCTGCGAAAAGCAACGTAGGCCGCATCGGGCGAAACGACGAACTGCTCGACGCCATAAGCGTTGCTGGAGGTCCAACGCTTCTCCGATTTGTCTGTGAGCGAGATCGACCACAGGTGAGTGGGCGGGCGTTCCTGGTCCACGACCCGCACGTCGAACTTCTTCTCTTTGCGCTTCTGGTCATCCTTTTCCTCGCGGTCCAGCGTCAGGAAAAAGATGCGCGAGCTATCCGGGCTCCATGCCCAATTGCCCACTGGGGTCGAGTGCTTGGTGAGCTGCGCCGACGCTTCTTCCCTCTCCAGGCTGGTCAGCCAGATCTGGCGTTCTTCAGTCTTGCCGGCCGAGTAGGCCGCCCATTTGCCATCGCGGCTGAACGCGAAGGCGTCCACGCCGTCTTTCGCGTCGCTGACCTTGCGGGCTTCGCCGCCATCGATTCGCATCAGATAGAGCTGGTTCGGGCCTTCCCGGTCGGAAAGGAAACCAATCGTTCGGCTGTCACGAGCCCACTGCGGCTGCGTTTCGTTCTTCTCCTTGGTGAAGGTCATCTGCCGCGGCGGCGCCGAGCTATCGGTCGCGGCCACGAAAACGTCGGTGAAGTTCTTTCCCACCTTCCATTGCGGGATAGAGACCGTATAGGCCACGTACTTGCCGTCGGGCGAGATTTTGCCCGCGCCGACGCTGCGCATCTCGATGACGTCCATAAACGTCATCGCCCGCTTCTGCTGCGCCGTGCCGGGTGCAACCGCCGCTATCGCCACCAGCCACGCGCACACCGATACGATCCCGCTCCTGGTATTCGTTTTCACCCTCATTGCCAATTGCCCTCCTGGCTCTACCCTGCTGGCCCGGGGGAGTGTATGCAGGAGTTCGGCGCCGCGCAATGCCATTCGTTTCGATCAACGCTCTGCGAGCTTGGAAACAGCGGCCGAAAATGTAATCATGCGGGCTCCTTTAGCCCAGCGGCACGTGATTCTTGGGAGAGGAAGAGATGAAACGCGTGAAACGATTGGTTACGATTCTATGTGCGTTTGCGCTGGCGGCAGCAGCACCCTTCGCATTATCACAGCCACCAGGCAAGCCTGCGGTCCAGACTGCAGCGAAGCGTGGCATCACCTTCGACGATCTGATCAGCTTGCACCGCATCAGCGAAGTACAAGTCTCGCCGGACGGCAAGTGGGCGGCCTACAGAGTAGCCACTCCAGACCTGCAGGCCAACCGCTCGGCAAGCAACCTTTGGATTGTCTCCACAGCGGGTGGGCCACCGCAGCAACTCACGCGCAGCGGGCGCGATTCGCGACCCCAGTGGTCGCCCGACGGCAAGCGGCTCGCGTTCCTCTCCATCCGCGACACTACCGCTCAGGTGTATCTCCTCTCGCTCGAAGGCGGCGAGGCGTCAAAGCTGACCAGCCTTTCCACAGGCGCAGACAACGTGCTCTGGTCTCCCGACGGCAAGACGCTCGCGTTCACCTCCGAGGTTTATCCCGACTGCCGCGACGACGCTTGCAACAGCAAGCGCGACGCCGAGCGCGAAAAAAGCAAAGTCAAGGCCCGGCTCTATGATCACCTGCTCTATCGCCACTGGAATGTCTGGAGCGAGGGCAAGCGGAGCCATCTGTTCGTCATCTCGGTGGAGGGCGGCACGCCGCGCGACCTCACCCCCGGCGCCGACTACGACGTGCCGCCGGTGCAACGCGGCGACGCGGAGGACATTGCCTTCTCGCCGGACAGCAAAGAAATCTGCTTCACCGCTGTCACTGACAAGATGGAAGCCATCAGCACAAACGGCGATCTTTTCCTCGTCCCGGTTTCCGGCGGCGCGGAACCCAAGCGCATCACGACGAATCCCGGCTTTGACGGCCACCCCAGCTACTCCCCCGACGGCCGCACCATCGCCTACCGCGCGCAGTTCCGCGCGGGCTATGAAGCGGACAAATGGCGCCTGATGCTCTATGAGCGCCAGACCGGGAAACATACCAACGTCAACGAAGGCTTCGACCGCAGCGTCGAGGGGATGGTGTGGTCGCCCGACAGCAAGACAATCTATTTCCTCGCGGAAGACCGCGGACACAAGCCGGTGTTTTCGGTGGCGGCGACGCCGGGCGCGGAGCCAAGAGTCATCCTGAAGGATACGTTTAACAGCGACCTGACACTGAGCCGAGACGGGCGCACGCTGGTCTTCACTCAATCGAGCCTGACAACGCCTGCCGAGGCCTTTGCGGCCAATGCCGACGGCTCGGGCGTGCGGCAACTGACGCGGCACAATGCAGAAAAGCTAGCCGCGCTGGATCTAAACCCCGCCGAGCATTTCTGGTTTGACGGCGCCGAAGGCACTCGCGTGCACGCCATGCTAGTGCGTCCGCCCGGATTTGATCCTGCCAGGAAATACCCGCTCGTTCTGATCGCGCATGGCGGACCGCAGACGCAGTGGAGCGACACCTGGGGCTATCGCTGGAACCCGCAAATGTTCGCCGCGCCCGGCTACGTGGCACTGCTGATAAATCGGCGCGGCTCGACCGGCTTTGGACAGAAATTCACTGACGAGATCAATGTGGACTACGGCGGAAAACCCTTCGTGGACTTGATGAAGGGTGTGGACTACGTCTTGGCGAGATATCCGTTTGTGGACGGCGCGCGGATGGCGGCAGCCGGGGCTTCCTACGGAGGGTACATGATGAACTGGTTCGAATCGCAGACCAAAGGCCGCTTCAAGGCCATCGTGACCCACGCCAGCCTTTACAACCTGGAGAGCATGTACGGCGCCACCGAGGAGCTTTGGTTTCCGGAATGGGAGATGCAGGGCACGCCCTGGACCAACCGCGCTGCGTATGAGAAGTGGTCGCCTAGTCGCTATGCCGGCGAGTTTGGCAAGTACAAGACCCCGACGTTGGTGACGCATGGAGAGCTCGACTTCCGCGTGCCCTACACTGAGGGCCTGCAAATGTTCACCGCACTCCAGCGGCAGGGAGTGTCATCGAAGCTGCTGATCTTCCCGGATGAGGGTCACTGGATCCTGAAGCCGCAGAATAGCGAGCTTTGGTACAAGACCGTCCTCGACTGGTTGGCAACCTATCTGAGGTAGAGCCGGAGTCCATCAACGTGAGTCGAGCGGCCTTGCCCACGCCCAGGAGAGCCAGCCTCCCGCCGCGGGATCGATAAGATTCAGCAGGGCGGCGCGCCTCAGGCGCGAGCCCGAGGTGTTGTCCGCGTTTGGACGATTCATTCAGACGCTCCAGGATTCGCAAAACGACATTCCAGAGTCCGTACGATTGAACTCCTGAGTCTCGCCCGGCATCCTCCGCAGAACTCCTCCCTCTAGCGGATGCTTCGAAACGATGTCAAAGCGGGTTCTTGCAGATCGCCCGTCGGTCACAAGGGGTATTGTCTTCTTTAGGCAAACTGCATTCCGAATCCGTTGACGCATCTTTGTTTTCAAGTATGATGAAAAAACCCTTCCAGAATCCTGTCTGGCCCGAAAAGGTGTGGATTTATTCCAGGTGTGAAGGCCAGCTAAGCCTCGCGCTCCAGGCAAATCGTCCGGCATAACTTTAATAGCCTAGCCCAGACAGGTTCACTCGACGAGGCGAAGGTTTCGACTTCCTCCGATAACGGAAGCATTCCTTCCCGGAACCTGAAGGGGATACTGCTCATGAACAAGTGGTCATGCTGTCTTGCTCCCGTCGCGACCCTCGCGCAGGCGACGATGGATAGAACAGTACCCGGAGGATTCAAATTCCCCGCGGCGAGACTATTCGGCGTAGTGCGGTCTCTAAAGATCGTGATCTCCCTGCTCTTGCTCGCGGGGGTGGTCAAGGAGGGCTGGGCCGTCGCCCTCCAAGAGGACCAAAAGACCGGAGGGCGTCTCACGCACGTGAGCCTGGAACAACTCGGGAATATCGAGGTCACAACAGCGTCCAAAGAGCCTGTGAAAGCCACCCGAACTCCGGCAGCGATCTACGTCGTTACCCAAGAGGACATGCGGCGGTCCGGAGCCACAAGCATCCCGGAGGTCCTCCGCCTAGTGCCTGGTGTTGAAGTTGCCCGGATCGACGCTGACACATGGTCCCTCGGCGTGCGCGGATTCGGAAGCTCCCTCTCCCGATCGGTACTCGTGCTAATCGACGGCCGAACCGTATACACGCCGCTCTTTGCCGGTGTTTTTTGGCAGGTCCAAGACACCCTGCTCGAGGATATCGAGCGGATCGAAGTCGTCCGGGGACCTGGCGCTACTATCTGGGGAGCAAATGCGGTCAACGCTGTGATCAATATCATCACCAAGAGTGCCAAAGATACGCATGGAACGCTCGTGTCCGCCGGCGGCGGAAACAAAGATCAAGGCTTCGGCGGTTTCCGGTACGGGGCCGGGGCCGGCAAGAGCTTTAACTACCGCGTCTACGGCAAGGCCTTCACGCGGGGCCCCGAGTTTCATCCGGATCGCAAACAATTTGATGACTGGCGGATGGGTCAGACCGGGTTCCGAGCGGATTGGGATTTACACACTCGCGACAAGTTGACGCTTCAAGGTGACCTCTACAAGGGTGATGCCGGACAGAGGGTGGGAATCGCAACTAACTCTCCGCCCTTTATGACCAACGTGGAACAGAACGCCGAGCTTGCGGGCGGTAATCTGCTAGGTGGCTGGAAGCGTGTCTTGGGTGCAGCGTCCGACCTTCAGTTGCAAGCTTATTACGACCGAACGAACCGGAAACAATCCAACTTCGCCGAAACTCGCGATACGTTTGACATTGATTTCATCCATCGTTTGACCTTACCGGGGCGGCAGGACTTCCTCTGGGGCCTCGGGGCTCGCCTCAGTTCGGGCAATGTGACGCAGGTCGTGCCCACCGTGGTGTTCACGCCGAATCACTACACGGACAAACTGTACAGCGCGTTCGTCCAGGATGAATTCCCGATCGCTGGAAATCAACTCTGGCTAACGATTGGGTCTAAATTCCTACATAACAATTATTCCGGCTTCGACGCCCAGCCGAGCGCGCGGCTCCTCTGGACGCCGAGTCCACGGCAAACACTGTGGGCGGCCGTCACCCGCGCCGTGCGCACGCCCTCCCGCCTCGAGGAAGACTTCCAGCTCACCGGAGTGCTCATACCCAATCCGCTGACCTTTTTCCGCATCGTGGGCGACAGAAAATTCTTTTCGGAACAACTGATTGGCTACGAAACCGGGTACAGGAGCCTTGTGGGCCCCAGATTCTTTCTGGACATCGCGACGTTTTATAACAAGTATGACCATCTCCTTAGCCTTGAGCCCGGTGCACCTTTCTCTGAGAACTCGCCGCCTCCACCGCATCTCGTCGTTCCGTTTTTTTTCCGCAACGGAATGTTGGGCACGACAACCGGAGTCGAGATCGCGCCCGATTGGACGCCAACACGTTGGTGGCGTTTAAGAGGCTCGTATTCGTACCTACATATCGACCTGAAAGCAAGGGCAGGAAGCCTCGACAGGACGACCGCTAGTTCCACCGAGGGCTCGAGCCCCCACCACCAGGTGGTGATCCAATCTTCTCTGGATTTGCCCAAAAACCTGGAGTTTGACCAGACTTATCGTTACGTCAGCGCCCTGCCGGCCCAACTGGTGGGAGGTTACGGAACGGCGGATGTGCGGCTTGGTTGGCACCCCACCGAACATTGCGAATTGTCCTTCGTCGGACAGAACCTGTTCCAGCCCCATCACGCGGAGTTCGGAGGCGACCCCGGACCGCTTGTGGGGATCAAGCGAAGCGTCTACGCCAAAGTAACTTGGAGAAGGTGACAGGGACCGTGTCCATGAAGCGCGTTAGCCGTACAGATCCTTTCCAAAGCACTCCGCCAAATCACGTGCCCCGGCGCCATCCGCGGCTTCTGCCCCGGCTCGCGGCTTTGGCCATCGTGTGGGCGCTCTTTAGCGTCTCGGGCCTGCACGCCCAGCGATCAAAACCCGCTGAGTATGAGGTCAAGGCTGCCTACCTCTACAACTTTGGCAAATTCGTGGAATGGCCCGCAAAAATCAAGGCCGCCAGCGCCGACGCCTTCACCGTTTGTGTGCTCGGCCAGGACCCCTTCGGCGTGACTCTCGATGCGACCATCGCCGGTGAAACCATCGACGGCAAAAGCGTAGTGGCGAAGCGAATCTCGAAACCGCAGGATGCGCTGGATTGCCGCATCTTATTCATCAGTTCTTCGGAAGAAAGTCAACTGAAGCAGATTCTGGCAACCCTTGATAAGACAAATATCTTAACAGTTAGCGACATGCTCCAGTTCACGCGGCGCGGCGGAATGATCCAGTTCATTTTGGAGGAGAACAGGGTGCGTTTCGAGGTGAACCTGACGACTGCTCAGCGCGCCGGCCTGACCCTGAGTTCCCAATTGCTCAAATTGGCGATCAGCGTGAGAAGAAGTTCCCCGCTCGGAGACTGACCGACGATGCTCAGAGTCCGCCACTATTCGATCTCCAAGATACTGACAGGGATGAACATGCTGGTGAGTGGAGCCGCCCTGCTGTTGGCTTGTGGGGCGTTTTTTGCATACGACCTGATTACTTTTCGACAGGCTATGGTGCGCCACCTCTCGACCCAGGCCCAGATCATCGGGTCCGATAGCGTCTCTGCGCTGCTGTTCAATGACCCGCACTCGGCGGAAAACACTTTGTCCGCGTTGAAGGCTGCCCCCAACATCGTATCCGCCGGCATTTACACGCCCGAGGGCCAGCCCTTCGCTGCCTATTGGCGCGATGGCGGCGGGCAATTCCTGACCCTGCCACCGATTCCCTCTGGTCAAACAGAGGCCCACTGGTTCAAGGACAGGCAAATCGTATTGGTCCTCTCGATTGTGTTCCAGGGGAAGCCGACTGGCACCGTCTACATGCAATCGGATTTACAGGAGATGTACATCCGCCTGAAGCGCTACGCGGGAATCGCTGCCATCGTATTGTCGGCATCTCTGCTGGCAGCGCTCCTGGTCTCCGCGATGTTCCAGCGAGCCCTTGCTGAACCGATCGTGCATTTGGCGGAGACTGCGCGAATCGTTTCTCGCGACAAAAAGTATTCGGCCCGGGCAACCCCCACCGGCAACTGCGACGAACTAGCCACCCTGATCGAGGCGTTCAACCAGATGTTGTCGCAGATTCAAGAGCGTGACGCAGCTTTGCAAAAGGCTCACGACGAGTTGGAGCACCGGGTCCAGGAGCGCACCACCCAGCTCGGCGCTGCGAATAAGGAGCTTGAAGCTTTCTCTTATTCCGTCGCGCACGACCTCCGCGCCCCCCTGCGTCAAATCGACGGATTTTCACAGATCCTGGCGGATCAGTGTGGCCCGCAATTGGACCTCACCGCCCAGCGCTACTTGAAGCTGGTCCGCGATGGCGCGAGAAACATGGGTCAGCTCGTGGACGATTTACTCAACATGGCGCGGATCGGGCGCCAGGAATTGGTTCGCAAACCTACAGACCTAAATCTCCTGCTGCAAAGCGCTCTCCGGGACCTCCAGCCGGAATGGCAAGGGCGTCAAGTCGACTGGCGCATCGGGAATCTGCACACGGTGGAATGCGATCCTGGCCTGATGAAACTGGTGTTCGTCAACCTGCTATCCAATGCGGTGAAATACACGCGCCGCCTCGAATGTGCCGCCATTGAGGTTGGCCAGATTATGCTGGACGGCGCGCCAGTTGTCTTCGTTCGTGATAACGGCGCCGGATTTGAGCAACAATATGCGCACAAACTTTTCGGCGTCTTCCAGCGGCTCCATCGCACAGAAGATTTCGAAGGGACCGGAGTAGGGCTCGCCACCGTTCATCGCATCATCCAGAAGCACGGCGGGCAGATCTGGGCGGAAGCCGAAGTGAACAAAGGCGCAACGTTCTTTTTTTCCCTGGCGGCAACCAGCCACGGCACGAGCAATACAAATATCCTGCGACAGTTGGTGAGCTATGACCCACGATGAAGTTGAGATTCTTCTCGTTGAGGATAACCCTGCTGATGTGGAATTAGCCCTTATTGCTTTGCGGGCGCATAAGCTGGCTAACACCATTCACATCGCCCGCGACGGCGCGGAAGCCTTGGATTTTCTCTTCGGCCAAGGGTCTCGCAGCAATTATGGTTCTATCACTCCCAAAGTCGTCCTGCTCGATTTGAAATTACCCAAGGTGGACGGGCTCGAAGTGCTCAAAGCCATTCGCAATGATGCGCGAACCGAACTAATCCCGGTTGTGGTGCTGACCTCTTCCAAGGAACAGAGGGACCTTGTTGACAGCTACAAATTAGGCGTAAACAGCTATATTCAAAAACCGGTGGATTTCAACCAATTCCAGGAGACCATTCGACAACTCGGCCTTTACTGGCTGGTTGTGAACGAGGTCCCACAGCCGGCTGAGAGCCCTCCAATCCGCTAGCGGAGGCGTGAGTCGAGCGGCCTTCTTGCCCG
>Ga0137396_10002321_pt1 | contig 10376 bp, 10 predicted proteins | sample czc16metaG_FD_108284 | JGI IMG/M metagenome (GOLD analysis project Ga0137396, IMG submission 108284) | Vadose zone soil microbial communities from Angelo Coast Range Reserve, California, USA - czcobulk3.16 metaG | ecosystem: Environmental > Terrestrial > Soil > Vadose zone | place: USA... | reverse complement strand
TGATCCAGGCCATGACGGGGATGGGAATTTCCAGGAACATGGCGGAGCTGCTTTGCGAGATGTGCGCGGCAATGAACAGCGGATACATGAAGGCGCTGGAGCCGCGGTCCGCGAAAAATACGACGCCGACTACCTTTGAGACATTTGTGGAGGAAGTGTTTTTGCCGGCGTTTAAGGGTCAGGCCGCCAGCGCCTCCTGAGAAGCCGGTGCACCGGCTCGCGACCCAGTCCCTGAGATGCTCGGAGCAGGCGGGGCACGTTCCGCCTGTGCCATTGGGGAGCTTTTCGTCATAATGAAGTGGCCTTGCAGGATTCCCTTCTCATTACCGGGGCATCGCAACTTCTGACCTTGCGCGGACGCGGTCCGCGGCGGGGCAATTCCCTTTCTAACTTAAGCATCATCCAGGATGGCGCGCTGCTGGTGCGCGATGGCGTGATCGCGGCGGTGGGAACGCGGGCGGAGGTCGAATCGCTGCCGGAGGCGCGTGCGGCGGAAAAACTGGAGCTCGGCGGGCGGGTGGCGCTGCCGGGGTTCGTGGATTCGCACACTCACCTGATTCACGCGGCGAGCCGCGCGGAAGAGTATGAATTAAAGATTGCCGGAGCGAGCTACGAGGAGATTGCTCGAAAGGGCGGCGGAATCCTGAATTCGGTGAAGAAGCTGCGTGCGGCGACGTCGGAGGCTTTGAAGAAACGCGCGGCGGAAGCGTTGAAAAAGTTCGCGGCGTACGGCACGACGACGGTTGAGGCAAAGAGCGGCTATGGGCTGGACTTTGCGAGCGAGCTGAAGATTCTGCGACTGCACAAGGAATTAGCGGCGGAACAGCCGCTGGAAATCGTATCGACCTTTCTGGGGGCACATGTGGTTCCCGCGGAGTTCCGGGGGAAGGCGGAAGGGACGGAGGAATATATCGCGCTGCTGACGGAGAAACTGATGCCGGAGGTGGCGAGGCAAAACCTAGCGGAGTTCTGTGATGTGTTTTGCGATCGCGGGGCGTTCACGCGAGCGCAATCGAAACGAATTCTCGAAGCGGGAAAGAAATACGGCATGGCGCCGCGATTGCATGCGGAACAATTGTCCCGGACCGGTGCGGCGCAACTGGCGGTGGAGCTTGGCGCAGCGAGCTGCGATCACCTCGAGCAGGTAAATAAGAGCGATATTCGTGCGCTGGGAAAATCGAAGACGGTGGCGACGCTGCTGCCGGGATGCGATTTTCATCTGGGACTGGAAAAATATGCCCCCGCGCGGGAGCTGATTGATGCGGGAGCGATTGTCTCACTGGCGACGGACTACAATCCGGGAACGAGCCCGACGCTGAGCATGCCGATGATTCTATCGCTGGCGTGCACGCAACTGCGGATGACGCCGGCGGAGGCGATTGCCGCAGCAACCATGAATGCGGCCTATGCGCTGCGGGGAGAAAAAAACATTGGCTCCCTGGAAGTTGACAAACAAGCGGACATTGCCGTTTTCGAAGTGGCCGACTACCGGGAAATTCCTTATTATTTTGGTGTGGACCATTGCTGGATGACGGTCAAGCGTGGGCGCGTAATCCATGTCCCCAAACAGTCCCCAATCTAATTACTCGAAAAAGCCCAACAAGCGGGTGCGGCTGCTGAAGATTGGGCCGCCGAAAGCGAAAGGGCTGTTCGAAGAATATTTTTACGGATTGTTGGCGGCGATTTTTCTGGTGGTCTTCACCCTGCTCAAAGCGGGGGGGATGGACACTTCCACCTCGCTGATCGTGGGTCTGTGGGTGACGGGGCTTACCTGGTTCGCGCGGCAGTTGAAGAGCTACTTCAAGGAAAAATCGGAGCCTCCGGCGAAAAAGCAGCGGGCTGAATCACCAAAGAGGCCTGCTCAGCCTGCCAAAATGCCGCTGTCACCAAACATGAAGCCGATCATCGGGCCGCAATGGCCCTTGAAAACTGGGGGGATGCCGGGGCAGGCCAAGCCCAGCCCCGCGGCGCCAAACGGTAAGAGCAAACCGGCATTCGTGTACGAGCGGCCGACCCTGCCCGACCGCAAACCAAAACTGCCGGCGAACTGGCCCGGACAACCAAACAAAAAGACCACTGAACAACCGGACAAAAAGACAAAGCGATGAAACGACTGATCGAGTGCGTGCCGAATTTTTCCGAAGGCCGCGACGCCGTAAAGGTGGATGCGATCGTTGCGGCGATGGGCAGCGTGCCCGGCGTGTACGTGCTCGACCGGGAGATGGACGCGGATCACAACCGGTCCGTGGTGACGCTGGCGGGCGAGCCGGAGGCGGTGGCCGAAGCAGCGCTGCGAGGCACGGGCAAAGCGATGGAATTGATTGACCTGACGAAGCACACCGGGGCGCATCCGCGGGTGGGCGCGACGGACGTGCTGCCGTTTATCCCCATCGAGGGCGTGACCATCGAGGATTGCGTGGCGCTGGCGCGGCGCGTGGGCGGGGAAATCTGGAAGCGCTTCCGCATACCGGTATTTTTCTATGAAGCGGCGGCCACGCGGCCGGACCGCGTCAACCTGGAAAATGTGCGGCGGGGCCAATTTGAGGGCTTGCGCGAGGAGCTGAAGAAAAACCACGATCGCCAGCCGGACGTCGGCGAACCAAAGCTGCATCCGACGGCAGGCGTGACGGTGGTGGGCGCACGTAAGTTTCTAATCGCGTACAACGTCAATCTGAGTACGTCCGATGTCAGCATCGCGAACAAGATTGCGAAGGCGATTCGTTATTCCTCGGGCGGATTGCGCTACGTGAAATCGATGGGCGTAGACCTGAAAGGGCGCAACCTGGCGCAAGTCTCCATCAATCTCACGGATTTCGAGCAGACGCCGATGCACCGCGTCTACGAAATGGTGAAGCGCGAGGCGGAGCGGTACGGGGTGATGCCGGTGGGCAGCGAAATCGTCGGCCTGATTCCGAAAAAAGCGATTGAGATGGCAGCGGACTTTTTTTTGCAACTGGAGAATTTCTCACCGGCACAGGTATTCGAAAACAAGCTGGAGGCCGCGCTGAGCGGCGCGCCTCTGGAGGCCGCGAAGGACGGAAAGCTCGCGGGGCTCGCGCGGCCGTTTCTGGAGGCAGTGGCTGCGCCGGCGGCAACTCCGGGCGGAGGAAGCGTATCGGCGTTAGCGGGTGCGATGGCGGCGGCACTGGGGCAGATGGTCGCGGGCCTCTCGAGAAAGAAGAAGTCGCAGGCAATGCATGTGGATAAGCTTTCCGCGGCGCTGGATGAATTGCGAAGGACCGCCGAGGGGCTTACGAAAGCGATTGACCGCGACGCGGAGTCTTACGACGCGGTGATGGCGGCGTTCAAGTTGCCGCAAGGAAACGCGGAAGAATCCCGGCTGCGCGAGGAAGCGATCGAGACAGCGACGAAAGGTGCGGCCGAAGTGCCATGGCAAGTGGCCGAGAGTACGGTTGCGCTTTTCGAACGCCTGGGACAACTGGAAGCTATCGCGGCCGCATCCATGAAGTCAGACTTACAAGTAGCGAAATTGATGGCGGCCGCAGGGGCGCGCGGGGCGCTGGCGAACGTGGAGATTAACCTCGATGGAATTAAGGACGGGGCGTACGTCTCATCGATGCGTGTAAAGATAACGGCACTGCGGGAGGGCCTGGGTGATGCGCCGCGGGCCACAAGCGCGTAGAATGAAATTTCCCTCTGCCCCGATCGAAAGGAGCACTACATGAAACTTACCACGGCTTTCAGCAAACTCGTGGCCGCAGGCGTACTAGTTGCAATGGCGCTGATGATTCCGCCGCAGGTTCGGGCAGACCGTCTGGGCTCCGATAAAATCGCACTCTTTCCAAAGGAAGTCGGCGAATTTGCTTACGCCGATCTGAAAAAGGCGCGCACGCTGAAGTGGTTTCCCCAATTGAAGGAGCAGTTGCTTCCGGAGCGGTTCCGCCAATTCGAAAAGTTTCTGGCGTCGGCGGGAGTGGACCCGAATTCGCAGGTGGATGAACTGGCGTGGGCGCTGGTGCCCGACGGGCTAACGGCAAAGACCGAAGGAGCGGGTTCGGCGGCAGTGCCGGCGGGAGAACAAATTGTCGGCGTAGCCCTCGGAACTTACAATCCGAACTCGACGGAAGCCTATTTCAAGCAGCAGAAACTACCGACCTTCAAGGCACGCAGCTACACGATGTTTGCATTTGGAACGGGGTCGGGAGCGAATGACCTGTTTTTTCTATTCATTGATTCGAGTACGGCGGCGTTTGGGCACCGCTCGATGCTCGAGAAAATGATCGAGGTGCGGTTTGGTACCGAAGAAGGACTGCTGCGCAACGACAAGCTCTACCCGCTGATCAACGAGGCGAACGGGTCGGGCGTGGTCTGGGCCGTGCTGAATCCGGCGTACACGCGGCTGGCGATGCAGCAGCTTGCTCCGGAAGTGCAACAGTTCCCCGAAGCGGCAAAGCTCCTGATGCGCATGCAAAACATGGTCATCAATGTGGACGCAAGCAGCAGCGTCGATGGCAAGTTCCAGGCGGTGTGCGGGTCGACGGACGACGCCAACACACTGGCGCAACTGCTGCAAATGGGCTTGATGTACAAGCAATATCAATCCAAGAATGACAACCCGGACATGGCCCAGCTTCTCAGCCAGGCGAGCATCACCCCCGCGGGGGATCGCGTGATGGTGCGCATGACGCTGAACGACGATCAGATCACTTCGCTCATTCGGAAAAACACGTTCGCGTTCAAAATGTAGGATTCCGGGAAAACTACAGCGCAGGATGATAAGGGCCAGACGTCGACGCGGTCTGGCCCTTCCCGTTTGGTGTGCCAAGGGCTAAATGCCGGGAGGGACTCTTCCGATGTATTTCGTCAGGCGCGTCACAGATTCTTCGCCATGCGATTCGTACTGGACGCGGTCGACGCCAACGAAGGGATTCGCGCGGGCTTCACCGCCACCGTGTGGCGCGGCAAACCCGGGGATGGAATCAAGCCCCACGGCCGGCGAAGCATCACCATGATGGGATAGAGCGACTTCGATTCGGTCCGCAAAGCGCGTGAGCTTGACTTGCAAATGGGGCTGCTCTCCGGTAAAGGAATCGAAGATTTCGACGCAAGCGGAGACGACGGAAGACTGCAATTGCGCGACGGCGTTGTTCTCCATCCCCGCTGCGTCGGCGAGAAAGCGCGTCGCGCCGCCGACCGCTGCGGCCAAACGAGCATCGGCGTCAATCTGTACGCGGAAGCTCTTGAGTTCAGTGACCACGGCTGCTGGCTAAAGAGACATCGCATGCTTCCCGGCAATCCGGGCAGTAGTAGAGACCGTCCATGCAGAGGCGCACACTGTTCTGCCCTTTGCAGATGGTGCAGTACCTTTCACAAGTGCAGCGCTCTTCCGGCAAATCACACTGCATGCAGACGGTAGGAGCTTGCATAAGGCCCTCCGGGAAAACTGTACCTGAGCCGTGGAGTCGCGGCAAGGCGAAGGTCGAGAGGGTACGCCGAGTCGTTTACCTCCTTCGTTGTGTGTGCCGCCAGCTCCCCTTCACGGCGCCGTCTTTGACCCGTTTGTGCGTGCATGCTAGTATCGATTTCTGCCCGAGCACTTGGAATGGAATCCATAACAACTCCTCTCCTGAGCGAGCTTCGCAAGACGCCGTTGAACACAATTCACCGCCGCCTTGGCGCAAAGATGGTGAATTTCGGCGGCTGGGACATGCCCGTGGAATACCCGTCGAGCGGCGGGCTGATCGCGGAACACAAAGCAGTGCGCGGGAGCGTGGGAGTTTTTGACGTCAGCCACATGGGCGACATTCGAATCCGTAGCGGCAAGAAGCCCGGAGGAGCGCTGGCGCCCGTGCAGCACATCAGCATGAACGACGCGTCGAAGCTGGCCATCGGCCAGGCGCACTATTCCGCGATGCTCTACCCGGAAGGCACGTTCGTAGATGACGTGATCGTGCACCGGCTGGGTGAGGATGATTTTCTGCTGGTGATCAATGCAGGGACGCGCGAGAAAGACATCGACTGGGTGCGCGCGAACACGAAAGGTTTTGATTGCGTGGTCGAGGAACTCAGCGACGCGTACACCCAATTGGCGATTCAAGGGCCGAGCGCCGTGGATGTTTTGCGAAAACTTACGGATGCGGACTTGAGCGCGGTCAAGAACTATTGGTTCACGCACGGGACGGTTTGCGGGCTGAAGAACAAGCTGATTGCGCGGACCGGATACACCGGCGAAGATGGATTCGAAATCTATGTGCCATCCGACACGGCCACCAGCGAAAAAGTCTGGAATCACGTAATGGAGGCGGGACGCGATTTCGGAATCGTTCCCTGCGGATTGGGCGCCCGGAACACGCTGCGGCTGGAATCGAAGATGGCGCTCTACGGCCACGAGATCAGCGACAAGATCAACGTGTGGGAGGCCGGACTGGACCGCTACTGCAAGATGGAGAAAGGCGAGTTCATCGGACGCGCCGCGCTGGAACGCGCGAAGGCGGCCGGAGTGACTCGCATGCTCGTTGGACTGGAAATGATCGATCGCGGCATTGCGCGCGACGAATATCCCTGCTGCAGTGAAGCCGGCGAAGCGATCGGAGTGATCACCAGCGGGTCGCCTTCACCGACGCTGGGCAGGAATATCGCGCTCGCCTACGTGCCACCGGCGTATTCCACCGTCGGAACAATCCTGTACGTGGAAATTCGCGGTCAGAAGTGCAAAGCGCAAGTGGTTCCGACTCCATTTTACAAGCGGCCAAGGATGGCATCCGCAATAAACGCCACGAAAACGGCTTGAAACGAATCAAAGGAGCATCCGTGAAAACTCTATCCGCTTTCCTCCTATGTTGGATTGCTCCGTTCACGGCGACAGCACGCGGCACCACTCCCAGTGCGCAAGACCCGAAGCCCGTGCAAACTGCACCCGCCCAAACTGCTGCGGCGCCGGCACAAGCAGCTTCCGGGAACTCCGCGCCGAGTGTCGATCCGGCGAAGGAGGCGGTGGTCCGAAAAATGTTTGAGGTCATGGGTATGACGAAAATGATGCAGCAAGTGCTCGCTGGAATGAGCAACAATATGAGGCCCATGCTGATGTCTTCCCTGCCTCCCGGAGAATATCGCGAGAAGCTTGCGGACTTATTCCTCCAAAAATTTCAATCCAAGATTCGGGTGGAGCAATTGTTAGACCTGACCGTTCCGATTTATGCGAAGTATTTCAGCAAGGAAGAAATTGAGGGGCTGACACGATTCTACCAAACACCCCTGGGCCAGAAATCTTTGTCCGTTCTGCCGCAAGCCATCGTCGAAATGCAAACGGAATCGATGAAGTTGGGCGAAAAGCTTGGCCGCGAAGCCATGGTTGAAGTGCTTGACGAGCATCCCGATCTGAAAAAGGCTCTCGAAGAGGCAGCGGCTTCGCCCCAGAATTGAGCCGGGCGGGCCGCTCCGTTGAAGGACAGGCTTCTGCGGGGACCGCTTCAAGAGTTCACAGGAGAGTCTGAGATGGCGTATCCGAAGCAGTACCGCTACACGAAAGAACACGAATGGGTGGACGCGAAAGGCGACCTCGCAACTATTGGGATCACCGACTACGCCCAGCATGAATTGGGCGACGTCGTATTCGTCGAGCTGCCGAAGCCGGGAGCGAAGCTCGAAACCGGAAAACCCTTCGGGACCGTGGAATCGGTGAAAGCCGTTAGTGAGATTTATGCGCCAGCCTCAGGTGAAATCCTCGAAGCGAACGCGGAGCTCCACAACACTCCGGAAAAACTCAATACGGATCCGCACGGGGCGGCGTGGCTCATCAAAGCGCGATTGACAAATGCGAGTGAGCTGAACGGCCTGATGGACGCGGCTGCCTACGAAGCGTACATCGCCGACAAAGGCAAGGAAGCCTCGGCCTGATGCGCTATCTCCCGAAGAGCCCCGCCGAGCGGCAAGAGATGCTCGCCGCCATCGGCGCAAAATCCATCGAGGAATTATTTTCAAGCATTCCGGGACGTTTTCGCCTGCGCGAGCCGCTGAAGATCCCCGGACCGTATTCGGAAGCGGAAGTCATCCAGTATTTCAAAGAGCGCGCGGCGGAAAATTCGAACGGGTACATGAGTTTTCTTGGGGCCGGCGTTTACAATCACCTGCGCTCCGTGGTGACGGATGCCATTATCCAGCGCGGCGAATTCCTCACCTCCTACACGCCTTATCAGGCGGAAATCACGCAAGGCACGCTGCAGGCGATTTTCGAATTTCAGACGCTGATGTGCCAGCTCACCGGCCAGGAAGTCGCAAACGCATCCATGTACGATGGCTCGACGGCAACGACCGAAGCCGTGCTGATGGCGGAGCGGTTGACGGGGCGGCGGCGCGTGCTGGTGGCGCGGTCCGTACACCCGGAATACCGCGACGTGCTGAAGACCTACGCAAAGAATTCGGGACTGCACGTGGAAGAAATCCCGTTCACGGCGAGCGGCACGGTTGACGCGAAGGCGCTGCAAGCGGCGTTGAAAGATGATGTTGCGGCAGTGGTCGTGCAATCGCCGAACTTTTTCGGAGTGATCGAAACACTCGGGCCACTCGCGGAGGCGACGCACGCATCGGGCGGAATGGTGGTGGTTGCCATTGCCGAGGGCGTTTCGCTCGGGCTGGTTCGGCCGCCGGTAGAGGCGGACATCGTGGCGATGGAAGCCCAGAGCTTCGGGCTGCCACCGAGTTACGGCGGGCCATTCGCCGGTGTGGTTGCTTCGCGAGACAAGTTTGTGCGGCAGATGCCGGGGCGGCTGGCGGGACAAACTACCGACACGGAAGGCCGCCGGGGATTCGTGCTGACACTGGCAACGCGCGAGCAGCATATCCGGCGCGAGAAGGCTACTTCGAATATCTGCACCAACCAGGCGCTCTGCGCGCTGGCTGCCACCGTGCACTTGACGCTGCTCGGCAAGGAAGGATTGCGCGAAATGGCGCAGCAGAATTTGTCAAAGGCGCAATTTGCGCTCTCCGAACTGCGGAAAATTCCCGGCGTGAAGCGCACGTTTGATGCGCCGTTCTTCAATGAATTTGTGGTCGAGTTTCCGCGCTCGGTGAAGTTGATCAACGCACAACTGCTACGTGACAAGATTATCGGGCCGTTCGCATTGGGCACGCCGTATCCGGAACTTACGAAGCGTGCGCTGGTCTGCGTGACGGAAACGACCTCCCGCGCAGAGATCGAACGATTTGCAGGCGCGCTGAAGCGGGCGCTCGAGCAGCCGATTTGAGTGAAGTTGATTTTCTGCAGGTGCAGCGCGCGGCATCTTTCGAAGCGGAAAGCGGAGAATGAAAGACAGAATCAAGAAGGCTTCCACACACACGAACCAAAACGAAGGGCTGATCTTCGAGAAATCGTCCCCTGGGAAGCGCGCGTTCGAACTGCCGCCGCTCGATGTGCCCGCGGCCGATCCAGCGAAGGCCCTGGGTGCGAATCACCGCCAGGAAGGCGTCGAAGGATTTCCCGAAGTGAGCGAGATCGAAGTGCTGCGCCACTTCACGCGGCTTTCGACCTGGAACTATGCCATCGACCTGGGCATGTATCCGCTGGGCTCCTGCACGATGAAATACAATCCGCGCGTCAATGAATTTGTGGCGCGGCTCGATGGAATCGCAACCGAGCATCCCTACCAGCCACTGGAGCTTTCGCAGGGCTGCCTGAAGATTTTGCACTTGCTGGAAAAATGCTTGCTCGAGATCACCGGCATGGACGCCATTACGCTGCAGCCCGCTGCAGGCGCGCAGGGGGAAATGACCGGGCTGCTTCTGATTCGCGCGTACCTGGAGAAACAAGGCAATCCGCGCAAAAGAGTGCTGATTCCGGACTCCGCGCACGGAACGAATCCGGCGACGGCGGTGATCGCAGGCTATGAAGTCGAGAGCATCAAGTCCGAGTCGCACGGACAGATCGACGTGGAAAAGTTGCGCGACCTGGTGACCGATGACGTCGCGGCGCTGATGATCACCAATCCTTCGACGCTGGGCATCTTCGAGCAAAGGATTCCTGAAATTGCGGAGATTTTGCACGCCAAGGGTGCGCTGCTTTATATGGATGGCGCGAACATGAACGCGCTTGCAGGTGTGGCGCGCCCGGGGGATCTCGGCGTGGACGTGATGCACCTGAACCTGCACAAAACGTTTTCAACGCCCCACGGTGGCGGAGGGCCCGGAGCGGGTCCAGTGGCGATGAAGAAAATTCTCGAACCCTTCCGTCCGGTACCGATCCTGGTGGAAAAAGAGGGCGGCCGGCTGGCGCTCGAGCCCATGCGGCGAGATTCGATCGGCAGGGTGAAAGCGTTCTCTGGTAATTTTGGCGTGTTGGTGCGTGCTCTGGCGTACATCCTTGCGTACGGCCCAGGCGTGCGGCAGGCCACGGAAGACGCCGTGCTCAACGCGAATTACAT
>Ga0137396_10002319_pt1 | contig 10379 bp, 6 predicted proteins | sample czc16metaG_FD_108284 | JGI IMG/M metagenome (GOLD analysis project Ga0137396, IMG submission 108284) | Vadose zone soil microbial communities from Angelo Coast Range Reserve, California, USA - czcobulk3.16 metaG | ecosystem: Environmental > Terrestrial > Soil > Vadose zone | place: USA... | reverse complement strand
TCGCTGCGGCAGGACTTACGCGGGCGTCGACCTCGCCGATCCGGATCGAGCCAGAGTCGGGCCGCACCAGACCCTCGATGGCGCTGAGGGTGCTGGTCTTTCCGGCTCCGTTCGGGCCAAGAACGCCAAAGCTCTCCCCCTCAGTAATGTCGCGGGACACGCCGCCAACTCCCCGCTTCGGACCCTAGCTGACGTGGAGCTCTTCGACTCGAAGAGCCAAACCGGGCGCTGCCGGCTGGCCGGTAGCTGTCACTCTGGAAGCCATGACGTCGATTGTCCTGCGCTCAACGGGCTGCGCTCGCGCGACCGATATCCGCCTTTCCGACACCCACAATCAGCAGCCAGGCGCCGGTAACCATGAAGATGAACGATGACATCATTCCGATGCCGACCACGTAGAGGCCCCACACACTTCCGGCGAATAGAACGAGTGCGCCGATCTGTTCGAGGACGAGGCAGGCGAAACTTCCGAGCGTGCGAAGCAGTACGCCCTGGTCCGCGCTGTTCATCGCCTGCCGAATGCTCCGGTAGAGAACGACCTCGACGACGAGAAGGACGAAGATCAGCTCGACCGCGATTGCCTGCCCGTTCTGGCCTCCCATCAGCGCGAGCGCGCAGCGAATGAAGACGGCGGTCAAGCCAGTGAGAATGGTCCGGGCTCGATGGCGATGGACGGGGTCGCTGACGATGTCATCAAGGTGCAGGGTCATCGCCACGAACACGAGGCCGGTCAGGGCCGCGGCACCGCCGCCCACCACGATGAAGTAGTCATGCCAACCAGCCAGCTGGGCCATCATGAATCAGAGGGTACCCGTTTTTGCGGCCACGACTTGGGAAGGAGTGCGATGGATGCCGGCAACTCAGTGAGTCAGGGTCGCGGGATTTCCCGCATGAGGTCAGCTGGTTGGTTTCGCGCTAACCAGCGCGCCGGCAGGCTCTTGCGGTTGGTCAGGGGCGGCAGTCGCGACCGACAGCGGGAGGGCAAGCGCGAAGACGGTCCCGTCACCTGGCGAGCTGCTTTCGATCACGAGGCTGCCCCCGTGGCCTTCGGCGAGCTGCCGGCTGATGTACAGTCCGAGCCCGGTGCCCGGAACATTGCGAAAAGCCGGCTCGTTGGTCCGATGGAAGCGCTCGAAAACCCGCTTGTGTTCGTCCTCGGGAATGCCAGCACCGTTATCGGCGACCCGGACGAATGCCCGGCCCCGCTCGCTGGAAACGACGATCGACAACTGGGGCGAACGGAGGTTGTACGTGAGCGCGTTGTTGATCAGGTTGTCCAGGATCCGACCCAGCTCCTCCGCGTCTGCCTCCACTGGAACTGGATCACCCGTCAGGGTCGTGGCAATCTCGCCGCCTAGCAGACCGGCCCGAGGCCAAGCCCGTTCGCTGGCCTCTCGGACAACGGTGCGCAGGTCTATCAGGCCGCGGCTGCGCGGCGATGGGTTGGCCTCGACCCGCGAAGCCTCCAGGAGGCTGGTCACGATATGGTTCAGCTCCCGAGTCTTCGCGGTCAGAACCTCGAGGGGGCCTTTCCATCGTTCGGGGGACGGGCCGAGCGACCCATCGGACAGCATCACCAGGTAGCCGGTCAGCACCGAAATCGGGTTCCGCAACTCGTGGGCCGCCATGTGCAGAAACTCGGTCTTCGCCTCGCTGGCCAGCCTGGCGGACTCGTACAGGCGCGACATCTCTTCCTTCCGTTCGTGGGTGTCCACAAAGGAGGCGAGCAGGAACGACGCCAGCGCGACGCTGACGTTGAAGACCTGGAGGGTCACCATCTTCTGGAACAGCGCCTCGCCAGCGAACGGGCCAGTCCCCTGAGTCGCTGACCAGATGGCGACCCCGGACGCGATCAGGGCGGCCGGGGCAGCGCCCCGCAGGCGAAACCGCCAGGCGATGGTCATGATCAGCGGAAGCACCAGGTATTCGAGCCGCAGCCGATTCTGGAAGAGCACGTAGGTCACGAGCGCCGTGCCGGCCAGCAGCCCCATCAGCTCCAGCCCTCGTCGCCAGGAAAAGGCCGGCATGGAAGGGCCCGCGAGGAGGCTCAGGAGGAAGGGCGCCACCAGCAGGATGCCCATCGCGTCGCCGACCCACCAGACGGCCCACGTTGGCCAGAATTCGGCCGTCGGCACGGCACCCGAGAGGACGAGCACGGCACTGCCAACGGTCGCGCTGATGGTCATGCCGGCCAGCGCCGCCAGGATGATGAGGTTGATCGCGTCGCGGAGCCGGTTCAGCTCGCGGTGGAAGCCAACTCGCCGCAGGAGCTCGACTGAAGCGAGGGGAGCCAGGGTGTTGCCGGCGGCAATCACCGCCGCCCCCAGGGGTGATGGGCCAATGGGAAGGTTGACAACAAACGCGGCAATGGCGATGGCCGGCCAGACCCGCCGGCCGATGACCAGCATGGCCACCAGGGCGATCCCCGTCGGTGGCCAGATAGGTGTTACCTGGCCGTGCACCAGCGCCAGGTTCAGGCTCAGGCGAGCCGCCAGCCAGTACGCCAGGGCAACCAGGGCTAGCCGGAAGAATTCCCTGGCTGGCCGTCCGAAGGGTCCGGGCGCGCGGATGCCTAGGTGTTTGCCAGATCGTCCAGATTTGATCTAACAATTGTACGGAGCGTGCAGAAAGATCTCCCCTCCCTTCAGTTCAGGGAGGGGTGGGTGCGGGTCGGAAGCGGCGAGGAGGTCCTTGGACGGCCCTAAGCGGGCTGGTCGACGAGCATCAAGCCCTCCCAGCGACCAAGGCGAGAGCCTGCCTCGTAAACACTGTCACAGAATGCGAGGATCGCCTGCCGTGGGGAGGCGGCCCGGCGGACGTCATCGTACGGTAGGAGAAATTCCCGGATGGCCGGATCCCAGTGGGCGCCAGCGGGCCGCACGCGCTCGTTTTCGATTCCCGCCGGCGCCGGATAGGCATAGCCAAAGAAGGTCGGCGCCGGGACCTGCGCGTTGCCCGGCCAGAAGCCGGTGCAGATGACCTCGGCGTCCCCGCCTCGACGCGCAATGACCCCGGCGTTCACGGGGGGCTCGACGGCGCGACCCGAGTACAAGGCGAGGGCCAGGTCGAACGTACCCCAGAAAAAGTTGACCAGCGAGGTCTTGCCGCGGAATCGTGACCGGTGCTCCTTGAAGACGAGGTCCACCTGCGAGAGGACACGGAAGAACCGGGTGGCCCAGATCGGGTCGTAAGCCGAGTGGATGACGTCATCCGCGAAGGGGATTGGGTCGGCGACCTCCGACGGCCGCGCCGAGATCTGGACCTCGATCCGCAGTGCGCGCAGCGCCGCGGTGAAGTCGCGGTAGAAATCCGCCACCGGTCGTGCGGTCAAGGCCAGCCGGCGCGAGTCGCCAGCTGCGGTCAGGACGACGACCTGGTGATCGATCAGGTCGACGTCGATCTGAAAGATCTGGTCGCCCGACGCCATCGGGGTGGTGGTGAGGCCGCGGGCGGTCAGGTAGAGGGGAACGTTGGCCCACTGGGGTTCGAACGGGGAGAGGGCCAGGCGCACCTTCCCGACGATCTGGAGCTCCATGTGGAGGGTTTCCATGGTGTCCTTCCATGCGGCATACGGGAGTTCCAGCCAGGTGCCGGTGGCGACCCCGGCCGGGCGACTGTTCATCCCTACAGGCTACTCGGGCAGACGGTCCCCGGCCTGGACCTCGTCTGAGCGCCCAGGCCGGGGACCCCGTGTGAATCTAACTCGGCTTCGTCTGCTCCTCAGCAGCACCCACTGGAGCCGCCGCTTGGGCGGTCGGGTCTGCCTGGAAGATCCCGAAGACGTTGCCCTCGGTATCGCGGCAGTAGGCGAAATAGCCCTGGCCCGGGATCGCGTCCTTGTCCATCAGCACTTTGCCGCCGGCCTCCGACACCGCCCGCGCACCCTCCTCCCAGCTGTCGACGCTGATGGTGTTGATGACCGCCTGTTTGTGGTCGCTGCGGCCCATGATGGCGCCATCGATCCCCACCTGGTCCTTCGGGCCCGTGGTCGCCAGCAGGTATTTGAATGGTCCACCCCAATCGTTGAACTCCCAGCCAAAGGCCTTGCGATAAAACGCGGCGGCCCGGTCGGGATCATCGGCGGTGATCTCGAAGTGCGATACCCGTCCCATCAAGCTCCTCCTCCTCGCAGTATTGACAAGCGAATGGTTCCTATTCTGCGGCTTCTGGCTCCACCGGTAACGGGCGGTGCATTCGTCGGCAGGTCGCGCGCCTACTTTGGGCGCCAGGTGCTTCATCCTTTGAAGCCTAGGCCAAAGTGCCTATGGCGAGGGCCGAAATCGGTTGGCCACAACACCCGCAGCACATCGGCCTGGAACCCCCTAATTCGCAGGTACATACCGAGCGACTCGTTAACCGGACAGACTTATGGGCGGCTGGCTGACCCTGAACCGTCCTTCGCAGCGAGCGGCCGCCTAGGTAATCGCCATGGCACCAGGACGGCTTCGCCTCCTGCTACTCGAAGACCGGCCGGACGATGCCGAGCTCATCATCGCGCAGCTCAAGCGAGACGGCTTTGACGTTACCTCGGAGCTGGTCAGCACGGCCGACGCCTATGAGCGAGCGCTCGAGACGTCGCCCGACGTGATCCTCGCCGACTACCACCTGCCCCAGTTCGGGGCGGTGCCGGCGCTCAAGCTCCTCAAAAAGCGCGGCACGGACGTCCCCTTCATCATCGTGTCAGGGTCGATCGGCGAGGTGGCCGCCGCGGCCGCCATGCGCGCCGGCGCGCACGACTACGTCCTCAAGGACAACCTGTCGCGCCTCGCACCCGCCATCGAACGAGAGCGCCGCGCCTGGGAAGAACGCACCGCCGCCCGCGCCGCCCAGGAGGACAACCTCGAGCGCCTGAGCACCATCTTCAATTCGGCGATCGACTGTGTGGTGACTATGGACCAGGAGGGTCGGATCACAGACTGGAACCCGCAGGCCGAAGCCACCTTCGGATGGCCCAGGGCGGAAGTGGTCGGACGCTTGCTGGAAGACACCATCATCCCAAACCGGTACCGGGAGGCACACCGTCGGGGCCTGGCCGGGTTCCTGGTCACGGGAAAGGGACCGCTCCTCGGCCGGCGGGTCGAGATCGAAGCGCTCCACCGCAGCGGACAGGAGTTCCCGGTCGAGCTCTCGATCGCGGTCTCGAGGTCCGGCGGCCGCTACGTGTTCAGTAGCTTCTTACGAGACATCACGGAACGACGGCGAGCCGAAGAGGCGCTGCGAGCGAGTGAGGAGCGCTACCGCCGAATCGTGGAGACGGCCTTCGAAGGCATCTGGGTGATCGACGCGGAGAACCGCACCACGTTTGTCAACCCCCGCATGGCGAGCATGCTTGGGTACACGGTGGATGAGGTGATCGGCCGGTCCGTGCTCGACTTCATGGACGCGGATGCCCAGGCGACGTTCGCGACGAATGCCAGCTGGCGCCAGGGCGAGCCCCAGGCGCACCACGAGACGCGGTTTCGACGCAAGGACGGATCGGAGCTGTGGACCGAGCTGGAGGCCAGTCCATCGCAGGCTGAGGACGGGACCTATGCGGGCTCCCTCGCCATGGTGAGCGACATCACGGAGCGCCGGCGTGCCGAGCTCGCGCTCCGGGAGAGCGAAGAGCGGTTTCGTGGTCTCTTCTACGGCGTGGCGGCCGGCCAGGTCCTGGTGGCACCAGACGGGCGATGGCTGGCCGTCAACCCGGCGTTTTGCCAGATGGTCGGCTACGAGGAGAGCGAGCTGTTGGCCAACGGGTGGCTGAACATTACCCACCCGGCAGACCGGGAGCTCGACAACGGTCCATTCACAGACCTCATAGCGGGCAAGATCGGCTACTTCCATTTGGAAAAACGCTACGTCCACAAGAACGGGAAGGCCATCTGGGTGCTGCTCAGTGTGTCATCCGTGATCGGGGAGGACGGCAGGGTCAAGTATCTGGTCAACCAGGTCCAGGACATCACGGCCCGCAAACAGGCCGAGCACGAGCTCAAGGAGCAGACCAGCCTGTACGAGGCCCTGATTAAGGCGCAGAGTGACCTCGACCAGATCATCATCCTGACGGACGGAACCCGGCCGATCTACATCAACGATGCCTTCAGCCGAATCACTGGCTACAGCTCGGATGAGCTGATGCAAATGGAGTCGCTCTTCGACCTGGTCGCGAGCGGAGACAAGCCGGGTCCGGCGCCCACTCTCCTCGAACGATTGCAGGGCCAGAAGGCCAGGGCGTTCGCGACCACGATCGCCGCCAAAAACGGCCGCATCATCGCGATCGAAGGGACGGACATGCAATTCGAAGCCGGGGGGCGGGATCTCGTCTTCACGCTGGCTCGAGACGTGACAGAAGAAAACGAGGCCCGGCGGGCGCTGGAGTACCAGGCGCAGCACGACGCGCTTACCGGACTTCCGAACCGGACCCTCATCCACGCCCAGCTGGGCGCCGCCCTGCAGGACGGCCGAAGCCGTAATTCCGCGGTGGCCCTCCTCATGTTGGATCTGGACCACTTCAAGGAGGTGAATGACACCTTTGGTCACGACGCCGGGGACGCGCTGCTGCGAGAGATCGGCCCTCGGTTGCGCGAGGTACTCCCGCAGGCGGCCGGGGTGGCCCGGCTGGGCGGAGATGAGTTCGGGATCGTGCTCCCGGAGACGGACGAACCGGAGGCCAGCGCCGCAGCGGGGAGGCTGCTCGCCGCCCTCGACCGTCCGTTCGAAGTGCACGGCCAGCTGCTCGACATCGCCAGCAGTATCGGGATCGCCGTGTATCCCCGGCACGGTGACACGGTCGACAGCCTTCTGCGCTGCGGTGACATCGCGCTGTTCGTGGCCAAGCGATCGCGCGGCGCGTTCGTGGTCTACGCACCGGAGTACGATCGGCGTGGCTTGAGTCGCCTCACCCTGATGGCAGAGCTTCGCCAGGGGATCGCCGGAGGTCAGCTGGTCCTGCACTTTCAGCCCATGGTCAGTCTTCGCGACCGACGCATCACCGGGGTGGAAGCCCTGGTCCGCTGGAATCATCCATTCCGGGGGATGGTTCCTCCCGCCGAATTCATTCCCTTTGCTGAGAAGACGCGGTTGATCCAACCGTTGACGAACTGGGCGCTCAACGCCGCATTGCGCCAGTGCCGGACCTGGAACGGGGAGGGTCATACGATCCCGGTCGCGGTCAATATTTCGATGCGGGACCTTGTTGATCCGGGATTCCCAGACCTGGTGGCCACCACGCTGCGCGAGACCCAGGCAGAGCCTTCCTGGCTACGTTTGGAGATCACGGAAGGCATCATCATGTCGGAGCCCGAGCGCGCGATCGAAACGTTAGGTCGGCTTCGGAAGCTGGGCGTTCGCCTGGCGGTGGACGACTTCGGGACCGGGTACTCCTCGCTGGCCTACTTGCACCGGCTACCGGTGGACGAAATCAAGATCGACAAGTCGTTCGTATCGCGGGTGGCCGGGGGGACCAGTGGAGCCAGCATCGTTCGGGCGTCGGTCGAACTTGGCCACAGCCTGCGGCTGGAAACGGTCGCCGAAGGGATCGAAGATGCTCGTACCTGGGACTTGCTGGCGGCGCTGGGCTGTGATACGGCCCAGGGGTTTTATATCAGTCGACCGATCCCGGCCGCTGGCCTTTTGTCCTGGCTGGCCGAGTGGGAACGCACGCAAGACCGCGCAGCCTAGCCCGATCGATCGCAAAGACTTAGCCCGAATCCGGGCTAAGCCCGAATCCACCGGGCTTAGAACCGGTGCAGAATCGGGATCCGCGGCGCGATCACGTAGTTCAGCTGCACCACGAAGATCAGCATGATGCTCACCCACGTCGGAAAGACGATGCAGGTGGTCGTCGCGATCGCATACAAGGACTGGGCGATGAAGATCCGGCCGCGCATCAGTGGAGCCACCTCCGGCATCTCCGCCTCCTTGAACAAGCCCGCCCGAAGTCCGTATTGGAGTCCGGCGAGCAGCGTCATGCCCAGGAGCACGATGTTGAGCCAGTATTCGACGAGAGCCACTCGATAGGTTGGAAAATGCGCCAGCAACGCGGTCGAGAAGGGCACGAGCGTCACCGCGAAGAGAAAGACGAGCTGCAGCCACGAGTAGTTGCGGTTACTGCGCGCCAGCAGATTGAGCTGCGTGCCCTGACCAACCCAAAAGATACCGAGGGTCATGAAACTCAGCGTGTAAACCAGCACATTCGGGCCAAGCCCCAGCAGCGCTCGCCAGAGATCTCCCTCGGTGCCGTGAGCGGTCAACGTCGGTAGGGCCAGGCCCAGGACGAGCAGGGTCATGCCGACCGAAAAGATGCCGTCCGAAATTCCGGCGAGGCGGTCGAGGTTCGTGCCCGCCAGCTCGTTGAAGCGGCGGCGGCTGCTCGGGATCAGATTCACCTGGTAAGAATGACAGAGGCGGCCGCTGAAGACTTAGCCCGAATCCACCGAAACGAACTTGCATCTTGGGCGCGGATGCGAGCGATCCGTGCGTTGGCTCCTGCGCGCACTCAGTTACGCACCAACGGGTGCGCGCCTTCGCGTGCTCGTCGCCGCCTTCGGCTCATCTCGCCCCGCATCGCAATCTGCTTCGTCCGCTCGGTGGATCCGGGCTTAGCGGGCCTGGACTTCGGCCTCGACTTCGACGAACCGGCACAGGGCGCCGGCCAGGCGCATCTGGTCGGGTGTCCGGCAGCGGGCCTTGAGCAACTCGGGGCTGCAGACGAGGATCACCAGCCCCTGGGCACGCGAGGTCGCCACGTTCAGCCGGTTGAGACTGAACAGGAAGTCCATGCCGCGGGGCGCATCATCGACGGACGAGGTGGCCATCGAGTAGATGACGACGGGCGCCTCCTGGCCCTGGAACTTGTCGACCGTCCCCACCCGGGCTCCGGTCGGGAGGGTCTCGATCAGTCGCCGGACCTGAGCGTTGTAGGGCGCCACGACCAGGACGTCATCCAGCTGGAGCGGCCGGGTGACGCCGTCGCGATTGGTCCAGGGCAGGCCGAGCAGGGACCTGAAGATCTGGCTGAGCCGATCGGCTTCTTCTGGCGACACGGTGCGGTTTCCTGCGTGCTCCACCGGGACAAACCGGAGCCCGACCCCGCCGGCACCGTTGCTCCGCGCGAGCGATTGCCGAGCACACGATGGGTCGGCCTCGAGCTTTCCGTCATAGAAAACCTCGGAGATGAAGCTCGCCAGGCCCGGGTGGAGGCGGAAGGTGGTTTCCAGGAATAGCCCGTACGCAGGTGGCATCGTGGGCGCTTCCTGGATCACGTGATCCAGCACTGAACGGTCGACCCCTTCCGGGTGAATCCCGTGGGACGGCTGGCGCAGCTGATTGGGGTCGCCGAGCAAGACGAGGTTCTTGGCTGTCTGGGCGATGGCGAGGACGTTGGCCAGCGCCATCTGGCCGGCTTCGTCGACCACCAGGACGTCCAGCCGATCGCGCATTCCGCTTCGGGCATACAGCCATGGCGTGCCGGCGACAATGTCCGCATCGCCGGCATCGAGCGCGTCCTCGACCTCAACCGCGCTGCCAACGCAACGGACCTCCTGTGAGGCGCACCGCTCGCGCTCGTCGGCTTTCTGGATGGCGCGCAGCGAGTAGCTCCCACCCCGCGCCTGATCCATCACGGTGTCCAGCAGGTGCCCGATCACCTTGTGGCTGCTGGCCGTGATGCCCACCCGCTTGCCCTGCCGCACCAACTCGAGGACGACTTCGGCGCCAGTCGTGGTCTTTCCTGACCCCGGCGGTCCCTGGATGGCCAGGTATGACTCCTCCAGAAGGGGCGCCAGTCGATTGGCCGCGTCCCTGGCGCGCTCGCCGGGTTGGATGAGGGGGAGACGACCCCCACCCTGACCTTCCCCCTGACGGGACGTGTGAGCGATTCGCGGCGGCCGCAGGCAGAGCAGGTCGCGCGCTGCCCGATGTGGACCCGGTCCGTCGAACCCGTGGTCGACCACCGATTGGCCGAATCGCAGCAAGGCGTCGCGCAGCTCCGTAGTTGGGATGGGACTCTCAGGGATGAGCGAGGTGGGGTGCGGAGCATCGATCCTTACGCCGCGGCTGAGCTCGATCCAGCCAGCAATCGGGTCAAGCCCGACAACGTGGCCGGCCTCCTTCTCGCGCCGAGGGTCGTGCGGCCGGTCGCCGACGCCGATCTTGTACTCCTGGTTCGGGTCGAAGTAGTAGCGAAAAATGTTCGACTGCCTGTCCTGGTGGACATCGCCGCGAAACTCGAGACCGCCGATCGAATCTCGCTCGTCGATCAGCTGCTCGTCGGTGAGCGAGCACTTACGGTAGTACTCCCACCACTCGGACTTCGCCTCCCGCCGGTGCCAGTTGAGGCTGTGGGCCAGGAGGTAGCGCGCCTGCTGCTCCGGCGTGCGGTCTTCCTCTTCCTCGGCGAC
>Ga0137396_10002318_pt1 | contig 10381 bp, 8 predicted proteins | sample czc16metaG_FD_108284 | JGI IMG/M metagenome (GOLD analysis project Ga0137396, IMG submission 108284) | Vadose zone soil microbial communities from Angelo Coast Range Reserve, California, USA - czcobulk3.16 metaG | ecosystem: Environmental > Terrestrial > Soil > Vadose zone | place: USA... | reverse complement strand
TGGTACAGACGGAAGTAGTTATCCACCCCGATGTGCCAGACGTTGAAGGGCTGGACGTCAGAAGTGGCGGTCGTCCAATAGGTCGTGGAAGGGGTCGCAAAGACCGTTCCTTCCAAGAGGAGGGACAGGAACACGATGGGAATGATGATGCGTCCTAGTCGTTTCATGGCTGTGCCGCCTCCTTGGTTGATTCAGCAAATGTGGCTGACTGATTGTTAACGGCGACACCATCGTCCCCCCTACACTCCATCGTGCAGGAACATACATTCAATGACTCCGATACCGGTTTGTGATCGGCATCCGCCGATCCTTCCCCAACGCCCGGTGCGTGATCTTCACCCCAGGCGGCGATTGCCGGCGTTTATATTCGCTGCGGTCCACGAGCTCAACGACGTGCTCCACTGTGCGCCGATCGAAGCCGGCGGCGATCAGGTCGGCGAGGCTCTGGTCCTCTTCCACGTATCCCCGAATGATGGGATCGAGAACTTCGTAGGGAGGAAGGAAATCCTGATCCGTCTGGTTGGGTCGCAGCTCGGCCGTCGGCGGCCGGGTGAACACGCGTTTGGGAATGACCGGATCGGTCTCCCGCGCGTTTCGCCACCGGGCCAGCTCATACACCAGTGTCTTCGGCACGTCCTTGATGGCCGCGAACCCGCCGGCCATATCGCCGTACAACGTCGCGTAGCCGACGCTCATCTCGCTCTTGTTCCCGGTCGTCAGAACGAGCCACCCGTACTTGTTGGAGAGGGCCATCAAGAGGTTCCCGCGGATCCGGGCCTGGAGATTCTCCTCGGTCACATCCGGCCGCCGCCCCTTGAAAACTGGCGCCAAGACGGCGACGTATGTCTGGAAGATGGGTGTGATCGGCAAGGTCAGGAATCGGATCCCCAGGTTCTGAGCCAGCGCTCGCGCATCTTCGCGGCTCTCGTCCGAAGAGTAAGGGGACGGCATGAAGACGCCGACGACATCGCGTGCGCCCAGCGCATCCACGGCCAAAACTGCGCTCAAAGACGAATCGATGCCCCCGCTCAGCCCCAGCACTACCTTCTCGAACCCGTTTTTCCGGGCGTAATCGCTGATGCCTAACACCAGGGCCCGGTAGACCTCCTCCAGCGGGGAGGGAACGGCCGGCAGGCCCCTATGGGAAGGGCGACGATGCGTCGGGCGGTAACGGGAGGAGAGGACGACTCGATCCACCGAGATGCCTCTCCGTTCAAGCATGTGGCGCACACGCCGGCGCCGTGTGTCGTGCAAGCGGGCCCGCGCGACCGCGTCGGCATCGATGTCGGCTACCACGAGATCTTCCTCAAAGGCCCGTCCCCGGGCCACGATGGTGCCGAGCTGGTCCACCACGAGGCTGTTGCCATCAAAGACCAGTTCGTCCTGGCCGCCTACCTGGTTGACGTAGGCCACCGCCACGAGGTTGTCCACGGCGCGCGTGGCCAGCATTTCTTCCCGGAACCGGAGTTTGCCCCGATGGTAGGGCGAGGCGCTGATGTTGATGACGACTTCCGCGTCCCCGACGAGTGATTGCGCCCGCGTGGGGCCTTCGGGAAACCAGATGTCTTCGCAGATGTTGAAGCCGATGGTGATCCCGTTGAGCACCACCGTCACGGAGCGCGTGCCAGCCTGGAAATAGCGGTTCTCATCGAACACCCCATAGTTCGGCAGGTGGCTTTTGTGCTGGGTAGCCACGATCCGGCCATTCGACACGAACGCAGCGGCGTTAAAGATATCGTCGTGGCGGTCCACGAAGCCGAGCACTGCGGCGACCCCTTTAACTTTTCGGACGATCCGGTGCAACACCGTCAGGTTGTCGGTGATGAATTGAGGGTGCAGCAACAGGTCTTCCGGAGGGTAGCCCGTGATGGTCAATTCCGGAAACACCACCAGATCGGCCTGCGCTTCGCGGGCCGCTTCGAGTCCTTTGAGCACGAGCGCGGCATTGCCGTCAAGGTCGCCGACGGTCGTGTTCACCTGAGCAAGCGCAATCCGTAGAAGTCGCATCCCAATCTCTTTTCGATCAAAAAGAAAGCGTCCTCAAGCCGGAATCCGTGATGCCGGTACGGCCGGAGGACGTCATTGTCCGACAAACAAAAAAGGCGCCTTCCCCTACTGCCTACGGGGAAAGACGCCGTTGTCTAGCACATCAGCGTGCTATGGTGCAGCCTTATAGCAGAAGCTTGCAGGGGCTGTCAAGGCTATTTTTTTACGGGGACCCGTTTTTCGAGGTCCCCAGCCAGCAGAATGGCCTCCGCGATCTCCCGCATGGACCGCCTGGTGTCCATGCTCTGGCGTTGCATGATCCGGAAGGCGTCCTCTTCGGAAATCTGCTTGCTCCGCATGAGGAGGCCCTTGGCCCGCTCCACCAGCTTGCGCACCTCCAAAGCCTCCTGCATCTCAAAGGATTTCTCCATTAGGGTCGTATTTTCAATCGCGATCGCCGCCTGGCTGGCCACCGCTTGGAGCACCTTGATCTCTTCAACCGAAAACAGGTGCTCGTGCGACGTGTAGCTATTGATCACGCCGATCGGTTTGTCCTTCACCAGCATCGGGACCGACAGGAGCGAGCACAGGCCTTCTTTTCGAGCCAGGTCGGGATACATGTATCCGAGGTCCTTGGTGACATCGAGGACCGCAATCGGCCGGCGCTCCTTGAGCGCCTGCCCGCTGATGCTTTGCCCGACTTTGAGGTTCGGCTTCCGTCGATAGCTCTCGCTCAGGCTCTGCGTGGCCGCGATGCGCAGTTCCTCCCGTTCCGGGTCCAGCAGCATGATCGAACAGATGGTCGAGCCCATCATCTCCGCCGTCATGGTGACCAGCAGGTGCAGGATCTCCTCCAGCAGGCGGCCAGACGTGATCGTCGCGCTGACCTGGGACAGGGTTTCGACCTGACGAGCCTTCTTGGTGATTTCGGCATGGAGCCTGGCGGTCTCAATGGCTCCACCCACCTGTCGTCCCATCGTGGTCATGAGGGCGACCTCATGGGGCCGATACCGGTGAGGGTGTTTGTGCTGGACGTTGATGACGCCGATCACTTCCCGCTTGGCCATGATGGGCACGGAGAGAAACGCCTGGTGGCGGTCCTCGGGCAGGTTATGAAAGAACTTAAACCGAGGATCATCGCTGGCGTTGCTGGCGATGGCCACGGCGCGGCCTTGCTGGGCCACCCAGCCGGTGATCCCTTCTCCCAGGCTCAACCGGATACGCCCAATCAACTTGGGATGAGGGTTTTTGGATGCCCTGAGCACGAGCTCGTCTCGGTGCGAGTTCAAAAGGTAGATGAGGCAGGCGTCTGCCTTCGTGACCTCGACAGCGATGTCCACGATGTCTTGCAGGACGGCGTCGAGATCCAGGTTGCCGCTGACAGTATCGCTGATCTTGTGGAGGATTTCCGCTTCGCGTGTCTTCTCGCGGAGAGCCCGCTGAAGCGCGGTCATGGAGGCTCCACCGTGTTGCTTCATCTGTCGCGGCTCCGTTCGGGTACGCGACTATAGCACAGGGGGGGCTCAGGTGCTAGGCGGGGTGGCGGTCAGAACTTGGCGGATCTCCGGCTCTTCGACCGGACGGACGACGACGTGCCCAATCCTGTCCGGCAATACGAAGTGGATCCGCCTGTCCCGGACTTTCTTGTCCTGCCGCATGGCCCGGAGCAGTGCGGACACGGAGCTCGGCGGCAGATCGGCCGGGAGCTTGGTCCGCTCGACGAGGGCGCGGATCCGCGTTGCCACACTGGCGTCCGCCAGTCCCAGGCGTTCGGCCAACCGGGCGGCGACGACCATGCCGATGGCGACGGCCTCCCCATGCTTGTACCGACGGTAGCCGCTGAGGGTCTCGAGGGCGTGGCCGACCGTGTGTCCGAAATTGAGGATGCGCCGGCGATCGCCTTCTCGTTCATCCTCGGAAACCACCGCGGCCTTAATGGCGCAGGAGGTCCGAATGACCCGGTAAAGCGTGGCAGGTTCCAGCTTTAGGATTTGGTCCATGTCCCGTTCCAGAAACTCGAAGAACTCGGCGTCCGCGATCACCCCGTATTTGATGACTTCCGCCAGGCCCGCCCGGTATTCGCGCGGGGGTAACGTCCGGAGAGCGCCGGGGTCAATGAGAACCAGCTTGGGCTGATAGAATGTCCCGATCAGATTTTTCCCCAGCAGGTGGTTGACGCCCGTCTTGCCGCCGATACTGGCGTCCACCTGCGCGACCAGCGTCGTCGGCACCTGGACGAAGGGGAGCCCCCTCAGATAAATCGACGCGGCAAACCCGGCCAGATCGCCAATCACGCCCCCTCCCAGCGCAACCAGCCAAGCCTTGCGCTCGTAACGGTGACGGAGGAGTTCGTTGAGGACCCGCGCGACCCACCTGAGCGACTTGGTCCGCTCGCCGTCAGGGAGAGCCAGCACCGTAGGGTTCAAGCCTGCTGCTCTCAAGCTGCGGACGACGCGGGCTCCGTAATGCCGTTTGACCACGGGGTTCGTCACGATGACGGTTTCGGGTCCCAGCTTAAACGGCGCGAGCAACTCCCCGACATGATCGAGAAGCCCACCCTGTACCACGACCTCGTAGCCGTGTTCCCCTAAGTCCACGCGGATTCGGTCACAGACTGCAGGCGTACGGTCCGTCTCGTCTCGGTCGGTGGTCATTGCACGAATGCTTTCGGAGGGACCGACGGTCGCTTAGAAGTCCCTGACGTACGCTTGGTAGGCCTCGAAGTTCCGCCGCATCTCCATAAGGGTGTCCCCCCCGAACTTCTCCACCATGGCGGCGGCCACCTCGTAGGCCACCACCGCCTCCCCCACCACGCCAGCGGCAGGGACCGTGCAGATGTCGGATCGCTCGATGGTGGCTTTGAGGGGCTCTTTCGTCAGGATGTCCACGCTCTTCTTTGGCGTATACAGCGTCGAGATCGGTTTCATCGCGGTCCGCAGGACGATGGGCTGTCCGGTGGTGATCCCGCCTTCCAGTCCCCCGGCATTGTTCGAGCCGCGAATGAACCCGGTCTTCGGGTCGTAGAAGATCTCGTCATGCACGTCAGACCCGAACCGGCGCGCTGCCTCGAAGCCCAACCCCACCTCCACCCCTTTCATGGCCTGGATGCTCATGAGCGCCATGGCCAGCCGGGCCGTGAGGCGGCGATCCCACTGGGCATAGCTCCCGAGTCCGATCGGGGGATTGGCCACGACCACTTCGTAGACCCCGCCGAGCGTGTCACCCTTGTGCTTCGCCTCCCGGATCCGCTCGACCATCTTGGTTGAGCTTTCCGGATCGGGGCACCGGACTTCCGACTCCTCCGCCTGACGAAAGGCCTGTTCCGTCGTCAAGCCTGCCAGCGACGCCCGCACCCCGCCGATTTCCAGCGTGTAACTATACACCTGGATCCCGAATTCGGCCAGCAGCCGTTTGGCGACGCCACCGACCGCCACCCTGATCGCCGTTTCGCGCGCGCTGGCCTTCTCGAGCACGTTCCGGATATCGCGATGGTGATACTTGATGGCCCCGACCAGATCCGCATGGCCGGGCCGCGGACAGGTGACGACTTTTTCCGTGACCGGGGGCCCCGGCTCAGGGGCCATGATCTCTTTCCAGTTCTCCCAGTCCCGATTGGCGACATGCAGGGTGATAGGGGTGCCGAGGGTGAACCCTTTGCGGACGCCCGAGAGGAACTCGACGCGGTCCTGCTCGATCCGCATGCGGCCGCCGCGGCCGTAGCCCTTCTGCCGTCGGGCGAGGTCTCGATTGATGTCGTCGGCGGTGAGAGGCAAGCCCGAGGGCATCCCCTCCAGGATGGCGATCAGACCCTTCCCGTGGGATTCTCCCCCGTTCAGGTACCGGAGCATGAGGGAATCGTCCTTACGTTACTCCTTAACGATGGTCGGGGTAACGAAGACCAGCAGCTCTGTCTGGTTGACAGATACACCCTCGTTCTTAAACAGCCAGCCGAGGAAGGGGATGCGGTTGAACCATGGAATGCCTTGGATCGAGTCGTTGCGAGTTTCTTCAAAGATCCCGCCCAGGACCGTCGTCTCGCCGTCCCGGAGGAGGATTTCCGTCGTGGCCTCCTTCTTGTCAATCGTCGGTCCTGCCGTCACTGTGACCGCCCCAAGGGAGTTCTTGGTCACCTTGATCTCGAGACGGACCGTATTGGCATGGGGAATCACATGCGGCGTCACGTTCAAGGTCAGCAGCGCATCCACGAACGTAGTCTGCGTTCCCTGCAGCGAGACAGTTGAGAAGGGAATCTGGCTGCCCTGTTCAAGCTTGGCCGGTTTGTTGTCCAACGTAATGATTTTGGGCGCAGAGACGACCTTGGTCTGGCCCAGGGCCTCCCCGGCCGATAGCCGCAGATCGAGCTGCCCGGATGTCCCAAAAAACTTCCCGATGATGAGTCCTACCGTGCTTCCCGGAACGCTGACGCCTGACGCTGCGGCCGGGAGGTTCACCAGGAAGTTACTCGATTGTGCGCCGAAGGCGGAGGTGCCGTCCGTGCCAAGGCGAATCGTTTTCGAGTTCGGATCCGAGCCGACGTTGATCGATGAAATCCCCCACTGGACGCCGAGCCCACGGGCGAAGGACTTACTGGCCTGAACGATACGCGCTTCGATCTGGACCTGCGGCGTTCGCTGGTCTAAATCACGGACGATCTTCTCGACCCTGGTCAGGTTGTCCGAGATGTCCCGGACGACGAGCGCGTTGGTTCGGGAATCGACCTTGATCTCGCCCCTCGTGCTAAGATTGCTCTTAGCGACATCGACAGTTTTAGCGGCGTCGGCGAAATTAAGGTAGATGATGCGCGTCACGAGCTCTTCGGCTTTCAGCGTCGATTCTTTCGCCCTGGCAGCATCATCCCGGAGCTTGGTGATATTGGCCAGGGTGTCGATCCACAGGATGTTCCCTTCGCGGATCTGCCCCAGGTTGTTCAGCTTGAGAATCAGGTCGAGCGCCTGATCCCACGGCACGTTCAACAGCTTCAGCGTCACCTTCGACTTGACCGCTTCCCCGACAACCATGTTGAGACCGCTGACATCGGCGATCAGGCGGAGCACACTGCTGATTTCTGCGTCCTGGAAGTCCAGAGAGATGCGCTTCCCGGCGAATCGCTCGGTGCCGCCCAGCGTGGCAATATCTCCCGGTTGATCCATTTTCTGTTGCGCCAGTGGCGTCATGGGATCGAGGAATTTGAGTCGACCCGGAACCGGCACAGGCACGCTGCGCCGTGGGCTCATGCTCGCGATCTTTTCGGCCGGGGCAGGTGCGGAACGAGTCGCCGATTGCGTCCCTGGAGGAGCTTGCACCGCTAGGGCCTGTTCCGACAGCGTCACCCGGAGCTGCGCACCGGTCTTCTCGATGATATAGGGGACGGTCCGACCGAGATCGAGCACCAGTCGTACTTTCGCCTGCGGGAACTGGTGCACGCCAATCCGAATCTGCCGCATGAATTGGTGTCCAACCGGGACAGCCTGGCGTTTGGTGCCGTTGATGACATTCATGAGGTCAATGACGAGCCGATTGCCGCTCAGTTTCGTGACGTCGTAGGTCAGCTCGCCGTCTCCGGTAATGAGCACGACCAGGCGGTCCTTGGTCCGCTGCACGGTGAGGTCCGTCATGGATTTTGCGGGCGGCAGCGGTTTATCGTTGCGTGGCTCGGTGGCGATAGGGAAAGACGGGACTGCCTCGACTGCGGACCGCACCGCCGGAGATTCGGGCGCCGACTTCAGCGCGTCAGCAGGAGGGGGCGCCATCTCTCTCGCCGGCGCTTCGGCACTGCGCGTGGGCGCGGTCTCCGCGACGGTCGGTTCCATGATCGGCTCGGTCGGAGCGCAGGCCTGCAGGGCTCCTAGCATCACCACTCCTGCCACGAGAACCCCAAGGCTGGTCAGTTGAGTTTTCATTCGGTCACCTCTCTGGGACGGAGAAGGATTTCGACCTCCTTCGTGCTTTTTCTTCCTGCGATATCGATGGTGGGTTCCGCCACGATGATCGCTTTATCGCTAATCGTTTTGATGACCCCGTTGTTGGTGCCCAGCAACATGCCTTCTTTCACCGTGTATCCCTTGCCGTCTGGGGTTTGGATCAGTCCGAAATAGCCGTATCCTCCCCACATGATGCCAAGGAGTTTCATGTCGCTGATCTGGACCCGTTGTAGAGGAGGCATCTGCGACTGCAAGGAGGCAGTTTTGATCATTTTTGTGAGTGACTGGAATGGATCGCGTCGGCTTTTCGGATCATAGGAATAGCCTTCAGCACTGTCCATGGGCGGAGGGGGAACCCCAGGCGCGGTTGCCGTCGTCATCGCTGGCGGAGTCGCCGCAAGAGGAGGAGAGGGAGCGGGAGGCTTCGCGCCAGCTTGGGGCGTAGCAGGCGCGGCAGGAGTCGGTGCAGGCGTTCCAGGCTTGGCAGGAGTCGGTACAGGCGTGCCGGCTGCCGGAGCAGGTGTTCCAGGCTTGGCAGGCGCAGCAGGCGCGGCGGGCTGGGCCGGAACCTGTCCGGTACTGCCAGGAGGCGGCGCTTTGGGTTTCTGGGGCGGCGGTACCTGCGGCTTCTGATCTTCCCCGGTCAACAGGCTCATGGCCACCAGCGTTTGCGTGGTCGTCGGTTCAGCGAGCGCAGTTCCTGCGCCTAACAGCACGACGGCTGTCAGACCGACAACATTATAGAGGGTGACCATTCTCATGATGTCGTCTCGTTGTCTCACTTCCCTGCCGGCTTGGCCCCTCCGGGTGCGGGCGTGACGGATGCGGATGGAGACGCGAAAGCCGTGATCTGGAACGATGTCTGGACGGACACACGGCCCCGCTCTTCCTTCCCGCCTCCCATCTTGATTTTGTTGACGTTGATGATGCGCGGGAGTTTACCGATCCGGTCAAAGAAGAGCGCCAGGGTGTGGTACCCGCCCGTCATCTCGACATCCACGGGAAGCCTGACAAAAAGCTTGGATGAATCTTCTATACGAGGACTCGGACGCCAGAGTTTGAGGTCCAGACCGATGCGTGTCCCGAGGTTGGAGAGTTGCTTGAGCAGTGTCACGGCCTCCTCCTCAGGGGGCAAGTATTCCAGGTTCTTGGCAAGCTGGCGCTGCAAGTCCGCATTCAACTGCTTGAGCTCCTCGAGCTTTGCGATCCTGGCCTTGTTGGTGTTGATTTCCGTATCGAGCTTGGCAATCTCGGCCTTCACGTTGGTGATGTCAGTCTGGAGCGGATCTTCGACATAGAAATAGAACCCGACGCCGATCCCGACCAAGACCAGGAGCAACAGGGCCACCTTCTGCTGCATCGGGATGGCCTTGAAGGCCGTGAGATCTGGAGCTTTCATCGCCATGCGTCAGGCCTTTACCGCCATCTTGATTTTGAACGAGTAGATGATCAGGCCTTCTTCCCCCGACTGACGGCTCTCCTCCAGCAACACGCCGGCAAAGTACCCACTTTGCTGGAGGTTCCTGATGAACTCCACGATATCGTCGTTCGTCAACGCCTTGCCGCTGAGTATGACCTCCTTGTCGCCTTCGACGTTGGTCAGCCAGACCTTCAAGGGGTCCAAGCTCTGGCTGAGATAGTCAAGCAGCCGAACCGGCCCACCTTGATTCTTGCGAAGTTGCTCGATGATACGGTTCTTGTCCTCTAACAACTGCTTGTTCTTCTCGTAATCCTCGACCTCTTGGACCTTCTTCTTGAGCGACTCGAGCTCCTTCATCTTGCTCTCCTTGAGTTGGCTCTGCAGCGCGACCTCATCAACGAGCATCTGCCAGCGATACCCGCATGCCCCAACAAAGACGAGCATGATCCCTAGGCCGACCCACAACTGGAACATCGCCTCATCGACAGGAACCTTTGCTTTTGGGGCGGCTCGTTTGACAGGGAGGAGATTGATCTTGATCATCGGTCACCCTCCCGCCGTAGGGCGAGACCGACGACGACGGCCGCCTCCGGCGCAACCCGCTCCATTTCTTCGTGACTTTTCTTCAAGGCCGTCGTATCTAGCTTCTTGAATGGATTGGCCACAGACGTTTCGATGCCCAAGTGTTCTGAAATCTTGACCGGCAGGCTCTTGATCTTGGAACACCCGCCGCACAGGACGATGCGCGCGATGTCTTCCTCGGGGGAGGTCGTCCGGAAATAATCGAAGGAGCGGCCGATCTCCGTTGCCACCTCCTCATCGACTGCGGCGATCGCTTGGTGCAGCGCGGCGGAGTTGACATCTGGCAAGTGGCCTTTTTTGGCCGCTTCGGCATCTTCCAGGCTCAGCCCAAGGTCCTGTTGGATCCGCTCAGAGTACCGGTTGCCGCCGATCGTGATGTCTCGGGTGAATGCCGAGACCCCGCCCTTCAAGATATTAATATTCATGACACTGGCGCCGATGTTCACGGTCGCAGTCAGCTCAGCCGGTGAGA
>Ga0137396_10002317_pt1 | contig 10390 bp, 7 predicted proteins | sample czc16metaG_FD_108284 | JGI IMG/M metagenome (GOLD analysis project Ga0137396, IMG submission 108284) | Vadose zone soil microbial communities from Angelo Coast Range Reserve, California, USA - czcobulk3.16 metaG | ecosystem: Environmental > Terrestrial > Soil > Vadose zone | place: USA... | reverse complement strand
TCGTGAATCGTTTCTTTTCCAATCTGCCCGCCCTCTTCCCGGTCGGGACAGGTGACGTGCGTTTATGCGGCGCCGTCATCTCCATCGATGAAGCGACCGGGCGCGCGCTAAGCATCGCCCGAGTGAACGAGCTGATTCCAGCAACGCCCGCCGGAGCGTAAGCGGTCGATCTCTCCCACGTTCCGAATCGGTGGATGTTCCGGCCAAGAAAGGCCGGGACGGTGCGCAGACTCGAAACAATGACACCGGATTCGATGGACCTTAAATCTCGACCTCTCTTTCGCGCTCTCGGCCTGCTTTGGAGCCGAATGGGCCCCGCGCGAATCTACGTTCTCGGTTTCGCAGCCGTTATCCTTGTCCTGGCGACGTTGGGCCTCAGGCATCTGATTTCCCCGGGCACGAGAGATTTGGCGCCAAAACCGCGCTCGGACTCTGCAAAGGAACCCGCGGTTTCTAATGATGCCGTGATCGCCATTACTGAAATTGGTTCCACCGAAACGAAAGGCCGAAACGGCCAGCCCAACGTGGCGATTCGCATCGGCGTGGCGCCGCGTCCGCACATAAGGAAAGGCGAGGTGGAGATTCGGGTTTTGTTTTTCGACGTGACTCCGGCCGGTGAGATGCGGCCCACGGACGCGCAGGTGAATTACGAATGGGCGACCCCCGTTCGAGACTGGACGGATCCGACGCCGAAATATCTGGTCGCAACCTATCTGGGGCGCGGACCGTCACGCAAGTCAACGGATAGGCTTCGCTACGGCGGATTCGTCGTGCGGGTTTATTTCGACGGACAATTGCAAGCCGAGGCGTCCGAGCCAAAAGGGCTGGTGGCGGTGTTGCGGCAGGGGGCAACACCATCCTCATCACCTGCCGCCGCCGTTCAGAGCCAGGCGCAGATTGCCCTGGCAGCGCCCAGTTCCGTCGCTCCTCCACCGCGCACAGCAGAGAGCGAGCCCGTGGATAGCTCGACTCCAACTAATCGCGTCGCTCCTTCGCTGGCTCCGCTCCGCGTGAACCGGGAGAGTTCCTCAGGGGTGCCCTACGCGAGTCCGGTCCCCGACAAACCGGGTTTTGTTTACAGCCCCTACAACTCGAAATTCTTTATCGACGTTCGGGGATTCCCGCCCGGAACCGAAGTCATCGACCCGAACACGAGCAAACCCTTCAAGGTGCCCTAGGGTGCGTAGAACTGGGCGCTATTCCGGGGTCGCCGCGGCGCTCTTGGCGGCCACGCTCTCTTCTGCGTCATCCGCCGGAACGGAAAACCGTCGCTTTCGGCGCGCGGCTGGAAGCGGCGAGAGCGTCATCGTGACATTACGCCCGGCGATTTTCGGCTCCATCTCGACTTGCGACATCCCCGCGAGATCGTCGCGCACTTTCTCCATCAGCTGCATGCCGAATTCCTGATGGGCCATTTCGCGGCCGCGGAATTGCAGTTGCACTCGCACCTTGTTCCCCTTGTCGAGAAAACCTTCGCCGTGCCGGATTTTCGTCAGGTAATCGTGATCGTCGATGTTTACCCGGAACTTGATCTCTTTCAGCTTTGTCCCTGAAGGTCGTTTATCCTTCTCCTGCTTGGAAATGTCGTAACGGAACTTGCCGAAATCGACGATCTTGCACACCGGCGGATTGGCCGTGGGCGCGACTTCGACCAAATCCAGGCCGAGAGTTTGAGCTTTGCGCAGGGCGTCAGAAAGCTTCATGACGCCGAGTTGTTCGCTGTTGGATGCGAGGATGACCCGGACTTCTCGGGCGCGAATCCGACCGTTTACACGAATTTGTGGTTGCAGATTAGATCAAAGCTCCTGGCCGGCGAGACGGGAAGTGAACCGCCACGCCGTATTTATTTCACCGCATTTTCTCGCCCGCCATTGCTGACGCACGAAACACTTCTGCCTCACCACGGCTGCGGCCACCGCGGCAACGGGCCTGCGCTTTTTCGCAGGCCGACTGGAAGTTGTAGGCAACATTCCTTCGGTGGCAAGGTTTATCTATCATCCGCTCCTTCTCGTGCTCGTGCTCGAAAGAAAAAACAGAATCGATCAGGAGCAGGATCACGAGCTCGCCACTGGACGAGTCCGTCCGTCGGCGGACACGATTACGATGGAGGCGGTGTGCCGAAATGAGCAGCATATGATTCATAGGCCGCGAGATCGTCCAGCATTGCATCGATCGTGACGACAAGCGGGGGCAGAGTCGCGATCCCGGAAAAAATCGCGCGATCGCCGATCTCGCTCTCGACCACGAAGGTCGGCCGCTGGGTCACTTGCAAGGCGTGGAACTCCGCCGTGGTGGCGCGAGCTCGCGCTTCCACCTCGGCGGACCGGGCGCGTTCGAGCAACTTTGCCTTGTCGAGGTTTGCGGCCCGCGCGCCGGCCGCCGCGGCGACTTCCCATTTGGCGACCGGTTGTCCCTCACGCAACGCGGCGTGCGCGATCGCTCTCCAGACCCGGTCGTCCACGATCCCGAAGTCCCGCGCGGCTTCGGCCACGAGATTCGGCGCTAGGTATTCAGTCAATCCCGGCTCGAACCATTCCGCGTTGAGCATGAAGGAAGACCGCATGAGCGTGCCGCTGCGTCGATAAAACCATTCCGACTGTTCGCGTGTTGCCGGAAGGCCAGTCGAATCCATCAGGGCGATTTTCCAACCAAAATCCAACCGGCCGGCATACCGCTTTTGCAATTCCGACCAGGCCGGCAGGGCCCAGAAGCACCAGGATGAAATCACCTCGAGGTAAAGAGTTATCTTAATTTTCATGTCTCTCCTGGTGTAACGGTTCGGCAATTCTTGAAAAGTGAATAGTGACCGGTGATCGCCTCCAGTTTGACGTAACGTCAATTAACACCCACTCATCTTCCTCCGTGCTCGACCTCAATCATATCCTCCTTTTTGTCGCGTGCGTCTCACCTCTGGTCTTGCTGGCGCAAACGTGGCGGCGCGGCGGATTGAATCGCGGCTGGCGTCTGGCGGCTTTCGCAGTGCTGTTGGTCACAGGAGTGGCCTGGATCTTGAGGCCGGAGAGCGCGGGATTCATCGGCGGGGGCGCCTGGCTTGTCCTGATGCTCGCCCCCTTGCTCGGATTGCGAAAGGAAGCCGAACTGGTGGCGCAGCGACGCTACGCTTCTGCCTGGCGTCTCGCCCGCGCGCTTCGCTTCCTCCATCCCGCTGACGGTCTGCTCGAACAATCCGATCTGCTTCGAGCCCTCGATGTCGCCCAACGAGGAGACTTCGGCTCCGCCCTCGCCCTCCTCGAGAAGTTGCGGAACGATCAGACCAGCGTCGGCCGCCAGGCAACCGCCCAAACTTTTCGAATCCGCGGCGATTGGAATGGCCTGCTCGGCTGGTTTCGGGACGAACTGCCTCCCGGAATCAGGCAAACCGATATTGCCCTGCAGCCACTTTATCTGCGCGCCCTCGGAGAGACCGGGGCGCGGAACGAACTCCTGCTCGAATTCGCGACGAATGCGAAAAGCACGAGCGCCGCGCCACAACATGCCCGGCTTTACGATATCAGTTTGCTGCACGTTCTGGCCTTTGGCGGACGCGTGCGAGCACTCGCGAATCTTCTCGAAACGTCGCTGCGCAAACTCTCGCGCGATACAAAGGAGTTTTGGGTCGGGATCGGCGAACTTGGGGCCGGCGAAGTAACCACGGGCCGCGCCCGGCTGGAAAAACTGCAAGCCACGACGGGCGACGCCCTGCTCCGGGCCGAAGCCGCGCATGGTCTCGAGCGTGCAAACGAGATCGCGCACGCGTCCCTCTCGCCGGCCGCCGCTGCGTTGTTGCGGCGCATCGAGCAAAGCGATCGGCCATCGTCGCGCGTCTTCGGATCCGGCAGGGCGCAGCCGACAACAGTCGTCTTGATCCTCATCGCGCTCAATATCGCGATGTTCGTCGCGGAGTGTGCCCTTGGTGGCTCGACCAACCCGCTTACCCTGCACCGGTTGGGCGCGCTCGAGTTCTTCGCCGTCCGGTTCGAAGGAGAGCATTGGCGTCTTCTCACTTCGCTCTTTCTCCATTACGGCCCCTTGCATCTGCTCTTCAATCTATACGCCCTCTTCATTATCGGACCGGGATTGGAGCAAGCGATTGGCTCAATCCGTTTTGGCGTTTGTTATCTGCTCTCCGGATTCGGCTCCGGCATCGGTGTTCTGCTCCTGCGCTTTGCCCGCCTGAACAGCGCCGAACAACTGGTCGGTGCGTCTGGCTGCGTGATGGGTTTGGTCGGGGTGTGGGCCGGTTTGCTCTTGCGTCATCGGCACGCGCCAACAGCTGGGCGCCGGTTGAAGAACATTCTCCTCATCGTCGCCATCCAGACAGCGTTCGATCTTTCGACGCCGCAGATCAGCATGGCCGCGCACGTGAGCGGGCTGCTGACTGGCGTTGCCCTTGGTTTGGTTCTTGTACCACGATCGCTCCGCGTGTGAGCCCAACCTGTAGCGACGGCGGTCTGTGACCGCCGGCGTTTGTGATCGTTCGTTCGGCGTTCATAGACCGCCGCATCTTTCGAGATTGTAAAGCACACCTCGTTAGGGATGTCTCCATCTCTAACGCCGAAGACCTTTCAAGAATGTAAGGCGGCAATGCTTGACATATGATGGCGGCCCCGCTGACATCGGACTACCCCAACCTCCCAACCTCCCAACCTCCGTAATCCGCAACGGAGCTGCGGAACATCCCCTAGATACACAATCGTATGAAAACCTCCCTGAAAAATCTATCCATCGTGGCCGTGGCGCTCGCGGCGCTGACTTGGCCCTCCCTCAAAGTCAATGCAACAGAGGTGGAAGGAGAACGTGAAGCAACCGAGGACATCAGCGCACGAGAAGCTTACCGCCGTCTGCAATTGCAAGACGAAAATGGCCAGATTCCACCGGACGCTTGGACTAACGCCTACGCGGAGAAGGACGCGATGCGGTTTCTTCCGGAAGCCTGGAGCGAGTTCAGCTCAGCCGCGGAACTCGAGGCAGGAATTCTAGGCGGGGTTTGGAATTCGATTGGACCAGGTAACATCGGCGGGAGAATTCGGTCGATCGTCATTCACCCTGGCAACCCGGCTATCATATGGGCCGGCGGAGTGAGTGGCGGCGTTTGGAAAACAACCAATGGCGGGCTCACCTCGTGGACCACGAACACCGATTTGCTGGCGAACCTGGCTGTGAATTGCATGGTAATGGATCCGACTAATCCCAATATCCTCTACGCGGGAACGGGTGAAGGCTTCTCAAACAACGATGCCCTTCGAGGTAATGGCATTTTCAAGACAACCGATGGCGGGACGTCCTGGAGACACTTACCTTTCACGAAAGGCAATCCGGATTTCTACTTCGTCAACCGTTTGGTAATATCCCCGACGAACCCGCAACTTTTGCTTGCCGCTACTGCGTCCGGAATCTTCCGGAGCACGGATGGCGGAGATCAGTGGTTTCCCAGCACGGGCCTTCCAGGGGTTTCATGGGGGGACGTCCGCTTTAATCCGGGCGGTGGAGTGCCGGGAGAACAGGTAAGTTATAATATTGATTGCCTGGCCGCGAGTCTCGATGGAAGATTCTATTACTCGAGCGACAATGGAGTCACTTGGGAAACGAACCCGCAAAATGGGTTTCCTCCGCCAGCCTGGCTTCAACGGATAGAGCTGGCGTACTCACGCAGCCAACCATGGATTGTTTATGCCTCGAAAGCTGAAATAACAGGCAGTCCTGCCGAGCTTTTTCGTTCCGAAGACGGCGGCTACACCTTCATATCCCTGGGGCGTCCCCACGATCCTATTAAGCCCAACCGCGGCGGAGCCTTCTGGTACGCCAACGTTTTATGGGTAGATCCAACTGATCCAGACACGGTAGTCGTGGGCGGCTTCTACATGTTACGCACCAGGGACCGGGGCGCCCATTGGGAGGAGGCTGACAGCGGCAGCCACGTGGATCAGCATGTGATTGTTGAGCATCCTGGCTACACCGGCGCTTCTGGAGGCAACAGAATTGCCTACTTGGGCACCGATGGAGGCATCCATCGCACGGAAGATATCTTGGCCTCGTTCACTCCCCTTCCTCCGGGCGGTTCTGTGACGTGGACCAGCCGCAATCGCTCACTGGCTGTCACGCAGTTTTACGGTGCCGCTGGACATGTCGCCACTGGGAAAATCATCGGCGGAACCCAGGACAACGGCACTGTGCGGTTTCAACCTTCAGGCGGTCCTGAAAATTGGGATACCATGTTCGGCGGTGATGGTGGTTTTTGCGCGGTCGATCAACAAACAGTCAACGCCCCCCGGTACTTTTACGGGGAATACCTCAATCTCCAAATCTACCGAAACACCACTGGTGGCCCCGACTCTAACACAGAGTTCATCTGGGGTGGCCCAGGTCATCCGAATGGCATTCCTCGTGACTGCGGCGGGAACCCCGGGGTGATCCCTTGCGCGAATTTTACTGCTCCCTTTATTCTCGATCCCAACAACACCCTGGAAGAGCATAGGATGTATGGAGGGGGCAGAAGCCTGTGGCGCTCTACTAATGCCAGAGATGGCAATCCATTCGCCGTGGCCTGGTCTCCCATAAAGAGTCCGGTGCCCCCAAATTGCACGACGACGGATACCTGCATCAACATCAATGCCAGCGCCGTGGCGGATGGATTCTCGGACTTCATCTGGGTGGGATACAACGATGGCTCGGTCTCTTACACGACGAATGGAACCGTTGCCACTCCAAGCTGGAGCCCAGGAGACCCGAACAATTTGCTCCCGGGTGGACAACCAGACATTGATGAGCGCTTGTGCACCCGCATCACCATTGGACAAGCTCCCAACACGAACAACCCGCAGATCGCGGTAGAGAGAACGGTTTACGTCACCTTTGGTGGATTTTTTCCCTCAGCGATGGATACCCGGGGTAACGTGTGGAAACGAGAAAATGACGGCGTAACCTGGAGAGATATCCACCATAATCTGCCCAGCACTCCGATTTACTCGCTGGTGATTTCGCCATCAAATCCAAACTTCCTTTACGTCGGAACAGAAGTGGGCGTCTTTGCCAGCTCGGATGGCGGAGGAACGTGGTCGCCGGCCTTTGGAGGATCATCTGCCGACACTCTCATTTATTCCTTGGTGGTTTCCGCCTCTGCACCATCCGACCCGGAGATCGTCTATGTCGGAACGGAAGATGGCGTCTTTGCCAGCAAGGATGACGGAGCGACCTGGTCGCCCGGTTTTGGAGGACCTGCCAATACTCGTGTTGCCGAGCTCTTTTGGATGGGCCCGAAATTGGTCGTTGCTACCCATGGGCGGGGTATATTCACCCTCTCGCCTCCCAGCCTTTGAGCGCCGGAGCGGTGCAGCAACGTTCCAATTTCCAAATAAGCTTGAAGGCTGAATTTCGTTAGTTTGCGGAACAAACAATTTGGCCGCCGAATCATTACGGATTACAGCAAAGGAGGAAGGATTCGATGATGCGCCTGGGTCTCCCCCTCTTCGCCGCCTTGTGCGGCTTCCCACTCTTCGCTCAACTTGGCGCGGCGGCGACTCTCGTCGTCACCACCACCGCTGACAACGGAGCGGGGTCTCTCCGCGCTGCGATTGCCGCCGCGAGCGATGGGGATACCATCCAGTTCGATGCCACGCTGAATGGGCAAACTATCAGCCTGACCGGCGGCCAGCTTTTGATCGATAAGGACATTATCATCAATGGCCCGGGGCCCAATTTGCTCACGGTGTCGAGGGTTTCAACCGCGGAGCGGTTTCGCATCTTCGCCATCATGTCGGGTAGCACCGTCGCTCTTGCAGGCCTGACTATTAGCGGAGGTCATACCGATGCGGCGGGTTCGAGCGGGATTGGCAATGCCGGGGTCTTGACGATCAGCAATTGTATCGTGTCGGGGAACTTTAGCGATGGAGGCACCGGCGGCGGCGGCATCGGCAACAGCGGAACGCTGACCATCGTCGATAGCGTTATCAGCAACAACCGGGCGGGATTCACCACTGGCAATCCGATCGGTTCCGGTGGCGGAATTTTCAGCAGCGGGACGCTGACGATCATCCACAGCACGATCTCCAACAACACAGCCGACTTTTACGGCGGCGGCATTATTGGCGGTGGGATGGTGACGATAATCGACAGCACAATCAAGGGCAACCGGGCCGGTTCGCTTGCGTTCCAATTATCCGGTTTTGGCGGCGGCCTCGACGTCGGCGGAACGGTGGAAATCCGGAACAGCACGATCAGCGGTAACATAGCGATGGGCAACGGGTCTGGCGCCGGCGGCGGCATTCTTACAAGCGGGAGCAGCGGATCGCTGACAATTATCAACTGCGCAATTAGCAACAACTTCGCTAACGATAACGGCGGCGGCATCTCTAACGGCCTGCCGCTGACGATCACCCACAGCACCATCAGCGACAATCGGGCTAGTACTGGTGGGGGCATCGTCAACGGCGGAAGCAGTGCGGCCCTTGAAATTGGGAATACCATCCTGAACGCTGGCGTTTCGGGCGCGAATATTTTTAATAATGGGGGCACGGTCACCTCTCTTGGCTACAACTTGAGCAGCGATAACGGCGGCGGGTTCCTGACCGCCACCGGTGATCAGATCAACACTGATCCCATGCTCGGCCCGCTCCAGGACAACGGTGGCCCGACCCTCACCCACGCGCCGCAGACCGGCAGTCTGGCCATCAACGCGGGCGATCCGAACTTCACTCCGCCGCCTTTGTATGATCAACGCGGTTATCCCCGCGTCTTTGGCGGCCGACTCGATATCGGGTCGGTGGAAGTACAACCAACGCCAACACCGAGCCCCACTCCTACTGCCTCGCCAACTCCCAGCGCAACGGCGACGCCAACGGGAACGCCAACGCCAACCGCAACCGCTACACCGCCCGCGACGCCAACACCTACGCCCTCTCCGACCGCTACTGCTTCGCCCAGCCCCGCTCAGGCGTTGAACATCTCGACACGGTTGCGGGTGGAAACCGGCAACAACGTTCTCATTGGCGGATTCATCATCGCTGGGAGCGCGCCTAAGAACGCGGTAGTGCGCGGAATTGGACCGTCGCTTTCCGCCTTCGGTATCAATGACGTGTTGGGAGATCCCACTCTCGAACTGCGAGCGGCCAACGGCACGTTGCTCTTTCAAAACGACAACTGGCAGGATGATTCTGCGCAAGCGGCCCAACTGATGGCCTTGGGTCTCGCGCCTTCGCATCCAAACGAATCCGGCATTGTCGCCACGCTCAATCCCGGTGCTGCTTATACCGCGATCCTGGCCGGAAAGAACGGTGGCACTGGCATCGGGTTGGTGGAAATCTACGACACCAACCCGGCAGCCAACTCACAACTAGCCAACCTCAGCACACGCGGCTTTGTCCGGACCGGGGATAACGTCATGATCGGCGGATTCATTCTTGGAGGCAGCAGCAGCAATACCGGGATAGTCGTGCGCGGGATGGGGCCGTCGCTAAGTCAGTTCGGGCTCAGTCCCGTGCTGGCCGATCCGACTCTGGAACTGCGCGATGCCAATGGAATGCTTCTAATCGCCAACGATAACTGGCAGGACGACCTCGCCTCGGCCGCGCAACTTACGGCCCGCGGACTCGCGCCGCAGAATTCTCTCGAGTCTGGAATCTTCGCCACCTTGCCGCCCGGCGCCTTTACCGCGATCCTGGCCGGAAAGAACGGCGGCACCGGACTGGGACTCGTCGAGATCTATAACGTGCAGTAGCGCATTGTCGGAGATCCGAGACCCTAAAACTTTTTGACCGCGGATTACGCGGATAACGCGGATAGAGATAACAAGGATTTTCGCTAATCCGAGAAATCCGCGTAATCCGCGGTTCACTCCGCTGTCCGCGGGCGCCGCAGCCCGGCGTCCCTAACAGGATGGAACGCTTGATGCTAAAGTTTTTCCTGCCAGATTCACCGCTTCGTTTCTATTTGAGGCCGCACCCGCTCCATGCCGACCTACCACACTTATAATGTCATCCCCACGCTCCCCGCTGCCCTCGAGCCGTTGCGCGAGATGGTCTTCAATTTGTGGTGGACCTGGGAACCCTCGGCCCGCCGTCTCTTCCGCCATCTCGATCCCGAACTCTGGAACCGCACGAACCACAATCCCGTGCGCATGCTCCAGCTTTCACGGCAGGCCCGGCTGGTGGAAGTCGCGCAGGACAAAAATTTTCTCCGCGAGCTCAAGGAAGTGCACGACGCTTTCCGCCATTATCTGGCGCGAAAAGACACCTACGGAAAAACCGGCGAGGGCAGCGCGATCGAAAAACCGGTCGCCTATTTTTCCGCCGAGTTCGGCTTCCACGAATCGATCCCGAATTACTCAGGCGGTCTCGGAATTCTTGCGGGAGATCATTGCAAGTCGGCCAGCGATCTCGATCTGAATTTCGTTGCG
>Ga0137396_10002315_pt1 | contig 10394 bp, 9 predicted proteins | sample czc16metaG_FD_108284 | JGI IMG/M metagenome (GOLD analysis project Ga0137396, IMG submission 108284) | Vadose zone soil microbial communities from Angelo Coast Range Reserve, California, USA - czcobulk3.16 metaG | ecosystem: Environmental > Terrestrial > Soil > Vadose zone | place: USA... | reverse complement strand
TCAACGGCCTGGACTTTCAGCGCGAGTTGGCTGACGCGGGCATTCGGATTCCCATCATCTTCATCACCGGTCATGGAGATATCCCGATGACGGTGAAGGCCATGAAATCCGGTGCGGTGGAGTTCCTGACCAAGCCCTTCCGGGACCAAGACTTGCTGGATGCTATCCATCAGGCTTTGGATCGCGACAGGGTAACGCGCCAACAGCAGGGCAGGCTTGCCGAGTTGCGAAAGCGCTACGAAGCGTTGACCGCACGCGAGCGCGAGGTCATGGACCTGGTGGTTTCGGGCATGCTCAATAAGCAAATAGCTTATGAGATCGGGACCAGCGAAATCACCGTGAAGATCCATCGCGGCCACGTGATGCGGAAGATGCAGGCTGAATCACTAGCAGAATTGGTTAGAATGGCGGCGAAGCTTGAGCTTCCTTCCGGCAAGAAATAGCCTAATGCCGGCGCCATTACACAAGACAGTTTGCCAGTTTGCACGCTTCCCGTTTTTGCTGTCGTTTTCTCAAGCCTCTAAAGATTGCAGCTGCCTCTCTGATCGGGCGGTTTTCGAGCCTTATACCAAAGTATAATTGCGCCGCTTTTGGCGATGCTGCTAGATTCCAACCATGGCAATTCAGGGGAATACCAAACTAGTTGCGATTGTCGATGACGATGATTCGATGCGCGGCGCACTACAGGGCCTGCTGAAAGCGGTTGGCTTGTCGGCAAATGCGTTTGCGTCGGCGGAGGAATTCCTGAAGTCCGGCCAACAGCACCAGACTGCATGTCTGATCGCGGATATCCGCATGCCGGGAATGTCCGGTCTCGAATTGCAGGCCACCCTGAACGCTGAACATTGCAGGATTCCGATTATTTTCATCACGGCACATGGCGACGCAAAAATGCGGATGCAGGCGTTGAGAGCAGGCGCGGTAGAGTTTCTTGCAAAACCCTTCGACGACGAAGCCCTGCTCGGGAGTGTTCGAGCGGCTCTGGAGAGCTGAGCCCCGTAACGGAAGCGTGTATCCGGATGCGCCAGGAGGTCTTCTGTGGGAGCTTTCGCAAGACTCGGGTCCGGTGACCAGGACCGGATTCAGCGCAGATTCGAGCAGGTCATAGGCAATAGTCCTGCTCTGGAATCGGTGCTCGAACAAGTCGAATGCGTCGCGCCTACAGGTTCCACTGTTCTCATCCAGGGAGAAACCGGGACTGGCAAGGAGCTGATTGCGCGCGCGATTCACAATATCAGCTCGCGGTGCGGCCGCCCGTTCATTAAGCTGAATTGCGCTGCCATCCCTTTCGATCTGTTGGAAAGCGAGCTTTTTGGCCATGAAAAGGGCGCTTTTACCGGCGCTATCGCTCAAAAGGTCGGTCGTTTCGAATTGGCGGACAAAGGCACGCTCTTCCTGGACGAGGTGGGCGATATTCCCTCGGCACTGCAGCCCAAAATGCTGCGCGTACTCCAAGAGCAGGAGTTTGAGCGCTTGGGCAGCACCCGAACTCACCACGTGGACGTTCGGCTCGTGGCCGCGACCAACCGAGATTTGGCGGACATGGTGAGGCGCGGTGAATTTCGCAGCGACCTCTACTATCGTCTCAACGTTTTCCCCGTCCTGCTGCCCCCATTGCGCGCGCGCCGCGAAGATATTCCGGCCCTGGTGGCATATTTTGTCGAGATTCTTGGTCGTCGGATCGGTAAGCAAATCGAACAGATTCCTCCGGAAACGATGTCTGCACTCTGTTCGTACCAGTGGCCGGGGAATATCCGCGAGCTACAAAACCTGATCGAACGTGCGGTGATCCTTTCGGACAATGGAGTGCTTCCCAACCCTTTGCCTTTGGCTGATACTCCGGGAGTCGCGCTTTCTGCGGAGCCAACTACTCTTCGGAACTCCGAACGCAATCTGATCCTGCACACGCTGGAGGCCGTAGGATGGGTGATCGGCGGCGCCAACGGCGCAGCCGCCAAGCTGGGCCTCAAGCGTACCACCTTAATTGCGAAGATGCAGAAGCTTGGGATCACGCGAACTTCGCGACAACACAGTGTGGATGCGCTCGGCGACGAACCCCAGGGTTCTGAATGGCTGCCGGGAATGTCGTAGCTTGCCGGGACCGCAAGTTAGTTCAACTACCGTACCTCTGCGTGATGACAAAGATTCTTGTTCTTCGGCACCGCGCGAAACGCCACAGTCTCACGCCCGGCCGGCTCCTGTTGGCCTTCGGTCGCTCGAGCGACGTTTTGTTGGCCCGACCTCGCGCTCATTCGTCAATTCTGTTGTCGCGTACATCCCAGTAGAATCGATCCTTCATGTCATGCAGGTCTTCAATTTGGAACAGATCGCGCGCAGCGCCAGCATGAACAATAGGATCGCCAGCGAAGCTACAAGGCTCACTCGCAAATACATCAAAGTTCCCTCAACTTTGGACACCCTGTCATTGAACTGTTGCCATTTCCTCTGAACTGATCTGGGAAGAAAGCTCTCTCAATTGCTTGCTTACATCCAACGTCTTTCCGGCAAGGGCAAGCAAGGAATATGCTTTGACCGGGTCACGGTTGACGCCCGTACCTGTCAAATACATTTGCGCAAGATTGAATTGCGCGTATGCGTCTCCCTGGTCGGCAGCCAAAGCCCACATTTTGATCGCTCCCTCCACGTCCCGGCCGGCTCCCTTGCCGCGAAGTAACATTGTTCCCAATCGCGTTGCGGAACGAGTGTCCCCTTGGTCGATCGCCCGGCGATACCATGTGGCGGCTTCTTCGTAATCAGCTTTGACGCTCTCACCGAGTTCGTAGATTTCACCGAGAGCTGCCTGTGCCTGTCTCGATCCGTGTTCCCCGGCAAGCCGGTATTGCCTTAGAGCTTCTTCTGGGTCTTTCTTCACACCTTGGCCCGTCTCATACATGACTGCCAGTCCGTACTGGGCATCGAGATTACCTGCCGCCGCCGCCTTTCTAAACCACTTCACGGCCTCCACCGCATCTGCGGAAACACCCAGCCCCCGGGTGTAGAAGATCGCAAGAGTTGTTTGTGCTTCAGGATTGTGCTTCTTGACGGCTTTAAGGGTCAGCTTGAGCGCTTTGTTTAGGTCCTGAGGCACGTCTTCGCCCATGCCATATAAATAGCCAAGGGCCGCCAACGCCGAAGGATATTCCGAATCTGCGGCACGTTGGATCCAGTGCAGGCCATCCTCGGTGCTTTTCCTCACTCCCCAACCCCGGAGATAAAGAAGCCCGAGATTCAATTGAGCTGGGGCACACCCATACATGGCGGCGCGCATGTACCACTTGGACGCTTCCACGAGATCCTTGACTCCCTTAGGGCCATTCTGGTACAGAAATCCGAGGTTGTTTTGTGCTGAGAGATCACCGTTGTTTGCCGCCATGCGATACCACCGGATCGCTTCATAAATGTTCTCATCGACTCCCCTTCCATACTGGTAAGCTAGCCCGAGTTGGAATTGCGATTCTCTGCTTCCCGAGTCTGCCTTCTTGGTCAGCCCCTTCAGATCGATTCGGGATGATTTCGAGGCCGATGTCGAGGACATGGATTGGGCCCATGCAAACGGCGGGTAGGCCACGGTGAGGGCAAACGCGATCAGCATAAGTAGGTCTTTGCGCATACATACTGTCCTTTCTAGGGGACGCCTAAACCATCCGTCCCCAGTCCTATTCCCACTTCATGCGACGAACTCACCCCAGTCCTCCGTTGTTCACTAAAATTTTTGGATGAGAGGCCAAGACAATCACAGCCTGAATCGCCAGGCAGGCATGAGCTCTCGGTAGCTGCTTATTCTTTTTTCAGATCGTCAGTGCGCATCATCTTCCTTGAAACTAAATTGAAGCCTGCTAAAAAGCGGAAGCCGTTCTGAGTGGGTGTCCCACGCGGTGACGTGTTTTCTCCGGTGCTGCCGGTTCGACGCGCCGAGCTGGCATCGCCAGATCCTCGCCTTCGCGAATGAAAGTCAGGCGGCCCTCGCTGCGATCCCAGTCGATGCAGACCAAGTCGCCGAAATGTACTTGATCCGTGGCAAGCAGATTGGCAAGTGGATAGACAATATGGCGCTCAATGGCACGCTTGAGATGCCGAGCACCATAGCGCTGGTCCGTACCTTCTTGAAGTAAGAATTCTCTGCACGCACCTGTTACGCGAAGGAGAAACTGCCCTTTAGCGGTTTCCAGCACTCGCTGCTGGACTTGACCCAGCTCAATCTCCAGAACTTCTTGCAAATGATTCCTCTGCAAGGGGTGAAAAACGACCACCTTATCCAGGCGGTTCATGAATTCGGGTGAAAATTTGCGCCGTGCGGCTTCTACGGCTGTACGCTCCACCTTCAGGTCCATTCCTGTAACCGGCTTATCTTTTGGCTGAACGAAGCCCATCCCACCGCTCATGAGTTCCGTGATTTCGCCCCCACCCAGGTTGGACGTCAGAAAAATAACCGTCTGGGACAAATCTACGCGGCGGTTGTCGCCCAGAGTCAAAGTCGCCTTGTCCAGCATTCCCAGAAGAAGCTGCCATAGGGCATCGGAAGCTTTTTCAATCTCGTCGAACAGTAGGAACGATAGTTTCAATTTATCCGTGTGGCTCTGTGCCAGAGCTTCCTGGGTGATCAGAGGATGTGTCTCACGATGCCCCAAATAGCCCGGGGGTGACCCGATCAGCTTGGCAATTTCGTGGGAATGTTGAAATTCTGCGCAATCCACCTTAATTACTGCGCGGGGATCCCCGAAGAGAATCTCCGCGGCCGCTTCGACGATATGCGTTTTACCGGATCCGGTAGGCCCCAAGAACAACAGGTTGCCGACTGGCCGTCCCGGCGAGTTCAATCCAGCGCTAAAGACTTGATATAGGTCCACCAGCGCCTGTACTCCTTCTTCTTGCCCGACGATCTTCGTCTGCAGGAAACCGTGGAAGTCACGTGTGTCGTTGCTGCGGATTGTCTGATCCAATTGCTGTCTCGCGGCGGCCCTCATTTGGTGTCTCCTGGCGTCCAGCTCCAATTGAGCGAGTCGCGACCTCTTCCACTGCATGGCTAATGCCAATCCTTTGACGACAAAACTCGTTTTGAAAACAACGCAACTCCGTTTATTTGGAAAGAATTCCTCGGGCAGGCTTGCGATTTCACTGGCAATCTTTTGTCAGTATTTCGACGCGCGTCATTGCCACGCCACTTCACATGTGTTGATTACCCGCATCTCGCAGAACCCCAGAGTCTCAGGCTCGGCAGGTCTCTGGCTGCTTTCGATAAGTCTATGAAAATGAGGCGCCTGGAGACGTCGCCCAGCAACGTCAAGAAACGTTCGGGTATCTGCATCACGGGCTTACTGTGGAAGCAAACTTGCACTCAGTGATAATGGGTGAGCACGTTTCACGGAAAAATCTGAACTGGAGTCCCAAAGAGTAGCGGGAGAAAAGAATATGGCTTGGGATAATGCAGTTCTTACGCAAGATCAAATTGATGCCGAGGTCTGCGGTACCGAGCGCGAATATGAAGCCGACGTATTCACGGGTGCGGCGGACGATTCCAATTCCTCGAGATTGTTGGCCAATGTCGCATACAAAGGTCGGCAGGGGGAGATGAGCAGAGGTGTGAACGACGGATTTGCGGGCATCGTCGGAACAAGCCGAGCTCTCGGAGAGTTGTTGGATCTCGTTCGGACGGTTGCGCCCACCAACTCCACAGCTCTCATCGAAGGCGAAACCGGGACAGGGAAGGAACTCATTGCGCGCGCCATTCATGAACACGGCACTCGCGGAAACCACCCTTTCGTGAAACTCAATTGCGCGGCAATTCCTCTCGGATTACTGGAGAGTGAGCTCTTCGGCCACGAGAGAGGAGCCTTTACCGGTGCGGTGTCCCGCAAACTGGGTCGTTTCGAGGCGGCCGACGGCGGCACTCTCTTTCTGGATGAGATCGGAGATATCCCCCTCGAACTGCAACCCAAGCTACTGCGCGTTCTTCAGGAGGGAGAGTTCGAGAGGCTAGGCGGCACGCAAACCATTCGCGTCAACGTACGCTTGGTTGCGGCCACCAATCGCGATCTAGCTGCTTTAGTTTTCAAGGAACGGTTTCGCAGCGATCTCTATTACCGCCTCAACGTGTTTCCGATGCGCGTCCCTCCGCTGCGCGATCGTCTTGAGGACATTCCGCTCCTGGTGATGCACTTCGTGAAGACATTTGCGGACCAAATGAGCAAGCAGATCGACGGCGTCTCAGCCGAAGTAATGCAGGCTCTTGTAAGTCACTCCTGGCCCGGCAATATTCGCGAGCTGCAGAATTTCATCGAGCGCAGCGTAATCCTCACGTCGGGGAACGTCCTGCGCGCCCCCCTCGCTGGCTTGAAGTGTGCCGCTGAAGCGGAAACCCGCAGGGCCATTACTCTGAAGGACGCGGAGCGAGAGCACATTCGCAAGACTCTCGAACATACCCGCTGGGTTGTCGCCGGTGCCAATGGGGCAGCGGCACGCTTGGGAATCAAGCGGTCTACGCTTTACTTCCGCATGCAAAAGCTTGGCATCTCACGTTCCAACAAAGGACTCCTTCCGGCGGAGCGGCGCCGCCATGACGTGGCGATGAATATCCCATTGAATTGACACTATGCTGGAACTTGGAAACGGCAAGTTTCTGTCCGAATTCCAGATTAGCGCGATTGCTTCTATTATGCTCCTCGCTTCCATAGCCATACTTCAGGTCTCAGCCAGTCACCGGGCGGAACAACACGTGCATTCCTTTTCGCAAATTGCTTAGGACTTTGTGTATCGATCGAGGCTGCGTCCTCGAACTCAGGGTGGCTGGCCCGTCATTCTGACTGGCAAATCTGTTTCTTGGGACGTTCCGTGTGAGAACTAAGGACATCATCCTCGCGAAGCCGTTCGATGCGCAATCAAACAGGCAACCTCGCTCAGCCTGTCGGCATCGTGACATGGTGTTCAGCGACGTGGCATCCCTGGCTTCCCATTCGCTTGTCGTTGGCCTCTATTTTCAGCCACTTACGAACTCAACATGTTTGGCAGCCGTATTGCCTCTTCTGGTTGTGTCGCTCGAGCACCCAAGCTCTTCATGGCGACACAAACGAGGAGAGTCAAATGTTTTTGAAAACGATCAATAAGGTTCACGCGAGTTCTATGCCGACAAGAGGTCGCCAACTGCTGTCGTTGCTTATCGCCTTGATTCTTGCACTGGTGATTTATCCGGGCAGAGCGCACGCGCAGCTCGTTGGGGACCTTCATGTCGACATCCCGTTCCAGTTCCATGCAGGGAACGCCAAACTTCCGCCGGGCAAGTACATCATCCACGTGCTCGACGACTCCGATCTGACGGTCATGGAAATCAGCAGCGCGGATGGCTCTACTTCCGCTCTCTTCCAAGTCCAGGAGGCAGAGGCCAACACCTCACCGGCCAAGAGCGAATTGATCTTCAACAAATACGGGAATCGCTACTTCCTTGCGATGGTGTTTGACGAAGGCAACCCAAGCGGTAGCAAGGTCGTCGAGTCCCGGTACGAAAAGAGAATCAATCAAACAGCCACGACTGCTCAGGAACATGTGCCGGCACACCACCAGGGACAACAAGGAAGCTAGGGGCCCGCGGGTATCGAAATCTCAAGAGGAGAGCAACTATGAAACTGCAAAGACTCGTGTTCGTTTTGATGGGAATGCTGTTTTTGTTCGCACGCACGGCGTCGGCACAGCAGGTGAAGACCGATTACGATCGCGCCGCGAACTTCGGGCAATACAAGACCTACTCGTGGGCACAAGTTAAGACGAAAGATGCCCTGGGCGTTGATCGAATCAAAACTGCCGTCAATGCTGCCTTGGCAGCAAAAGGCTGGACCCAGGTGGATTCTGGTGGCGATGTTTCAGTCGTCGCCATGGAAATCACCCAGAATCAGCAGACCTTGAATACCTTCTATGACGGGTTTGGAGGAGGCTGGGGTTGGAGGCGCTTTGGCGGCGGAGGTTTTGGAGAGGCAACAACCACTACAGAAACTTATAAGGTAGGTACATTGGTCGTGGATCTGTTCGATGCCAAGACCAAGCAACTGCTCTGGAGAGGCACGTCCAGCGACACGCTCTCCAACAACTCCGACAAGAACATCAAGAACCTGGATAAGGGCGTGGACAAAATGTTCAAGCACTTCCCTCCAGGCTCTTCGAAGAAGTAAAGGCGTCCAACATGATTCGCCACTTGTGCACCTGTGTTTGTCTGGCACTCGTTTCCGCGGCCATTCCTTTGCGTGCGGCCAATAGGCCGCACGCAGGAACGGACAGCCAGACCCCAGTGGTTTGGACCAATGACGACCTGGAAAAACTCCGCGACGTTCCTGGCCTGATTTCCATCGTCGGTCAAATTGACGAAGAAACGCCAGCGCCAGAATCTGAGCCCGGACCGTACGTGGAAACCCAGGACCCCGAATGGTATGCCGGGCAGGCAGCGAATCTGCGCGATGAACTTGAATTCAGACAGGCTCAGCTCCATGAATATCTGCAGGCGATTGAAGATGCCCGAAGTCTCAAGAATACAAGGGGCGGCGTAAATCTCGCTGAAGGCGACATAGCCATAACTCTAGAAGACGGCATTGAAATCCTTCAGCAGCGCGTGGTGGAAGTACAGGCGGACTTCGACGACCTGGAAGACTTGGCTCGCCGCAATGAGATCCCGCCGGGCAGGCTGCGCGGCCAGTAAGGCTCCTTATTGCTGTTGACGATCGCTTACGAAGTTTTTTGAGCGCGATTTAGCGCTAACGAGATGGTCCTAATTTTGCACCGGAGTATTTGCCATGAACATAAAGTTGTCCAAACAGGTTTTAATCGTGCTTCTCTGCTGTTTGCTTGTACAATTCACTGCGCAAGCCGGCGCTTTCGGCGCCACGGGCCAGTCCAACGGACAGTCAGCGACTCCGCCCGCGCAACAGTCCCCTCAAGAGTTGCAGCAGCTCGTTGCGCCGATTGCCTTGTATCCAGACGCGCTCGTTGCGCAAGTTCTCGCGGCTTCCACCTATCCGACCGAGATTGTCGAGGCGGAGCGCTGGATGCAAAGTCATTCCAACCTCAAAGGTGATCAGTTGGCCAAAGAGGTCGACAAACAGCCCTGGGACCCCAGCGTAAAGGCCCTCACGCAATTTCCTTCGGTTCTTGAAAACATGGACAAGAACCTCTCCTGGACTTCTTCGCTCGGCGACGCCTATGCCAACCAGCAGCAGGATGTGACCGAGGCCGTCCAGACGATGCGCCAGCAGGCTCGCAAGGCTGGCAAGCTGAATAGCAACGAACAGGAGAAGGTAACGACTCAAGGCAGCACCATCGTCATCGAACCAGCCAACCCAGAGGTGGTCTACGTGCCTGCCTATGATCCTTGGCTCGTGTACGGGGCGCCTATCGTCGCCTACCCAGGCTGGTATCCTGTGCCGGAAATATTTTATGCCGGCCCCGCCATCTCCTTCGGTATTGGATTTGGAATCGGCTTCTTCGGAGGATTTGGATGGGGCTGGCATCACTGGGGATACGACTGGCACGGTCGGTCGGCGATTTATAACCACAACACCTACATCTCCCACAGCCGAACGATTATCAATCGCAACAATTTCAATCACGGTGGCGGGAATTTCAATCACGCCGGCGGATTTCATGGCGGCGGCCCCGCGAGGAGTCCGGCTTTCCATGGATCCGCAGCCCCACATGGCAACCCGGGCATGCGTTCCGGAGCCTTCAGCGGTTTTGACCATGGCGGAAATGTACGGGGCTTTTCCTCCCGCGGAAGGTCCAGCTTCGGGGGAGGCGGCCATGGTGGCGGGGGAGGCCACAGGTAGCCGGACCCATCATGTGTCCAGACCAAAATAGCAAATACAGAACTGGAGAAGAAATCAATGACTCAAGTGAAATGCAAGTTCGAACAATTTGATTGGGGCACTCTCGCCGGATTCATCAAACTCGCTTTCGTCGCGGCTTGCCTGATCTGTTTTCCTAGGCCTGCGATGGCGCAACAACCTGGACAGAAGACCTTTCCCTCCGCAGAGGAAGCCACCAAATCCTTTTATGTGGCCTCTAAGACTGACGATGAAAAGGCCCTGTTGGACATCGTTGGACCGGCAGGAAGGGATGTGATCCTTTCTGGCGATCCCGATGAGGACCTGCAGAGCAGGGTTGGGTTCGTCGTGAAATACGAAGAGATGCATCGTATCGCCAAGGAGCAGGACGGAACCATGACGCTGTATGTCGGCGCGGAGAACTGGCCGCTCCCGATCCCGCTCGTAAACAAGAACGGCGCGTGGTATTTCGATACCGACGCCGGCAGGCAAGAGATCGTGTTCCGCCGAATTGGCAAGAATGAACTGACTGCCGTGCAGGCCTGCCACGAATTGGTCGATGCTCAAAAGAATTATTACGCCAAAGCGCCGCAGAGC